>Ga0070671_100001159_pt1 | contig 19634 bp, 10 predicted proteins | sample KBSS73metaG_FD_65341 | JGI IMG/M metagenome (GOLD analysis project Ga0070671, IMG submission 65341) | Switchgrass rhizosphere microbial communities from Kellogg Biological Station, Michigan, USA - KBS S7-3 metaG | ecosystem: Host-associated > Plants > Roots > Rhizosphere > Soil ...
GCCTAGTCTGACTGCGGGGGAACCATCTGTTTTACCCACGTACATCGCGTAGTTTTGGCCGCTGCCTTGGCCGTAATATTCATACAGGAATGTTTTGCCATCAGCTGAAAGATCATCAAGACCGCCAAAATCAAGCCAGGTGAGATCCCTTTCCTTATTTTCGCCGGGTGCTAAACCAATGAGGGCAGATGATTGGTTAAATCGCGTTAGCAGAACGCGTCCGTCTCGTGCGATATCGTGAAGCCATATATCTCCGGGAACTCGCAGAACAGTTCGTAGCTTTCCACTTAATGACGCGGCATACAACGCTTGCGCTCCACTTGTCTTCGCCGCGGTAACCACACTTCGTCGCCGCTCGCTGACCAAGCAAGGCCTTCCTGGCCCACCGATTCATCTGACAGCAAAGTCCTCTTACCAGAAAGATCCATCACAACAACTCGACCACGGTTGTCCCACTGGATCTGGTGATCTACGAATGCAATTTGATCTCCTTTCGGAGAGATGCGTGGATAGCTGATGTAGCCAGCCGTTTCGTAAAGCATTTTGCCAATCGGATATTCGAGCTGATTGCGTCCATTGACATTGCGCACGACTGCGAGGTTCGAACCATCTGGCGACCAGTCGGCTTCCTCTACATCTTCGACCATTTCGCGAGGTGCGCCGCCGCTGATTGGTACGCGGGCTAATGTTCCACTATGGATAACCTGGCCAAGCAATTTTCGTTTGAGGAGTACAGCCAGTTCACCGGTTGATGAGACTGCGAGGATATCCGCACCCGCTATTCCAAGCGGTCTCGATTCATTCGACCCGGAGCGAGTCGAAAAAATCTCGAGCGGGTTGCCATTCCACGCCGCGCTATAGACCAGGGTCTGCCCGTCTGGAGCAAATCGCGCATGGTTGATTAGCCCACGACGAAAAGTTAGTTGCTGAAACGCCGGCGTTGATGATTTACGGAAATAACCCGAGGCAAGAATTCCCAACACAATCCCGCCCGCAAGCAGTAGTAAGCCAAGTAAATAAAACAGAGGCGAGCGATTTGCTCTGGCTGGGATGGACTCCGCCGGAACCGCAGGCATGGTTGTACTCGACGAACTGGTCGGCGCCGATAATGAATCCAACGCAAATCCAAGATCAGATGTCGACTGAAATCTTCGCTCAGCTTTCTTTTCCAGACAGCGGCGGACGATTCGTTCGAGGGCTGGATTGACATTTGGATTTGACGCCGTTAACTCTTCTGGCTCTTCTTTGAGAATCGCCGATATTGTCTCCGCGACCGTGTCTTGCTGAAACGCACGCCGGCCTGTGATCATCTCGTGAAGGATTGCGCCGAACGAAAAAATGTCTGAGCGATGATCAGTAAGCTGTGCGCGGACCTGCTCTGGAGACATATAACCGACGGTGCCCATCACTACGCCAGGGTTAGTCAGCGCTTTGCGTGTTGCGTCTTCTGAACTAGTTAGACCACTCGGGCGCTCATGAAACTTCGCTAATCCAAAGTCGAGGATTTTTATGCGGTCGTCTTTCGTGATGAAGATGTTCTCGGGTTTTAGATCGCGATGGACGATTCCTCTTTCGTGTGCAGCTGAAAGACCGCTGACGATCTGCTGCGCATATTCGGTGACTTTTCTGAGCGGGATCGGTCCCTCATTCAACCGTTCTCGTAATTCTTGTCCTTCGAGCAGTTCGGCGACGATAAATGGTGCGCCTTCGTATTCGCCAATGTCGTGAACGGTCAGGATATTCGGATGATTCAGAGCCGAGGTAGCTTGTGCCTCCTGCTCGAAGCGACGCAGGCGGTCAGTATCTTCTGAGAGACTGGCCGGCAGAAATTTAATGGCAACATCTCGACCAAGTTTATTGTCGTGGGCGCGCCAAACTTCGCCCATGCCGCCTTCGCCTATTTTGGAAACGATTGTGTACTGAGCGATCGTTGTGTTGGGGGAGATATTGTTGGTCACTATGTGTTAGGTATGACGTCAGTCGCTGATAGTTCAGTACTGACATGATTAGAAAAACGCGATCTTGCTGTTGATTAACGCTCTGATTTCGATTGTCGCTGAAAAGCGTTCTGATGTTGATTACCGCTGGAAAGCGTTGGAATGTTGATTAACGCTGAAAGCGTTCGCTAATTCTAGCCCAGCGGTTGGAGTCTTCCACAACCATGGAACTCAATGTACCAAAGAGATCGTAACGCCGAAAGCGTAGGCTATAAGCCTTCTCTGCTCTCGCACCCTGCCTTGCCAATTCCAAGCTCCCGGTGAGTTCGCGAACGCCCCCTCCAATCAGAACAATTGCAAATGCTAGTCGTGTTACGCTCACTGCATGGAATTTTTCAAAAGCGACTGAAAACGAAAGTGAGACCCATGAAACGAACACTTGTTTGCATGATCTGCTTCTTCACCTTGGCAGTTACCTCAACAGCTCAAACTTCTGAAACATTCGACATCGCGACATTCAAAGCGCCAGCTGGATGGCAGAAGCAAAGCAAAGACGGTGTGCTGATTCTGTCTACGTCAAATACGCAAAAGAGTTCTTACGCAATGGTCGCTATCTATCGAAGCGGCGACAGTTCCGGCAATGCAAACACCGACTTCGCTGCTGACTGGCAAGAGTTCATCGCCGGACAATTAGGAGTGACCGATAAACCACAAGTCGAACCTGCTAAGGATGCGGCAGGATGGAAAATCGTCACAGGTGGTAGCACTTTCAAAAATGAGAATGGGACAAGTGCCGTGATATTGAACACCTACTCCAGTTCCGGAAAGAAGTTCAGTTTTGCCGCCATCTTCAACAGTCAGGATTATGTTCCGACCATTGAAGCGTTCATGTCTTCGTTGACGCTTTCTAAACAGCAAATGAGTTCACAGGCAGCGCCCGCTAGCAATCCGGACAGCTCGTCAACCATTCTGGGTACTTGGGGAATGGCCACAAGTGCTACCCAACGATCCGACGACTACAAGAACCCATACTCTGCAAATAATGTCGGATACAGCAAAGCGCAATACACTTTCAACGGCGACGGCACGTACAGCTTTTTTTCGAAGACCTTCAAGATGACGTTCGATAAGATTTTATTGGTCAGAGAAACCGGCTCTTATCAAATCAATGGAAACAGCATCACCATAACTCCGTCTAAGAGCTCTATCGAAGCGTGGAGCAAGAGAAACGGTACGGACAAGTTTGGTGCTCTTTTGACAAGGCAGAATCGGCCATTGGAAAAAGTTAATTACCAATTTACCAAGCACTATTTTTCAGGCATACAGTTATGGAATCTCGTTTTGCAGGCAGAGAAACCAACCGAAAGAGACGGACCATTCAGCGGGAATACTACTTTTCCAAACGCCTGGTACTATGCTCCGATTTCGTCAAACAACACCGTAATAGAATTGCCGTAGGCGGAGATGGATGTGGTCTTTTTGCGGTGCCTTTTTGGTCTGCTTTCCTTCAAAAGCCATGAGAACTCAGTGTTTCGGCTCAGCCGCCTGTTGTGGATGGGCTTTGCCCTTCCGTCATCGGACAAATTTATGACTGGGCTACGCCCTACGGTTTCTGACTTCCCGCAAACAGATTAGAGGACACAGCCCAAACCATTACAGGGAAACCTACGGAAGGGCACAGCCCATTCTCACAACAGGCGGCGAAGCCAAACTTCGCAGCTTCAAGACTCTTAGGCAAAGTCAGTACGCAGTTGGTAAATAAATGGCCCAGTTCTGTCGGCGATGATCATCGTTTGAAGTTGCTGATCAGCACAACATCGCTGGTTTGCGTGCCGCGCGCGAGCGCAACTTGTTTTCCATCGTGCGAGAAGGAGAAGCCGAAGATTCGGTCGGACGTAAAATTCGACAATTTCTTTGGCGTCGATCCGTCAACGGGTTGAGCCCACAGATTGGTGACGCCTTTCTCCGTGAGGCCGTAAACGATTGCGCGACCGTCGTTGGTCCACCGTAGGTTTGTGTTCCCTCCATTTGGAAAACTGAAAGTCTTTATCGGTTGACCACCTTCGATCGGAAGTATAGCTATTTGAAACTGCGCGGTTTGGTTTTCAAGGTAACCGCAAGCAATCTGCTTTCCGTCGGGTGAGAATGTCGCTAATTCCGACGCCTTATCCGTCAGCTGCACTGGCTGGCCGCCATCAATGCCGACTTTCCAGACATTGCACTTGTTCATGCAGGCCATGTAAACCACCCATTGGCCGTCCGGCGAGATATCTGGATCGACTTCATAATTTTGATTAGTTAGTTGTTTTGCGTTCGACCCGTCAACATCCATCCGCCAGAGATGGGGCACGCCCGTCCGATCCGACATAAACACCACCAAACGACCGTCGCGCGAAGCAGACGGGTAAATGTTGTCGCCGGAGGCAGCCGTCAACTGTTTCCGCGCGTTGGTAGAGAGATCGAGCAGGTAAAGATCCCCACCGACAGCCGCTTTCAATGGATAAATTATCTTTCCGTCAGGAGTCCAATCCGGCCGCCCTACCAGGTTGCGTCCTTGTGTGACTTGCATTGCGCGCGCCACATCGAAAGCAGGCATCACCCAGATATTGTTCTCAACTTCTGTCTTCACAGCTGCGATCGCACTTGTATCTGTCGTGAGACTGATGCTGGGATAAGAATTCAGATCGTTCGTCAGCTTTTGCGCCTCGCCAGATGGATACGATATTTGCCAAATGTTATAGCCCTCGTCTTCCCGTTCCTCGGCAGTAGCGATAATTGAGTCGGCGCCCACCCAGGCAATCTGTTTTACCGTGCTCCATTTGTGCGTGGTGAAGAATTTCAGTTCGCCGGTCGCGACGGAAACGGTTACCACAGTCATGTAATTCTGGCTTGTGTTAGCAGCGGGGCTCGCAAGCATCTTGCCGTCTGGCGACCACGAAACGCCACTGAAGTCTCCCTGAAAAAAGTAGTCGTCCCCGTGTCGCATCGCGAGTTGCCGCTGCTGAGTGCCATCAGCATTGGCAATCATCAGCCGGTCCTCGTCTTCATAAAAAAAGAAGTAAGCGATCTGTTTACCGTCCGGCGAGAAGCTTATGCAACTGTCGATGCCGGTGAAGAGCTTACGCGGCGTGCCTCCGAGCACGGGAACCTGATAGAGAGTTGCGGTGCCTTCATTTCCCGACCGCACGGCGTAGTACACGTAATTACCGTCTGGCGAGAATGCTACCCCGCGGAATCGAACGTGAGCAGGAGGCACGATCTGAGTATTGCTTTCTGCGACTGCAACCTGACGCAGCCACAGGCTCTTTTGATCACCGTCATCCTGGATGTGAACCAGCCACTTGCCGTCGGGAGAAATGGCCGCGCCGGTCGCGTTTCCTGTTGTAGTCAGCCGCGTGAAGTTTGCCGTCTCAAGTGAGAGCGTGTGTGGCTGCCTGTGGATCGTGAATTTATAGAACACCAGGGAGATCCCAATCAGAACGATAAGTGCGACTGCAATCGTAAGCGCCATCGCCTTCTTGTGAGTCTTGATTTGGTTGACGACGTACTCAGCGCTCGATACTTGAGTGGGTCGTGCCGGAACTTCTTTCGTCTGCAGCGATGAGCCCAAAACCGAATCAGCATTGTTTAGAGCGACTGTACTACTGCTTGTTCCGGCATTGCTGTCAGGTGCGATCGAACGCTCGAACTCGGCGTTGCTATCCACTCGCTGCTTCACTCGCTGCAACTTCTTGATCAATTCGCGCGCTGTTTGAGTACGTTCGTCGCGATCTTTCGTCAGCGTCTCAATAACAATCCAGTCAAGAGCCTCGGGAATGTTTGCAGAATAAGCAGAAGGTGAGACTGGCTCTTTTTCCAGAATAGCAACGATGATATGACTCGCAGTTACGCCGGAGAATGGCACCCGACCTGTCAGCATTTCATAAAGCACGACGCCAACGCTCCAAATGTCGGTTCGCGCATCAACCTCTTTTGCACCTGCTTGTTCAGGGGACATGTAATTCACTGTTCCCATGACAACTCCGGGACTCGTCTTCACGCGCGTGGCAAGTGCGCTATCAGAACCTTCTTCCGGAATAGTCGGCTGCGTGACTTTTGCTAAACCAAAGTCGAGTACTTTTACGCGACCACGTGGCGTGATCATAATGTTCGAAGACTTGATATCGCGATGCGTGATGCCTTTCGAATGCGCTTCATCAAGAGCGTCGGAGATTTGAATCGCGATTTCCAAACTTTCAGCAATACGCAGTGGTGTCCGTCCGATTTTCTCGTCGAGTGAAGTGCCCTCGATGTATTCCATGGCAATGAAATAGTCACCGTCGACCTCGCCGATTTCGTAGATGTGAGCAATGTTTGGATGCGAAAGCGCTGCCGCAGCGCGTGCTTCCTGAAGAAACCTGGGCAGCCGCTGCTGATCGCGGGCGATTTGTGCTGGCAGCAGCTTCAGTGCGACGAGCCGATCCAATTGCATATCCCTGGCGAGATACACTTCTCCCATTCCACCCTCGCCGAGCTTCGAGCGGACCTCATAACGGCCAAGTTTTGTGCCGACGGTTATATTCATCGTTTCGGTACTATTGGACAGAACTTATTTTCGACGAAAGCTCTTCGAGGAGAAGTATTAATAAGGCCCAGAAGATAATGGACCAGTGCAGAGTTTATTTTGTCAGACTTAATGCCATCGTTACGGCTTGCTCAAACGACAGTCCCCTACCCTCATTCCAAGTGGTCGCTGCCTCATCCGGTCCAAGGTCCTGTTTAGCTCTTCCAAAATGTTGGTCCAGTAACGCTGTCCAAAATCTAACCTGCAGGTCAGCGCCTAATCGATCCCATTCAGCCTTTACTGCAGCCGCAAGCTCAAGACAATCTTTCGCACGACCCAGTCCTGAAAGAGACATCGCTACTCCCTGCACTTCGAAACTCGTTTCGATCCGATCACCGAGCGCATCAGCAAGAACTAAACTCTTTTGGTAAAGGCCGAGGCTTTCGTCATAGTATCCTTGAATCAAGGCACAATCAGCCAGGTAGTGCCAACCAAAATGTTCACTTCTTTTATCATTTTGAGTTTTCGAAAACGCGAGTATTTCGTGGGCCATCGGTCGCGCCTCTTCTGTTCGACCCAGGGCCACTAACATCTGCGTCAAACCAACCATTGCGCGGTTAATAAGATTCGCGTTTCCGCTGGCACGCTGAAGACGCAAACATTCTTCAAATGTTGAACGAGCTTCATCGTCGTCACCGTTCATGAATTGCGTCCAGCCTATGCTTTCAAGCGCCAGCGCGATCTCATACGTGTCGCCTAATTCGCGCCACATGCTGAGCGCTTCCTGAATTCGTGGCCTCGATCCGCCTGCATCGCCTTTTAATGCGAGCATGTGTCCAAGACCCCATAGGGCTCTGGCTCTTGACGGTCGCGCAGGTTGCGCATCAGACGAAGCAAGTGCCGCAGCAAGATGATGGTGGCCCTCGAACAAGTGCGATCTCGCTATCCAAAACCACGCCAAAGCACCAACCAGATCGAGATACCTCTCAGCGTTGAAGGTTCGAGCAAATTCCAGAGCGGCACGCACGTTGTCGTTTTCAATACTCAATCGTTCGGACGCACTCTCCTCCTGAGCAACTCGATCTGCGTAAGCGAGTTCAGCAATACTCAGCATCGTTCGAAGGTGCGCAATGCGAACGCCTTCGGTTTCTCCAATATCAGTAAGTCTTTCAAACGCATATTCACGAACTGTCTCCAGCAGCCGGTATCTCCTTTGCTCGAGATCTTCGACACCAACAATGACGAGCGACTTGTCCACGAGGTGTGACAACAAATCGAGCACTTCAAATTCGTCAGCCACTCCCTTTAGGCTGGTAGCGAGGTCCAACGTCCAACCGCCAGCGAATACTGACAACATTCGGAAAAGCTCTTGTTCATTCGCAGGCAATTGCTCATAACTCCATTCGATTGCAGCCCGGAGTGTCTGATGCCGCGACGAGGTCGACTTCGAAGTATTCGACAACAACTTAAACCGATCGTCGAGCTTCGTTCGAATCTGCTCGATCGAAAGCAATCTCACGCGTGCTGCTGCCAATTCGATAGCCAGCGGAATTCCGTCAAGCCTTCTACAGATCTCTACGACGGCGGCCACATTTCCTTTCGTGAGCGCAAACCCGTTATGAGCAATCTGTGCGCGATCGACAAACAGTTTGACTGCGTCGGCAGATTCGACACTACTCATTTCTAATTCCGAGTTTGCATCGGGCACACTGAGCGATTTGACCGCAAAAATTCTTTCTCCCTGAACACCGAGGGCCTCGCGACTGGTGGCAATGATTCGCAGCCGAGGAGCAGTATTGAGAAGTTGATCAACTAACACAGCGCACGCCGAAAGCAGATGTTCGCAGTTGTCCAGTACAACAAGCATCTTCTTCTTCGATAAATGCGCACTCAATAAATCGTTGAGATTCTTGTCCGGCTCCTCACGCACTCCGACCGATTGGGCCACTGTCCACAGAACTCTGCTTCCGTCCGTTACGGGTGCGAGATCAACAAACAGAGTTCCATCAGAAAACTGGTGTAGCAAGTTCTCGGCCAATTTGATTGCGAGTCTTGTCTTCCCGGAGCCTCCTAGACCCGTCATCACGACGAGGCGCGTGGAAGACAGCAACTCGGCACATTCAGCTAATTCTTTTGTGCGGCCAATGAATTTATTTCGCTCAGTCGGAAGGTTGTTCGGTGCCTGGGCGCCAGGTATCGATGCAGCAAATGAAATCGTTGCGACCTCAGCCACTGACGAATTAAGCGCCTTGATGAACTCGGCCGCTGAAGAGTGTCTTGAAGCAGGAGACTTGGAGAGCGATTTCGCAATTGCCTCGACCACGTGAGTCGGAACGTCTCGACGAGACTCGGTAATTAGTTTGGGTTGAACTGAGACATGTTGGTGCACCAGTGAAGGTATTGGTCCATTGAAAGGGGCAGTGCCGGCGAGCATTTCATATAAAACACAACCAAGACTGTACAAGTCAGCTCGCGCATCGATCTCAGTCTTCGCTTCTATCTGCTCCGGCGACATGTATGCAGGAGTACCTATCGCTGCACCGCCAAGCGTTAACGGAGTCGCCTGGTCAGAACTGGTCGAACGTGCGATACCGAAGTCAGCAACCAAGGCAATGCCGTCTGAAAGCAAAATATTTTCCGGCTTGATATCACGATGAATCAGTCCGCGTTCGTGTGCGTATTCGAGAGCACTACCAATTTGAGTTGCGAGTCGAACGGCCTCATCTACAGGAAGCTGGCCCTCGGAACGAATTCGATCGCGGAGTGACTCTCCTTCGACGTGAGGCATCACGTAGAACGGCTGATCATCAATGATGCCTGAATCGTGCAACGGAAGAATGTGTGGATGACTCAAGCGGGCCGCGATCTCTATCTCACGCTGGAAACGAGTGGCACCAGTCTGAGTGCCGAGGCTGGCATTCATTACTTTTATCGCAACTCGCCGACCATGCTTTAGATCATCCGCGAGATAGACAGTAGCCATTCCACCGGCACCGATCGTGGAAAGAATTCTGTAATGCGAAACTGTTTTGTTAATGAGTGTCACGAAGCTGTTTTCGTCGCCGTATTGTACGGGTTGGGTCTCAGAAGAAACTACCCCCGTGTATGTGCGACAGCCGAGTCCAACTTGTTGGCGACGTTCAAGCCCTCCCTGACGGTCGGGCTACTGCCGCGGCTTTCACACATCGGCTGTTGCTTCTGCGACAAGGTCGATCGATTCTTCCGTTAAGTGACCAGCGCCGAGTCGTTTGCGCCGAAAATAAAAGTAAACGGGTAAGCCGAGAGCGATGAGGAAGATTCCAATTAATGATTCTACGGGACTGGTGACAATCGAATTAATTACCAACCAGAGCGCGACCAGGATGAAAAGCACTGGCACAACCGGATAGCCCAACGCTTTGTAAGGACGTTCCACATCGGGCATTGTCCGGCGCAAAACAAAAACTGCACTCACCGTTACTCCGATGAAGAGCCAGAGCGCAAAGATTACGTAAGTCGTGATTTGATCGAAGGTGCCCGAGAGTGCAAGTACGCAACCCCAAGAGCTTTGCGCAATGATGGCCCACACGGGAGCTTTGCTGTTCGGATTGACCTCGCCTAATCGTTTGAAGAAGAGTCCGGCTCGCGCCATCGCAAATGGAATTCGCGCCTGGCCCATGATGCATCCGTTGAGGGCACCCAATGTAGAAATGACAAAGGTGATTGAAATAAACGCAATCCCCGATGGACCAAGAAATGTTTGCGCGGCTTTCGCGGCGACCGGAAGCGCCGAAGGGTACGCTGTTGAGTTTGCCGTTGTAACTTCGGTAATCGGCAACGCATAGAAGTATGCGAGATTGGCCAGGACATAGGTCGCGATCAAAGCCAGCATACCGAAGATCAGACCACGCGGAACATTTCGTTGCGGATCACGCACCTCGCCCGCGCATACTGGAAGGAGGTACCAACCGTTATAGGCCCAGAGCGCCGCCATCATTGCGGCGCCGAAAGCCGAGATCCCTCCAAGGTTTGAGGTATTGGACATCGCGAGATGCGACCAACTAGCCCCGTGCGAGAAAAGGAGTACACCACCTACGATCACGGCGATCCCCAACAGCTTCACAATGGTCAAAAAACCCTGTACTCGTCCGCCCAGCTTAACGCCAAAGCAGTTTATAACTGTGAAGAACACTATCGCACCGACAGCTACAAGTTGGGTTAGACCTAATTGCCAGTGAATCTCTTTTCCCAACAAGTGGAACGTCCTCTCAACCCATGGACCACCCATTGAGATTAGTGCCGAGAGAAAAATTGCAAAGCCGGTGCTGATGCCAGCCATTCCACCGGCGCCCGCGACAACGAACTGCATCCATCCATAAAGAAATGCAGGCGCTTCGCCGTAAGCTTTACCGAGGTAAACATACTCGCCACCTGCGTGCGGAAACATTGCGCCGAGCTCCGCATACGCCAAGGCTCCCGCGAGCGACAACAGACCTGCGGCAATCCAGGCGAGCATTACCAACGACGGACGGCCCAGCTGTTGAGTCATGACAGTAGTTTTTAAAAACACTCCTGTACCGATCACCGAACCGACGACGAGAGCAATCGCATCGTTGAGGGTTAGCGCGCGACGTAATGATGTTTTGTGTTCAGGCATGATCAGAAACTAAGCGTTTACGTAAGAAGTAGCAGAAGTAGATTTACCTTAGAGCCCCATACGTCTGAGGAGGTCTGCATAACGAGGGTCGCTGCGCAGCGATTCAAATTGGAAACGCCACGCAACTGTAGGCAACTGACCGCTATGTTGCTGAAAATCCTTATCAAGCCAGTCAAAAGCGTTATCCTTATCTCCGAGGCCGGCATACACACTTGCGACAAACAATCCGCTGGCCTCGTCATGTGAAAATTTCTCTGCGAGCTTCTTCGCGATGTCGAGCGCTTCAGTGCGCTTGCCAGTTACAGCGTAGCAGTATCCCAAATTACCGAGGTATGTAGGGGCGTGGTTGGATAAGTCTACCGCTTTTTGAAATTCTGCAGTTGCATCCTCGCCACGTCCACGTTTGAGATAAGAGTAAGCCAGTACGTAATGTGCATCTGCAAACTTGGGATCGAGTTGTATTGTTTTCTGTCCCTGTTCGATCGCTGAATCGAGGTTGCCTCTCAAAATCTCGACCGCGGCTAAGTTCTCGCTGATCACTGGTGAAAGCGGATCGAGTTCATGGGCCCTTTTGATCTCTCTCGCCGCCTCATCGAATCGCCGCTTGACATAAAGGTAATAGGCGTAGAAATGATGCGCCGTCGGATAATTGGGATTGAGACTGATAGCTCGTTTGAGTTCATCTTCGGTCTCAGCCCAGCGCCACTGTCTTTGATATACCGACGCGGATGTTGTGTGCGCTTCAGAAAGTGAATCATCGAGTTCCAGGGCGCGGTCCACCGCTGCTCGTGCTTTTGGCAGAATTTCTCGAGAAGCGAGGCCGCTGTAATGTTCCTGGGCCACGTAAGTGTCCGCTAGTCCGACATAGCCGAGCGCAAAACTCCGATCGTGATCTATAGCTTGCTGAAATTCTTCGATCGCTTTGTTGAGAGAGTCTGGCGTCCTCTTGTTCCAGTAATAACGCCCCTTCAGGTAGAACTGAAAACTTTCGTCATTGGTAGTGTCGCGTCTAGTTAGTTGCTTCTGCTCGTCACGTGACAACCGCAATCTCAAGTTGTCGGAAACCTCGCGGGCAATGGTTTGCTTGACCAAGAGCAGATCCGACGCCTTACGTTCGTACTGCTGGCCCCAGAGTTCCGCACCTGTGGTGGCGTCAACGAGATCGACCTGAATAGACAAGTTGTCGCCCGCCTGTCTTACGCTTCCGGTCAACACCGATCGCACATTTAAGTCGCGGCCAATTTGCAGGGGATCGACGTCTTTGGCTTTGTAACGGAAAGTCGTGGTACGAGCGATAACCCTCAACTGATGCAACTCCGTGAGACTGTTGATTAAGGCCTCTGATATTCCGTCCGAGAGGTATTCCGCATTTGGATCTCCGCTGGTGTTTTGAAACGGCAGGACCGCAACGGAGTCGATAGCCGGCTGTTTGGCTCGCAAGAGAAAGAAATAGACCGCTGCGGCTACGATAGCCACGAGCACGACAATAACGGCGACTCCAAGAAGTGTCATTCTGCCGCGCTTTTTGTTTACATCGTGCGTGGCCGCCAAAGCCGGATTTGCAGCGTGAGACTCACCTTCCGCAGTCAGCGCAGGCATCGTGACCGTTTGGCCGGAGCTTAACGTGTTACGCAATAAGCTCTCGAGAGCAAGCGCCAGATCATGTGCCGAATAAAATCGTTCGGCAGCGTTCTTTTCCAAACAGTGGCGTACGAGTTGCTCAACAGCGGGTGAAATTTTTTTGTTTGTCTCCGACAGATCAGGTGGATCTTCGCGCAGGATGGCGCTCATCGTTTCTGCCGTCGAGTCGCCACGAAAAGCACGCTTACCAGACAGCATCTCGTAAAGAATCGCACCGAAGGAGAAAATGTCGGAACGATGGTCGACATGTTGTCCTTTCAACTGTTCCGGCGACATGTAGCCCAGCGTGCCCACCACAGTGCCGGGATCGGTATTCACTTTTCTCGTCGGGACTTCAGTCTGCGGTCGCGTTTCATCGATTGCGGTTAGCTTTGCCAGGCCAAAATCGAGAATCTTTACGCGTCCATCATCAGTGATGAAGATGTTCTCAGGTTTGATGTCACGATGAACTATGCCTTTCTCGTGTGCTGCCGCAAGACCTTTCGCAATCTGCAATGCATAGTCAGTCGCCTTGCGTTGTGGCAAAGCTCCACCGGCCAAACGATCGCGCAGTGTTTCACCTTCTAATAACTCCGAGACAATGTAAGGCGCGCCATTGTGTGTACCGATGTAATGGATGACAAGGATGTTTGGATGATTGAGTGTGCCAGTTGCCTGTGCTTCCTGTTCGAAGCGATTGAGTCGATCGGCATTCTCGAAGAGTGAAGCAGGTAAAACTTTGATCGCTACATCGCGACCGAGCTTTGCATCGCGCGCACGATAAACCTCGCCCATGCCGCCTTCACCGAGTTTAGAAACGATTGTGTACTGAGCGATCGTGGTGTTGGGGGAAATGGTCATCGCTGAATTGAATTATCGCTTAACTTGATTAGCTCAAAACAGATCGCACATCACAAGCGCGTGCTTTGAATTTTGTCTCCTGATGAACGCTAAAGAAATGCCGATTGCGCGGTTACATCGGGGCCAACGTTTCCTCCCTACTTCTTCACTATTGCAGTCCAATTCAGTATTACTGTCGGCGGAGGTGCAGTCGGTTCTCCGATGCGTGTTCCGATCAGAAAACGTTGGCCGTCATGAGTTACATCGAACTCGTGAAAATTGGATTGCAGCAGGCGAGTTTTAAACAGCGGTTTGGGCGACTCGAACTCGAATTCTTTCCCGCCAGTTTTCACGGATGTAACCATCATCGATCCATCCGCTGCCACAAAAAAGAGTTCTTGGCCATCATGGCGCCAAACAGGAAATTTGCCACCACTTGTAGAGACGCGCTTTTTGTCGCTTCCTAGTTTACCTTCCGCTGAAAACGACTGGATGTAGATTTCATAATCGCCAGTTTCGTCCGATGAATAGGCTAGCCACCGGCCATCAGGCGACAACTGTGGACTCCGTTCGTCGAATGGCGAATTCGACAGCTGATACTCTTTCTTGTCGCCAAACATGGGTAACACCGAAATATCCATGCGTGTCTTCACACCGGTCTCAGAGAAAATAATGAAGCGTCCATCAGGTGACCATGAGGCTGGATAGGCAGTTCGTTCAAGAAGGGTTTGCTCATCACCGACGCCATCCGCCGATTTTAGCGTGAGGGCGCCGCGGCTATACACAATGCGGTTACCATCCGGCGACCAAACCGGTATCTGACTGAAGGTCGAAGTTAGTCGCAGTCCCGTCCCTTTTTCGAGATCGATCACCCAAAGGTTTTGTTCCTTCTTCACCACAAGTCGTTTTCCGTCAGGTGAGAGGTACGGGTCTTGTCCGACGCTAACTTTCGTGGGAGTGTCAATCGCATCGATCTGTTTCCCTTTACGGTCAAACCAGACAAGTTGATAGTCACGTTGCCATTGTGGCTGCCAAACCAGAACGCCAGTGTCTGAAACAGAGAATCGCTTAACATTGGATCGGTTGATCTCGCCGGTAATGATTGGAATAGGTTCGCCGGTCAGCGTTAATTTTTCCGCATCGAAAGCCTGAGCGACCAGCGCATCATTTCGTAAAAAGATCAGCCAGCCCGGCGAACCGTAAATCGCCACACCAGTGTCAGCAACAAGCTGTTTACTCTCCGGCGAATTTAATGAGCCTACCCAAATGCCTCCAGGATTCCGGTAGAAGAGAAAATGGTGCCCATCGGGAAGAAAGTACGGAAAACGATCTTGTTCGACTTCGCTTACGCCGTTCTTGTTATAAATCGGCTTTGGCTCGCCGCCTTGCGCCGAAATCTGCAACAGCGCCGTGCGATAATCAGGAGCAAAGATGATGATGCCGTCCTTATTCCATGTTCCTCCAACCATGCGAGCGGAAGCGCATAATACCTGTGCGTTGGCTCCATTAAGATCTGAACGTTTGAGTTTGCCGTTCGAACCGAAAGCGATTGAACGGCTGTCAGGCGACCAGAATGGCTCCAATGGATTTTCGGAACCAGGCACAAGTTTGACCTCGACGGAATCCAGGTTACGGACGTAAAGCATGTTCTTTCCGCCCACGCCAGTCGCGCTAAAGGCTACTTTCAGTCCGTCGGGCGAAATTACCGCCGAATCAGGACCTGTGTCGTTAAGGGCGAGGTCGTGCGGCGTAGTCAACGCTACCAGGATTGCGCGAGAGTCTGAGGAAGAATGGTTAAAATAAGCGACAGCCCATGTAACCGAAACCAACAAGAATAGTCCGGCAATCGCCATCCACAGTTTCGCAGAGTTTAGAAATCTCGAGAACCAAGTTTGCGTGTCAGAATCAGTTTCCAAAGTCGGCCCAGACACCGTCGTAGTTTGACCTGAGCTCGATGGGCTACCTGATACGCTCTCGAGAGCAAACGCCAGGTCGCGAGCCGAATAAAATCGTTCAGCAGGGTTCTTTTCCAAACAGTGGTGCACAAGTCGCTCGAGTGCGGATGAAATGGTCTTGTTCGTCTCTGAAAGATCAGTTGGGTCTTCGCGCAGAATGGCGCTCATCGTTTCTGCCGGCGAGTTGCCACGGAATGCGCGCTTGCCAGCCAGCATCTCGTAGAGGATCGCACCAAAGGAGAAAATGTCGGAACGATGATCGATATGTTGGCCCTTCAACTGTTCTGGTGACATGTAGCCCAGCGTGCCGACGACTGTGCCTGGACTCGTATTGATCTTCCTGGTTGGCACATTGCTTTGTGACTCAAGACCGTCCGTCGCCACTGTAAGTTTCGCTAAACCGAAATCTAGAATCTTTACACGGCCATCGAGAGTGATGAAGATGTTTTCAGGTTTGATATCGCGATGAACAATTCCCTTCTCGTGCGCTGCAGCTAATCCCTTTGCGATCTGCAACGCATAGTCTGTCGCTTTGCGTTGCGGCAGTGCTCCACCAGCCAAGCGATCGCGCAGAGTTTCACCTTCTAACAATTCCGAGACAATGTAAGGCGAGCTGTTGTGTAGACCGATGTGATGGATGACGAGGATGTTTGGATGATTGAGTGCGCCAGCGGCTTGCGCTTCCTGCTCAAAACGATTCAGGCGATCAGCGTTCTCTGAAAGTGAGGCCGGCAGAACTTTGATCGCGACATCACGACCGAGTTTCGGATCATGGGCGCGATAGACCTCGCCCATGCCGCCTTCGCCGATCTTCGAGACGATGGTGTACTGAGAGATGGTGGTGTTGGGGGAAATGGTTTCGCTCAATTGTTACTTTTTGGCCTCTATCTACCGGCGCAGTTTTGCGCCAATCGCCCATGGCCCGGGGTTCATCGTGAGCCCTGTGATAACCCCATCTGAATTATCAAATCGAAGTACATCACGCGCCACCGAATCGATCACGAACAACCCATTTTGCGCAGGGCTGAGCTGGTACTTCCTGTCGTTGTCGAAATAGATTCTTCCGGTTCCTTTGAACGTGGCTGTAAGATTTGCTTGTTCGACACTGATGGTCAGTTTGCTCCCACCGTAAAATTCGTAAGTGCCCACGTATTTCTGTAGCTCGTCGGCGGCAGGTTTCGTTTTTGCTAAAGCAGGCACGTCGGGCACGGAAGGCACACTACTAAGTATTGCGTCCCAGGCTAACTCGGAGGCGATCACCCCCAGGTCCAGAGGAGAAAGCGATGGGTTATCAATCTCATCCGTCGTCACAGCGTAAAGCACATCGCCATCTTCTTGAGTAGCGAATGGCTGAATCGCACGATTCATCGACCCATGTACTTGAATCGCCAGCCGATGCAGCGCCCAGTACGGTAGTTTCTGGTTCGTTACTACAAGTGTCAAAGTGGTATTGCTGGTTGGCCCACTCGTTTTTGATTCCGATCTCCCGCCGATTGGAGGAAATGATCCAAGCTTTTCACTGATCAACGGACAGGCTGCCTGAGAATCGTTTCTTTTGCACCTTACCAAGCGTCCACTGCGGTCCACTATTGTTCCAAGCGCATTTACCACTGTAAACACGGCGATCTTTGTAGGCCCGATCGTCCTGAACGCGCCGCCCTGCCCTGAATGAGGCCAGTCCGCATATGTGTCGGCGCCTTGCCCGCGAAGGTAATAGACACCCTGCATCGCAAATCGGCCCGCGCCACGCGCGCCCAGCGGGAACCATCCAGGTTCCGAAGCTCTTAGTGCCGCTTTTCCGAGTTGGTCATCTGGAGTGACGCGGCTGTACCTTCGACCCCCAACATCGTAGATGATCGCAGCGACAACACCGGCGATGAAGTCTACATTTCCTTCCTTTTGCTTGAGCTCTTTGATCCCGTTAGCAACGCCCGTTGCAGCCGACAGGCCGTACCACGACCCGCCTGAGAAAATGACCGCTTGCATCATCTTACTTTCATACGAGTTCATAAGTGCGGTCGCATTCACCGTTCCTGGCGCACCTCCTCGCACGTCAACCGCACCCTTCACTCCATTCGGGAAATAGAAGACCGTGGTGCCCGTAGGTCCTTCGTCGTATTCTGCGATTCCTACTCTCATTCCAGGGAAATCGAATCGCAGACTTGGGCCATCCTTTTCCACCTTCGGAATGGGTTCGGATGAACCCTGGCCCACGCAGATGCCAGCAATCATCAGAATAGTTAACATCGCTGCATATACCGCGCTCGAGCAATGTTGTTTGTCCTGCGGGACTGCATCCATCTGTTTTCTTCTCCTGGGAAAATTCGAACTTCTTTCAAGTTTTGCAGGTTCGACCTTAGATACTCCGCGCTGAAGTAAGTCAGGCCAAATCTCATTTCTTCAAAGCTGCGGACCAATTCAGAATGACGGTCGGTTGCAGTGATTTGGTTCGCTAATTAACGTGCCTACCAGGAATCCTAGTTCGGCGAATCGAATTTCTTTACCAATACCTCAAATCGCGGATCGCCGCGCAGCGGATCATAGAGCGGATCGTTTTTGATCAGGAACAGCCAGAAATTTCCGTTGGCGGCCTGATCTTCTAATCTCTTAATCACCGCTTCCTTGTCGGCTTGACTGGCCATGCTCAACATGGCCACGGAGGCGATGCCCGCGCCCTGACGAGTTGATTCGCGTAAGAATGCCTCCCAACCTCCCGAGGCAAAGCTTTCGCGCAACAGTCGTGCGTCGTCTGATCTCCCGTCATTCTCCCTAGCTTTGGCTACTTCCTCGACCGCGGCAGCATGATCTCCGTTCCAAGTGTAGACGCGAGCAAGGAAACTGTGGGCCCAGGGAAAGGTCGGATCCATTTCGATCGTTTTCTTGAACTGCTGAATTGCATCGGCACGCTTGCCTGAAACCGCCAGGCAAACCCCGTAATAGAAATTAATACCATTCGAGGTCGGATCGATCTCAAGACCTCGCCTGATCGATGCGAGTGATTCATCGTAACGACCTATCATCATCAGCCGCACGCCATTCCATCCGTAGGCTTGAGGATAATTAGGATTCAATTCGATCGCTCGCTTTAGCTCGCGCTCCGATTCCGCCCATTTCTGAACGCACATGTATTGATAGCCGAGGGAGGCGTGCGCCTCAGCAAGATTGTCATCAATGGCAAGAGCCCGACGGATGTATTCCGTCTTGGCTGGCCGGTCGCGGTCTTCGTCGGAGTCTGCCAGGCCGACATAACCAAGTGCGAAATTCGGATCCCTGGCAACGGCTTGTTGGAAATAAACCACTCCTTTATCGACTTCACTTCTGGTCCGCTTGTTCCAATAGAATCGGCCTTGCAGATAAAGCCGATACACTTCGGGATCGTTGGTGTAGTTCTTCGCCAGCTTTAACTGCTCGGCGCTCGTGAGTTGTATTTTGAGCTTGCTGGTTACGTCACGCGCAATCTGGTTCTGTAGTGTTACAAGGTCGGAAGATTTGCGATCGTATTGATCAGTCCAGATTACATTCTCGGTTTGCGCGTCGATGAGTTCGAGATTCAATGTCAGTTGTTCGCCACGCTGCGACATTCGCCCGTTTAGGATTGCCGGTACACCTAACTCTCTGCCGATGGTTCTTGCATCGCTTTGCCTTCCTTTGTAACGAAACGCCGACGAACTCGCCTTCACATTTAGATTCGGTAGCTGTGAAAGATTTCGGATCAGCGTCTCAGTCATCCCGTCCGAGAGATAGTCCAGATCAGGATTGCCGCTGGCATTAACGAACGGCATCACGGCGATGGATTGCATCGCGGGGTTGCTGCTTCGCTTACGGTAAGAAATGAAAACAGCGGCCGTGACTATAGCGACAATCGCCGTTCCGATAACCACGAGCGCTTTCGGATTTAGTCGGGTTTTTGAAGTAACGCGGAAATTTGCGGTCGTGCTTGAGGTAGGTTGCGATGGCAAAACCGTCGTCGGCGCGGTTGCTCGAGTGAAGTCAACATTCGTTGAGTTTGGAAGTGTGTCAGTAGCGAGTTCACTGGAAACGGAGCCAGAGCCAAGCCTTGCCGTCCCGGCCTCTTTGTCGATCGATGATGAATCGAAGACGAG
>Ga0070671_100001160_pt1 | contig 19628 bp, 19 predicted proteins | sample KBSS73metaG_FD_65341 | JGI IMG/M metagenome (GOLD analysis project Ga0070671, IMG submission 65341) | Switchgrass rhizosphere microbial communities from Kellogg Biological Station, Michigan, USA - KBS S7-3 metaG | ecosystem: Host-associated > Plants > Roots > Rhizosphere > Soil ...
CCAGGTTCTTCCGGAACGATCCCTCGTAGCCTGCGAAGATCGCGAAGTTCGGATTGACCTGGAAATTCACCCCGGCATCGAGGTCGATCTGACTCTTGTTGTCGCTAACCGCGCTGACCTGGAATGCAGTATCCGCTTCGCCGTTGAACAGGGCGTTGATGTGGCCACTCTGACTGTGGACGTTGTACCGATAGACCAGCCGGCCATAAGGCGAAATCTGGGAGTTCGGGTTCGCCTTGAGGTCCAAGCCTGCCATCAGGTCCGTCCGCTTGGCGTCGATGCTGTCAACCGTCAGGTTAAGGGCCCCGGCACCAGTCTCGGTGAACGAACTGACCTTTCCGCTCGTGTAGTCCACGCCCAGAAATGGCCTGAGCTTCATTCCACCGAGATCGAAGTCATAGCCACCGGTCGCCACGAACTTCCAACCGTGAGAACTCGGACTGCCGCTCGCCTCACGGACGATCGAGGCAACATTGATCACGCGGTGCGCATTCACGCTGCCGTGAATATAGTCGACCTGCAGGTCGGCGCTCCACGGGCCTCCTTGCCAGCCGCCATACAGGCCCACTTGCCAGCCCTTGTTATCGCCACTGCTGAAGCCGCGGTTGTGATCAACGGTTGACTTCGACCATCCGCCGGCTGCGCCCAGGAAGAATTCCGGCCAGCGATACGTAACGCCCGCCGTGATGCCCCACGTGTCGACGTCGGATCCATTGCGGAAACCGCTGTCCTTGCCGTTACCCCATAGCTTGTAACCGCGGCCCCACACGTCGAACCCGGGAAGGACATTCGGCGTCTCATGCATCTGCAGGTGAATCTGCCGTGAGAAGAGTTCGCCCTGATGGAGCAAAGCCAGCGCATACGCCCCATAAGGTTCCGGGCTCGCTTCGTCGAAGAAGAGCTGAGCCTCCTGCGCGGTCATCGCGTCGACGCCCGTCACCACTACGGCCGCATCGCCAGTGGCACCATTCACCAGTCCCTGGAAACCATTGGCAACCGCGATCTGGTTCGGGGTCGCGCCACTACCAATGCCCACGGCATAATTGGTACGAGTTACAGTCAAACGGTAGACCTGCTCGGTACCCGTCAGGCTGACTACACCGGTCGGCGTGAGGGTGATGAACGGCGACAAGACATTGCCGGTCACGGTAGCGAAAGTACCTGTAATCCCGCCGAGCGCGTCGACGACATCATAGGTGTTCCCCGCGACGTAGGGGCCAAGTGGTGCACTGAGCCCGGTGGTCATTGATACCGCCAGCGTTCCGTCGAGCGCCGCCGTGCCGGGGGTACCGATGACCAACACCTGGTCATAGCCCGTGCCCGGGACAGCCAGCGGCGTGACATCCGCGGCCAGCGTTCCGGTCGACGTCTGCGTGTAGGACCCGTTGATATTGAAGATTGCCGTACTGTTGTTGCCTGGGCTGAAGGTGCCGCTGTTGGTCACCGCTCCAACGACACTGCCTGCGCCCGACAGCGCGCCCGCATTATTGACATTGCCGGTCACGAGGCCGTTGACGATCGTCGCCGAGCCAGAGCTTCCGGTAATGTTCCCCGTCAGCGCGCCGGCGGTCAGGACGTTGAGCGTCGCGCCGCTCGCGACCGTGTTTGCCGGGCTGGTCGTGCTTCCGCCGATCGTCACCGTTCCGGCGTTGACGGCCATTCCCGTCGTGAATGTGTTCGTCCCAGTGAGGTTGAACGTGCCGGTCCCCAGCTTCGTGAGCGAGTCGATTGTGATGTTGCCCGAGAAAGTGGTGGTGCCGTTGTTGCCGCCCGTCGTGAGCATGAAGGCGCCATTGACGGTGCCGTCGCCGGCAAGGCTGCCGATCGTCTCGTCGGCGTTGAGCTGGAGCGAACCCGGCGAGGTCACGGTGACCGCCGACGTATCGCCAATGCCGGTCGGACCGACTGCAAGAATGCCACCGTTGATGAACGTGGCGCCGGTGTAGGTATTGAGGCCCGTCAGCGTCGTAGTAGCCGTTCCGATCTTCGTAAGATCGCCGCTACCGCTGATGTCACCGCCATACGTTCCGCCGAGTGAATCGTCGAAGATGAGATGGGCATTGTCGACGATGTCACTGCCGTTGTTGATGGCAGCGTCCTGTAGGACAAGCGTTCCGGTCGAGATCGTCGTCAGGCCCGAATAGGTGTTGGCGCCACTCAGCGTCAGCATTGCGCTGCCCGTCTTCGTCAGTCCGCCAAGGCCTGAAATGATACCGCTCAGGCTGAGGTCGCTTCCAGTGTTGAACGTTCCTCCTCCGGTGCCCAGCGTGATCGCGTTGGTCAACGAGGCGACGCCGGTCGTTTGAAGCGTGCCGGCGTCCATGTTGATGCCGCCGGTGAACATGTTGTTCGAGGCACCGATAGAGACGGTGCCACCGGTGTTGATGTCGAGCACGGTGCCGGCATTGGTATAGCCACTATTGTCGCCGCTCAGCGTGAGCGTGCCGGCACCCGATTTCGTGACAGTCCCGGTCCCCGCGAGGTCGCTGATTGCGTCGGCGCCTGTCCCGAGGTCGATGTTGCCCGTAACCGTTCCTGGAGCCGTGTTGGTCAGCGTGTCGTCACCCGCTCCGGCGGTGATGTTCCCAACGATCGCACCGCTGTTGGCGAGCGAATTGTCACCGTCGCCGAGAGCGACGTCGCCGTTGATCGAACCGCTATTGTTGACGCTATCGTCGCCCGATCCTGCCGCGAAGTTGCCGTTCAATGTGCCCGAATTGTCGAACGAGTTATCGCCATCGCCGAGGTCGACGTCGCCGTTGATCGTTCCGCTGTTATTGGCAATGTCATCGCCGCTTCCGACGGTGAAATTGCCGTTGAGGATGCCGGAATTGTCGAGCGAATTGTCGCCGTCGCCGAGGTCGACGTCACCGTTGATCGTCCCGGTGTTGTTCGCCGCGTCGTCGCCACCCAAGGCGGTCACGTTGCCGTTCAGCGTTCCGTCGTTGTTCAAGGCGTTGTTGCCGTCGCCGAGGTCGACGTTGCCGGTGTAGGTCGTACCCGTTCCGATGTTGAAGATGTCGTCGCCGGACCCGAAGGAGATCGCACCTGCGATCGTTCCGCCGTTGATGATGGTGATGACGTCGTTGACGCCGGATCCGAAGATGTTGCCGCCGATAAAGCCACCGTCGTCGATGACCGTCAGCGCGCCGGCCGAAGTGATGTTTCCAGTTATGACGGTGCCGGCCCCGGTGTTGTTGACCGTCAGAGCGCCAGTGGAGTTGATGTTGCCGTTAAGAGTCGCGGTGCCGCCGAGATTGTTGAAGACGTTCAGATCCGTGGTCGTCCCGCCGAAAAGCACATCTCCAGTGATGATGCCTCCTGGAACGGCGGCGTTGTTGACGGTGCTTCCGCCGCCCAGCGAGATCGCCGTGCTGGCCAGGCCGCTGTTGACGTTGCCGAAATTGCCGACGAGGCTACCCGTCCCCGCGGAGAGAAGGGGACTCGGGGTGCCGCTGCCGGTGCCGACCGTGACGCCGGACAAGACGGTGATGCCGACACCATTCGTCGTCGTCTGATACCCGTCCGGATCATTGGTGGAGCACTGAACGTCCGTTTGCGGCGCGTTGGTCGGAAGGCAGTCAGCATATGCAGCTGCAGGCATGAGAAGAGTGGTTCCAGCCAGCACCGTTCCGAGCTTAAGGCACTGCTTCGGCGTCAGTTTCTTCAACATCGTCAACCCCCGTTAGATTGAGGGGAAAACCGTAGATGTTGCGATTCGGCCGGGGGATCGGGGTTTTTGCCTAGATTTGTGTGGGCGACGGGCAACAGCGCCGAATTTCTCAGGTCACCCAAAAGTGAATGAGAAGGCCTCGGCGCCTGGATCGAGAAATTCGATCGTAAAAGTGCGGTCGCGCACTGGGCCCTTCTGTCGCACCAGCTGATACAGACGCTGCTCTTTTACCAGGCCCATCCCCGCCGCTGAGATGTCAACGCCGGCATCGTTGCCGGGCGCCTTTCCGTCGACCGTCACCTTGAACCGCACCGGCTTGGCAGTTCCGGGGCCGAGCACGAGGTGAAGGTCTCGCGCGCGGAAGCGGAAGCTGATCTGCGCTCCAGGCGCCAGCGAGCGAGCGCTCTGGCGGCCGTCCTGCCATGGTCCGAGAAGCCACCATTCATTGAGCGAAAGCGGCGCTGGCCCATAAGTCTTCGGCTTGTCCTGAATGAGTCCGCCGGGCGAAACGAAGCGTTCGGCTCGCGAATAGCCGATGTAAGTTTCGGGCGATCCGATCCCGTCAACATCCGCGGCGGCCTCGGTGCCGATTGCCTGCACTACGGCCATGGGTTGACCCGCCGGAGCGTGCCCAGCCTCGGCGAGCAACTGACGGATCACACGCTCCGAGACATCGTAATCACCCTCGCCGAAATGGTGGTACCGAATGCGGCCCTGCGCATCGACGAAGTAGTGAGCGGGCCAATAGTTGTTCTGGAGAGCGCGCCACAGCACATACCCATTGTCGAGCGCGACCGGATAGCGGATGCCGAGATTCTTGATGGCCTGCGCGACGTTCGCTGGCTCCCGCTCGAACGCGAACTCGGGAGCATGGACGCCGATCACCACCAGACCGTCCTTGCGGTAGCGCTCGTCCCACGCCTTTACATACGGAATCGAACGCAGGCAGTTGATGCAGCTGTAGGTCCAGAAGTCGATCACGACGACCTTGCCTCTCAACTGCTCGCGGGTCAGCGGAGCGCTGTTGAACCACGGCCCAAGGCCGGTAAGCGCCGGGAGCTCGCCTTCAACCGGCAAGACCAGTTCGCCCATCTTGTTGGTGCGGGCCGAGGTCTCACCCATCGGCCGGCTCGCGCCGAGCTTGCGGGCGAGGCCCGTTTCCAAACTCGCGGTCTGCGCGCTCGACAGCTTCGATAACACCTGCGTGTCGAGCCCGAGGGCAATGGCTGCGACGCCAACCAGCACCAGCACGCCAAGGGCCTGACGGATGCGCTCGCTTGCCCCGAGCGACTTCTTCATGCGCGCGAAAACCTTGCCGCCGATGACCAGCGCGAGGCCTAGCGAGGTCGCTGCACCGAGGGCGTAGGCGAGCAAGAGCAAAGTCGTGTTGAAGCTCGCCCCGTTGAGAGCGGCGGCGGTGAATATGATGCCCAGGATCGGTCCGGCACAAGGGGCCCAGAGCAACCCGGTCGCGACGCCAAGCACGGCCGACGACCAGACGCTGTCCTTCTGCCCCTCTCGCTCCGACATGCGCGAGCCCAGGGCTACCAGCGGCCGCGTGAAACGGTCCGAAATGCGGGGGAAAACGAGTGCGATTCCGAACAGCGCCAGCAGCAGGAGCGCCGCCCAGCGGCCGACCTCGTTGGCGCGGATGGCCCAACCACCGCCGACTGCGGCCAACGTGGCCACAATCGCAAATGTGGCCGCCATCCCGGCCAGCATAGGAAGAGTGCTTCGAACGAAGCTACGGTCAGCACGCGCGAATACGAAGGGCAGAACTGGCAGGATGCACGGGCTGAGAATGGTCAGGATGCCGCCGAAATACGCGAGCAGGATGATCAGCATGGCGTGGCTCTGTCTGAGGGAGGCGGCGCTAAGCTACAAGCCGAAAGGAACGGCGCCTATCCGTTTCACGCCTGTAACCAATCCTGAACGGCCGCGACGGGCGCCGTTCAGCTTTGCACTAGCGAGAGGCCAGCCGCGAATTACGGATGCAATTGTCGAAGCCGATCCAGTCCACGCGATGACGGCTGCGCTGGGCGTTGCGGTTGCACAGGTGGATCAGCGATTCGGGCGGATGGCGTGAATTCACGTAGGAGAGTGCACGACGCATCGCGTGGGTTTGACCCGCGATACAATGGCGCTCCCAGCGGCAATTCAGACCAATGTTGAGCTGAATGGAATCGTAGATCGGCGCCCCGGAAGCGAATGCACCGGTCCCCCCTGCAAGCAAAAATGCCGCAATCGCCCACCTCACCGTTGCAAAGGATGACACCGCATTGCTCGAACGGCAATCGCTCACGACTGCCTCACGCGAAACTCTTGCCCGCTGTGATATTTGGGCAAATGCCGGCATCACTGGAACGCAGACAAAGGCAAGGCGGCGGCACCCTTCGGCGCCGCCGCCCCGCCCCTCTCACCAAGGAAGTCTTAGCCGAGGTGGTTCGAAACGTTGTTGAACGTGTTGTTCAACGAATTGCCGATGCTGGTCATCGCACCGATGGCAGCGACGGCAATCAAGGCCGCGATGAGGCCATATTCGATGGCAGTCGCACCCTTTTCATTCTTAAAAAGCTTCAGAAACTTCGCCATTTCCGGTCTCCCACAGGCGCAATCCAACGCGACTTCAGCCCCACGCTTCGCGCCAGGCTCGATGCAATTTGCGCCGAGAGAGATTGAAAAAGACTTAAAGCGGCGGGTTACTAACGGCCTAAAATCTCTTTGAGAGCGTCGCGAACGTCGCGCAGTTCCTTCGTGCCGTCGCTCCACTCCGGTGGAAGAGGGCTTTGAAGGTCGCGGTGACGTTCCTGCGCCAGTCGCCGCTGCGTTGCGTTGAATGGCCCCGGAAGGTCGGGTCCGCGCTGGCGGTCGATAGCCAGCGCCGAAGTCATGAAGTTGCGCCAAATCTCCGCGGGAACGGTGCCGCCGCTGATCTTCCCCAGCGACTTGTTATCGTCCCGCCCGACCCACACGCCGACGACAAGGTTGCCCGCGAAGCCGACGAAGAGCGCATCGCGGTTCTCCTGCGTCGTGCCGGTCTTCCCAAAGGTAGGAACAACGAGGGCCGCGCGACGCCCGGTGCCTTCGTTTGCTGCCGCGTATAGCAAGTCGAGCATCGGCGCGCGGTCGCGCCCCTCGTCGAGGCGGCCGCCGGGACGGAAGAATGCGCTAAAGCCGTCGGCCGCCTGCTCCTCCGGCAAACCGCGCGCGACAATTGGATAACGTCCGCCAGCAATGGCAGCATAGGCTGAGGTCAACTCGAGCAGGCTCACGCCCGCGGTGCCCAGCGCTATGCTTGGGTTGTCGGGCAGTGGCGTCGTTATCCCGAGGTCGCGTGCCGCCCGGATGACATTGTCGCGGCCGATCGCCTGCGAGAGGCGTACGGTGGCGGCATTGCTCGAACGAGCGAATGCCTCACGCAGCGTCATCTGCCCGCGGTACACGCGATCGCTGTTCACCGGTGTCCAGCCGTCGATCGTGATGGGCTTGTCGTCGATCATGCTGTCAGGCGCCCACCCGGACCGAAACGCGGCAAGATACACGAACAGCTTGAACGCCGACCCTGGCTGACGGCGCGCCTGCGTGACACGGTTGAACGGAGAATCGCGGTAGCTGCGACCGCCGACCATCGCGACGACGCGCCCATCGGGGCGCATTGCAACCAGCGCGGCCTGGGCATCACCAATGCGGGCGTTGCCCACGGCGCGCACGGCGATCCGCTGCAGCGTCGCGTCGAGCGTCGTCGGGACCTTTACCTCGCCGAAGTCGCTTTCAAAGGCCTTCTGCGCGTAAGGCGTGACCCAGTCGGCGAAATAGGTACCGGTCGGGACCTTGGAGCTGCGGTAGACCGGCCGCGCGAGCACCGTCGCACGAGCTCGGCCCGGACTGATCACTTCCGTATCGGCCATGGCAGCCAGGACCAATTTGCTGCGCTTCTGGGCGGCGGCGAGGTGCTGCGTGGGCGCGAGGCGCGACGGCGCCTGGACCAATCCGGCGAGCATGGCCGACTGGGCAAGTGTCAGCTTCTCTGGGTCGCGATTGAAGTAATGGTGTGCTGCCGCCCGAAGGCCGTAAACGCCATCGCCGAAATAGACGCTCGAAAGGTAGCGAGACAGGATTTCCTGCTTGGTCAGCCAGGCTTCGAGCCAGAATGCTATGATGACCTCCTGCGCCTTGCGCTTGATCGTCCGATCGCCCGACAAGAAATTGGTCTTGGCGAGCTGCTGCGTGATCGTCGAACCACCCTGACGAACGCCGCCGCCGCGGAGATTGGCGACAAAGGCGCGGCCCATCCCGCGCGGATCGATCCCCCAGTGGCGGTAGAAGCGCCGGTCCTCGATGGCGATGAAAGCCGCCGGCGTCAGCGAATTGAGCTTCGCGACCTCAACCGGGGCTTCCTTGAGCGCGCCTCGCCGCGCGATCGGGTGGCCGTCATCGCTCAGGACCAGCAAGGCCGGATCCTGAAGCGGCTCGAGGGCGCGCGACAAAGGCGCGGTGATGACCAGCCAGATCAATGTGATGAACATCAGACCGGCAATCGAGTAGAGCACCAGCGGCCACCGCCGCTTGCGCTTTGGCTTGAGGGCCTCTTCGTCAAGCTCGAGCGGTAGACCCGGATCGTGCGGTCGCTCAGGTGCGAAGGGGTCTGGAAGCTCTTCGAACGGTACTCCGCCGCGGCTCCAGATATCGTCTCTCGGGACCACCCTCATCCTCGGACTCGCGCCAACTGCTTTAGTCTAGTAAAACACTCGAGCCGATATATCCAGACGCTTGCTGAATGGGTCATTGCAGGTAAAGCCACGCCATGCGCCGCCTTGTGACAGCCCTCCTGATCGCGACGCTCGCGTTGGTTCCGGCCGCGTGCCGGCAGCAGAACGAAGGCGTGATCAGCGTCACGGTCATCGGCGAGCCCCCGAAGATCGCCGATCCGGCAAAAGGCTCCCTTTCGACGTCCGAAGCGGTGCTGCTCGAGAATATCGGCCAGGGGCTCGTAAGGTTCGACGCGAACGGCAACATCGTCAGCGGGCTCGCGGAGCGATGGAACGTCAGTGACGATGGCCTCAGCTACATCTTCCGGATCGCGGCTACCAATTGGCCGGACGGGCGCAAGGTCTCCGCAGAGCAAGTCGCGAAGATCTTGAAGCGCGAGATCGGCCCGCGCACCAAGAACGAGCTCAAGGACACACTCGGCGCCGTCGATGACATCGTCGCCATGACGGACCGGGTCATCGAAATCCGGCTGCTCGCGCCGCGCCCGAACTTGCTCGCGCTGCTGGCTCAGCCGGACCTCGCGATCATCCAACGGGGCCTCGGGACTGGTCCGTTCAGCATCGCCGGTAAAGGCAAGGAGCCGGGTCAACTTCGCCTCACGCGAAATGTCGTTGCTTCCGACGAAGAGGAAGCCACCAAGGAGGAAGTGCTGCTTGGTGGAGCAGCCGCGAAACAGGCCGTAGACGCCTTTGTCAGCGGCAAGACCGATCTCGTCCTCGGCGGCACGTTCGCGGACCTGCCCTTCGCTCGTGCAGCAAACCTGCCGCGCAACAGTCTCCAGTTCGATCCGGCCTCGGGCCTGTTCGGACTGGTTCCACTGCGGTCGGACAACCACCTGGGCGACCCCGACGCGAGAAGGATGCTCAGCCAGGCCATCGACCGCGATTTGATCGTCAACGCCTTCGACGTTCCTGGTCTGACCGCGCGCGCCACGCTTCTCGAACCCGGTCTCGACCAGCTTGCTCTGCCCGTCGCCCCGGCATGGCTGGGAGCGCCGCTCACCGATCGAATTGGAGGGCTCCGAGCACAGGCCGACCGGATCTACGGAGCCAAGAAGCCCGTACTCAGTATCGCGCTGCCGGAGGGTCCCGGTGGTGACATGCTGCTGGCTGCAATCTCCCGCTCATGGACACCACTGGGTTTCACGGTCGAGCGTGCGCCAGATCCTGCCTCGGCCGATTTTGCGCTGATCGATCAGGTGGCGCCCTCGGCCTCCGCGGCGTGGTTCGTGCGGCGGTTCAGGTGCGGCGCCGCCATCATCTGTGACCCCGAGACTGACAAGCTGATCGATGCGGCCCGTGAAACGCCCGTCCCGCAACAGCGCTACGCGCTACTGCAACAAGCCGCAGACCGGATCGACGATCTCCAGCTGTTCCTGCCGATCGCTGCACCGGTTCGCTGGTCGCTGGTCGACAGACGCATCGACGGCTTCGCCGGGAACCGCTTCGCGATTCACACGCTCACGAACCTGCAGCAGAGGCCAGGAACCGGAAACTAGGACGAATGCAGAAGCCCGCCGACGAGAAATTGCCCTTCCCGCGCCTCGACACCGATCCGCAATCCATTCGCCAGCGTGTCGAGGCGATGGAAAAGCTGCTCGAGCGGCTGTTCGTCATTCCTGGCACGAAGCAAACCGTCGGTCTCGACGCGGTTCTCGACGTCGTGCCGGTCGTCGGCGACATCGCTGCTGCCGCGCTCGGCGCCTACATCGTGTGGGAGGCGAAGAACCTTGGCATGCCGAAATGGCAGCTAGCGCGAATGAGCGGCAATGTCGGCGTGAACTGGCTGCTCGGGCTCTTGTCGGTCGTGCCCGTCGTCGGCGTGGTCCCCACGCTCCTCTTCCGGTCGAACAGCAAGAATCTGAAGATCATCAAGAAACATCTGAACAAGCATCATGCGGCCAGCGCGACGATCGAGGGAGAGGCGACGAAGCTTCCCTAGCTCAATCCCACGTCCAGTCGATTTCCACATCGTCGGGGACTGGCCTTCCGGAACGGTCCGTCGCCGGGCGATAGACGAAGCGCTCCTCGATCAATCGGCAAGTGATTGAGTCGAGCTCAGGAACACCGCTGGAGCGGATGACAGTGCAATGCGTCACCCTGCCGTTCAAGCCGACCGTGCCACGCATTCCGACCGTGCCGCCGATGCCCGCTTTGGCAAGACGGCGCGGATAGTCTCGCGGCGTGATGTCGCCGGATAGGAGTTCGAGATCATGACCTCCGCCGCCAGCCCCAAAACCGTTTCCGCCGGACCCGCCGCCAGCGCCTTTTCCCAGGGCAGGTCCCGTGCCGGTGCCGCCACCGGAGAGCGCGGCCGTAGGCTTCACCGCCACGATCGGAGTGATGGACGGTAGGGCATGCGCAGGCTTGCGGCCTGGGGAACCGCCCAAGGGTGCGGCCTCCGCCTTGGGAGCTGACGAACTGTCCTTCGCCCGCTTTGGCTCCAGCGTTCGCTGCCTTGGCGGAGGTGGAGCCGGAGGAAGAGTCAAATCCACCAAATGCTGCACAACATCGACCGGACGCGACAATGGGACTCGCAGGCCGGTGAGCAGCGCGAAACCGAGCGCCAATTGAACGCAAACGACCGCGGCGAGCGCATAAGCGCGCTCCCGCGGCCGTCCTAAGCTTCTATGGTCAATGTAGGCGGGCACAGCGGGCCCGCTGAGCCCTTAACGCCAGTAGCAGCGACGATGCTCAGTCATGCTGCGATCGATCGCGCGACCGGCAACGGCCCCGCCGACTGCACCGGCCGCAACACCGAGGACGCCTCCGCCGATGACCTTGGAGCCAACCACTGCACCCGTCACGCCGCCAGCCACCAGGCCGGTCGAACCGGAGGATTGCCGGCAATATTTTCGCGCGTAATGCGTGTGACCCTTGTAATGATGTGTGTGATAATAGGTCGTCGAATGAGCGTAAGCTGGGGCCATAACGGGAACTCCCGTGGTCGCAAGCACCGCGCAGGCAATCGTCACGTTCAAAATCTTGCGCATATTCTCCGTTCCTCTGTTTCGTCTCTCAAACGAGCGTCGCCACGGATGTATCCGAACGCAACACGGTAACGGCGGAGCGTTCGATACCATAGACGAGCAAGATCGAAGGCGAATAGCCGTGCGATAGACCGCACGAAACGGCTGCTACGGGAGTTTGCGGCCGTCCATGTTGCCGGCCGTAGCATAGCGGCAGACGAGGTAGTCGATGCGCTGCGTCGAAGCGATTGCACAACCCACTCGCGTGGTCGTCGGCCAGATCATCTGGGTGTAGTGGCCGACATCTTCCCAATTGCCGGTCCGGCTGTTGTTCGGAAAGATTCCCGGGAGAAAGTAGCGCTTTTCCGCGGCCCAGCCGCCGACCATCGCTTCGATGCTGAACGCTCCGTGGGTACCCATCCACAGGTTCTCGCCGATGCCTCGCCGCGCCTGGCGGTTCGAATGTTGAAACGTGCCTGTGAACGCCAATTGCTGAGCGTAGGTCGCGGCTCCGACGCCAAGCGCATCGTCCCATGCCAACGGCGGCATGCTCATGCGCGCCCGCTCTACGTTGTGCGCAGCCAGAATCCGCGTCGGGAATTGCGTGGCGAGCGTCGCGGCAGGCGCCGGAGTGCCGCAGCCGGACCAGAGCGCAAGCACAGAAATGGCGAACTTCGAAGAAATGAACGACCCCCCGGAGGCTGGATGCGCGGGGCCATTCTGGGGCAAATAGAGTTACTTAACGGTTTATACAGAAACAGCTTTGCCGCTCGGGGATTTGTTTCTAGAGGGTCGCCTTCCGGACAATCAGGAGTGAGTGATGCACAAGTCTTTGGTCGCGCTGGCGATTATCGGCGCGGCGAGCGTGCCGGCCTCGGCTCAAACAACACAGGCAGCGCCGGCGACGGCGAACCAGACGGCCCCCGCAACGGCGAACCCGACGCAACTTGCCAAGCCGCAGACCGTAAAGAAGCGGGTGTGCGAGCAGATCGATGAGGATTCCTACTCACGCCTCGGCAGCCGCAAGATCTGCAAGACGATCGAAGTGCCGGTCACGAACAACGGAATGTCTGGGCACGAGCAACCGTCGACTTCGACGGGCCAGTCGCACTAACTAGCCAATCAGTCGCCGCTGATGGCGGGATCGATTTCTTCGGGATGATCGATGATCGGCAGGATCGGCCTGCCAACATCACCCTGCCCGACAGTTCGCCCCGCGATCTCGAGCATGCGCTCCAGCGGAACCCGTGCCCGGTCCATGATTTCGGGCGAAAGGTCGATCCGCGGCTCCAGGTCGCGCAGCGCGACGTACAGTTTCTCTAGCGTGTTGAGCGCCATGTATGGGCACATATTGCAGTTACAGTTCCCGTCGCCGCCCGGGACCCCGATGAAGGTCTTGTGCGGCGCCGCTTTCTGCATCTGATGAATGATGTGCGGCTCGGTGGCGACGAGGATCGTCTCGGCCGGCGAGCTTAGAGCGAATTCGAGGATCGCCCTCGTCGATCCGACCAGGTCGGCGTGCTCGACGATGTGCGGCGGACATTCAGGATGGGCCGCCACCGGCGCCTCCGGATATTCAGCCTTGAGCTTGAGTAGCTCGGTCTCGCTGAATGCCTGGTGGACGATGCAGATGCCGGGCCACAAGAGCATGTCCCGGCCGGTCTTGCGCGCGAGATAGCCACAGAGATGCCGGTCGGGACCGAAGATGATCTTCTGGTTCTTCGGGATTTGCTCAAGGATCACTCCCGCCGACGAGCTCGTGACAATGATGTCACTCAGCGCCTTCACCGCGGCCGAGCAGTTGATGTAGGTCAGCGCAATGTGGTCCGGATGCGCATTGCGGAATGCGGCGAACTGGTCGGGCGGACATGAATCTTCCAGCGAGCAGCCGGCGTCCATGTCTGGCAGGATCACCGTCTTCTGCGGCGAGAGAATTTTCGCGGTCTCGGCCATGAACCGTACGCCGCAAAAGGCGATCACGTCGGAATCGGTTTCGGCCGCCTTGCGGGACAGGTCGAGGCTGTCTCCGACAAAATCCGCAAGGTCCTGAATCTCGGGCTTCTGATAGTAGTGGGCGAGGATCACCGCATTGCGCTCGTGCTTCAAGCGCTGGATCTCGCCGAGGAGGTCCAAGCCTTTGAAACTGTGAGTCTGAACCGTCACTTCGTTCCCCCGGCAGCGCGCCTGCGCTCGGCTTCCTTGATCGCCTCCTCATATGGGGTCGAAAGGTCGAGATATGAAGGATCGTCGGTGCCTTCGGTGGGGAAGCGCGCAATCACTTTCACGTCCTTGAATCCGGCTGCGGCCAGGGGCATCGCGAAGCTCCGCTCGATGGCCATGCGCGCCGACTGATGCGCAAGCCGCATGGGTACTTCCGCCGTCGCTTGCTTGCGCAGGTCTTGCACGGCGCGCGCGCGGTTCGACTGATCGAGCTGTTGGTCGGCGTTGGTAATCGCCGACAACACGCCTCCTCCGCCATATTCCTTGACGGAGTTGATATCGATGTCGGGCCCCGCGACCTCGATCTCCGGCAGCTTCACGCGGAGCGTCTTGCTTGAACCGTCCCAGGTAACGTCGCCCGGCTGAAGCTTGGACAAGTCGAGCTCGTAGCGCACGTCCCCGGGAAGGATCAGCGTGCGTTCGGAGCTGACCAACCCGCCGAGCCGTTCCTGTTCGCTGCTGACCACCGACACGTACCGGGCGACGAAGGCCACGAGCCGATTCTGCGCCCTCATGGATTCGAGGCTCGAGCTGGCAATCGTCTTCGGGTTGCGACCGAACAGGCGGTCGGCAACGCCCGTGCTGATGCCAAGAAGCACGCCGACCACCAGGGCGATGGCGACCATTGCGAGCACGAGGGGCTTGTTCAGGCGGCTGTCCATAGGTCCTGCCGTTGTTCAACGAGGCCGCGGCGCTCAAGGTCCACAAGGTGCGCGAGCACCGACCCGCCGGCGGCGATCACCAGCCGCGGATCGAGGCCGGGATAAGCGCTGGCGACGATGTCCTGAATGGGCCTCGGCTTCTCGCCGACGAGCCTCAGTATTTGCTTCTCACGCTGCATGCGGTGGCCGAGCAGGTGGCGAACATATTGCTGCGGGTTCGTCACCGCGGGTCCGTGCGCAGGGTAATAGATGCGCTCGTCCCGCTTCCTGAGCTTGTCGAGGCTGGCCATGTAGGCCGCCATGTCTCCGTCCGGCGGGACCACCACCGTAGTCGACCAACCCATCACATGATCACCGGTGAGCAGAGCGCTTTCATAGCTGAAGCACAGGTGATTCGACGTATGCCCCGGCGTTGCCACGGCCGTGATCGGCTTGCCTTCGATTTCCAGCGCTTCCTCGTCCTCGAGCATGCGATCGGGCGCGTAGTCACCATCAAAGGACGCATCGGCCCTCGGCCCCACCGTCTCAAGCGCGAGGGGAGCACAGCCAATGATCGGCGCACCGGTCCGCTCGGCGAGCGGCCGGGAAGCGGGACTGTGATCGCGGTGGGTGTGCGTGCACATGATCGCAATGACGGGCCGGTCGGAAATGGCCCGTTGGAGCGCGTCAACATGTTCGGGAAGATCCGGTCCAGGGTCGATCACGGCGACTTCGCTCTCGCCGATCAAGTAGGTCTGCGTGCCATAATAAGTGAAAGCCGACGGATTGTGCGCAAGCACGCGGGCGATCCCCGGCTCCAACTGCTCAAGTTTCGCGTACGGCTCGTCCACGGCTGCGCCTGTGCCACGAGCCTGCGGCGCGCGCTAGCAGCGCAGGTTATACGGCCCGTCCTCTCCGACTTCCTGTCCGGTGGGACCGGCCCCGGGTGCAGCGCGAACGATGCGTATGTCGAGGCGGCCGCCCGCCACATGGCTGCACACCTCGGTTGGGAGGAGCATGCGCATCGAGCGGCCGCGCTTGAGCTGAGCGAGTTGCACATCTGCCTTCGGTTCGCCGCTCCGAACGAACCGGAGGCTTGTCCCTGCGGGGAGATCCTCATCGGCTCGGACGGTCAGCAAGGTGTCACGGGAGAAATCGGTGCAGGGTCCTTCCCCGATCTCGCTCGGGTTGGAGCATATGAAACTAAGTCGCGGCTTCGGAAGCAGCGGCAGCCCGGCAGCTTCCCCGGCGAGAACCTGGACCGGTGCCGGCGGCTTGTCGGGCAGCGGGGGAAGCGCAGCATAATCGGGCGCGGCCGGCTTCGTGATGGTTCTGGGCGGCGGGAGAACCGCGACAGTCGCTGGCGCCGTCTTGCCTTGCAGCCGTGCGATCTCCGCGTTGATCGCGCTGACGATCTGCTCGCGAACCGCCGCGGGCATGGCGAGGTTCGTACTCGTCTTCACTACCGCGTCTTTGAGCGTACGTATCCACTCGGCGTCGCTCTGACCCTCAGTGCCGCAAAGCCTCACGCGCGACTGCTTGGTGGCCCCCGCGGCGGTTGGCACCTCGATCATGGTCTCGAACTTATGGGCGTCGCAATTCTCGACTAACGAACGGGTTCGCTGCGACGGCGATTGTACAACGGGCTTGCCCGCCGCCTTTTCGGCCGCGACGAGCGCCGACTGCTGAGCCGCCATGAGCGCAAGCAAAATCAGCAGCATGATCTTCGCTTCTCCCCTTCGACGCGGGCTAAACTGTCTGGGGAATCAAGTGAATGCGCGTTGAACCGTCAAGCGGCAACTGCGGCGGCGGCGGGCGCAGCAACGACATCGGCGTGACGTCGCGCGAACGCGGTTGGATAGACGTGGCCGAACAGCCGCTCCATGCTGTGGTCCCAGCTGAAGCGAAGCGCCTCGGTACGAGCGCGGTTCGCCATGGCGTCACGGTCCGACTGCCAGACATCGAGGATGTTGCGCGCCATTGCGTGGCTGTCGCCGACTGGACCGAGTCGTCCGACGGCGTCAGTGACCCGATCGATCATTGCACCTGCTGCGACGCCGACGACCGGGAGACCGGACGCCTGCGCTTCGACGATTGACACGCCGAAAGTTTCGTCCGCCATTCCCGACACATAAATATCGGCGCTGGCCAGCCAACGGGCGAGTTCGCCGCGATTCTGCACGTAACCAGGCATCACGATCCGCTCGTCTCGAAGCGCTTCGATTTCCGCCTTCAGCGGGCCTTCACCCAGCAACACGAGCTTTGCGCCCAGCTTCCGCGGAAGTTTACGGAAGGCGTCAACGGCTACGTCCGGCTTCTTCTCGCCGTCGAGCCGCCCGACGTAGATGAGGAGCGGTTCATTGTCGGCGAGGCCCAGTTTGGCGCGTAGCTGAGGATCGCGGCGCGCCGGTTCGAAGTCTCCGATTTCCACGCCGAGAGGAACCACGTCGACTTCGCCGATGCCGAGATTCTCGAGCTTGGTTGCCCCGCCATTCTCGCTGAGAGCCAAAACTGCATCGAAGCGCCGGTACAAGGTGCCGCAGTAGGAATAACATATCCGCGAAGCCGCTTTGGCGATCGGGCGCCCAAAAATCTTCGAGAACGGCCGTTCGACATATACCGTCGGAAAATCGGTCATGTAGCAGGCGACCAGCGCGGTATCGGGGTGGCGCTTGCGGTGCGCGATGGCGACCCAGGGCAGATTGTATGCATCCTGGCACTCGATCAGGTCGGGCCTGAAGCGCTCCAGCGCCCGTCGAACCGCGCCATTCCGAAGCATCAACCGGTAGTGCGGGCTTCCAGGAACATGCGGAGACGCGATGGTGACGGTGATCGCGCGATCCTCCTCGACGATCTGGTCGCGCTCGCCCGGAACGATCAGCAAGTGACGGTGCGGCGTCGCCTGCAAGATGTGCCGCCGCTTATGCAGCAGGTAGGTGCGCACACCTCCACCCACTTCCGACCAGCTCTGGGTGAGGTCGCAAAAAAGGCTCGGGCGCGCGATGCGGCCCGGTTCGGGATCGTTCCGGCTCACAAATCCACCCAACCCGGAAGGAAGCGCAAAGTGCCATCGGCCGCGACAGCGGCTGGGCCCGGAATGTGTCGGAAAATTTTACGCAAAGGCCCCTGTTCCTTTTGCGACAGAGTTGAGAAATGGCAGAAATCAGCCGTTTCTTACAATTGGCACACCCATTGCTGTACTTAACGCGTCCACTTGGTTCCACGCCAGGAAGGGGCGGCGCAGCGGTTCTCTGGTCCCCTGCTCCGCCCCTTCTCTCTTTTAGGCCTCGGCTCCCAGCAGCTGCTGAAGCTCGCCGCTCTCGAACATCTCCATCATGATGTCGGAGCCGCCGACGAACTCACCCTTCACGTAGAGCTGCGGAACGGTGGGCCAATCAGAATAATCCTTGATGCCGGCGCGGATCTCCGGATCCTGAAGAACATCAACGGTTTCGTACTTCGTCCCAAGCCGGTCGAGGATTGCGACTGCGCGGCTCGAGAAGCCGCACTGCGGGAAAAGGGCGGTGCCCTTCATGAAGAGGACGACGTCGTTCGATTTGACGAGGTCGGCGATGCGGGTTTGGGCGTCGCTCACTGATTGGTCTCCGATTGAGGCACTGAGGTTTCGAGCTGCAGTGCGTGAAGTTCGCCCCCGACACGTCCGCCAAGTGCCGCATAAACGGCCTGATGCTGTTTGATGCGGCTGATTCCCTGGAAGCTGCGGCTGATAACGCGCGCAGCATAATGGTCGCCGTCGCCGGCGAGATCGCGGATCGTAACTTCGGCGTCGGGGATGGACGCCTTAATCAGCCGTTCGATCTCGCTCGCAGGCATCGGCATTAGATGTTGCTTGCCTCGATGATTTGACGACGCGCCTCGATTTCCTTGTTGCGGAGCGCTTCGTGCACCTTGTCCTCGTCACAGTCGACGCCCGCGGACGTCAGGTCGCCGAGCACCTTGCGGATCACGTCGTGCTCGCCCGCTTCTTCGAAATCGGATCGGACGACGTCCTTAGCATAGGATTCGCTCTCGACTTGGGACAGGCCCATCTGCCGAGCGGCCCATTCGCCGAGCAGGCGATTGCGCCGCGCCGTAATGCGGAACTGCATTTCCTCGTCGCGGGCGTATTTCGCCTCGAAGGCACGTTCGCGATCGTCGAATTGAGTCACTCAGCATCCCCTTGGTCGTTCGCTGCGCGAGATAGGGGTCGCGGGTGATTCAGTCCAGCGTGACCACCAGCTTCCCGATAGCTTTGCGATCGCGAAGCGCGGCAATCGCCTCGCCTGCACGCTCCAGTGGATATGTCGCGCTGATTTTCGGCGCGATCTTTCCTTCGCCCCACCAGCGAAACAGCTGCTCGACGTGCTTAGCGTTAGCCTTCGGGTCCCGCGCGGCGAACGCGCCCCAAAAGACGCCGCAGACATCGCAGCTCTTGAGCAGCGTCAGGTTGAGCGGAAGCTTCGCGATGCCGGCGGGAAAGCCGACGACGAGAAAACGGCCTTCCCAGGCGATGCTCCGCAGCGCGGCTTCGCTGTAATCCCCACCGACCGGATCGAAGATCACGTCCGCCCCCGTCGGACCGACGGCATCTTTGAACAGCTGCGAGAGAGCTTTCAGTCCTTCCTTATCGAAGGGACCGGACGGATAGACGATCGCGACATCGGCACCGGCTTCGCGGGCCGCCGAAGCCTTCTCCTCCGACGAAGCCGCCGCAATCACACGTGCGCCGACGGCCTTTCCAATCTCTACTGCAGCGATGCCGACGCCTCCCGCCGCGCCGAGCACGAGCAGAGTTTGACCGGCCTTCAGCTTACCGCGGTCCAGAAGCGCGTGGATCGACGTGGCATAGGTCAGCAGAAGGGCAGAGCCTTCCTCGAAGCTTCGCTCCGGCGGCAGTGGAATCGCGCCGTTCGCTGGCACGACGACCTTCTCCACAAGGCCACCGTAACCCGTCGCCGCGATGAGCCGGTCGCCGGCCGACCAGCCCTCGATCCCCTCGCCCACGGCTTCGATCTCACCAGAGATCTCGCTTCCAGGCGCAAACGGCCGCGGCGGCCTCAGTTGATATTTATCCTCGATGATCAGCACGTCGGGGTAATTGATCGAGCAGGCGCGCACGCGAACGAGCACCTCGCCGGCGCGAGGCTGCGGTTCGGGCAACTCTGTCAGTTGCAGCGTTTCAGGGCCGCCGGGGCTGTTGGACAGAAGCGCGCGCATCGCTCAACCGCACTTCACGAAAACGCCGTTCGAAACAAGGTCGCGGAGGCAGATCGAAGAAGCGACCCGGATACGATTACTCGCCGGATCGCTTCTTCGGACAGGCAGGGGCGACCAGCCTGTCGCATTCCAGATAACC
>Ga0070671_100001161_pt1 | contig 19625 bp, 16 predicted proteins | sample KBSS73metaG_FD_65341 | JGI IMG/M metagenome (GOLD analysis project Ga0070671, IMG submission 65341) | Switchgrass rhizosphere microbial communities from Kellogg Biological Station, Michigan, USA - KBS S7-3 metaG | ecosystem: Host-associated > Plants > Roots > Rhizosphere > Soil ...
TGCACGTGATGATCGAGGCGAAGAAGCTCGCCTACGCGGACATGCTGCGGTACGTCGGCGACCCGCGCTTCGGCGAGATCCCGGTGAAGGCACTGCTCGATCCGGGACACGCCGAGCGGCAGTCGGCGCGCATCGACCCCGCGAAGGCGGCGTGCCGCGTGGAACCCACGCAACTCGCCGGCGTGAGCGACATGAAGGGGCACGACACGATCTATCTCACCGCCGTCGATGCGGAGGGCAACATCGTGTCGCTCATCCAGAGCAACTACTCGGGCTTCGGGAGCGGCCTGGTGGCGGCAGGCACCGGCTACGCGCTGCAGAACCGCGGCGCGCTGTTCACGCTCGAGCCCGGCCAGCCCAACACCCTCGCGCCGCGCAAGCGGCCGCTGCACACGATCATCCCCGGCTTCATGACCAGGGGCGACGTGCACATCGGCTTCGGGATCATGGGCGGCTGGAACCAGGCGCAGGCGCACGCGCAGTTCGTGTCGAACGTCGTGGACCACGGGCTGTCGATCCAGCAGGCGCTCGAGGCGGGGCGCTTCAGCAAGCAGACCTTCGAGGGATGCGACGTGCCGATCGAAGCCACCGTACCGGAGACGAGCCGTCAGGCGCTCGCCGCGCTGGGGCACAAGATCGAGGTGCTCGGCGCACGCACCGGGGGCGTCGGTTACGGGCAGGCGGTTCGGAGCGATGCCTCCGGCGTGCACGCGGGCGCATCGGATCCGCGCCACGACGGCGCCGCGATCCCGCAACCCGTCCCGCTCCAGAAGCGCTAGGCGCGCACCCCGCGCACCACGCCCTCGGCACGTGCGCCGGTGAGGTGGCGTGCCGCGACGTCGCGGACCTGCTCCGCGGTGACCCCGCGAAAACGCGCCGCCGGGTGCTCGAGCTCGTGCAGTCCCTCGCCGGCGATCCACGCATCGATGATCTCGCCCAGCACGGCCGCCCCGCTCTGCCGGTGCACCTCGGCCTGCCCGGCGAGGTAGTTCACGCCGAGGGCGAGCTCCGCATCACTCACTCGCTCCGTGGCGAACCGCTCCAGCTCCACCAGCATCGCGGCACGGGCCTCGTCCTCGCGGTCCGGTGACGTCGCGATGTACGTCAGCATGGCGCCGCCGTCGCGCCGTGACCAGGAGCTGCCGAGCACCGTGTAGGCCAGCGAGCGCGTGTCACGCAGCGCCTCGAACAGCCGACCACCGAGCCCGCTGGCGATGGCGCTCCAGACGTCGGCAGCGTGGCGCATCGGGTCGCGCCGGCCCGGCCCCGGGAACACCATGGCGAACGCGGTCTGCTTCCGGTCGCGCGAGGTCACGCGTTGCCACGCCGCGAGGTCGTGCTGCTGCGCCTGCGGTGGCGGCAGCTCGCCGGCCAGCGCGGCGGGCAGGTCGCCGAAGATGCCGGCGAGCTCGGCGGCAGCGCGCTCGGGATCCAGGTCGCCGACCGCCACGACCGTGGCGCGTGTCGGCGCGAAGCGCGAGCGATGCCATTCGCGCACCTGGTTGCCGTCCAGGGTGACGAGCGTCTCGGGCAGGCCGCCGATCGCGCGGCCGTAGCCACGATCCCCGAAGGCCGCGCCGAACGCAAGCTGGAACGGGTAGCGGAACATGTCGTCGACCGCCTGACGCGCCTCCTCGATCATCACGCCACGCTCGGCGATCACGTCGGATTCGACCAGTGACGGCTCGCGCGCGGCCAGGCGCAGCAGCACCGCCGCCGCCGCGAGGTTGTCGCTGAGCGCGCCGAGGGTGAGGCCGGTCCAGTCGAGCGAGGCACTCGAGGAGAGGGTGCCGCCCAGTCCCTCGGTGGCGAACGCGAGCGCTGCCGCGTCGAGCGTCCCCGCGCCGCGCACCGCGCTGCGGATGGCGAGCGCGCCCAGCCCGGCGCGCGCCGGATCCTCGACACCGAACCGCGGCACGTAGTAGCCGAGCGTCACCGACGGGACTCCCGGCTTGCGGCGCACGAGCAGGTCCACGCCCGCGAGCGGGACGTGCAGCACCTCGGCAATGCGCGAACCGGTCACGGGCCGCGCCGCCGGGACCGGGAGTACGGGCTGTGCCGGTGCCGGCACGACAGCGCGGCGGGCGCCGGCGAACGTGGCGGCGAGCCGCTCGGACGTCAGGTCCTCACCGTCATCCTCCGGCAGGAACACGACGCCGCTGACGGCGTCCGGCGCGAGATAGCGTTCCACCACGCGGCGCACGTCCTCGGCCGTCACGGCCGCCAGCTGCTCGAAATCGTCGTCGAGCAGGCCGATGCCGCCGAGCGCCTCGGCAGAGGCGAGCGCGGCGGCGCGGCCCTCCATGGATTCCATGCGGCGGGCCCAGCGCGAGCGCATCAGCGTGCGCGCCCGCTCGAGTTCCACTGCATCAGGGCCGTGCGTCGCGAGCCGCGCGAGTGCCGCGGCGACGCCCTCGAGCGCACGCTCGACATGCGCCGGCTCGAGGTCGGCGGCGATGGTGAAGACGCCGAGCTCAGTAGGCGTGAAGTTCGATGCACCGATCCCGGTGACGATGCCCGGCTCCCGCAGCGCGCGGTACAGCCAGCTGCCGCGTCCCGAGCACAGCAGACCGGCGGCCATGTCGAGCGCGATCGCGTCGGCGTGCAGCGGCGGCACGGTGTGCCAGCCCAGCACCAGCTCGGCCCGCGACACGTCGCCACGCAGCGTCCGGGCGCGCACGTCGCGCCGCGCCGGCTCGGCCGGGCCCGGGTCCACCGTGCCGTCGGCGGCGGGCCAGTCGGCGTAGCTGCGGCGCAGGAGCTCGACCGCCTCGTCCACCTCGATCGCGCCCACCACGGACACGACGGTGCGGGCGGGCACGTAGCGCGAGTGGTAGTAGCCCGCCACGTCGTCGCGGGTGAAGGCGGCGAGCTCGGGCTCGCGGCCGATGCGCCAGCGGCGGATGCGGTGCCGGTCGAACATCACCTCGAACAGCGTCTCGTGCGCCACCGCGTCGGGCGAGTCCTGCTTGCGACGCGCCTCCTGGATGATGACCTGCAGCTCGCGCTTGAGCTCGCCCGCGTCGATGAGCGAGTGGCGTAGTGCATCGGCCTGCACGTCGATCGCGGCGGCGAGCTGCGATGCGGGGAGCACCACGAAGTACGAGGTGCCGTCGTAGCTGGTCGAGGCGTTGAGGTAACCGCCCGCGGCCTTCGTTTCCCGCGCGATGGCGCCGACGCCGCGGGTCGGCGTCCCCTTGAAGAACATGTGCTCGAGGACGTGGGAGATGCCCACCCACTGGTCGGGCTCGTCGAAGAATCCGGCGCGGACGTGGGTCACCACGGCCACTGCCGGCGCCGAATCGTCGCGCTGCACGAGGACGGTCAGGCCGTTGGGCAGGACTTCGCGATGCACCCCCGCGGTCCAGCGACCCGCGGGGGCGAGTGTCGAGGAGAAAGTCATGTCTGCAAGAAGTCCCTGCTACTGGATGATGCGCAACACCCCGGCCTGGGCACTCCCGCGGATGAACGCCTCCGCATCGGTGGTCGGAATGACGATGCCGGTCTCGGTGCGGCCGCGGCGCGCCAGGCTCGCCATGAACTCCGACATGGGCGCGTCGGCGTACTCCGGCTCGGCTTCCTTCATCTGGTGGAGGATCTCCTCCCAGGTGCCGCGAAACGTCTGGCCGGCCAGGGTCGCGATGAAGTGATGGTCACCGGGACGCTTCTGCATCGCCTGCAGCTCCGTGAGCAGCGTGCCGAACAGCTCGAGCTGATGGGGATTGCGAATGGTGCCGTCCGGCAGGTGCGCCTCGATCTCGGTGAGCAGCATCTCGAGGGGATCGGGCTCGCCCGCGACCTCGCCCAGCCGCTGATACCACGGCGCGAGCTCGGGATCCTCGTCGGGCAGGCGGTAGACGAGCTTCTTGAGCTCGACGCAGCGCCAGAGGCCCAGCTCGTCGTAGTGATCGTCCGGTTCGGTGCGCTCCAGGTGCCGGAGCGACGCCTCGGTCTCGCCGCGGTCGTACAGCATGTTTGCGAGGTAGATGCGCGCCTCGGCGTAGTGCGGCTCGATCTCCAGCGCGCGGCGGATCCAGAACAGCGCGCCCGCGTCGTTGCCGAGCCGGTGCGCGGCGTAGCCCAGGCACGCCGCGGCGTCGGGCGATTCCGGATGCGCGCCGACGGCGAGCTCGAAGTAGCGGTGCGCCTGGGCGAGCAGTCCTTCGCGGAAGCAGGCGCGCCCGAGCTGCAGCATGAGCTCGAGATCGTCCTGGAATCCAAGCGCCACGATGCGCTCGAAGCAGCGCATGGCGGCCGTGCGATCACCGAGCTTCAGCAACGCCTCGCCCAGACCGGCGAGCGCGTCCTCATGATCGGGATCGAGGGCGAGGGCCGTCTCGAAGCTGCGGCGCGCCCAGGCGAACTCCTCCATCGCCAACCAGGCGTAGGCGGAGCCGATGTGCAGTTCGACGGAATTCGGGTAGAGGGAAAGACCTTCTCGCAGGAGGGCGAGGGCCTCGTCGTATCTCGCTTCGTTGTAAAGCTGGTGGGCCTGTTCGTCGAAGTCGTCAGCGCTGCGAAACGCGTCCGGCATCAGGGGGCCTCCCGGCTGGGCTAGTGTAAAGTAGGGCGACGTACCGCGTCGGGCAAGAGTTTCCATCCGTGGCGTCTCAGAAATCTATCCGCAAGAAGGAAAACAGGTTGGCGCGACTGATCCGGCCATCTTGACGAATTCTCTGGCCGCCTTAACTTACTGACCGGTCAGTCACTCATCAGGATATGGCATCGTGACCCAAGGCACCGAACCCCGTCGCCAACGTCGCCCCGAAGTGCGGCACGAGGAGATCCTCTGTGCCGCGCACGCCGTGTTCGGCCGGGCGGGCTTCGCCGCGGCGCGGCTCGAGGATATCGCGCAGCAGGCGGGGGTCAGCAAGGGAACGCTCTACCTCTACTTCGAGTCGAAGGACGCGCTCTTCCGGGCCATGGTGCTCGAGCGCACGGGTCGCTCCATCGAGGCGTTGCAGCAGGCGCTGGCGGAAGGCAGCACGCCGCGCGAGCGGCTCGAGCGCTTCGTTCGCGAGCTGTGGCACATCGTGAGCAGCCCCCAGGCCGTGGTGATCGCCAAGGTGGTCCAGGGCGAGCTGCACAATTTCCCCGAGCTCGCGCGCTTCTACTACGAGAACGTGATCCTGCGTGTGCGCGGCATGTTGCTGGAGGTGCTCGCCGCGGGTGTCGCCTCCGGTGACTTCCGGCCGGCGCAGGCCGAGCTCGCGGCACGTACCATCCCGTCGATGCTGGTCTCGTGCGGCAAGATGCTGCACCTCTTCGGTCCCTACGAACCGGACCCGCTGTCCGTCGACGCCGTCGGCGACGGCCTGCTCGATTTCATCCTGCACGGCGTGCTCGAGGACCGGACCGCATGACGCTCCTGGTCGGCGTGCTGCTCTCCATCGCGCCGCTGCTGCCGGGCGACACCACGCTGACGCTCGCGCAGGCCATGCGCCTCGCGCAGCAGCGCGGCACGCAGGCGGCAGTGGCACGCACGAACGCGGCCATCGCGGGCGAGCGCATCGGCGAGCGTCGTGCCGAGCTGCTGCCGACCATCAACGGTTTCCTGGGCTGGTCGCGGAGCACGCAGAACATCGACGAGTTCGGCCTGCCCATCGGCACCGGCCTGGTGACCGATCCGTTCAACGTCACGCGCGCACGCTTGTCGGCGTCGCAGACGCTGCTCGACCTCCCGGCCCTCACGCGCCTGCGCGCCGCCGGCGATTCGGCGGAAGCCGCCGCGAGCGACGCCTCTGCCGCCGGCGCGGCCGCGGCCACGCGCGCCGGCGCCGCCTACGTGCGACTGCAGGGTGCCGAGGCCACGATCGCCGCGCGGCAGGCCGACAGTGCGCTGGCGTCCGATCTGCTGTCGCAGGCGCGACAGCTCGCTGAAGCGGGCGTGGGCACCAACATCGACGTGACGCGCAACGAGGTGAACCTCTCGGCGACCGCCACGGCACTCGTGCTGGCGCGGGGCGAGCGCGATCGGTCGCGCATCGAGCTGCTGCGGGCGGTCGCGTTGCCTCTCGACACGCGGCTCACGCTGGCCGATTCGCTCGGCGCCGAGGACCTGGCGTTGCCGGCCTCGGAAGAGGAAGCGGTGGCGGTAGCGGTGGCCAACCGGCCCGAGCTCGCGGCCGAGCGGCAGCGGACCGAGGTGGCCGAGCTGACCCGTCGCGCGATCGGGCAGGAGAACCTCCCCAGCGCACAGTTGAGCGGGTATGCCCAGGAGAGTGCCGGTCTGTCGAGCGACTTCAACGGCACGTGGAACGTGGCCGTGGGCCTCGTGGTGCCGATCCTCGACGGCTTCCGCCGCCAGCGGCGGCACGCCGAGCAGACGCTGCGGATCGAAGCGCAGCAACTGCGTGAGGCGGACACGGGCCGGCAGGTGGACGCGGAGGCGCGGAGCGCAGTCATCGACCTGCGATCGGCGCGAGAGCAGATCGCGGTGGCCGGCCGGCGCGTGGAGCTGGCCGAGCTCGAACTGCAGCAGGCGCAGGAACGCTTCACGGCGGGCGTGGCCGGAAGCGTGGAGACCACCAACGCACAGCGCGGTCTCGTCGCGGCGAGGGACGCGCTCATTCAGGCGCGCGTCTCGCTGGACGTGGCGCGCGTGACGGCGTATCGCGCGTTGGGGCTGACATTCCCCGGCGCGAGCTTCGAGGAAGAGAAGGAATGACGATGACCGACATTCGCACCGAGCCGCGCCCACCGCGCTCCCGGCCCGACGCCCACACCGCCGAACGGCCGGTCGCTCCGCTCGAACCGGCGGACCAGGCGCCCGATCCGCGCGCGGATCGCAACTCGCGGCTGCGCCGGATCATCCTTGCGCTGGTGGTGCTCGCCGCCGTGGGCATCGGTGTCGCGCGCTGGCTCACGACGCGCAAGCTCGTGTCGTCCGACAACGCGCAGCTCGATGGCCATATCACGCCGATCGCCCCGAAGGTGCAGGCGTTCGTGTCACGCGTGCTGGTGGACGACAACCAGCCGGTGAAGGCCGGCGACACGCTGGCCGTGCTCGACGACAGGGACCTCCAGCTGCGCTTGCGGCAGGCAGAGGCCGACCTGGCGCAGGCGCGGGCACAGGCGGGCGGGCGCGCCGAGCCTGGCCAGGCCGCCGCGCAGCTCGGCACCGCGCGAGCGCAGGCGGCCGGCGCCACCTCGTCGGTGGCGGCCGCGGAGGCGCGCTTCCGCCAGGCCGAGGCCGACCTGCAGCGCTACCGGTCGCTGGCGGCCAACCGCGTCATCTCGGCGCAGCAGCTCGACCAGGCACAGACGGCCTACGACCAGGCGAAGGCCAACCTCGACTCTTCGCGCCGGGCGGCAGCAGCAGCCGAGAGCGAGGTCAGTGCGGCGTCGGCCGGCATCCGCGGCGCCGACGCGCGGCTCGCCGCCGCGCAGGCCGCCGTCGAGACAGCGCGCGTGAACGTGGGCTACACCGTGCTGCGCTCGCCCATCGACGGCATCGTGGCGCGCCGGCGCGTGGAGCCGGGCGAGCTGGTGCAGCCCGGGCAGGCGCTGATGTCGATCGTGCCCACCTCGGACCTCTGGGTGACGGCGAACCTCAAGGAGACCCAGCTCGCCGACGTGAACCCGGGCGACAAGGTCACGTTCGAGGTGGACACCTACAAGGGCGTGGAGTTCGAGGGCACGGTGGAGTCCGTGAGCCCGGCGACGGGCGCGCGCTTCGCCCTGCTGCCGCCGGACAACGCCACCGGCAACTACACGAAGGTGGTGCAGCGCGTGCCGGTGCGCATTGCCGTGGACGGGAAGCAGGACCCGGCGCATCCGCTCCGCCCAGGCCTCTCGGCGATCGTGAAGATCCACGCACGCTGAGCCGAACGTGACGTCGATCGCCCTGCCACGCCCGCTGTCGCTGTCGGACGCGCAGATCTATCGCGCCCGCTACCTCATCGCGTTCGCGGTGGTGCTGGCGAGCGTGCTCGAGCTGGTGGACACGAGCATCGTCAACGTCGCGATTCCCCACATGATGGGAAACCTCGGCGCGCAGCTCGACGAGGTGGCCTGGGTGAGCACGGGCTACATCGTGGCCAACGTGATCGTCCTGCCCCTGACGAGCTGGCTTTCCGACCGGCTCGGCCGGCGGAACTACTATACCGGCTCGATCATCCTCTTCACGGCCGCCTCGTTCTTCTGCGGCAACGCGCGGAGCCTCGACGCGCTCGTGTTCTGGCGTGTCATCCAAGGGCTGGGCGGGGGCGCGCTCATCTCCACGGCGCAGGCGATCCTCTTCGACGTCTTTCCGAAGGAGGAGCGCGGGACCTCCACGGCCATCTTCGGCATGGGCGTCATGGTGGGTCCCACCATCGGGCCCACGCTCGGAGGCTGGATCACCGAGAACTACGCCTGGCCCTGGATCTTCTTCATCAACATCCCGCTCGGCATCCTGGCCGCGTACCTGACGTGGTCGTACGTCCCCGAGCCGCGCCAGAAGACCGAGCGCGCCGACCACGTGGACTGGCTCGGCGTCGTGTTCCTCGTCATCGGCATCGGCGCGCTGCAGGTCATGCTGGAACGGGGCGAGACCAAGGACTGGTTCGGCTCGACCGAGATCCGACTGGAGGCGGCGCTGGCGGCGTTCGGGCTGGTGGCGTTCGTCTGGCACGAGCTCACCACCGAGCACCCCATCGTGAACCTGCGGATCCTCAGGAACCGTCAGCTCTCGGTCGGCCTCGTCTTCGCGTGCATCCTGGGCTTCGCGCTGTACTCGAGCGTGTTCGCGCTGCCGGTGTTCCTGCAGAACCTGCTGGGCTACAGCGCATGGGACACGGGCAAGGTGCTGTTCCCCGGCGCCGTCGCCACCGCCGTCACGATGGCGTTCGCGGGGCGGCTGGCCAACCGGATCGACGTGCGGCCGATGATCACCTTCGGCGTGCTGCTCTTCTTCGCGTCGATGTGGATGCACTACCGCTTCACCACGCAGATCGGCCTGCACGACCTGCTCTGGCCGATGATCCTGCGCGGCATCGGCATGGGCTGCATCTTCGTACCGCTCACGGGCGTGTCGGTGGCCGACCTCAAGCCCACCGAGATTCCACAGGGCACCGGCCTGTACAACCTGAGTCGGCAGCTGGGCGGCAGCTTCGGCATTGCCATCACCGCCACGCTGATCACGCGCTGGACCGAGCAGGGTCGCGAGGCGCTCCGCACGCACGTCTCCGCATTCGAGCCTGCGACGCGGGGCTGGATGGAGCAGGTCACCTCGCGCATGCTGCAGGAGGGCGGCGGGCTGGAGCTCGCCCGCCAGCGCGCCACGATGCTGCTCGAGCGCGTCGTGGACCAGCAGGCCAGCATGCTGGCATTCGAGCGGGTGTTCCTGACCATGGGCGCCGCCTTCGTGGTGGCGCTGCCGCTGCTGCTGCTGTTCCGCACCGGTCGAGTGCGTGGCGGCGCCGGAGCCGCGCACTAGCGGTCCGCGTCGTTCCCGCAGTGGGCGAAGGGCGTCCGTCGGCTCCTATCCGACCCGTGACTCCCCGCCCTATCTTCCCGCATGACCTTCCAACGCCGCCTTGGCATCGCCTTCGCGCTCATGGCGATCCCGCTGCTCCTGGTGGCCGCGCTCGCGTACCGGAGCAACCAGCTGGAGCGCCAGGCGCTGGAGCAGCTGGGCCAGGGGCTCGGGCGCGCACGCACGTACGCCGAGGTGGAGTCGGCGCTGCAGGCGCAGGGGGAGATCGTATGGCGCGCGCTGAGCGGGTTCGAGCAGGACTCGCCACGCGAGCTGGAGACCAACCGGCAGGTGGTGACCTACTGGCTGGAGCGCTGGCAGGGCGAGCTGCGGCCGGACGAAGTGCACTACGCCGACCAGTTGCGCCGGCTGCGCACGCAGATCGACTCGGTCACCGACAGCGTGATGGTGCTGGCGCGGCTCGAGCAGCGGGACGAGGGCTACCGGCTCGCGCGACGGGAACTGCAGACGCGGCTCTTCCCCGCCCTGACCACGCTGAATCACGAGATCTACCGCCAGACCCGCACCGCCAGCGTGCAGCGGGCGTTCGTGCGCGTCGAGCAGATCGTGGACCGCGAGCGGCGGCTGCTCTTCGGCATCATGGCCGCGGCCATCGCCGCGGGTCTGCTGCTGGCGGCGGCGTTCGCGCGGAGCCTGGTGCGGCCCATCAACGACCTGCGGAGTGCCATGGCGGTGGTCGGCGCCGGCGACCTCGAGCACCGCTTCCCCACCGGCGCACGCGACGAGATCGGCGACCTGGCCCGCTCGTTCAGCGAGATGACCGGCCGACTGCGCGAGTCGAGTGTCGCCCGCGAGGCGCTGAACGCCGAACTGGCGGCGAAGATCGCGCAGCTCGAGCGCACCCAGGCGCAGCTGGTGGAATCGGAGAAGCTCGCGTCGGTGGGCCAGATGGCTGCGGCAGTGGCGCATGGGCTCCGCAACCCGCTGGCGAGCCTTCGCGCATCGGCGCAACTCGCCATGCGGCACCCGGACTCGCCCGCCGCCCGCGAATCGCTGCGGGCGATCATCGACGAAGTGGACCGGCTCGACAAGCGCGTGGCGCACCTGCTCACCTTCTCGCGTCCCGCGCCCACGCACCAGATGCGCGAGCGACTCGGCGCGCTCGTGGACGGCGCCATCGCCCCATTGCGTCCGCTCCTCGCCGACCGCGGTATCGCACTCGAGCTCGCCATCCCTGAGGACCTGCCCGACGTGCACGTGGATCCCATGAAGGTCGAGACGGCCATCCTCGAGGTGGTCTCGAATGCGCTCGACGCCATGCCGGGCGGCGGCCTGCTCCGGCTGGAGGGCGGCACCGACGCGGGCCAGGTGTCGCTCGCCATCCGCGACAGCGGCCGCGGCATCCCGGCGGAGGTGCTGCCCAACGTGTGCGAGCCGTTCTTCACCACCCGCGCGGAGGGTACGGGCCTGGGACTCGCCATCGCGCGCCGCTTCGTGGAGCAGAATGGCGGCAAGCTCGAGATCGCGAGCGCGCCCGGACAGGGCACCACGGTGCGACTCGTGTTTCCCGTCGCGCCGGCGCGCGCGCCGGCGGAGGTGGCGTGAGCAACGGCACGATCCTGGTGGTGGACGACGAGCGGACGCTCGCCCGCGTGGTGGGCGTGTTCCTCACCGAGGCCGGCTACGAGACGGAGGTGGCGGGCGACGCCGAGTCGGCGCTGGAGATGCTGGAGCGGCTCAAGCCCGACGTGGTGTTCACCGACGTCCGCCTGCCCGGCATGAACGGCATCGAGCTGCTGCGAAAGGTGCGCGAGTTCGATCCCACCATCTCGGTGGTGGTGATGACGGCGTTCGGCAGCATCGAGGGCGCCGTCGAGGCCGTGAAGCTCGGCGCGTTCGACTACATCAAGAAGCCGGTCGACCTCGATGAGCTGAAGCTGCTCGCCGATCGCGCGCGCGAGAACTCGCGCCTCCGCCAGGAGCTGTCCTACTACCGCAAGCAGGCCACCCGCGAGGTGTCGCTCGCCGGCATCCTGGGCGAGTCGCCTTCCATGAAGGCGGTGCTCGACCGCGCCCGCCAGATCGCAGCCCTCGACGAGACGCCACCCGTGCTCGTCACCGGCGAGACGGGCACCGGCAAGGGGCTCGTGGCGCGGACCATCCACGCATCGGGTCCGCGAAGCGGCAAGCCGTTCATCGACGTGAACTGCACCGCGCTTCCCGCGACGCTCATGGAGGCCGAGCTGTTCGGCTACGAGCGCGGCGCCTTCACCGACGCCAAGGAATCGAAGCTCGGCCTGTTCGAGGCGGCCGAGGGCGGCTTCATCTTCCTCGACGAGGTGGGCGACGTCGAGCTGGCACTGCAGGGGAAGCTGCTGCGCGCCATCGAGGACCGGACGGTGCGGCGCGTGGGTGGCATCCGCGACCGCAAGATCGACGTGCGCATCATCGCGGCCACCAACCGCGACCTGCAGAAGGACGTGCAGAGTGAGCGCTTCCGGAGGGATCTCTACTTCCGCCTGGCGGTGATCCTGCTCCGGCTGCCGCCGCTGCGCGAGCGCGCCGATGACGTGCTCATCCTCGCCGAGCACTTCCTGAAGCAGTACAGCCTCAAGTACGGGCGCGACGTGCGCCGCATCAGCCGCGAGGCCGAGGGGTTGCTGCGGTCGTACCCGTGGCCGGGCAACGTGCGCGAGCTGAGCCACGTCATCGAGCGCGCCGTGCTCTGGAGTCACGACCAGGAGCTCGGCCCGGATCACTTGTCGCTGAACAATCCCGACGAGCTGATGCAGCCGATGGCCGACACCGGCGCAGCCTCGGTGCCCGGCCTGCCGCCGGACGGGATGGACCTGGCACAGTGGGAGCGCGCCATGCTGGAGCAGGCCCTGCAGCAGAGCGGCGGCAACCAGACACGTGCGGCTCAACGGCTCGGAATCAGCCGGGATACACTGCGATATCGGCTGAAGAAGTACGGGATTGGTGGGTGAGATCACCCACCATTGGGTGGGTGAGCCCACCCAATCGGCTTCGCAGGCTATCAGTCGTCGCCGTGACGCGTTATCCATGTCGCTGCAATACAAACACTTACGGAATTGGTTTGGCGCGGTCGAGCGCGGCATGAAGTCTGCCTAAAGAAGGGCAGTGTCGGGTTGCCCGACTGGATTCATTCACCGCCCTGGAGGTCATGATGCGTTGGACCAAGCCCGAAGCCGAGATCGTCGCCGTCACGATGGAAGTCACCGCTTACGTCGCGACCCTGTAAGCGATCCGGGTGATGAAGGGGGATGGGGCTCGCGTAAGCGGGCCCTTTCCTTTCCGGTGACTCGATGAAGGTCGTCCTGCTCGGCACCGCCGCCGGGGGCGGGTTTCCGCAGTGGAACTGCTGGTGTCCCACCTGCCGGGTCGCGCGCCACGCACCGGACCGCGCGCATCCACGCACCCAGTCCTCCGTGGCGGTGAGCGCCGACGGCCAGCGCTGGTTCCTGCTCAACGCTTCACCCGACGTCCGCGAGCAGCTTGGCCGGCTGCCCATCGCCGAGCCGCAGGGCCATCGGCATGTGGCCGTGGCCGGGGTGGTGCTTACCGACGCCGAGCTGGACCATTCACTGGGGCTCGTGCTGCTGCGCGAGGGCCGCTCGCTGCAGGTCCATGCCACCCGGCCTGTGCTCCACACCCTCGAGCACGACTCGAAACTCCTGCCCGTGACCCGTGCGTTCGCGGACGTGCGCACCTGCACCCTGGCGGTGGGCATGCCGATCGAGCTGGCACATCCGGGCGATGGGCCGAGCGGCTTGCTGGTGGAGGCGTTCGTGGTGCCGGCGGGGCCACCCCGATTCGCGACCACCGACGAGCCGGGTCACACCGTGGGACTCCTCGTGCACGACCGCCGGACCGGAGGCACCCTGGCGTACGCCCCGGCGTGCGGCGGACTGGACAGCCGGCTGCTCGCCCGCCTGGGCGCCGCCGACCTGCTCCTGTTCGACGGCACCTTCTGGACCGATGACGAGATGATCGCGCTGGGGGTCGGCACCAAGCGCGCGCGCGAGATCGACCACCTGCCGCTCTCGGGTGAAGGCGGCAGTCTCGAGCAGCTGGAGAGCCTCACGAGGCCCCGTCGGGTGTACGTTCACATCAACAACACGAACCCCATCCTCCTCGAGGATTCTCCGGAGCGCGCTGCCGTGACCCGCGCCGGGATCGAAGTCGGGATGGACGGCATGAGCTTCGAGGTCTGATGACCACCAGCACGCTCGCCGCCTCCGAACTCGCGACGCCTCCCCGGGCGCCCATGCCGGTGCTGGACCGCCCGCTCACGCCGGACCAGCTCGAGGACGCGCTGCGCGCCTTCCATGGCTCGTACTACGTGCAGCATCCCTTCCACCAGCTCATGTACGAGGGGAAGCTCAGCCGCCGTCAGCTGCAGGGCTGGGTCGCGAACCGGCTGGCGTATCAGCGGGTCGTGCCACGGAAGGACGGCGCGATCCTCTCGAACTGCCCCGACCCCGCCGTGCGCCGCGAGTGGCTGCAGCGCATCGTGGATCACGACGGCTCCAGGGAGGGCGAGGGCGGCATCGAGATGTGGATCCGCCTCGGCATGGCACTCGGCGTGCCGCGCGAGGAAATGGAGGACGAGCGGCACGTGCTGCCCGCCGTGCGGCTCATCTGCGAGAGCTACGTCTGGTTCAGCAAGTCGCGTCCGTGGGTGCAGGCGTGCGCGAGCTCGCTCACCGAGCTCTTCGCGCCCAAGATCCACCAGCAGCGCCTCGAGAGCTGGCCGACCAGGTATCCGTGGATCCCGCCCGAGGGGCTCGACTACTTCAAGAGCCGGCTGGTGCAGGCGCCGCGGGACGTGCAGCACGGCCTTCGCATCGTCAAGGAGCACTGCACCACGGTCGAGTCGCAGCGCATGGCATTCGAGGCGCTGGAGTTCAAGCTCGACATGCTCTGGGCGATGATCGACACGATCCACAACGCGTACCGGGAGTAGGCTGGCATCATGACGCTCACGCCCAGCTCGACGCCGACGCTCTGGCGCCTCGCGCGCGTGCAGCACGACCCCGTGCGGAACCGGCCGGTGCTGCTGTACCCGGAGGGTGCCGTGCTGCTGAACGACACCGGCGCCGCGATCCTGTCGCTGCTCGACGGCAAGCGCACGCTCGCCGAGATCGCCGAGACGTTGCGGGCCCGGTACGGCGCGGCGGACGGCCCGGGCACCGAGGAGATCCTCGGCGACGTCACCGAGTACCTCGACGGGCTCGCCGCGCGGGAGCTGATCCGTGACCACTGAGCGACCGACCACGCTGCTGGCGGAGCTGACGCACCGCTGCCCGCTGCACTGTCCCTACTGCTCCAATCCGCTCGACCTGATCCGGGCGAACCAGGAGCTGGACACCGACACCTGGAAGCGGGTGCTGACGGAGGCGCGAAACCTCGGCGTGCTGCAGCTCGGCCTGTCCGGCGGCGAGCCGCTGGTGCGCAAGGACTGCGAGGAGCTGGCCGAGCACGCGCGCAGGCTTGGCCTGTACACCACGCTCGTGACATCGGGGCTGGGCTTCACTCGGCCCCGCGCCGAGCGATTCAAGGCGGCGGGTCTCGAGCACGTCCAGATCTCGCTGCAGGACGCCGACGACGACAACGCCGAGCGCATCGCCGGCGTGCGCTCGGTGAAGCAGAAGCGGGCCGCCGCCGCCCTGGTCAGGGAGCTGGGCTTCGCGTTCACCGTGAACGTGGTGCTGCACCGCGAGAACCTCGACCGCATCGAGCAGATCATCGAACTCGCCGCGGACCTCGGCGCGGACCGCGTGGAGCTGGCCAACACGCAGTATTACGGCTGGGGCCTGGTCAACCGCGATGCGTTGATGCCCTCGCGCGAGCAGGTGGACCGCGCGTTCGAGGTGGCCGAGCGGCTCAAGCAGAAGTACCGCGGGCGGATGCAGATGGTCTTCGTGCTGCCCGACTACTACGAGCAGTACCCGAAGCCGTGCTACGGCGGCTGGGGCAAGGTGTACGTGGTGATGGCACCCGACGGCAAGGCGCTGCCGTGCCACGGCGCCACGAACATCACCACGCTGCCGATGCCGAACGTGAAGGACCATTCGCTGGAGTGGATCTGGCACGAGTCGCCGCTGTTCCAGGCGTTCCGCGGCGACGCCTGGATGAAGTCGCCCTGCGCGGGCTGCGCGCGGAAGTGCGTGGACTTCGGCGGGTGCCGCTGCCAGGCGTTCGCGCTCACCGGCGATGCGGCGAACGCCGACCCGATCTGCCACCTGAGCCCGCACCATCACCTCATCACCGAGGCGCTCGAGCAGGCGGGACGCGACGCGCGGTTCACCTACCGTACGATCGCTCCGGAGCCGCAGACGGCGTGAGCACGCTCGCGATCGAGGCCAACGGCCTCGGCCGCGACTACGGCCAGGTGCGCGCGCTCGACGCGCTCGACCTGGCGGTTTCCCCCGGAGCCCTCGTCGGCCTGCTGGGCCCCAACGGCGCGGGCAAGACGACGGCGATGCTGCTGCTCGCCACGCTGCTCGCGCCGGGCCGGGGCAGCGCGCGCATCTTCGGCCACGACGTGCTGCACGAGCGGCGCGCAGCACGCCGCCGGCTGGGCCTCGTGTTCCAGGAACCCACGGTCGATCCGTTCCTCACCGTGCGCGAGAACCTGGAGTTCGCGGCGGCGATGGCCGGCGTGCCTCGACCCGAGGTGCGTCGGGCCGTGGACGGCGCACTCGAGCGCATGGGGCTCGACCCGCGGGCCGACCAGCTCGCCCGCGAGCTCTCCGGCGGCTGGCGCCGCTTGGCCGACATCGCGCGCGCCACGCTGCACGCGCCGGCGCTGCTCATCCTCGACGAGCCCACGGTCGGACTCGACCCGGAGCATCGCGAGCGGCTCTGGGGTTTCCTCGACGCTGAGCGGCGGGAGCACGGCACCGCGGTGCTCTTCTCCACCCACTACCTCGACGAGGCCGAGCCGGCGGACCGGGTGCTCATGCTCGCGAAGGGGCGCGTAGTGGCCGACGGCACGCCGCGCGCGCTGCTGGCTCCGTTCGGCGACGCGGTGCTCGAGGTGGACGGTCCGGGTGCCGCCGCCTTCGCGAAGGCGCTGACGCGCGACGGACTCGCCCGGCTGGTGGTGCCGAGCGAGGGCGCGGTGCGAATCGGCCTGGACGGCCGCAAGGAGCTCGCGCTCGAGCGCGCGGCCGCGGCCGCCGGACTCTCGCGCTCGGTGCTGCGCGCGCCGACGCTCGAGGATGCGTATTTCGCGCGCACCGGCGCGCGGGTGGCCGGATGAGCGCGCTCACCACCGCGCTCGGCATCACGCAGCGCGACCTCCGGCGCGTGCGGCGGCAGCCCAGCCGCCTGCTCGGCGGCATCGCGCGACCCTTCGTGTGGCTGCTGCTCGTGGCCACGGGCTACAACTCCATCGCGCAACTGCCGTCGGGGCTGCCGTACCGCGAGTTCGTCTATCCGGGCGTGCTGGTGATGGCGTGCCTGTTCGGTGGAGCGCTCACGGCCGTGTCCACCGTCTACGACCGCGAGTTCGGCATGCTTCGCCTCATGCTGGCGAGTCCGGCCGGCGCCGGAGCGGTGCTGCTGGGCCGCGCCCTGTCGGCCACCGTGATGGGCACGACGCAGGCGCTGGTGGTACTCGCGGCGGCGCCGTTCATCCTGGACGTTTCCCTGCTCCGGCTGCCGCTGGTGCTCGGCGCGCTCGTGGTGGCGTCGGCGGTCTCGGCGGTGCTCGGACTGATGGTCGCCGCGCGACTGCGCTCGGTGGAGAACTTCGCGGGCATCATCAACGTGTTGCTCTTCCCGCTCCTGTTCCTGAGCGGCGCACTGTATCCCGCCTCGCGGCTGCCGCGACCGCTCGCGCTGTTCGCGTCGTTCAACCCCGTGACGCACATGGTGGAGCTGGTCAGGCGCGCCTTCGGACAGGCCACGGAGTTCTCCCTGGCGATGAACGTGGGCGTGCTGGCCGGCGCGAGCGTGCTCGCGTTCGCGCTGGCCACGCTGCTGTTCGATCCGGAGGCTCGACTGATCGGCCGCCCGCGTCCGGCGCGCGGCGCGGCCGGTCCGTGAGCGGGTTCGCCGACCACTTCTCGCGCCAGGCCGCGGAGTACGCCCGCTTCCGGCCGCAGTATCCCCCGGAACTGTTCCGCTTCCTCGCCGCGGCGGCGCCGGACCACCGGCTCGCGTGGGATTGCGGCACGGGATCGGGCCAGGCGGCCCGGGCATTGGCGGCGTTCTTCGCACACGTCCGGGCCACCGACCCGAGTGCGGCTCAGCTCGCGCATGCACCGCCGCACCAGCGCATCGCGTATGGAGTGGGGCGGGAGTCGGAGTCGGGGCTGCGCGATGCGTCCGCAGACCTGGTGACCGCCGCACAGGCGGCGCACTGGTTCGACCTGGACGCGTTCTACGCCGAGGCCCGACGGGTGCTGGTGCCGAACGGAGTCATCGCGGTGTGGTGCTATGACGCCATGCACGTGGACGACCGGCTCGACCCGCTGCTCACCTGGTTCTACGACGAGCGCGTCGGTCGCTACTGGCCACCGGAACGCGCGCTCGTCGATGCGGCATTCAGCACGTTGCCGTTTCCCTTCGCCGAGATCGAGGCGCCACGCCTCGAGATGCAGGCCACGCTGTCCCGGGGAGCGCTCCTGGGTTACATCGGCACCTGGTCCGCGGTGGCCCGCGCGCGGGACGTGGAGGGCGCCGATCCGATCCGCGAGCTGGAGCAGCGCCTCGTGCCACTCTGGCCTGACGCCGACGCGACCCGCACGGTGCGCTGGCTGCTCGGGGTCAGGGTCGGCCGAGCCGGCTAGTCGAAGTCGGCCGGCGCGAGCGACGCGCAGGCGCCGGCATCCTCGCGCTCCCGCTGCAGCGTGACGTGCTGCGCCACCTCGGATCGCACGGCGCGCCGCACCGCCCCACCCTGCGGCACCATGACCTCGATCTCCAGCCGCCGATCGTAGCGCACCAGGCCCGAATCGGGGTGCCAGCTGAACGTGCCGTGGTCGCGCACGGTCCGGTTGAATGCCGGCGTGAGCGAGTCGCCCGGCGCCGGCTCCACGCGTCCCGCCAGCTCGCGCTCGACGCGGAAGCGCTGCAGCCCGGCACTGTCGGCGAGGCGCTGGATCTCGAGCGAGTCCGTCGGACGAAAGGACTCGCCCACCTGCATCAGCCGAGGGGGCAAGGGCGGCAGCAGGTCGTCGAGCGCGCTGCCGACATCGGACAGCTCGCGCACCGCGTCCGGCACGAAGGGCCGCCGGGCCGACGCGTATCGTCCCTCCGGCGAGAGCTTGCCCCGGAACCGCCCGCCGAGCACGCCGTCCGTGTCCGGCGCGATGGAATCATTCGCCGCCATCCGCCACACCACGAGCCGGTCGTACCACGCCAGCAGGTTGACGCCCGTCTCGAGCGGCAGGCCGGCGAGCACCAGTCCGCCGGTGCGTCCCGTGCGGGCACTCGCGCGCCGCGTGCCCGTTTCGGTGATGATGTCGCTCGAGCTCCGCTCGTCGAAGCGCACGCAACGGAACTGCGTGGCCACGTAGGAAGGCGCACGCCCCTGTGCATGCAGCACAGGGGCGCCGAGGAACAGCAGCAGCAACGGCAGCGCTCTCACGAGTGTCGCTCCAGGAGCCGCGACTCCTACTCCGCCCCCATGAACGGATAGCGCCACTCGGTCGGCGGCACGAGCGTTTCCTTGATGCTCCGCGGCGACACCCAGCGCAGCAGGTTGAGTATCGAGCCCGCCTTGTCGTTGGTGCCGCTCGCCCTGGCGCCGCCGAAGGGCTGCTGTCCCACCACCGCGCCGGTCGGCTTGTCGTTCACGTAGAAGTTGCCCGCGGCCTGGCGCAGCACCTGGCTCGCCTCCGCCACCGCGAACCGGTCCCGGGCGAACACCGCACCGGTGAGCGCGTAGGGCGACGTGCGATCCACCAGCTGCAGGGTGTCGCGCCACTTCGCGTCCTGGTAGACGTGCACCGAGAGCACGGGCCCGAAGATCTCCTCGCACATCAGCCGGTACTGCGGGTCCTCGGCGGTGAGCAGCGTCGGCTCGATGAACCAGCCTTCACGCGAGTCGGCTCCGCCACCCTTCACCACCTGCACGCCCGGAGCCTGCTTCGCGTGGCTGATGGCCTCGCTGATGCGCGTGAAGGCGCGGTCGTCGATGACCGCGCCCATGAAATTGCGGAAGTCGCGGACG
>Ga0070671_100001162_pt1 | contig 19624 bp, 15 predicted proteins | sample KBSS73metaG_FD_65341 | JGI IMG/M metagenome (GOLD analysis project Ga0070671, IMG submission 65341) | Switchgrass rhizosphere microbial communities from Kellogg Biological Station, Michigan, USA - KBS S7-3 metaG | ecosystem: Host-associated > Plants > Roots > Rhizosphere > Soil ...
GACTCCTGCATGACGTCGCCGAGCTTGCCGGTGAGCGTCAGCTTTCCCTTGCCGGCCATCAGCGTCGCTTCGCTCACGAGCAGCTCGCCGCCGACCTCCGTCCATGCCAGACCGGTGGCGATGCCGACCTCGTTCTGTTCCTCCGCCATGCTCGGGCGGAAACGTGGAACACCAAGATACTCGGTGACCTTCTCCGCGGAGACCTCTTCCTTGAAGGTCTTGCCCTCGACGACCACCTTGCGCGCGACCTTACGGCAGATGGACGAAATTTCCCGTTCGAGGTTGCGGACGCCCGCCTCGCGCGTGTAGCGCTGAATGATCGTCTGGATCGCATCGTCGTGAATGACGATGTTGTCGGCGCTCAGGCCGGCGCCCTCGATTGCCTTCGGCGCGAGGAAGCGCTTGGCGATTTCGATCTTCTCCGCCTCGGTGTAGCCGGCGAGCTGCAGTACCTCCATGCGATCGCGCAACGCCTGCGGGATGGTGTGCAGCACGTTGGCGGTGCAGATGAACATGACGTGCGAGAGGTCGTATTCGACGTCGAGGTAGTGATCCAGGAAGGCGCTGTTCTGCTCCGGGTCGAGCACCTCGAGCAGCGCGGCCGAAGGGTCGCCCCGGAAGTCCATCGACATCTTGTCGACTTCGTCGAGCAGAAAGACCGGGTTCTGCGTGCCGGCCTTCTTCATCATCTGGATGATCTGGCCGGGGAACGCGCCGATGTAGGTGCGGCGATGGCCGCGGATTTCGGCCTCGTCGCGCACGCCGCCAAGCGACAGACGGACGAACTTGCGATTCATCGCGCGTGCAATCGACTTGGCGAGCGACGTCTTGCCGACGCCCGGAGGGCCGGAGAACGTGAGGATCGTCGCCTTGGGCTTCTTCACGAGCGACCGGACCGCGAGGAACTCGAGGATGCGGTCCTTGATCTTCTCGAGCCCGTAATGATCCTCGTGGAGCACCGCCTCCGCGTGCTTCAGATCCCGGTTCTCGCGGGTCTTCTTGTACCAGGGAACGGCGATCAGCCAGTCGAGGTAATTGCGCGAGACCGTGGCTTCCGCCGACATCGGCGGCATTGCCTCGAGCCGCTTCAGCTCCTGGATGGCCTTTTCCTCGACCTCCTTCGGCATCTTCGACTGTTCGATCTTCTTCTTCAGCTCGTCGATCTCGTTGCCCTTCTCGTCTTTGCGCCCCAGTTCCTTCTGGATCGCCTTCATCTTCTCGTTCAGGTAGTACTCCTTCTGCGCCTTCTCCATCTGCTTCTTCACGCGAGACTGGATGCGGCGATCGACCTGGAGCTTGTCTACCTCGATTTCGAGGATTCCGGCGATGCGGTTGAGGCGCTCGAGCGGCGAGATGATCTCGAGCAGGTTCTGCTTCTCGTCCACGCCGACGAGCAGGTGCGCGGCAATGGTGTCGGCGAGCTTGCCGGGGTCGTCCACCCGTACCGCAGCAATCATCGCGTCGTAGTGCAGGTTGTTCGAGAGCTTCACGTACTGTTCGAACAGCGACACCACGCGTCCCATCGTCCCCTCGACGTCGCCCGCCGTTTCCTTCTGTTTGGCGAGCACCTTGACGACGACACGATAGAAGCCTTTGTCTTCCTTCCACTCGACCGCGCGGGCGCGATCCACGCCTTCGACGAGGACCTTGATGTTGCCGTCGGGCAGCTTCAGGCTCTGAACGACGTTGGCGACGCACCCCATGGTGTACACATCGTCCGGCCGCGGATCGTCAATCGACGCATCGTGCTGGGCGGCGAGGAAGATGCGCTTGTCTTTCATCAGCGCGTGTTCGAGCGCGCGCGTGGACGAAGGCCGTCCGATTACGAACGGCATCATCATGTGGGGGAAAACGACGACGTCCCGCAGCGGGACTATGGGGAGGGTCTCGTAGACTTCCATTCGGATCCTTAGTCAGTCGGCGGTGGACAGTGAGCTGTGGGCAGAACCAGCCTGCCGCTCAGTGCCGGACCGCCCACTATCCTGCCTTCTCGATCAGCGTAATCGACTTGTCCTTCGCCTCGACGATCTCACGGGTGACAACCACCTCGCGCAGCTTCTTCTGACCGGGTACGGAGTACATCAGGTCGAGCATCAGGTCTTCGATGATCATCCTGAGGCCGCGCGCGCCGATCTTACGGGAGAGCGCCGACTCTGCGATGGCTTCGAGGGCGTCATCGGTGAAGCGCAGCTTCACGTTCTCGTACTCGAACAGTTTCTGGTACTGACGCGTGATCGCGTTCCGTGGTTGCGTCAAAATCTGCACCAGCGCCGGCTTGTCGAGCTCGTGCAGCGTACCGACGACCGGGAGCCGACCGACGAACTCGGGGATGAGCCCGTACTTAATAAGGTCCTCGGGCTCGACCTGCTCCAGCGTGGCGCCGACCTCGCGCTTCTGGACCGACTTGACATCCGCCTTGAAGCCGAGCGTCTTCTTCCCGACGCGCCGCTCGATCACTTTGTCGAGGCCGACGAAGGCGCCGCCGCAGATGAAGAGGATATTGGTCGTGTCGATCTGGAAGAACTCCTGATGCGGATGCTTGCGGCCGCCCTGCGGCGGAACGTTCGCGACCGTGCCTTCCAGAATCTTCAACAGCGCCTGCTGGACGCCCTCGCCCGACACGTCACGGGTGATCGACGGGTTCTCGTCCTTGCGGCAGATCTTGTCGACTTCGTCGATGTAGATGATGCCCTGCTGGCACTTCTCGATGTCGCCACCCGCCGCCTGCAGCAGCTTGAGGATGATGTTCTCGACGTCCTCGCCGACGTATCCGGCTTCGGTGAGCGTCGTCGCATCGACGATCGTGAAGGGGACCGACAGCAGCTTGGCGAGCGTCTGCGCGAGCAGCGTCTTGCCGGTGCCGGTCGGACCAATGAGCAGGATGTTCGACTTGGTCAGCTCGACGTCGTTGCGGCTGCGCGGCTGCTTCTGAATTTCGATCCGCTTGTAATGGTTGTAGACGGCAACCGCCAGCTTCTTCTTCGTGCGCTCCTGGCCGATGACGTACTCGTCCAAAAACTTCTTGATGTCCGGCGGCGACGGCAGCGACGACCGCACGCCGCGGTTCTCGAAGCGATTGTCGTCCGCGATGATGTCGTTGCAGACCTCGACACACTCATCGCAGATGAATACAGTCGGACCCGCAATCAGCTTGCGGACGTCGTTCTGATCCTTGTTGCAGAACGAGCAGCGGAGAATCTCAGTCTCGCCGTTCTTCTTCACCATAACTCGCTCGAGAAACCGGGGTTGTCCCTGTGGAGGTGGCCTGGACACAGGGGTTATCGACCCCTGAACCCGGCCGCTTTAACTCGATGTTACACCCGTTTACGGATGACGTCATCGATGATGCCGTAGTCCTTTCCTTGCTCCGCCGACATGATGTAATCGCGTTCCGTGTCCTCCTGGATCCGCTTCACCGCCTGTCCAGTATGGAGCACGAGAATTTCGTTCAACCGCTCCCGCATGCGCAGGATTTCCCTCGCGGCGATGTCAATATCCGTCGCCTGCCCCCCCAGACCCTGCATCAGAGGCTGGTGGATCACAATCCGGGAATTCGGCAGCGAGAACCGCTTACCTTTTTCGCCGGCGGCGAGCAGCACCGCGGCCATCGAGGCCGCCTGTCCGATGCAGTACGTCTGCACATGCGGCTTGATGAACTGCATCGTGTCGTAGATGGCGAGACCCGCCGTAATCGAGCCGCCCGGGCTGTTGATGTAGAGCAGGATGTCCTTGTCCGGATCCTCAGCCTCGAGAAACAGCATTTGCGCGATTACAAGGTTCGCCACCCCGTCGTCGATCGGCGTGCCGATGAAGATGATGCTGTCCTTCAGCAGCCGCGAGAAGATGTCGTAGGCACGCTCGCCGCGGTTGGTCTGTTCGACCACCATCGGCACAAGCTGAGAGTAATTCGTCATCCGAGTCGTTCGCCGCTACGTGTGATTGCGATTAGCGTCTTCTTGTGATTGTTAGTTCGGCTCCAGCGTGGGCCAGCACGGTAGGATTTGCAATTCCGCGATCACGAATCACAAATCGCTAATCATCAATGAATTTGGCGGGTTAGTCGGTCGTCATCTTAGCACGCGACATCGCGAAGTCAACCGCCTTCTCGCGCCGCAAACCGGCCGCCAGACGTACCAGTCCGCCTTCCTTCTCGAGCTGCGCGCGCACCGCCGCGGGCGTGCGGCCGGCGCGCTCCGCGAATTGTTCGACTTCCTTGTCGACATCTTCAGGCGACACGGTCAGATTTTCGCGACGCGCCAGTTCATCCAGCACGAGCGCGCTGGCGACAGAATTGCGCGCCGGGTCCCGTTGAGCTTCCCGGAATTGACCCCAGTCAACGCCGGCCTTGCGCGGGTCGACATTTTGATCCATCAACCGCCGCACGAACTCCTCGAGCCGGCGATCGATCTCGCGATCGACCAGCGATGCTGGCAGGTCGAAGGTGACGCGCTGCGCCAGCGCCTTCAGCAGATCGTTGCGAACCTGCTGCTTCGACTGATGCTCGGCTTCCGCTTCCAGATCACCGCGGACGCGAGTACGTAGTGCGTCCAGTGATTCGAAGTCACCAACGTCCTTCGCGAACTCGTCGTCGAGCTCCGGCAGCACCTTGCGGCGCACTTCCTTCACCTTCACTTTGTAGGTGACGTCGGTATCCGCCATATCCGTAACCGGATAGTCGGCGGGAAAATGAGTGGCGAAGGTCTTCTCGTCACCGGCGCCGAGACCAATCAGGTTCTGATCGAAACCGGGCGGGTTGCCCGCCGCCCCAAGCTCCACCGACACGTTGTCGTGGTGATCTATTTTGCCGTCAGGATCCGTGCGATCGATCTCGAGCACCGCGGTATCGCCGTCGGCGACGGGACGACCTTCCACCGGTTCGTACTTGGCGGCCCGTTCACGAAAGCGTTCCAGCGTCTGCTCGACAGCATCGTCCGCGATTGTGGAGGGCGGGCGACGAAGTGTGATGCTCGAGAGATCTCCAGGATCGAACGGCGGTACGGTTTCAATCGCCGCGGTGAACTTGAGCGGCTCGCCTTCGCGCAGCGACACGTCCTTGATGTCGGGCGTCGTGACCGGCTCGATGCCGCGCTCCTGCAGCGCCTCCTCGACGGCACGTGGGATGAGGTCGTGCATCACGTCGTGGTGAATCTGCTCGCGGAACCGCTGCTTGATGATGTTCGACGGCACCTTCCCGGGCCGAAAGCCGGGGAGTCGTGCCTGCTTCGAATAGCCCTTCGCGACACGATCGATCTCCGCGTCGACGACGTCGCTCGGGATCTCGATCGTGATGTTCTTTTGCGTCTCGCTGACGTCCTGGAACTCGGTTTTCATCTGTGGTGTGGTCCACCTTTGCGCTTCGCGCTACGGTGGACACTCCTTCGCTCGTCTGCCCGGCGCTTGCGCTCCGAAGCTCGCACGACGGAGGCAGGCGAGCGAAGGAGTGCGAAAGGAGGGACTCGAACCCCCATACCCTTTCGGGTACCAGATCCTAAGTCTGGCGCGTCTGCCAGTTCCGCCACTTTCGCGTATCAAAGCAGCCTACCATGCAAAGCCATGCGCCTTCAGTCCCACGCCCAAGACCCAGTGCAGCTTGCCATCGCAGGCGTGGTAGGCTAACGCCCAACTTGACGGAATCGCGCACTGATCTCTTTCACGGTTTGTTCGTCTGGCAGCGCGCCGGGTCCGAACCTGGGCGCCTGACGCGGCATTCGAACGCGCCGACCGTTGTTCCCGATCCCGCAACAGGCCGCCCTCTCAAGGTTGCCAGTGTGGAGATTAGTGATCGCGCCGTGTGCCCCGCATGCACACAGCTTGGCGCCGGCGGCTACGTGTCCTTTGAATCCGATCTGCGCCTGGCGTTTGCGTGTCCCAGCTGCCGCAGGCTCGTCTGGATCGCCGGCGCGTAGGCCTTCAGCATTCGCGGCTTCACGACGTTTGTAATCACGAGCTCGGTCACCGCGCCTCTGGAGTCCGCGCGCGAGTTGATCGCACGCCGCGCAGGTACACGTTCGATGCGTAGCTGCGCACGCCGCGCTGTGTCCGTCGAATAGAGCTGCACGATATCCGGTGCCGAGGAGTTGGACAGCACCACGTGAGCCCCGCGTGCAGCCGCGCCGACAAGCGCCTGTTGCAGTCGTTTCTGGTCCGTCAGCGTGAACCCCGTCGCCGTGTAGTTGGCAAAGCACGCGGTACGGCTGACCGGCGCGTACGGGGGATCGCAATAAATGAAGTCGCCCTTGCCCGCTTCGAGCAGCGCTCCTTCAAACGATCCGTGGACGAGAGTGACGCCGCGGCTGCGCAGTGCCGCGGCAACCTGCCGCAGGTGTGGTTCGTCGACGATGCGCGGGTTCGTGTAGCGTCCGACCGGCACATTGAATTCGCCCGCCCTGTTTACACGGAACAGTCCGTTGAACCCGGTGCGGTTCAAGTAGATCAGCATTGCGGCGAGTTCCGGCGTGTATGCGGAGGCGGCCGCACGCTTCGGATTGAACCGGGTGTCGCGTACTTCGTAATAGAACTCGTCGCCGCCCGCCGCGTGCCCCGTCGCCAGCAGCCGCAGCTCCGCGATCACATCGTCGGTGCGCGATACCAGCATGCGGTAGCAGCCAATGAGGTCGACGTTGTCGTCGACGAGCCACGCCTGTCTGCCTTCGAGCCGGCCGGCCGCATGGAGATCGAAAAAGACGGCACCGCTGCCGAAGAACGGTTCGATGTAGCGCCTGAACGCGGCCGGATAGAACCGGCGCAGGGCCGGAAGCAGTTGTCGTTTACCGCCGGCCCACTTCAGCAGGGGACGGCCATGGGGGATTTCGGTCGCGAGCGCTTGCACGTTGCTCATTATCGGCGCGAATTGCACAGCCGATACTACTAGTGAACATGCCTGCGCCGCTCGTCAGCGTCCTGCTTACCGCCTACAACCGCGAAGGGTACCTCGGCGCTTCTATTGAGAGCGTGCTGGCGCAGACCTGCGGCGACTTCGAGCTGATCATCACCGACGATCGTTCATCCGACGGCACGCTGGAAATTGCCCGTGAATACCAGCGGAAGGATTGCAGGATTCGCGTCCACGCCAACGAGCGAAACCTGGGCGACTACGGCAACCGCAACTTCGCCGCGTCGCTCGCCGGCGGCGAATTCCTGAAGTTCCACGACTCGGACGACGTCATGTACCCGCACTGCCTGGAGGTGATGGTTCGCTATCTTTCCGCGAGCCATTCGACGGCGTTTGCCTTGTCCGCTCACCGCTCCTGGACAGGAGCTGCCTGTCCGATGGTCTCGACGCCGTATCTCAGCTATCAACGCGAGTTCCTCGGCTTTGGGATGTTCAATCAGGGGCCGGCAAACGCGCTCTTCCGAACCGACGCGTTCCGTCGTCTGCGCGGGTTCGACGACCTGGGACCCCATTCAGATCTGGCGTTCTGGCTTCGGGCCTGCCGGTCCGTCAACGTTCTGTTGATACCTGCCGACCTCTATTGGTACAGGGTGCACGACGGGCAGCATCTACGAACGGCGCAGGCTGCGTTCGATCAGGCGAGGGCCGCTCGCTTTTATTGGGAGGCGCTCAGACATCCCGAATGCCCGCTGCACGGTGCCGATCTGCGCATGGCGCGCCGCAACGTCGCGTATGCCGCGGCGAAACTGGCGCTGCGCGCCTTGAAGGAGGGCCATCTGCAGCTGGCCATGGCATACCTGCGCCATAGCGGCTTGAGTACGGGGGAGTGGGCTCGATACCTCCGGCCGCCACGCCGCGCCGCAGCGGCCGGTGCACCGCACACGGCCGCCTGAACTCCCGGCGATTGCCTGCACAATTCTGCCGGTTCAACCGATAAATCTCGTGGATTCGGCTCCTGCTTAGATGGTTGGTAGGTCCAGATCACCTGCCGGCGGTACGACGAGTCGCCGGATGTTCTCACTGAATCGACACGTCACAGCGCTTGTTTTGTGAGCGAGAGGGCGAAGCTATGCGCGGGCGTACTGATGTGCGCGGCTCTCGGTGCGTGCGCCCGTGATCGCGTCACGCCTGTCTATGACGCGGCGGGGGCGATCAGGCGCATCGACTACGACACCGATCGCGACGGCCATATCGACATGCGGGCGTATCTCGTCGATGGCCGGACCGTTCGCATCGAGGCGGACGGCAACGGCGACGGCGTCGTCGACCGATGGGAGTACTACAGGGCCGATGGCGAACTCGAGCGACTCGGGACATCGAGCGAGTCCGATGGTGTCGAGGACACGTGGGTGGTGCAGGCGGGTGACGAGATGCGGGTGGATATCTCGACCCGGCGCGACGGCATCGCGGATCGTCATGAAGTGCACGAGAAAGGGATCGCCGTTCGCGCGGAACAGGACACGAACGGCGACGGCCGAATCGATCTGTGGCAACGGTTCGAAGACGGGAAATTGCGTGAGCTGCTTATCGATACGACGCAGGCCGCGGGGCGTCCAAACCGCCGTCTGGTCTACGCCGACAACGGCAAAGTCCAGCGCATCGAATCTCCAATCTCGACTCAATGACATGACTGCGGCTTCCATTCGCGCTGCCACGGTTGTCCTGCTCGCCGCCCTCGTGACGGCGTCCGACGTGCGTGCCCAAGAGCCCGAGAAGGACGGGCGCTTCATCACCGGACCGCTCGCGTGGACGCCAATGTTCGAGCTTCGCGACATAGGCGTCGATTCGAACGTGTTCAACACGCCGACCAACCCGAAGGAAGACGTCACCGCCACGGCACGATCGCAGGTCGATTCTGTGCTGAAGCTCGGTCTGCTCCGCGCCACGACCAGTGGAAGCCTCGAATACAACTACTTCGACAGATACGCGAGCCAGCGCGGTTTCAATCGTCGTGTCGCGACGCACTTCGAGATGCCGGCCCTGCGCTTCAGTCCAGATGTGAGCGCCTCGTGGGCGCGCCTCAAGGACCGTTCAGGCAACGAGATCGACATCCGCACGCCGCGAACCGATCTCGCCTATGCAGGTGGCGTTCAGGCCCGTCTGACGAGCAAGCTCTCCGTTATCGCGACGGCGGGACGGGAGAAATCCACGTACGACCCGGGCTTGACCTTCCACGATGTGGAAGTCGCGAGACAGCTGAATCGTGAAACGACGATGGTGAAGGTGACAGCGCGTGTCGCCCTCACGCCGTTGACCTCACTGTCCATCGACGGCACGGCCGCGCACGACGATTTCCCATTCAAGCCCGCCGCCGCCACCGACAACGGACGCGTCGACGCCCGATTCGAATTCGCGCCGGATGCCGTCATCCGCGGCGCCGCGAGCGTCGGTTACCACTCGATGCAGCCCTACTACCGCAATACGGCGCGCTCGACCGCGGCTGCGCATTCGGGCATCACGTCCTCGGTCGATCTCGGATATACGCTCCTCGGCATCACGCGGTTCAACGGGCGTTTTTCCCGCGACGCGAACTACTCGCTCTACGTGAACCAGCCGTACTACCTGTCTACCGCCGGAGGGCTGCAGATTCTCCAGAGATTGTTCGGGCCGTTCGATCTCGACCTTCGCGGAAGCGTCGAGAACCTCGATTACCCGCAGAACGAGACGGAGGCCGCGCATCTGGACACCGCCGACACGTTCGCTGGTGGTCTATCGATTCGCGTCTCGAGTCAGGCGGTGCTCTCGCTGTTGTACGACAAGAGCGAACGGCGCTCTCCGCTTGGCCCTGAATTCGGATATCAACGCCGTCGTGTCTACTCGACGATGACTTATGGATTCTGAAATGAAGAAACTACTCACGTCCGCATGCACCGTCGTGGCCACGTTCGTGGCATGCATGGTCGCGGCGCAATGGTCGGGCTCTTCCTCCGCGCAGACAACAGGCACACCGGTGCCCGCCTCTCAGGGATTCGCAAATCGATCGTCCGACTACGTCGTCGGTGCGCAGGACGTGTTGAAGATCACGGTCTTCGACGAGCCGACGATGTCGGGGAGTTACCGGGTGGATACGGACGGCAGCTTTCAATATCCGATGCTCGGGCGCGTGGCGGTAGGCGGGATGCGCGTTCGCGAAGTGGAGCAGCTGCTCAAGGGCAAGCTCGAGGACGGCTACATCAAGCACGCCCAGGTCGCGGTTGATGTCGATCAATTCCGCAGCCGCAGTATTTATGTGGTGGGAGAAGTGCGGACACCCGGCAAGTACGCGATGACCGCGCAGATGTCGCTCATCGAAGCCCTGGCGGCCGCAGGTTCGACGATGCCGACCGCGAGCAGCGAAGTGATGATTCTGCGCCCGCGTGACGCCGGAAATGCGCATCCGCTGACGCCCGAGCAGGTCGATCAGAGCAGCGTCACCCGCGTGAGCCTCGCGGATCTTCAGCTCGGTCGCCTGTCGCAGAACATCACGCTCGCCGAAGGCGATACGATCTTCGTCCCGAAGGCAGAGAAGTTCTTCATTACCGGCCAGGTGAAGAGCCCCGGCGCATACACCTACGAGCGCGGGCTGACGGTGCTGCAAGCGATATCGCTGGCCGGCGGCCTCACGGAAAAGGGCTCGAGCCGCCGCATCAAGGTTATTCGGACGCTGAAAGGGAGGAAGACCGAACAAGGTATCGACCTGGCAGACGGCATTCAGCCGGGCGACACGCTCCTCATCCCGCAGCGTCTCTTGTAGGAAGGTATGTGCGGCATCGGCGGCGTCTTCAGTTGGTCCGATCCCGCGGGAATCGACGTCACCCGAACGGCTGCGGATCTGTGTGCGGCGCTTGCGCACCGCGGCCCCGACGACGAAGGCATCTTCGCGGATGGCAGCGTGCTGCTCGTGCATCGCCGGCTCGCCGTCATCGATCCAACACCTGCCGGTCGGCAGCCCATGACCACGCCCGACGGGCGCTACACCATCGTCTTCAACGGCGAGATCTACAACTACCGTGACCTGCGCGTCGACCTGGCGAGAGCGGGCGTGCCGTTCACGAGTGCGTCGGACACCGAGGTGCTCCTCGCCTTACTCGTACGCGACGGAATCGCGGCGCTGAGCCGGGCGCGTGGGATGTTCGCGATCGCTCTCTGGGACAGCGCGGCGCGAACGCTCACCCTGGCGCGCGATCGTTTTGGCGTCAAGCCGCTCTACATTGCGGCGCGTCCAGGTCGCGTCGCGTTCGCGTCCGAGGTTGCGGCGCTTCGGAGAGCGGAGCTCGTCGAGCGCGAGGCGTCTCCGGCGGGAGTGCTGGGGTTCCTTGCGTGGGGCTACGTCCCTTCGCCGCTTACGTGGCTGCGCGGGGTCGAGCATCTGCCCGCGGGGACGTGGAGAACATGGGATGCCGACGGTAAGCATCAGGGCGGTACGTTCGCCGACTTCACCCAGGTGTACGCACGGGACAACACGGTCGACGAGCGCGAGTTGTGCGCGCGCGCATCCGAGGCGATTCGCGACAGCGTCGCCGCGCATATGGTCGCCGATGTGCCCGTCGGGGTGTTTCTATCGGGCGGCATCGATTCCACCGCGATCGTTGCGCATGCGCGCGGCGCTACTTCTGGTGAACTTCACACCTATACCGTGGCAGGCGACGTGTCTTCGATGTCGGAGATCGAACCGGCGCGGCGTGTCGCGACGTTCTTCGACACAACACACCACGAGTTGATGATCGGAGCGGCGGCCATCGAGCGGGCGCTGCCTTCAATCATTCGACGGCTCGACGCACCCAGCGTCGATGCCGTCAATTCATATTTCGTGTCGCAGGCGGTCGCGGCGACTCGTATCAAGGCGGTGTTGTCGGGCGTTGGCGGCGACGAGATGTTTGGCGGCTATCCGAGCTTTCAGCGAATCCCGGCGGCGATGCGCACGGCCCGATGGCTGTCGCCCGTGCTGCCGGTCACGGTGATCGCAGCGGCAGCCGTATCCGACTGGCGTGCCCGCAAGCTGCAGCACTTTGCGACTGCGCCCGATGCCGCTTCAGCGTACCGAGCGGTGCGCGGCAACTTCATGCCCGAAGAATGGCCACAACTGCTCGGCCCCGCCTTCGATGGACGCACCGGCGTCGATGCCCGTGAAACGCTCGCCGCAATCGAGGATCGGACGTTCGGAGAGCGACCCGCCGAGACGACGCTTGCGACAGTGGCCAGGATGGAGACCGGTGGTTACCTGCAGGGCCAGCTGCTGCGTGACATCGACGCGGTATCGATGGCGCACGCGCTCGAAGTACGCGTTCCGTTTGTGGACCACCGGCTCGCGGGAACCATCTGGCCGGCGCTTGCCCACCATCCAGACCTGCTGAATGGCAAGCGTCTGCTGCGAGCGAGTGTTCCCAAATGGCCGGACGGAATCGAGTCGCTTCCCAAGCGCGGCTTCACGCTGCCGTTCGACACGTGGATGCGCAGCGGCCTCCGGGAAACGGCGCTTCGCGGCATCGAATCGACGGTCGCGCACGGATGGGTGAACGCGCGCGCGGCGGCAGCGGTGTGGGGTGACTGGGAGCGCGGCCGGGCACACTGGTCGCGAGCCTGGTCCCTCTCGGTGCTGGGGCAGTTCCTGCAGGAGGCCGCTTGACCGCGCAGCCATCGGCGCTCGCCGTCACCTATATCCGGCCGGGCGCGCGGTCGATGTCGTTCACGCTCCGTGAAGTCTGGCAGGCACGCGAGCTGCTGTATTTCCTTGTCTGGCGCGACGTCAAGGTCCGTTACAAGCAAACAGTGCTGGGCATCGGCTGGAGCGTCCTCCAGCCGTTCCTGACGATGGTGGTCTTCACCGTGTTCTTTGGTCGGCTGGCAAAGGTGCCATCGGATGGTGTGCCGTATCCCGTGTTCTCGCTCGCCGCGCTCGTGCCGTGGACATACTTCGCCGCGGCCGCGACGAACGGCGCGACGTCTCTCGTCGGCAATCAGCATCTCGTCGCGAAGGTGTACTTCCCGCGCGTGCTCGTCCCGCTGGCAGCGGTGCTGATGCCCGTCGTCGACCTGGCGATGGCGTTCGGCATGTTGATCCTGCTGATGGCCTGGTACCACGTCGTGCCGCCACCGGCTGCTGTCGCGTTGCCGCTGTACGCGGTGCTCGGCGCCCTGACGGCATTCGCAGTGACGTTGTGGACGTCAGCGCTGAGCGTTCGCTACCGCGACGCGCGCTACGTACTGCCGTTTCTCATGCAGATCTGGCTGTTCGTCACGCCTGTGGCGTACCCGGCGTCGATGGTGCCCGAACGGTGGCGGTTGATCTATGCACTCAACCCCATGGCCACCGTCGTCGAAGGCTTCAGAAGTTCGCTTCTCGGGACGCCGGGGCCCGGAGCCATGGCAGTGATTGCGGTCGCAACGGTTGCCGTCACCTTGAGCGCGGGAATCGCGTATTTCCGATCGGTCGAGGGAACGATCGTGGATCTGGCATAGCGGTGTCTGAGGTCGCGATTCGGATTCGCGGGCTTGGCAAGCGCTACATGATCGGCGCGCGCGAGCAGTACGACACGCTGCGCGACCGGATCGCGGCCGCGGCGTCGCGTCCGTTCCGGCGGATGGCCCCCGGTGGGTTCGGCGCATCGGCCACCATCTGGGCGCTGCGCGATGTCACGCACGACATCAGACGCGGCGAAGTGGTCGGCATCATTGGCGGCAACGGCGCGGGCAAGTCGACCCTGCTGAAGATGCTGTCGCGCATCACCCTGCCCACTGAAGGCGAAGTGGAGATCCACGGCCGCGTCGGGTCGCTGCTGGAAATCGGCACCGGTTTCCATCCGGATCTCACCGGCCGCGAAAACATCCTTCTCAACGGCGCAATTCTCGGAATGCGAAAGGCCGAAATCGAACGAAAGTTCGACGACATCGTCGACTTCGCCGAGGTCGGCGGCTTCATCGACACGCCGGTGAAACACTACTCGAGCGGCATGTACGTGCGTCTCGGGTTTGCCGTTGCCGCGCAAATGGAGCCGGAAATCCTGATCGTCGATGAAGTATTGGCGGTCGGCGACGTGCGTTTTCAACGCAAATGTCTCGGAAAGCTGGACGATGTCGCGCGCGGTGGCCGGACGGTGCTGTTTGTTTCGCACAACATGGCCGCGGTGCAGCGCCTGTGCACATCGGCCATGCTGCTCGATCGCGGCAGGCTCGTTCGCGTCGGCGACGTTCGCGCCACCGTTGGCGCCTATCTCGGTGGCGAGGCGCGCGGCGGCTTCGCTGCGGCGGCTCGCACCGGCGATGCCCAGATTTTGTCGGCCGATCTCGAAGACCGCGGCGGGCGTCCGCTGGAGAACCCCTCCTGCTCCCAGCCGATCGTCTGTCGCATCAGATTTGCGTTGCCGCGTCGTTCGCCCGGAACGCGAATCGGCATCGGTGTTCTCGGATCCGACGGCACGACGGTGTTCACGACCAACAACGCCGATGCGGGCACGACGTGTCCGTCAGGTCCCGGGGAGTTCGATGCACGCGTGACTATTCCGCCCAACACACTGCTGGCCGGCGATTTTCACGTTGCGCTGTGTCTCTGGAATTCAGCCGCTATTCTCGACCTGCAGGAGCCGGCGCTGTCATTTTCGGTCGAGGCTGGCGGCTCGGCGCTGTACGCGGAGAACGCCACACGCAAGGGATACGTGCACATCGATTGCGCCTGGTCGGTCGTGCCTCGCATCGAAGCGTCGGCCGCCGTACTGACGTGACGGTTTCAGTCTCCACACGATGCCTGTGAACGTACGACACCTGATCATCGGCGCCGGTCCGACGGGGCTGGGTGCCGCGTGGCGTCTCGAGCAGCGAGGCGTCGGCGACTGGCTGGTTCTGGAAGCAGGGCACGTTCCCGGTGGTCTTGCGCGGTCTGTCGTCGACGAACATGGCTTCACGTGGGATCTCGGCGGGCACGTGCAGTTCAGCCACTACGAGATGTTCGACGAGCTGATGGACGAACTTCTCGGGGCGGACGGATGGCTCTATCACGAGCGCGAATCGTGGGTATGGATTCGTGGTGGCTTCGTCCCGTATCCGTTTCAACTCAATCTGCATCGCCTTCCGGAAGCGGACCGCGAGGCGTGCCTTGCCGGTCTCGCCGAGGCATCGGCGGCTGCGGATGCGTGCGCGACGCCAGCAAACTTCGCGGAGTGGATCGTACAGACGTTTGGCACCGGTATCGCGGGCGTGTTCATGCGTCCCTACAACGAGAAAGTATGGGCGCGCAGTCCCGAACTGATGGACTGGCGGTGGATCGGCGACCGCGTGGCCGTCGCGGATGTCGCACGGGTTCGCGAGAACATCCGTCTCCGACGTGACGATGTGTCGTGGGGGCCGAACAACCGTTTTCGATTTCCTCGTCGGGGCGGCACCGGCGCCGTGTGGCACGCGCTGGCCGAGCGACTGAAGGCGCGGCCTGGCCGTGCAGCGCGTCTGATGTTCGGCGCGACCGTTCGACACGTGGATACGAGGGAACGGCGTGTGGCGCTGGTCGATGGACGTGAGTTCGGATATCAGCAGCTGATTTCCACGATGCCATTGGATTGCTTCGTGGCGATGAGTGACCTGGCGCGCGATCTGAGATCCGCGGTTCGCGACCTCGAGTACTCGTCAACGCACGTCGTGGGTATCGGTTTGAACGGATCGCCGCCGGTTGCGCTCGAGCGGAAATGCTGGATGTATTTCCCCGAATCCAACTGCCCGTTTTACAGAGTCACGCATTTCTCGCACTACTCGCCGAACAACGTACCGGATCCATCCAGCCAGTGGTCGCTGATGGCCGAAGTGTCCGAGTCGCCACATCGTCCTGTCGATCGCGAGAAGGTCGTCGCTGATGTCGTTCGAGGCCTGATCGCGAACTCACTCATCTCTTCGCAACGCCAGGTGCACCATACGTGGCACACCCGCCTCGAGCACGGCTATCCGGTGCCGTCGCTGCATCGAGACCGCGGCCTCGACGGAATTCAGAACACGCTTCAGGCGCGCGACGTGTACTGTCGCGGACGATTTGGCGCCTGGAAATACGAAGTGTCAAACCAGGATCACAGCTTCGCCCAGGGCGTCGAAGCCGTGGATGCGTGGCTCGACGGCTCGGAAGAGACGACGGTGCGCCGGCCCGACGAAGTCAACGCACGGCGACCGCGTCCGATGGTTCGTGCATAGTCCATTGTCCCCATTGCTCACGCATTTCAGACGTCTTGCACGTAATGTCCAGCACGACATCTGGCCGACACCCGAGCTCGCGGTGGTGCGACAACTCGAATGGCGCGCCGTACACGAGCAGCGAAGGACCGCCGGCCAGATTGCCGTGCCGCCCTATCGGTTCGAGTACGTCGACGCAATGTCGACATGGCCGCAGTGGAACGACATCTTCGTCCATCAGTCGCTCGCCTTCGACAGCGACGTTCCGGCGCCTCGCATCCTCGACTGCGGAGCCAACATCGGTCTCGCGTCGATCTACTTCATGAGTCGTTATCCGCACGCGAAGGTGACGGCGTTCGAGCCGGACCCTCGACTCGCCTCGATCTGCCGCGGCAATCTGACGCTCAACGGTGGAAACGGTCAGGTCGACGTCAATGCTGCCGCCATTTGGACAGCCGAAGGGGCGCTGGACTTCGTTTGTGAAGGCACCGATTCTGGTGCGATTGCGTCGCTCGACGGACGTGTTGAAGGACCCGTCACGCGGGTTCCATCGATACGGTTGCGCGACTGGCTCGACGAGCCGGTGGATCTGCTGAAGCTGGATGTCGAAGGCGCAGAGCTGCCCATTCTCGAGGACTGCAGTGATCGACTTCGCAACGTGCGGGCCATGTTCGTGGAAGTCCACGAGTCCAACCCGGGGAGACGACAGACCGGTGCGATGTTCGACCTGCTGACGACGGCAGGCTTCGTGTTCGACGTGAACGCCCTGACACCGCTCCCATGGCGCTCGGCACAGGTGCAATCGCCGTTCAAGAATCTCTCACTCAGTTGGGTTGCGACGATTCGAGCGTGGCGTCCCTGAATCCGCCAAGCGTCATCGCGGTGCTTCCCGATCAGATCGGAGGGGCACTCAATATCGTCGAAGGACTCTTCAGGCATCGACGTCCTGATCGGTTTGCCTATGGCGTGGTACTCACGCATAACTCGCTCTCGACGAACACTCGATTTGGCGGTGCCTTCAACGCCGACTATCAGGCGCCCTTTGAGTTCAAAACGCCGGTCGAGAATCTCTACTCCGTCGTTCGACGCCTGCATGGCGCGATTCCGCCCGGCGAGGGAGTGCTCCTCGCCAACGATCTGCTGGAGCTCGCCATGGCTTCAGCGTTGGATTGCGGCCGGACAGTCATCCAGCTTCTCCATGCCGACGCTGACTACTATTACGACCTTGCGGCGCGCCACGAAGACGTCGTGGACGCGTTCGTTGTTTACGGCCGGACAATGGAACGCAGGCTGAAAGCACGGCTGCCGCATCGATCGAGCGATATCTATCTCCTGCCGTACGGAATTCCGGAACCTCAACGCCGTCGAACCGCCGTGTCGGGCAAGTTGCGGCTTCTGTACGCAGGCCGGCTCGAGCATGGTCAGAAAGGCGTACTCGATCTGCCGTTGATCGACCGGGCGTTGATCGAGCGCCACATCGACGTTCAGTGGACGGTCGTCGGCAGCGGGCCGGATGAAGGCAGGCTGCGCGAGGCGTGGACGTCGCCACGTGTTCGTTTCCTCGGCGCAAAGAACAACGTCGAAGTCGTCGATATCGCGTGCGAACACGACGTGTTCGTGCTGCCGACGCGGTGGGAAGGTGTGCCGGTTGCACTGCTGGAGGCGATGAGCGTTGGCCTGGTGCCGGTCGTCAGTCGGGTCGAGAGCGGGGTCAGCGAAATTCTGACAGAAGGCGTAACCGGCCTGATGCCGCCGGTTGGTGATGTCGCGGCGTTCGCCGAGGCTGTCGCCGCGCTTGATGCGAACCGGGTACGGCTCGAATCAATCGGGAACGCGGCATCCGCGTACGTGCGGACCAATCACGATGTGTGGCAACGCACCGAGGCCTACCAACACCTGTTTGCTCGGTACACGGAGATCAAGCGTCCCCGCCCCCATTGTGCGTCGCTGCCGTATGGAAGCCGGCTCGATCGGCGATGGCTTCCGAACAGTGCGGTGCGCGCCGTCCGTTCGGTGATGCGACTCGCGCACGGTAAGCCGGTCTAACGAACAACGCTGAACCGCATTTGCGCATTGTTCAGGCTGCGGGTTGGTACTTTCCGGCGTCGAACGGCGGCACGGAGATCTACGTGTCCGAGCTGGCGAAGCGAATGCGGGCCGCGGGGCACGAGGTGCTGATTGCTGCGCCCGAAGCCCTCGGTCAGCGCGAGCGGACCTACGAGCTGGACGGATTCAAGGTGTATCGGTACCCGATTCCACCGCGGGTCACACGCGACGAGGCTCAAGGACGCGTGCGAGTTCGCGGCGCCGAAATGTTCCACGCATGGCTTGGCCGTGCGAAGCCTGACGTCGTGCACCTCCACACGTACGTGACAGGACTTGGACTCGCGGAAGTTCGCGCCGCGAAAGCGACGGGCGCGAAAGTGATCGCGACGACACATGCGGCAAGCCTGGGCTTCACGTGTCAGCGCGGCACGATGATGCGCTGGGGTTCCAGGCTGTGCGACGGCGTCGTGCGCCCCGCCAAGTGCGCGGCCTGCCAGCTGCAGCACTGCGGCGTCGCGGTGCCGTTTGCGGTTGCAGCCGCCGCGATTCCGCCTTCAATCGGCGCCCTCGCGCGTCGCCTTCCCGGTCGTTTGGGAACGGCGTTCGGGATGACCAACCTGATTACGCACAATCAATCCGCACAGCACGAAATGCTCAATCTCGTGGATCAGTTCGTCGTCCTCAGCGATTGGGCTCGCAACGTGCTGATTGCCAACGGAGCACCGCCGGCGAAAGTGTCGTTGAATCGTCTCGGTGTGCGATTTCCTCCGGCGCCTGAGCAACCCCGCCGCGCGGGCTCCCCGTTGAGCGTGACCTACATCGGTCGATTCGACCCGATCAAGGGCGTGGACGACTTTGCGCGAGCGATTGCGCTGGTGCCGAAGACCGCGGCGATCCGGTACGAGTTCCATGGCCCCGTGCAGTACGTGACGGAACACTCGGTGGTCACTCGTCTCAAGGCGGCGGTTGGCGCGGATGCGTGGGTGATCTTCGGCGGCGAGCTCGATGTCGCTGGTGTTCGAGCGCTGCTCGATCGCACGGACGTGGTGTGTTGCCCGTCGCGAGTCGTTGAAGGCGGGCCCACCGTCGCGCTGGAAGCGCATGCCGCCGGCGTTCCCGTTATCGGCTCCGCGATCCCTGCCTTGTCCGAACTCGTTCGCGACCATGTCAACGGTCGCTTGTATCCACCTGGCGATGTGCGCGCCCTGGCTGCGATCCTCACCGACCTTGCAATGCACCCCGAGTGCGTCGACCAGTGGCGCAGCCATCTATCGCCCGTCCGTACCATGGACGACGTCGCGGCCGATTACCTGGCGATCTACGCCGCATGATTGGCGGCACTGCGATCAAGGCGTTGCTCGGACCCAGGTGGACGACGTGGGCGAGAACCGTCACGCGTGGTCTCGAGCGGCCCTCGTGGGGGAACCTGCGCCGCGTGACGCCGCTGTCGGAAATGTACGGATTCGACCGGGGGACGCCGATCGATCGGTACTACGTGGATAAATTCTTGTCCACGCGGCGCGCTCTTATTGCAGGCCGAGTGCTGGAGATCCAGACAACCGA
>Ga0070671_100001163_pt1 | contig 19618 bp, 19 predicted proteins | sample KBSS73metaG_FD_65341 | JGI IMG/M metagenome (GOLD analysis project Ga0070671, IMG submission 65341) | Switchgrass rhizosphere microbial communities from Kellogg Biological Station, Michigan, USA - KBS S7-3 metaG | ecosystem: Host-associated > Plants > Roots > Rhizosphere > Soil ...
TCTCGACGGTCGCAGTCTGGCCGATTGCGACGCGCGAAATATAGAACTCGTCGATGAACGCGTTGACCTTGAACGCGCCGACCTCGTCGACCTGGCCGATGCGCTGCCCGGACGCTTTCGATTCGCCCACGTTCGCCTCGAGCAGCGTGAGCTGCCCCGTAATCGGCGCGACGATCACGAGATTCTCGAGGTTCTGTCGCGCGACCTCGAGATTCTGCTTCATCGCTTCTTGCGCCGCGTCCATCCTATCGAGCTGCGTCTTCCTGAACTCCTCTTCGATCCGCAGGGCTTCCTTGGCCGTCTCGAGAAGTGCTCGGTCGCGCGCGAGCTCCGACTCGAGGTCGTCGATCGCACCTTGCGTGGTGCCGCCCGTTGCAAGAAGCGGCCGCTTGCGTTTCAAGTCGCGCTCGAGTCGGTCGATCTGATAGACGGACTCCGTCATGGTCCGCAGGTTGGCCAGGTGCGTGTTGTCGTACGACAGGCGCAGAGTTGCGAGCTGCGAGAGCTGCTCGCTCGTCTGCGCCTCGGTCGTGATCACCCGCAGCTGCAGGTCCGTGTTCTTGAACGTGACGATCGGCTCGCCAGCCTTGACCATCGCGCCCTCTTCCGTATGCACCTCGGTCACCTGGCCGCCGCTGATCGCGTCGAGATAAATCGTCGTGCGCGGCACGACGTTGCCCGTGACCGGGATGTACTCGCGGAACGTTCCGTAGCTCACCTTGGATACCGTGAGTCGCTCCGAGCCGACGGTGAGCGTGCGGGTGAGCCCGTAATGGACGTACGCGTAGACCGTCACCGCGACGAGCAGCACGGCGCCCACGGCGATCGCGATCCGCTGCGGCGTCACGAGCTTGCGCTCGATCCGCTTGTCCATCGACGACAGAACGACGACGTCGTCCGTGGTCTTGCGCGGCTCGATCCCTTCCTCGTTCTTCTTAAGGATAATTGGCATCGCGAGCTGTATTACCTAGGCAATACAGTAGTACTGTACTAGAATCCTCGGTGTCAAGCGATGGTTGCCGGGATAGACGATGCTTCAAGTTCGGAAAAGGTTGCAAGGTACAGGCTAGAGATGATCGATAACGTACAAACCTGGCATCAGGACCGGCCGATCTACCGCCAGCTCATGGAGCAGATCGTCGCGCGGATCCTCGACAACACCTATCGCGAGGGCGAGATGCTGCCCTCCGTTCGCCAGCTCGCGAGCGACTTCGTCGTGAATCCCCTCACGGCGGCACGCGCCTACCGCGAGCTCGAGGAATACACCGAGACGCGGCGCGGCATCGGGCTCATCGTCAAGGAAGGCGTGCGCGAGCTCCTGCTGAAGCGCGAGCAGCGCCGCTTCCTGCGCGACGAATGGCCGGCGGTCCGCGATCGGATCAAGGCGCTCGACCTCGACCCGAACGAGCTGCTCAGAAGTCGCGAGCGCTGAGCGCCGACTAGCGCACCGCCGACGCGCTACGCTCCACGACCGTCGTCTCGTACCGTACGCCGTCGGGCACCGGCACGGATTGATTCACGGTCGTCCCGTGCTCGCCTGCCGTGCGCTCGCTCGCGTCGACCGCGACGAACGACGTGTATGCCGACATCAGCCCGTATTCGAGCGCGGTCGAGCGGATGTCCGCCGCGAGGTCGTTGGAGCCCGACCATGCGTAACGTCGCGCGAGGTCGTCGATCCTGAGACGCGCCCACAGCGTCCGAATCGCGGGCTGCGCGACGTCGGGCGCGAGACTGAACTCCAACCTGTCCTTGCCGACGCGGCCACGCACGACGATCGTCTCGGCCCCGCCCTTGAACTGGCCGGTGACGACGACCGGCCGGCCGACGAACAGGTCCGGTATGCGGCGCGGATACACCTGGCTCGCCGCGAGCCCGCGCCAATCGATCGAGACGTCGGTCAGCGCAGGACGGCTGACGCGCTCGAAGAAGTAGCTCATCACGTCGTCGGCCGAGTCCTCGAGCGCGAGATACGCAGCCGCGCCGCGGCCCTCCATCGCGAGCCCGTCCAGCAGATAGCGGTTGACCGAGTTGCCGACGCCGAAGCTGAAGATCCGCGCGGCACCGATCAGCCGGTGTACCTCGGAGAAGATTTCGACTTCATTGCCGATGTACCCGTCGGTCAGGAACGCGACGAAGCGGTCCCGCTGCGGGTCGGGCGCGTAGTTCAGCGCGGCGCGGATCCCGCTGAGCATCTCGGTTCCACCGTCGGCGCTGAGCGAGCGCAGGTACCGCCGGCCACGATCTCGATTCTCATGCGTCGCGGGAAGCGGCGCGGCCGCGAGCGCGCTCACGTACGTCGAGAAGTTCATGATCTGGAACGTGTCGCCACTCTCGAGCCGATCGAGCGCGGCCGACACCGCGGCCGCCGCTTGCTCGAGCGGGCGGCCCGACATCGAGCCGGACGTGTCGATCACGAACACCATCTCGAGCGGACGGCGCGCCAGCGCGGCGAGGCCCGACGGCGGGTAGATCATCAGAGTGAAGTAGCCCTGCTTCGATTTGGGATCGGTATAGGTGAGGAAGCTCGACTTGATCGCGTTGCCCGCGACGCGGAACCGCAGAACGAAGTCGCGGTTCGGCATCGTGCTCGCCGAGGCGAGCTCGACGTGCGCGCGGTTTCGTCCGTCCATCTTCGTCTTGATCGCGTGGCTCGCAGCGACCTCCTCGATGGCGACTCCCGCATCGACGTCGACCGCGATGCCGATGTCGTGCGCCGAGCGCTCGTTCGGGCGCAGATAGCGTACGGCGCTCCCCGGGATGGGCTCGCGATGGTCTCCGCGCGGCAGGGCGGTGACCGGATCTTTGAATCCGGCCGGGTTGTAACGCGGGCCGACGACGGTCGGGAACACGAACGAGTACCAGCCGTCCTCGTACGCGAGCGTGTGGAAATAGCGGATGTTCACGTCGATCCGCTTGCCGGGCTCGATATTCGCGACCTTCTGCTCGAAGACGTTCGGACGATGCTGCACGAGCAGGCTCGCGCGATAGCCCTGGGCGCGAGCGTCTTGGTAGATCCTCTGCGCCTCTTCTTTCCCGCGCAGGATGCCGCGGATCTTGCGCTCGCCGATCGTCATCACGAACTCGCTCACCGCGGCCTTCTCCGGCAGCGGGAACATGTAGACCGCTTCGATCTTCTCGGCGTACGGGTTCTCGAATTGCTGCGTCACGTCGACGCTGCCTACGTAGCCCGTGATCACGGCGTGCACGTCGGTGTGCCGCAGCGGCAGCGGCACTTCGACGCGGGACTGCTGCGGATCGTCCGGGCGCGCCACGAACGCCACCAGCGCGCCAGAGCCCGGCTGATCGTCCTCGACTGCGACCGCCGCCTCGTGCACGGCGACCGTCTCGATGACCCAAATCTCCTCGCCGGGCTGCACGCGCGAAAGCGGCGAGCCGGCGACGCCTTGGGCCCTCGCCTCGCGGCCGCCTTCGGCGCTCGCGGCTGTCTGGGACTTTTGCAGCGGCACAGTCATCGCGAGAGGTCGCTCCACAGCGGCCTGCGGCACGGATGGCATCCGCGCGGCCCGCTGCTCCCGGGCGATGCGGCTTCCGGTGACGGTGATTTCCTCTGAGCCTTTGGGCTCTGGCGCGCCGACCGTAGCCGAACCGAGCGCACCGCCGGCCTCGCCGGCCTCACCGTCGTCGGTAGCTGGGGCGCCGGCGATGCCGGCGGCGGCACTGGCGCCTCCGGCGGCCGCGACATCGGCACTGGCGCCGCCCGAGTCGGGCAGCGTCGTCGACACGCATGCCGCAACGATCACCGTGATCACCGCGGCGGCGATCGCGACGACTGCACCGTCGTACAGCCGGCCCTCGCGTTCCTGGTTGTCCATCGACCGTATCCCGAGGCGGCGTCGCTCGCGTGACATCGTCATCTCCCCGTTCGAGTGTCGAGAGTGATCTTGGCGTCGATTGGTCGCCCGTCGGCCGCACCCGCGGCGACGAGCTGCAATTGGAAATCGGGCGCGGCGGAGCCGGTCAGCCGCACGTGCACCGTCGCCACGCGCGCGCGGCCGACGGGCAGCTCCGCCGCCGGTCTCAAGCTGAAGCTCGCGACGATGATCCGGTCCGCAGCGCCGCGATCGACGACCGCGCGGTCGTAGTACGGCGCTTGCGTGTACGCGCGGCTGTCGCCGTTCTCCACGCCGACGACCTGCATCTCGCCGTGCCGCTCGCGCAGCTCGAACTGCCACGCGGCGAGCGGCGCCGTGCTGTCGACGTACACGTCGACCACTGCGAAGCGCGCCGCAGCTTGCTGTTGCGCGAGGAGCCCGAAGCTCGCGGCAAGCGCCGCAATCGCAACGATCACAACGGCAAGCGAGCGAGATCTCACAGGTCGCTCCTCTGCGCGCCGAGGGAGACGATCCGCGCCGCAAGCGCGTCGACGCTCTCTTGGTCCGCTTGCGAGCGCGCGAGCGCGAACGCGTCGAGGATGTCGACGCGGCCCGAGCCATCGACGTCATCTGCCGCGCGCTGCAAGCCGAAGGGCCTCAGCACGAGCACGGCGATGAGCAGAGCGGCGGCCGCGGCGAGTGGCAGGGCCCAGCGCATCACCGCCAGCCGCGCGCGCCGCGGCCGGGACGCGAAGTAGCGGCGGGCGTCGTCGATGACCACGCGGTCGGTCCGCGGGTCGACGATCCCCTGCGAGCGGTCCGCGCGCTGGAGCCGCGCCACGAGCAGATCGGGCAGCTCCTCGAATTGCGGTTCCGGTTCGTGCATTACGTGCTCCTACTGCATTAAGCGCGCGATGCGCCCCAAAGGTTCACGGGCCGAAAAACTCCTTGGTGCGTGGGTCCTCGCGGAGATCCTTGATGGCGAGATGCAGCCGCGACTTGACGGTTCCGAGCGGCACTTGCAGCGCCGCCGCGATCTCCGCGAGTGACAAGTCGTCGACGAAGCGTAGCGTCAGCACCTCGCGGCGCTCGGGAGACAGCTTTGCGAGCGCCGCGTCGAGCGACTCGCTCTGCGGCTCGGGCGCCGCCGGCAGCTCCTCGAGCTCAGCGTCGCCGGCGCCCGAAAGGCGGGCGGCCTTGCGGCGAGCCGTGATCGCGGAGTTCTTCGCGACGGGATAGAGCAGGGTCTCGAGTTTTGCCTTCAGGTGCAGACCGTCGCCGGCCGGAGGGAATTTACGTAATAGATAAGCGAACGTGTCCTGCAGCGCATCGAGCGCGAGCTCGCGGTCGCCCGTGAAGCGGCGTGCGACGCGCAGCACGAAGTCTCGGTGCCGGCGATACAGGGCTTCGAATGCCGCAGCAGCAGAGTCCGCGTCGCCGACATTGCAAACATCGACGAGCTCTTCGTCGCTGCGCCGATCGACGTCCCCCATATCATGATCATAGACCTTCTCGAATGCGAGACAGCACCCGCGGCGTCTGCGCGGTAGTACACTCACGCGCATGATCAACTCGGAGCTGTTTGCCGATCTGGGCATTCCGATCGACTACGGGCGCCATCCCCGCCGCCCCGGCTACGCCGAAGCTTCCGACCTCGAAGACGTCGAGGCGAACATCCTCGGCCGAATGCAGCGGCTCGCGCCCCAGACCGCGCACGCGTGGCGAGAGATGAAAGCGGCGGCGCTCGCCGACGGCGTCGAGCTCCTGCTCGTGTCGGGCTTTCGCAGCGTGCGGTACCAAGCCGACCTGATCCGCAAGAAGCTCGCAGCGGGCCAAGACATCGCGTCGATACTCAAGGTGAATGCGGCGCCGGGCTTCAGCGAGCACCATACGGGCCGCGCCGTCGACATCGCGACGCCCGGCAGCCGTCCGTTGACGGACGAATTCGACGGCACGCGGGCCTTCGCATGGCTTCAGGACCACGCGCAGCGGCATTCTTTTTCGATGCCGTACGGCCGCGACAACGTTTACGGATTCGCCTACGAGCCTTGGCACTGGTCGCAGCTCGGCGCACGCGCCAAGCGGCGGCCGAAGGCCTGATTTTTTTCGACGCTTCAGCGGAGCTCCCGATGCACTCGTCTCACTTGCGCCGCGCTCGCGGCTTACGTCTAGCGTTGGCCGCGGCAACACTCGCGCTCGCGACAGGCAACGCGCTCGGCGCTGGCGACACGATTCGCCAATGGCAGTTCACCTCCGACGGCGCCGGAAGCTTCAAGCTCGCGCTACGCGACGTCGCGCAGCCGAAGGCGGCGCGCAACCAAGTGCTACTGCGCGTCCACGCGGTGGCTCTGAATCGCCGCGATCTGCTGATGCGCGCCGGCCGCTACGGCTTGAGCGCGACGAAAGACGGCGGCATACCGCTGTCGGATGGCGCGGGCGAGGTGATCGCGGTCGGCGCGGACGTCGCGCGGTTCAAGGTCGGCGATCGGGTCGCGGGCACCTTCTTCGAGCACTGGGTCGACGGTCCGCCTTCCGCCGCGGCGCTCGCAAGCGCGCGCGGCGGCAACGGCAGCGGCATGCTGTCGGAGGTCATCGCGGCGGACCCCGAAGGCCTCGTCACGATCCCCGCGCACCTTTCATACGAGGAGGCCGCGACGCTGCCGTGTACGGGCGTGACCGCTTGGGTCGCGCTGTTCAAGCGCGGCCACGTGCAGCCGAACCAGTTCGTGCTGATCGAGGGCACGGGCGGCGTCTCGGTGATCGGCCTGCAGCTCGCCGCCGCGGCCGGCGCCAGGCCGATCGTCACGAGCTCGAGCGACCAGAAGCTCGAGCGAGCACGCGCGCTCGGCGCGGCCGGCACCGTGAACTACAAGACGAATGCGGACTGGCAGAAGGAAGTCCGCTCGCTCACGCACGGCGCGGGCGTCGATCAGGTGCTCGAGGTCGGCGGCCAAGACACTCTCCCGAAAGCGCTTCAGGCGCTCGCCTACGACGGGCACGTCGCGTTGATCGGCGGCTTGTCGGGGTTTGCGGCCGACGTTCCGGTCGGCGCGCTGATGGGACTCGGCGCGACGGTGAGTGGCATCTACGTCGGCTCGCGCGCGGACTTCGAGGCACTGAACGAGTTCGTCGCAGCGCACAAGATCAAGCCGATCGTCGACAAGGTGTTCACCCTCGAGGACGCGCCGAAGGCATTCGAGGCGATGAACGAGGGCGAGTTCTTCGGCAAGATCGTGATCCGCCTCTGAGCGCGTGAGCCGCGCCGAACGCGACAAGTGGGACGCCCGCTACCGCGCGGGCGCATACGAGGAGCGCGCGCATCCGACCGCGCTGCTCGCGGATTGGCTCGACCGGCTCCCGCGCGGCCGCGCGCTCGATGTCGCGTGCGGCGCGGGCCGCAACGCTTTGTTCCTCGCGGCTGCAGGCTACGCCGTCGACGCCGTCGACATCTCGTCCGCCGGCCTCGAGCGCGGCCGAGCCACGGCGGCCGAGCGTCGCGTCGAAGTCGGCTGGCACAGCGCCGACCTCGAGGAGACACCCAGCGCGCTGCCGCGCGGCCCGTACGATCTAGTCGTTTGGGTCCGATATGTGAACGCCGCGCTCTGGCCCGAAATCGTCTCGCGCCTCGCGCCGGGAGGGCACGTGCTCGTGGAGCAGCATCTCGTCACGAGCGCTGACGTCGTCGGGCCGACGAGCGGCGCGTTTCGCCTCGCGCCCGGCGAGCTCGTGCGCTCGGCCGCGGAGCTCGACACCGTCTACGAGCACGAAGGACTCATCGTCGATCCCGACGGCCGCACCGCGGCGCTCGCACAACTGGTCGCGCGCCGCCGAGACTGATTGGCAGTGCCGCGCACCGTCGGATGGCTAACCACGGTTCTTCGCTCGCTGCAAGACTTCCGCAGCGGCGCGGCGTAAACCAGTTGCGCCACGGCAACTGCGTGCCTGTGCACACTATTTAGACCGCGCACACGCTACGCTAGCGGTCGATGCGCCCAAGCCTTCACCCGCTTCGGTCGGCGCCGGCCGGGCTACTCTGGCTGCTCGCGATGCACGCGTTCGCGCAAGACGCCGACGCGCCGGCAACGGAGTCGAGCGCCCCGCAGGCTGAAGCCGAGCCGCTCGGCCCGAAGACCCCTGGAGCCGAGCCGCCTGCACCGCTGGCCGCGCCTACACAGGCGGCTGCCGAACAGCCGTCCATCGCGAGCGCGGAGCTCGAGCGGCGCGGCGCGTCGATCCGGACGATCAACATCATCGTGGACAACGTGTTCGATCCGGAGGGCAACCCGGAGGAGGACAAGGCGCTCTACCGCTTCGCGAATCGCGTCCACGTGCGCACACGCCCGGACGTCCTCAAGACGGCGCTCCTGTTCAAGGAGGGCGACCGCTACAACGGCCGAGTGCTCGATGAATCGGCTCGCGCGCTGCGCGCGCGCGGCTTCCTGGCTGACGTCCGGATCGCCTATCGAACATATGACGCCGCCTCGAACAGCGTAGACGTGGAGGTCCGCGTGCGCGACGCGTGGTCGCTGAGCCTGAACGCGAAGCTGTCGCACAGCGGGGGCAAGACCGAGTGGGGTCTAGGCCTCGATGACGACAACTTCTTGGGGTACGGCAAGGAGGTCAACGTCTCTTACAAGAGCACGATCGATCGCGACGAGTCGTGGCTCGGGTACCGCGACGACAACTTGCTCGGCACCCGCGTAAGGCTCGGCGCGGTGTTTGCGAACGCAAGCGACGGCTACCGCCGCGAGCTATCCACCGAGCGGCCGTTCTATTCGCTCGACGCGCGCTGGATGGTGGGCGAGCAGTACCTCGACCAGCGGCGCGTCGACACGATGTACGACTTGGGCCATGAGATCGACGAGTTCCGCCACGACATACGCGACCTCACGATCCGCGGCGGCATATCGCGCGGCATCGTCGACTCTCGCACGCGGCGCTGGCTGTTCGGCGTCTCGTCGGAAGAGGACACGTTCGTGCCGACGGATCTCAAACCGCAGCCGGTGCTGCTGCCTCCCGATCGCAAGCTCGTCTATCCATGGATCGGCTGGCAACTCGTGGCCGACGACTTCCGCGAGATGACCGAGCTCAACGACATGGGCCGCACCGAGGATGTCGCGCTCGGCATCAACCTCATCACGAGTATCGGCTTCGCGAAGAAATCGTTCGGCTCCGACCGCGACGCGACCCTGCTGCGCGCGACGGTGACTCGCGGCTGGGAACCGGGCGATCGTGCGTTGCTCCAACTCGGCGCGGGCACCTCGACGCGCTACGAGCGCGACGGCTTCAAAAACTCGGTGACGCAGGTCGCCGCGCGTTACTACCGGCGCAATTCCGACAGCCGGCTGCTGAACGTGTCGCTGAGCGCAATATCGACCCACGAGCTCGATCCGGAAACGCAAGTGCTACTCGGCGGCGACAATGGCCTGCGCGGCTATCCGATCCGCTATCAGGCCGGTGAGAACCGAATGCTGTTCACTGTCGAGCAGCGCTTCTACACGGATTTCTACCCATGGCGGCTGTTTCGCTTCGGCTATGCCGCGTTCTTCGACGCGGGCCGGGTTACCGGACGCGATCCGCGCGCAGCGGCGCCGCTCGGTACGCTCTACGACGTGGGCTTCGGGCTTCGCCTCACATCCCCCCGGGCGAGCAGCGGCCAGATCCTGCACATCGATCTCGCGTTCCCGCTCAACGCGCCGCCGGATATCGACAAGGTGCAGCTCATCGTCGAGACGAAGGCAAGCTTCTGACGCTTGGATCGGCTCTCGCTAGCGAAACGGCTTACCGTCGATGTCGTGTGCGCGCGGCAGCGCGCGTACCGCAGCGAGCCAGCGCGTGACGCTCGGCCACTTGTCGGTGTCGTAGCCCGACACTTTGAGCATCGAGATCGGCCCAAAGCACGAGACATCGGCGATCGTCGGACGGTCGAGCGCGAGCCAATCGCGCTTGCCGAGATGCGCGTCCATGAGCCTCAAGATGTGATCGCAGCGCGCGTCGATCTCCGCGTCTGACAGCTTGATCGCGTCGGGCCGTCGAATTTTCGCGCGCTTCATCCATGGTCCCTGGTGCACCTCGTTCGCGGATTTCGAGAGCCACTCGGCCACTTTCGCCTCGCCCTCGGCATCGCTCGGCAGCCAACGCCCCTCGAGGTCGTGCTTGCGTGCGACGTACACGAGGCACGCGTGCGAGTCCGCGATCGCGAACGCGCCGTCCGTCAGCGCCGGCATTTGCCCGAAAGGATTCAGCGTGAGGAACGGCTCGCGCTTGTGCTCGCCCGAATACATGTCGAGCTCGACGAGCTCGTACGGCACCTCGAGCAGCGCGAGCAGCAAGCGAACCTTGTAGCCGTTGATCGAGGCCAAAGTCGAGTGAACGCGGATCATGGCTCCCTCCGAGCGACTCTTCGCGGCCGCCGCACTCTAGGCACGCGGCCGACACGCGTCAAACCAATGCACGCCGTCAGAAAGCCCGGTTGACGCCGAGGGCGATCCGATCGGCGCTGTACGAGAACTCCGTGAGGTCCGCGTCGTTTCGCGAGTGTCGGTAGTCGGCCGTGAAGACCCAGTCGTGCGGGAACGCTCGTCTGACGCTCGCGAAGAGCTCCGTTAGACGCTCGTCCGGGCCTGACGGACGCTCGTACCGGCTCAGCCGATAGCCGACGGCGCCTTCGACCGACCAATCGGTGCCGAGCCTGTGCCAGTAGCCGAGCAGAACGCGACGCCGATCGGAGCTCACCGTCGCCGCGGCCAAGTTGTTGTCCTCCGCCTCGACGCTCGCGCTGAAGCGCCCGCGCCCGACGCGCTGCGCGAGGGTCAAGCGGAGCCGCCTTTGCGCGCCGGTCAAATAGTCGTACTTCGCCTCGAGAGCGTCGATGTCGTCGTACGTCGCGAGCACGGAGAAGCGCCAGTCGCCGAACGGCCGCGCGGCGCGCACCGTTACGCCCGCCTCCTCCTCGAACGCGTTGGTGCCGAGCGTGCTGCGCGCATAGTGCGGACCAAAATCCATCGACCACGGGCCGCTCGAATGCTGAAACGCCGCCGCAACATTCACGGAGTCTTCTTCGAACTGCGGCGCATCGGAGTAGCGAACGAAGTAGCCGCCGAAGTCGAGCCGCACGCGCGCGGCCGCGCCGAACTGCCGGCCTCCGAAACCGTAGAGCTCGGTGAGTGGACTGTCGGCCTGCTGGCCCGCGGGCAGCGTGACCTCGTCGACGAACGCGACATTGTCGTCGTGCCCGAGCCCGAGCTGCACGAATCCATCCCAACTCCGCGTGGCCTGCGTGGCGGGCGCGGCTTCGCCGGAATCTTGTAGACGGGCCGCCGCGAGCGGCGCTATCTTCGCGTCGCCGGAGGCACGTGCGGCGCCGAATGCCGCACGAGCATCCGCGTCAAGCCCGAGGCCGAGCAGCGCGAGACCTCGGTTGTACTCCGCGAGCGCCCGCATCGCCGGGAAGCGTGCACCGAGCGACTCGAATTCCGCTGCGGCATCCGCGTAGCGGCCGAGCTTGTACTCGCACACGCCGATATTGAACTGCACGGCGGGCTCGTCGGCGTCCGTTGCCCGCACGAGCTCGAATAGCTCGAGCGCGGCCGCGTAATCGCCGCGCGCGAACGCCGCGCTCGCTTCGGCGAACGCCGGGTCGTCGCCTTGCGCAAACGATGATCGCGGCATCAACGAGCAAACGGCAAGAACGAGCGATGCGAGCCAGAACAACCGCTGGGACATCGATCACCGTGTGTCGGACTGTTCCTCCGATTGACACGGTAGTTTAGCGTCGCGCGCAGACAGCGCGGCCTCCGCGCTCGCACGCGACGTGGTCGAAGAGAGCTAGGGTTTGCCGGGCGGGGATGCCGGGGGACCGTTGCCGTTGCCGTTGCCGTTGCCGTTCCCGTTGCCGTTGCCGCCGCCGTTACCGTTGCCGCCGCCGTTACCGTTACCGCCGCCGTTACCGCCGCCGCCGGCGTTTCCGCCACCGCCTGCGTTGCCGCCGCCGGCGTTACCGTTACCGCCGCCCCCCGCGTTGCCGTTCCCGCCGCCCCCGGCGTTGCCGTTGCCGCCGCCTCCGGCGTTGCTGTTGCCACCGCCCGCGTTGCTGTTCCCACCGCCGCTGCCGTTTCCGCCGCCGCCGCCGTTGCCACCACCGTTGCCACCGATGGTCCCGTTGCCGGCGCCATTGCCGTTGTTGCCGCCGCCGCCGGCATTACCGTTGCCGTTATCGTGGCCGCGTCCGGCGTTCTCGCGATTTTCGCGCGACTGCTCCGAAACGTCCTGGCCGAACTCCCGGCCGCGCTCGCGCGCTTCGTCCGCAGTGTCGCGCCCCTGCCCCTGCGGACCGGGGCTCGTGGGCGGACTCTTGCCGTCATCGCGCGAATCGGGCTTGTCGGCGCGACGACCGGCATCCGGGTTCGCCGGAGGCGGCAGGGTTATCCGACGCGTGATGTCTTCCGGCCCTTTCGCGTGCTCGGGCAGCAACGTCATCGTGACGTCGAGGTTGTCTGCGGGCTTACCTGGCGCCTGCGCATGCACCGCTAACGTCAGCACCAAAGCTGCTGCGAGTGCACAAGACGCCGCGAACTTTGAAGGGTTCATCCGTTTGCTCCGCGCTCTTCGCAGATGCTATACAACACGAACCGCCCGCCTTCGCGTTCCAACGTTATGCCAAAGTCCGACGCTGCCGCCAGCAGCTGAGGCCGATCGGACTGCAACGCCGCCGACGGAGCGATCGTGCGCACGTCGACGACGAAGGATCGGCGCTTGTCACCATGCTGGATTTCGACCAGCACCTGCCCTCCGTGAGGTCCGAGAGCGATGATCGGCAGCGTGAGCTGATTCACGCCGCGATCGAGATCGGTGCTCCACCGCAGCTCGCGTTGCTCGGCGAAGCCGCGCAAGCCGATATCGCCGCTCACTGCGACGTGGATCTCCGCGTTGCTCAACGGTTCCGGCGAGCTCAACGCGACGCTCACGTCGCGCTCTTCGTTGATCGCCAACGTGACGGCGGGCGCTCCAGGCGGCGGCGACTGGCTGAACGGACGCAGCATCATGACGGCAGCCGCGGCAATTCCGGCCGCGAGAGCGGCGCCGACACCGACGCCGAGCCAGAACCCGCTCTTTCTCGGCGCAACGCGCGCGTTTGCCGCCACGGCCGCACGAATCGCGTCTTGGAACGCTGCGTCGCGCACCCGCTGGATCGGCATTTCGCGATCGGCCCTGAGCATCGCGACCGCGTGAGCCGCGTTGCGGCAGTCCTCGCAGCTCGCGAGATGCTCCGACGCCTCGCGACGAGCGAGATCGCTCGCGCTTCCGTTCCGTTGCAGGACGGTCAGTACGTCTTCGCACTTCATCGTCGTGCTCCCTGCTGTAGTCGCACCACTTGGCTCGCTTGCTCGTGCCTCAACAAATTGCCGAGACGCACTCGCGCCCGGTGCAGCCGCGACTTCAGCGTACCTTGCTTGATCCCCGTGATCTCGTTGATATGAGCCAGACTGTGCCCCTCGATGTCGTGCAGCGCGAGCAACGCACGCTGCTCCCGGTCGAGCCTAACCCAAGCGCGGTCGAGATCGCGCGCGTCGAATGCCCGCTCGGTTAGGTCGGCGGGTCCGGGCTCCTCGCTGGCCATGTTCAGCACGTCGATGACTTCCATCGACGCGACGTGTGCTCGTTCATAACGCCTCGACCAATCGATGAACAACCGGTACATGACTCGCAATAACCAGCCGCGAGGCTGCTCCAACTTCTCCAACTCCTCGAGCCGCGGGTAAGCACGCACGCAGACTTCCTGTGCGAGGTCCTCCGCGTCGTGCTTTGACCGCGTCAGCCGGTAGGCGACGCGATACAACACCTCGTAGTGCGGTTGCACGAGCATCTCGAATCGCTCGGCTGCCGAGTGCGTACCAATCGGGTCCACTCTTTCTCGCTTTCGAAAGTCCCAGCCGGCTTTAAACGAACACGTTCGAGGGGCGACAGCGTTCCACTTATTTAAGGAATCCGCGCCGTTGCCCGAGATCTTCGTGATTATGTCAATTTTTTGGAACCGCCCGCAGGTGTCATCCGTGTGAGCGATAGACCGCTTAGTCGATGCACAAGGATACGGGCGCATGCGAGCGAAGGGATTTCGTGGGACGAAGATCGCGTGTCTCGCGGCCGGAGCAATGTCGTTGATTGCGTGCTCGGGCGGCGGCGGGACCGATGGCACATCGACCATCACTGTTTCGCTGATGGACGCACCGGTCGACGACGTCACCGCCGTGAACGTCGAGATCGCCGCGCTGTGGCTGAAAGCGCCGGGCTCCGCGGCGAAGCAGCTCAAGATGAGCCAGACGCCGATGAAGGTGAATCTGCTCGACCTCACCGACAAGAGCGCGGCGATCTTGATCGACGGACAATCGATCGACGCCGGCAGCTACGAGTGGCTCGACATGGACGTGAACGCCGACTTCGACGGCGTGCTCGACTCGTTCGTGGTCACCAAGACCGGCGGTCATGAGGAGATTCGCGTGCCGAGCGGCCGCGTGCGGCTCGTCGGCGGATTCGAGGTCGCGGCCAATCAGGCGGTGCAGCTCCTGTTCGATTGGGATCTGCGCAAAGGGCTCGTAGACCCGCCGGGTCAACCCGGCTTCTTGCTGAAGCCTGCGTTTCGCGTCATCGACGTGCACGAGCTCGGCAAGCTCGGCGGCACGGTCGCGCTCACGACGCTCAACGCGACCGGCGATCCCAACGGCTGCCTCGCAGACGATACGAATCTCGACATAGGCAACGCCGTCTATGTCTTCGCCGGGTCCAACATCACGCCGGACGATATCGACGGCGTCGATCCGGACCCCATCGCGGTGATTCCGGTCGAACCGAATTCGACCGGTGATTACACCTATCACACGGTCATCACACCAGGAACGTACACGATTGCGTTCACCTGCCAGGCGGGCAAGGACAATCCCGACGATGGCCAAAGTGAAGACATCAAGTTTGTGGCGCCGGTGACTCAAACGATTTCGGCCGACAAGGAAGTTGCCGTCGACTTCTAAAAAAGCCGAAATCGTTATGCGCCTAAGGCCCCGTCACCCCCGGGGCCTTATTTTTTTCCGCGCTGCCGTGTGATGCGCGTCAAACAACTTGACCCGAGCATCGCCAAGCCGCATCGATTTCGGCATCATTCGAGACCGACCGCGGACCTCCGCGATCGAGACGCAACCGTTGCCGATCGAACGCCACGAAAATAGCGCGGTGCTGTTCGCCGACATCAGCGGCAGCACGAAGCTCTACGTCGCCGTCGGCGACGACCGCGCGCGAGAGATCGTCGCGCGCACGCTGGACCTTTGGTCCGCGCTCACGGTCGACGGCGGCGGCCAAGTCATTCAGCTGCGCGGCGACGGCATGCTCTGCATGTTCCCGGGCGTAGACGCCGCGCTGGTCGCGGCCGTCAGCATGCGCGACATCCCCTACGAGGAGCCGCTGTCGATGCACGCGGGGTTGCACGTCGGCGTCGTGCTGCGCGAGACGGAGCAGCTCTACGGCGACGTCGTCAACGTCGCAGCGCGCATGGCCGACATCGCGAAGCGCTTCGAGATCGTGATGACGGCGGCGGCGCAGGCGCAGCTCACCGAAGCCGCTCGTTGGCGCAACCTGCGGCTGATCCGCAAGGTGCCGGTCAAGGGCAAGTCCGAGCCGATGGACATCTACCTGCTCGCGAACGACAAGCAGGCGCTCACGGACTACCGCCCGCCGCTGCAGACGAAAACGATCGTCGCGCGCCTCGCGCTGCGCTACGGCTCCGGCGAGTGGACGGTCGATCCGCAAGCCTCTGCGTGCCTGATCGGACGCGACGACGACTGCAAGCTCAAGGTCGATCACCGGCTGGTGTCGCGGCGGCACGCCTCGGTCGAGTGCGTGGCGGGCAAGTTCTTCCTCCAGGACCACAGCACGAACGGCACATACATCGACGACGGTCACGGCGGCACGCCGACGCTCGTGCAGCGCGAGCTCTACCAGCTCAAAGGCACGGGCGTGATCTCGCTCGGGATCGAGCCGCGCGACAACCCGGATCATTTGATTCGGTTCGTGCTCGGGGTTTGAGGACGTCGCGGGCGCGGTCCGCGCCCGCGGCCGCCGCCTCCCCCTGGGGGTCCATGATGCGCGGCTATTGCCGCGCGACGCGACCAACGCGAGAATCGCCGGCCATGATCCGCGCACTCCGTTACCGCTCGCCGTTCGTCGCCGTGTGTCTCGCACCGCTCGCGCTCACCGCCTACGCGCAGACATTGAAGCCCGCGCAACCGCTGAACATCGCGCGGGTGAAAGGCGACCTCTACATGATCTCGGGCGAAGGCGGCAACGTCGCCGTCTATGTGACGCCCGAAGGCGTGATCCTCGTCGACGACATGTTCTACCGGAACTCCGACGACATCCGCGCGAAGGTCGCGTCCGTGACCGATCGCCCGATCAAGTACGTTTTGAACACGCACCAGCACGACGATCACGCCGGCGGCAATGCGAACCTGCTCGCGATCGCGAACGTGATCGCGCAGCAGAACGTGCGCGCAAACCTCGAGCACATCAAGCAGCCATACTACGAAGACACGCCGGGGACGCCGATCGGTCTGCCGAACATCACGTTCGCGGACGAGCTCGTCGTGCACTTAGGCGGTAAGGAAGTGCGCGCGAAGTATTTCGGTCGCGGCCACACGAACGGCGACGCGGTGATCTACTTCCCCGAGCTCAAGGTGGTTCACACGGGCGATCTGTTCCTCGGCCGGACGCCGGCCGCGGCCGCCGCGGCCGCCGCGAAGCCACCGGGCGCCAACATCTACGTCGACTACGCGCAGGGCGGTAGCTTCCTCGACTGGACGCACACACTCGACGGCGTGCTCACGCTCGACTTCGACACCGTGATCCCGGGGCACGGCCCCGTGTCGACGCGCACAGACGTCGGAAAGTTTCGCGCGGACGTCGAGGCGATGCGGACCCGAATTGCGGATCTCGTTCACGGCGGCGCGACGAAACAGCAAGTCTTGACCGTGTTCGAGATGGACTACGGGTGGCGCTCGACGGGCTGCCCGCCGAGTCCGCCGAAGGGGGGCTGCCTGCAATTCCAACAGATGGATTCGCTCATTCAGGAGCTATCGCATTAGCGGCCGCCGCCCGCAAGCAGCGGTCGGGGCACAACCCAAAAGAAGGTGACGAACATGGTGCGCGGTATGCTCGGCGTGGTCGCGGGTTGGATCGTGTGGTTCGTGGGTTTCTTGGCGCTCGCGATTCTGCTCGCCGCGGCATGGCCCGAGTACCGCGTTCACGGCCAAGCGTGGATTAACGACCACGTTTTCGATTTCCCGACCATGATGGCCGTCTGCAACGTGCTCTTCTGGATCCTCGCCGAGATCGCAGGCGGCTGGGTCGCGATGGTCATCGCGCGGCGTCGCGAGGCCGTCTGGGTGCTGGCCGCGATCGTCGGCGGCTACCTGCTGTATCAGCACTTATATGCCGAGTGGGCCAACATACCGGCGTGGTACAACCTGGTCGTCGCGCTGTCGGCGATCCCGGCCGTGCTGCTCGGCGGGACCCTCGCGGGTCGCAACGCGCGTGCTGCGCGGCACGTTCCCGCGACCTGATTCGTGCCGACCCATACGAGCCGAAAACGAGACCTCGTGCCCACTTTTTTGCCCTCCCGATAGCGACACAAAGGCTAGGCCATGCGGGCGCGACCGGCGACTGCCAGCGGGTCGGCATCGCTTTGCTGCCCGCGATCCGTATAATGCGCGCCTTCCTACCCCCCGGCTGACCGCCATGTTGCCCAAGGAACGGCTCCGAAACATCGCGATCATCGCGCACGTCGACCACGGCAAGACCACGCTCGTCGACAAGCTGCTGCGCCAGGCGGGCTCGCTCGGCTCGCGCGTCGTCATCCCGGAGCGCGCGATGGACTCGAACGACCTGGAGAAGGAGCGCGGCATCACGATCCTAGCCAAGAACACGGCGATCAGTTGGCGCGAGTGGCGCATCAACATCGTCGACACGCCGGGTCATGCGGACTTCGGCGGCGAGGTTGAGCGCGTGCTGTCGATGGTCGACGGCGTGCTGCTGCTCGTCGACGCCGTCGACGGCCCGATGCCGCAAACTCGCTTCGTCACGAGCAAAGCGTTCCAACATGGCTTCACGCCGCTCGTCGTGATCAACAAGGTCGACCGGGAAGGCGCGCGCGCGGGATGGGTCCTCGATCAGACGTTCGAGCTCTTCGATCGGCTCGGCGCAAGCGACAAACAGCTCGACTTCCCGGTCATCTACGCGTCAGCACTGATGGGTTACGCGTCCGCGGATCCGACGGTCCGTGAAGGTGACATGCAGCCGCTCTTCGAGGCGATCATCGACAACGTGCCGCCGCCGCCCGTCGAGCTCGAAGGACCGCTGCAGCTGCAGGTGTCGAGCCTCGACTACAACTCGTATGTGGGCCTCATGGGTATCGGCAGAATCAGCCGCGGCGTCGTGAAGCGCAATATGCCGGTGACGCTCGTGCAGCGCGACGGCACGCAACGCAACGCGCAGCTCATGGAGCTCTACGGCTTCGAGGGACTCACGCGCAATTCCATCGACGAAGCGGGGGCGGGCGACATCGTCGTCTTCAGCGGGATCGAGGATCTGAAAATCTCCGACACCGTTTGCGCGCGCGGGCAAGCCGAGGGCCTGCCGCCGCTGCAAGTAGACGAGCCCACGATCACGATGACGTTCCAAGTGAACAAATCGCCGTTCGCGGGCAAAGAGGGCAAGTACCTCACGAGCCGCCAGATCCGCGCGCGGCTCCAGCAAGAGCTCCTACACAACGTCGCGTTACGCGTCGAGGATACGGACGACGCCGACAAGTTTCGCGTTTCGGGGCGCGGCGAGCTGCACCTCTCGGTGCTGATCGAGAACATGCGCCGCGAAGGCTACGAGCTCGCGGTGTCGCGTCCCGCCGTGATCGAGCGCGTGGTCGACGGCGTGGTTCAGGAGCCGTGGGAGCAGCTCACGGTCGATTTCGCCGAGCAGTATCAAGGCGGCGTGATGACGCGCCTCGCCGAACGCAAGGGCGAGCTCATCTCGATGGCACCCGACGGCCGCGGCCGCGTGCGGCTCGAGTACCGGATTCCCGCGCGTGGGCTGATCGGATTTCGCACGGAGTACCTCACGGCAACCGCGGGCACGGGTCTGCTCTACCACATCTTCGACGACTACGCGCCGCGCGCGAAAGGCGAGATCGGCCAGCGCATCAACGGCGCACTCGTCTCGATGGTTCAAGGCAAGGCGGTGGGCTACGCGCTGTTCAACCTGCAGGAACGCGGCGCGCTGTTCATCGGCCACGGCGTCGAGGTCTACGAAGGCATGATCATCGGCATTCATAGCCGCGACAACGACCTCATGGTCAACCCGACGAAGGGCAAGCAGCTCACGAACATCCGCTCAGCCGGAGCTGACGAAAACATCATTCTCACGCCGCCGATCAAGTTCTCGCTCGAGCAAGCGCTCGAGTTCATCGACGACGACGAGCTCGTCGAAGTCACGCCGATGAGCATCCGGCTGCGGAAGAAGCTGCTGAAAGAGGCCGAGCGCAGGCGCGAGTCGCGCGCGCAGGCCTAGACGCTTCCGCGGAAGCGCCCTACCGGCGCTTCACCCGCACCCGCGGCGCACTGAGCCGCTCGTCAGTTCTTCGGGCGGCTCGGATCGTCGGCCGGGTTCACGTAGTTGATCACGAACGGCCCGGTTGCGTGGACCTGAACCGTAGCCGCCGTCTTCGCGAACGCGTAGTGATGCATCTTCGC
>Ga0070671_100001167_pt1 | contig 19610 bp, 19 predicted proteins | sample KBSS73metaG_FD_65341 | JGI IMG/M metagenome (GOLD analysis project Ga0070671, IMG submission 65341) | Switchgrass rhizosphere microbial communities from Kellogg Biological Station, Michigan, USA - KBS S7-3 metaG | ecosystem: Host-associated > Plants > Roots > Rhizosphere > Soil ...
GTCCTGCTCCGCTCGCTCGAGGCGCTCCAGGCTGAGCGCCACCTCCGCCTCGCCGAGAGGGGGCCAGCCAATGAGGCCTTCTCTACAGCTGGCTAGCGAACCAAATTGGTGAGCGAAGGTGACAAAATGGAGGAAGTGGAAGGACCCCCATTTTCAAGCAGTAGAGGTGACAAGATGAGACAACTTCCCCCGCCCGGCACCTTCGCCGAGGGCCAGCGCTACATTTATGGCTTTCTCGCTTCGGCCGCCGGCATGTTCTGCGGGGTCGCCGCAGGCTTCATGGTCGCGCTCCTTATGGAGCGGCTGGAACCGCGCCGAGGAGCACACGATCGTCGCCATCTTCGGCTGGTCGCTCGGCGGCTTCATCGCGGCGATGGTGGTGGTGATCATCGGCCTGCTCGTCGGCGGACCCGTCGGCCGCTTCAAGGTCGAAGCGACGCGCGACGGCGTGAGAACGCAGGCGTCCGTGCAGCCAACCAAGCCCTAGCTTGCACGCAGCGTCCATTTGCGGCTGAATGATCGGGAGCAGCGGAAGGGGCCCGCGCATGAATACGAACCGGCTGAACAGCTTCACCGATGGAGTGATCGCGATCATCATCACGATCATGGTGCTTGCGCTGCCGGTCCCGCAGAGCGCGGGGCTGGCGGCGCTTAAGCCGCTCACAGTGCTGTTTGCCGCCTACGCGCTCTCCTTCGTCAAGGTCGGCATCTACTGGTCGCAGCACCACAACATGCTTCAGGCGGCGCGCAAGGTCAGCGGCGGCGTACTGCTCGCCAATCTCTTCTTCCTCTTCTGGCTGAGCCTAGTGCCGTTCGTAGTCCGCTGGGTCGGCGAAGCCGGGATCACGCGCGACACCGTGGTCGCCTTCGGCGTCATCATGCTGCTGTGCTTCCTGTCGACGGCGCTGCTTCGCCAGGCCCTGCTCGATGCTAACGACGCCGACGCGCCGATCGTCCGCGCCACGGGCAAGAGCTGGAAGGGGATCGCGACCCTCATCGCCTACGTGCTTGCGATCCCGCTCGCCTTGCTGTGGCCGTGGCTCGCGGTCGCGATCTACATCGCCGTCGCCTTGATCTGGCTCATCCCCGACAAGCGCTTCGAGCGGCTGATCACAGACTGACATGAAACCCGACCGACTGAACGCGCTCACCGACGGCGTCGTCGCCATCGTGCTGACGATCATGGTGCTCGAGCTGAAGCTTCCCGCCGAGCCCACGCTTCACGCGGTCGTCGAGGTCCTTCCCCTGCTCGCCGCCTATCTTCTCGCGTTCATCTACGTCGCCATCTACTGGAACAACCATCATCACATGATGCAGACCGCGAAGAGGGTCACGGGCGCGGTTTTGTGGGCGAATCATTCTTTGCTCTTCTGCCTGACATTGTTTCCGCTCATGATCAGATGGATCGACGAGGCAGGCCCGACATCCTGGCCGGTAGCGTCGTTCGGGCTGGTCCTGGTCGGCGCCTCGATTTGCTACGTGCTGCTTGAGCGCGCGCTGGTCCGCGCGGAGGGCGATGATTCGGGCGTGAAACGGGCGCTCGGCGCCGGCGTGAAGGAATGGTCGAGCTTTTGCGGCTATGTCCTTGCCGTGCCTTTGGCGTTCGTCTCCCCCTTGATCTCGGTAGCGATCTACATCGCCGTCGCATTCCTGTGGGTGATCCCCGATCGCCGGTTCGAGCGGCAATGACGATGAGTGCGTTCATTCGCATCGCGATCACTCTCTGCTCGCTCGCAGCTTCCGCAGCTGCGCCGCCCCCGCAGGCCGCCAGCCAGCTGAAATTCGGCGAGAACCTGCTCGCCAACGGTGCGGTCGCCTATCGTCCCAGTTCTGCACCGAAGGGCCCGGTCCCGCTCGTCGTCCTGCTTCACGGCGCGATGGGCTACCCGCCGCATTTCCTCCGTTCGATGGAGCCGGAAGCTGACCGTCGCGGCTTCATCATCCTCTATCCCCATTCGCAGGGGCGGACCTGGGACGTCATCGAAAATTCCGAGCGCGGCGGCGACCCGTCGAGCGGCCCGGATTCCGAGCGACTGCACCGCTCGCTCGCGGACTTGCTCTCGAAGGCCGCGATCGACCGCTCGCATGTGGTTCTGCTCGGCTTCTCCGACGGCGCGAGCTACGCATTGTCGCTCGGCCTCGCCAACCCGCAATTGTTCGGCGCGGTCGTTGCCCTGTCGCCCGGTTCCATACTGGCGCCCGGCCACATCGATCCTCGGCAGCAGCTATCCATTGCCCACGGACGGAGCGACCGCATCCTCTCCTTCGCGAACACGTCGAACGCGATCGTCCCGGAGCTTCGGAGGCGCGGCGCCAGCGTGACGTTCCGGCCAATCGCCGGTGATCACGAGGTCGATCCCAAGGTCCTGGACGAAGCGCTGGACTTTGCGCTCGGCTTGCAAGCACAGCCGCACGCTCCCACTTCGAATCCCAAGTGAATTCGGAGAATGCGACTTTGGAAAATTGGCACGGAACGACCATCCTCGGCGTGAAGAAGGGCGGCAGGACCGTCATTGCCGGGGACGGGCAGGTCAGCATGGGCAACACGGTGATGAAGCCCAATGCGAAGAAGGTCCGCCGGATCGGTGACGGCAAGGTGATCGGCGGCTTCGCTGGAGCAACGGCGGACGCGTTCACCCTGTTCGAGCGTCTTGAGAAAAAGCTGGAGCAGTATAACGGCCAGCTGCTGCGCGCCGCGGTCGAGCTCGCGAAGGACTGGCGGACCGACAAATATCTCCGCAACCTCGAAGCGCTGATGATCGTCGCCGACGCCGAGCAGATGCTGATCCTCACCGGCAACGGCGACGTGCTCGAGCCCGAGGGCGGCATCGCAGCGATCGGCTCCGGCGGCAATTACGCGCTGTCGGCGGCCCGAGCGCTCACCGATTACGAGCAGGATCCCGAAGTGCTCGCCCGCAAGGCGATGCAGATCGCAGCGGAAGTTTGCGTCTTCACCAACGATCGGCTGACCGTCGAAACGGTGGAGTAAGCCCAGAAACCGATCTGCCTGAGCTTGTCGAAGGCCTGCTTTTCTTTTTGAATGCAGGTGGAAGGGCAGTCCTTCGACAGGCTCAGGACAGTCGGATGTTGTTGTTTGATCGAAGGACCTTCGCCGCAGGCTCCGCCGCCCTCCTCTCGGGCTGCGCGACGGTCGGCACGCGCACTATCGAGGGCTGCACGCCGCTGGTTCCGGTCAATGTCGACCCGAGCCTCGTCATTCGCACAGTCGCCGGCTTGCGGCCGTTCCGGCGGGAAGGCTTCGTCGTTCGTCCCGAAGCGCTCGGCGAAAAGCGCCTCGTCCACAATTACGGCCACGGCGGCGGCGGGATTACCTTGAGCTGGGGTAGCTCGAAGCTCGCGACCGAGCTCGGCTTGCAAGGCCACAGCGGCCCGGTCGCGGTGCTCGGCTCGGGCGTCATGGGCCTCTCAACCGCGCGGCTGGCGCAAGAGGCGGGATTCCCGGTCACCATCTACACTGCGGCGCTCCCGCCCGACACGACCTCGAACATCGCCGGCGGCCAGTTCCATCCCTTCGCAGTCTTCCGCGAGCGCTTCGTGACCCCCGAGTTCAAGGCCCAGTTCATTCGCGCCCTCGATTACAGCTGGCGGCGGTTCCAGATCATGGTCGGCGACGATTACGGCATCCGCTGGCTCCCGACCTACATCGAGACCAGCACGCCCGAAGCGAAGCTCCTCGACAGCTTTCCGCCATTCAACCGAATGCTCGCCCGCGCCGAGCATCCCTTCCCGGTCGACAGCGTGCTTCGCTACGACACGATGTACGTCGAAACCGGCCGCTACCTTCGTCAGATGATCCGCGACGTGCAGATCGCCGGCGGAAAAATCGAGGTGCGCAAGTTCGCGACGCCGCAGGACATCGCCGCCTTGCCCGAAAGCCTTGTCTTCAACTGCACCGGGCTCGGCAGCCGCGAGCTGTTCGGCGATACGGGCCTGCAGCCCGTGCGCGGCCAGCTCGCCATCCTCGAGCCGCAGCCGGCGGTCCGCTACGCCTACACCGGAAGCTCGGGCTACATGTTCCCGCGCGCCGATGGCATCCTGCTCGGCGGCACGTTCGAGTACGACCAATGGGACCCGACGCCGCAGCCCGCAGACATCGCCCGCATCATCGCCGATCACCTGCGCTTCTTCACCGGCTTCCGCTGCACCGCTTGAAGTGCCCTCGGGCGCACCCGACATTCGGCTCAAGATGAACTATCACGCCTCCATTCCCCAGAGCGGCGGGGAGCAAGCCGAAGTGCTGAAAGACAAGCTGACGCCCAAGGCGATCGTTGCCGCGTTGAACGAACATATCGTCGGCCAGGACGACGCGAAGAAAGCGGTCGCGGTCGCGCTGCGCAATCGCTGGCGCCGGCAACAGCTCTCCCCCGAGCTTCGCGACGAGGTGACGCCCAAGAACATCCTGATGATCGGCCCCACGGGCTGCGGGAAGACCGAGATCAGCCGTCGTCTGGCGAAGCTTGCGGACGCACCGTTCGTGAAGGTCGAGGCGACCAAGTTCACCGAGGTCGGCTATGTCGGCCGCGACGTCGAGCAGATCGCCCGCGACCTCGTCGAGGAAGCGGTGCGCCTCGAACGCGACCGCCGCCGCAACAAGGTTCGCGCCACGGCCGAGGAAGCGGCGATGGACCGGCTGCTCGATGCGCTCACGGGCAAGGGCTCCAGCGAGGCCACGCGCCAGAGCTTCCGCCAGCGCTTCGCCGACAAGAGCCTCGACCAGGCCGAGGTCGAGATCGAGGTCGACGAAGCCCAGGCCATGCCGTTCGATATCCCCGGAATGGGCGCGCAGGTGTTCGACCTGAAGTCAATCATGGGCAAAATGGGTGGTGGCGGGCCGAAGAAGCGCCGCAAGCTCAAGGTGCCCGAGGCCTTCCAGCGCCTCACCGACGAAGAAGCCGACAAGCGCCTCGACCCCGACGACATCAACCGCGTCGCGCTCGCCGACGCCGAGGCCAACGGCATCGTCTTCCTCGACGAGATCGACAAGATCGCGGTCAGCGACGTGCGTGGCGGTTCGGTGAGCCGCGAGGGCGTTCAGCGCGACCTCCTTCCGCTCATCGAAGGGACGACGGTCGCGACCAAATATGGGCCGCTGAAGACCGACCACATCCTCTTCATCGCGTCGGGCGCGTTCCACATCGCCAAGCCCGCCGACCTGCTGCCGGAGCTCCAGGGCCGCCTGCCGATCCGCGTCGAGCTGAAGGCGCTGACACAGGAGGATTTCGTCCGCATCCTATCGGCGACCCGCGCCAGCCTCACGGAGCAGTATCAGGCGCTGCTCGGCACCGAGGGCGTCACCATCACCTTCGCGGACAGCGGCATCGAGGCGCTCGCCCGGATCGCCGCCGAGGTGAATGAGTCGGTCGAGAATATCGGCGCACGCCGCCTCCAGACGGTGATGGAGAAGCTTCTCGAGGACGTCAGCTTCGAGGCCGAAGACCGCAGCGGCGAAACCCTCCTCGTCGACGCCGCCTTCGTCGAACAGCAACTCAGCGGAATCGCGAAGAACGCCGATCTCAGCCGCTACGTTCTGTAAGATTTCCGGCGGTTTGTCGGGGAGGCGACACGCCTCGCCGAACAAAGGGAACCTTAGCGGCTTGGCGCTTCGTTGAGCCTCCGAATCCAATGAGCGGAGATCTACGATGCGACTTCATCTAAGTGGCGCAGCCGTCATGGCGCTTGCACTGTCGAGCATGGCCGGGGCGCAGCAAACACAATCGACAACGACGCAACAGACCCCCACACAGACCCAGACCACGACGACCGACAGCACAACGACGGCCGTCCCGGGCACGACGACGACACCGGCCCAGACCCAGACGACCACCACCAAGAGCACGACCACCACGCCCACCGATCCCATGACCGGTCAGCAGACAGCACCGGCCGAAAGCACGGCCACAACGACGACGACCACCACCGATGCCGCGGCGATCGTCAAGGCGACTGCCGACGACGTGAAGAAGGGTGCGTCGGTCTATGACGAGAAGGGCGGCACCGTCGGCACCGTCGAATCCGTCAGCGCGAAGGAAGCGATCGTCTCCACCGGCAAGATCCGCGTGCCGATCCCCATCTCGAGCTTCGCCAAGAACGACAAGGGCCTCGTCATCAGCATGACCAAGGCCGAACTCGAGGCCAAGGCACCCCCGGCGAAGGAAGAGAAGAAGCCGGACCCCAAGAAGACTAAATAGCGTCCACGATTCCGCCGGCAGCGCCGGGGTCCATCGCCACTTCTTCTTTCGGCGCAAGGACCCCGTCGTCCTCCGCATTGTGACGGGCAAGTAGCCGTCGATAGACCGGGCGCGCGACGAGGATGATCGCCGCCGCGGCGAAGCAGAACGAGGCGTTGAGAAGCCAGAAGGCGCTCGGCGTCATCTGCTCGTAAAGGCTGCCCATTCGGCCGCTGATCAGGCTCGCCACTGAGACGCCGAGCGAATTGATTCCGACGAGCGTGCCGCGCCACGTCGAAGGCGCGCGCGTGGCAAACAGCGCCAGCATCACCGGCGCGAACCACACCGCGCCGAAGTTCGACACGACATGGAACATGACGGGCAGCAGAATCGGGCCACGCCCGGCCGAGTTCGCCAGCAATGGTCCCGCCGCGAGCCCCGCTACCGAGACGCCGAACAGTAGGAGCCCGATGATGAGCTTGCCGAACTCGTCAGGCTCGCGGCCCTTCTTCGCCATGCTCGCCCAAATCCACAATGTGATCGGCGTGAAGACCGCCGGGGCAAGTCCGTCGAGCGACTGAAGCCATGGAACCGGCACCGCGAAGCTGCCGACATTCATGTTGATGTGGTCGCGGACCCAGACGTTGTAGACGTTCCAGATCTGCGCCTGCGACGTCCAGAACAGGACGCTGATCGGGAAGAGCAGGAAGAGTCCCAGCACACAGCGCTTCTGGCTGGCGGTCAGCGGCTCGCGGCGGACGACCTCGCCCTCCTTGCGCGCGCGTCGGCCGTCATCGGCGGGAAGATGACGAGCGCCGATGAGGTAGACCAAGAGGCCGATCAGCATGCCGATGCCAGCGACGCCGAAGCCGACGTGCCAGCCGTAGAAGGCAGCGACGGCGCCGCTCACGATCGGTGCGATAAAGGCGCCGAAGTTCACCGAGAAATAATAATATTGGAAGGCGTTGGTCTCGCGCGGATCACCGTCAGCGTAGAGCGACTTGATCTGCGGCGAGAGGTTGCCACGGAGCATTCCGGCTCCTGTCATCAGGAACAGCAGCGCGAACAGGAAGGTGACGTCGAAGGCCATGAAGAAGTGGCCGAGCGTCATCATCGCAGCGCCCGCGCCGACGGCGATCTTGCGGCCGGTGAACTTGTCGCCGATCCACCCGCCGAGCAGCGGCAGGCCGGTGACGAAGGCGAGGTAGAAGCCGAAGGTCTGCGTCGCCAGCGCCACGTCGGTCAGCGGCCCGGTCATCGCCTCAACCGCATTCCGGTAGACGCCAAAGCCGATGATCTTGCTCACCCGCTCCGGGTGAATGAGCAGGTCGCCGGTCATGTAGAGGACCAGCATCGCCTGCATGCCGTGGAAGGAGATGCGGTCCCACAGCTCGGTGCCCGCGAGTACCCATAACCCCTTGGGCTGGCCGAAAAGTTCCTGGTTCCGCATCATTCCCTCTCCTTGCCGCACGGAAGGACCCCAGGCGACATTAACCCTTACTGACCTCCACCCGGTGATAACGCCAGACCAGGCCGGGGATGAAGGGCGACCACAAGCTGACCTTCGCCCCGGCAAGCCGAAGCCACTCCCCGACGACGGAGTTGCAGGTGCGAATGGCGCTCGCCTTGCCGGTGGCCCGGTAAAATGTGTCGGCGCGGCCGTAGCCAGGATGGTCGATGCGTTGCGGTCGACCTCGCTCGTCGAGGTCGAAATCCGCGCGAATCGCAGCCCACAAACGACGATATTCCTCAGGACGTAGCCTGATCTCGCGCTCGGCATAGGACGGGTTCGAGACATATTCGACGTGCAGGATGCGCTTGCCGCCCGCGAGCGCCGACCAGATCGCGCCCGGCCGGATGTCCCACCACGTCGGCGTGTCGAGATAGACGCGCCGTTCGCCCGAGCCGAACGCGATCCATTGGGCCGACGGGTCCGCCGCGGCGAAGTCGCTTTTCGGAACCAGCGGCGCCCAGTCGAGCCCCTGCGCCTTCACCGGCATGATGATGTCGGCATGGATGCCGTTGTCGGCAATATAAACGGTCGTACCTTTCGCAGGTTCGGACCATCCGCGATTGACCGGAACCAGCGACCCGATGAGCGCCAAGACAAGGTAGAAAGCCGGCACTGCGAGTAATGCCGTCAGGAACCGGCCAACCCACTTGCCTGCTTTGTATTTTCCCCGACGCTTCGCCATCCACCCTCCCGACGCACCTTGCCTAGTTTCTTATGGCTGCCTAGATGCGCGGGCCAAGTCGGGGCGTAGCGCAGCCTGGTAGCGCATCACACTGGGGGTGTGGAGGTCGCTGGTTCGAATCCAGTCGCCCCGACCATTCTTCTTCAATCGCGAGAGTCAGTAGTCTTCCATGTCCACCCCACCGATGTTGATGATGATGCAGGCGGCTCCGGCCGGCGGTTCGGGCGGCATTGCGGGCGTGCTGATCGGCATCCTGCCGTGGGTCGCGATCTTCGGCATCTTCTACTTCCTGATGATCCGCCCCCAACAGCAGCGGGTGAAGCAGCATCAGGCTGAGATCGCCGCCGTGAAGAAAGGCGACGACGTGATTACCGGCGGCGGAATTCGCGGCCGCGTCACCAAGGTGTTCGATGACGAGGCGGAGATTGAGATCGCCCAAGGCGTCAAGGTCCGCGTCGTGAAGTCGACCATCACCGCGGTGATCAACCCGACTGCGAAGCCGGCGAACGACTGATGCTCGATTTCCCGCGCTGGAAGGTCACGCTTCTCTGGCTGGTCGTCGCGGTCGGCATACTGCTGTCGATCCCGAGCCTGATCGCGGGCACGCCCTATGCCGGGAGCTGGCCCCGATGGATGCCGCAGTACAAGATCAACCTCGGCCTCGACCTCGCCGGCGGAAGTCACCTGCTGCTCGAGGCTGACTCGGCTGACGCGCTGAAGCAGCGCCTCCAGTCGATGGAGGATGCGGTCCAGACCGAGCTTCGCCGCGACCCGCGCATCGACGTCGGCGACGTATCGACCGCAGGCGGCCGGATCTCCTTTATGGTCCGCAATCCGACGCAGGTCGACGCCGCGGTCGAGCGGCTCCGCACGCTGACCAAGCCGGTCGCGCTGACCGGCAACCGCGACTGGGACGTGCAGGTGGTCGATTCGACGCGCATCGTCCTCACGCCGTCGCCAAGCGGCACCGCGCAGGCGCTGAAGGACGCGATGAGCGTCGCGCGCGACGTCGTCCGGCGGCGAATCGATCCGGGCGGAACCAAGGAAATCACCGTCGTCACCGAGGGCGACAACCGTGTCCTCGTCGAAGTGCCGGGCGTCGAAAATCCCGACGAGCTGAAGAAGCTGATCGGCCAGACGGCGCGCCTCGAATTTAAGCTAGTCGACTTGTCGGCGAACCCCGCTGACGCGCAGCAGGGCCGCGCGCCTCCGGGCAGCCAGGTCTTGCCCATGGCGGACGGACGCGGCTTCATCGTGGTCAAGCGGCGGGTGATGGTCTCGGGCGACCAGCTGACCGACGCCAAGCAGAGCTTCGACCAGAACGGTCAGCCGGACATCGACATCACCTTCAACACTGCCGGCGCGCGCCGCTTCGGCCGGGTGACGCAGGAGAATGTCAACAAGCCCTTCGCGATCATCCTCGACGACAAGGTCCTGTCCGCGCCGAACATCAACGAGCCGATCCTCGGCGGCCGTGCGCAGATCAGCGGCAGCTTCACGGTGCAAAGCGCCCACGACCTCGCCGTCAGCCTGTCGTCCGGCAAGCTGCCGGTGAAGCTGAACGTGATCGAGGAGCGGAGCATCGGTCCGGACCTCGGCAAGGACTCGATCCACAAGGGCGCGCTGGCTAGCGCGGTCGGCGTCGCCGCCGTCATGATCTTCATGCTCGTGACCTACGGCCGCTTCGGCGTCTACGCGAACATCGCGCTGATCGTGAACGCCTTCCTGATCCTCGGCGTCATGGCCATGTTCAATGCGACCCTGACCCTTCCGGGAATCGCAGGCTTCATCCTGACGATCGGCGCCGCCGTCGACGCCAACGTGCTCATCAACGAGCGAATCCGCGAGGAGATACGCCGCGGGCGCCGACTGCTCGATGCTGTCGAGACCGGCTATCGCGAGGCGATGCGCGCCATCTTCGACGCCAACGTCACGCACGTTATCTCCGCGGCGATCATGGCCTATTTCGGCTCGGGGCCCGTGCGCGGCTTCGCCGTCGTGCTGCTGATCGGCGTCGTCACCTCGGTGTTCACCGCCGTCTATTTCACCCGCATGCTGGTTGCGCTGTGGATCCGCCGCGCCCGCCCGCGCGCGTTGCACATCTAAGGCCGTCGCGAAGATGAAGCTCCTCAAGCTCGTTCCCGAGAACACGAACCTCGACTTCATGCGCTGGCGCAACGTCGCGCTGGTGCTGTCGCTGATCGCGACGGTCGCCTCCATTTCCTACACCGTCTATCGCGGTCTCAACCTCGGCGTCGACTTCGTCGGCGGCCAGCTGATCCGGGTCAGCTTTGCCCAGCCGATCGACGTCGAGCAGCTGCGCTCCAAGGTCGATTCGCTCCACCTCGGCGATGCGAGCATCTCCGAGTTCGGCGGTCCCAAGACCTTCCAGATCCGCCTTCCCAAGCCGGCGGGCAATGCCTCCGCCAACGCCGTCGCGACGCGGGTGAAGCAGGAAGTCGAGAAGGATTATCCCGGCGCGCGCATCGAATCGGTCGACACCGTCTCCGGCAAGGTCAGCGAGGAGCTTGCCGACAATAGCGCGCTCGCCATCGCGCTCGCGATGATCGGGATCGCGATTTACATCTGGTTCCGCTTCGAATGGCAGTTCGGCGTCGGCGCGCTCCTGACGCTCGCCCACGACATCGCGATGACGCTCGGCTTCTTCGCCTTCACCCGGCTCCAGGTCGACCTCAACGTCGTCGCCGCCTTCCTGACCATCGTCGGCTATTCATTGAACGACACCGTCGTCATCTACGACCGGATCCGCGAGGACCTGCGCAAGTATCGCAAGATGGCGATCCTCCAGCTCATCAACCTGTCGCTGAACGAGACTCTGGCGCGAACCGTCGTCACCTCGCTGACCGTCCTCATCGCGCTCGGCGTGCTGATGCTGATCGGCCCGGAGGTCATCTTCGGTCTCGCCATCGCGATCTTCCTCGGGGTGCTGATCGGAACCTATTCCTCGATCTACATTTCGGCGCCGGTGCTGGTCTGGCTCGGCGTGAAGCCCGACAGCTTCCTCAAGTCCGACGAGGAAAAGGCTGCGGAAGCGGAACCTGCCTAAGGTCCGTTCATCTGTCGCCAAGCTTCGCGGCGGCAATGCGCCGCTTGGCCTGCCCCCGAGCCGCCGCTAATGAGGTCCCCATGCTGAAAAATTTTAGTCGCCCCGCTTTGTTCCTCGCCTGCGCCTGCGCAGTGCCACTTGCAGGGTGCGCCCACGGCAGCTCGGCGAAGTCCGACACGGCCTACGTCGCCCGCGACGTGAGCTCCCTCTACGGCGCCGCTCAGCGGACCATGCAGCAGGGCGACTACGCGAAGGCCGCGAAGCTGTTCGACGAGGTCGAGCGCCAGCATCCCTATTCTGTGTGGGCCCGCCACGCGCAGGTTATGAGCGCGTTCAACTATTATCTGGCCGAGCAGTACAACGACGCGATTAGCTCGGGTCAGCGCTTCCTGACCATCCACCCGGGCAGCGATGAGGCGGCTTACGCGCAGTATATCGTCGCGATGAGCTATTATCAGCAGATCGCCGACGTCACTCGTGACCAGTCAGTCACTCAGCAGGCGAACGACGCGTTCAACGAGCTGATCCGCCGCTATCCCGAAAGCCGCTATGCCTCGGACGCGCGCCTGAAGCTCGACCTCCTCAATGACCATCTCGCCGGAAAGGAGATGGAAGTCGGCCGCTTTTACCAGCGTTCCGGCCAATGGCTCGCCGCGACCTACCGCTTCCGCGGCGTCGTCGACCATTACCAGACCAGCAGCCACACGCCCGAAGCGCTCGAGCGCCTCGTCGAATGCTACCTCGCGCTCGGCATCCCCGCCGAAGCCTGGAAGGCCGGCGCCGTCCTCGGCAAGAATTATCCCGGCACCTATTGGTACCGTCAGTCGCTCCGCCTTCTCGGCAAGGAGCGCGACAAGACCGGCGGCCGTGCCTTCGCGCAGACCACGCCGACGGCTCCGTCCGAACAGGGCAAAAAGCCCGGCAAGAAGTGAGCCTCTATGCTCGGGCGAAGCGGATCAGCTAAGCCTGTTCCGCTGAAGGGCCGCGCATGCTGAGACAGCTTTCCATCCGCAACGTCGTGCTCGTCGAGCAGCTCGACCTCGAGTTCGAGCGTGGACTTGGCGTGCTCACCGGCGAGACCGGCGCGGGCAAGTCGATCCTCTTGGATGCGCTTGGCCTGGCGCTTGGCGCGCGGGCCGATGCCGGCCTCGTCCGCTCGGGCGAGGAACAGGCTTCGGTCTCGGCGGAGATCGAGCTGCCGGCTGGGCATGCCGTTCACGCGTTGCTTGCGGAGCAGGGCATCGAGGTCGATCCCGGTGAACCCCTCATTCTCCGCCGCGTCGTAAAGAGCGACGGCGGCAGCCGCGCCTTCCTCGGCGCCTCCGTTCCCGCCGGCCTGTTGCGCGAAGTCGGCAGCCTCGCTGTCGAGATCCACGGCCAGCACGACGACCGGGGCCTGCTCAACGCCAAGGGCCACCGCGACCTGCTCGACGCTTTCGGCGGCCTCCAGACGCGCGAGGTCGAGCAGGCCTGGAGCGAGGTGACCCGGATCGAAGCCGAGCTGCTGGAGGCGCGCGCCGAGCTTGCCGCCGCCGAACGCGACCGCGAATGGCTCGCCCACGCTTCCGGCGAAATCGAAGCGATTGCCCCGGAAGAAGGCGAAGAGACCAAGCTCGCCGAGGAGCGCGCTGCAATGCAGGCCGGCGCCAAGGCGGGAGAGTCGCTGTCGGGCCTCGACGAGCTGCTCGGCGGCGCGGATGGAGCACTGTCGCTGCTTCGCCAGGCCGCGCGGCGGATAGAGCGCGGCGCGGCGGATCACCCGCTGCTCGCCGAGGCGCTCGCATCCCTTGATCGCGCCCTCATCGAAGCGAGCGAGGCCGAGGACCGGATCGGCCGCGCTGCCGACGCCCTCGCCTTCGACCCGGCCCGCCTCGAGCAGGTCGAAGCTCGCCTGTTCGATATTCGCGGGCTAGCGCGCAAGCACCGCGTCGAGGCCGATCAGCTGGCTGCGCTCGGCGAACAAATGCGGGCTCAACTCGCGGCGATCGATGCCGGCGGTGAGCGCATCGAAGAGCTCGACCGGCAGCTTCTCGCCGTCCGCGAAACCTATTCGGATGCAGCGGCCCGCCTGAGCAAGGCACGCCACGAAGCCGCCGCTCGGCTCGACGCCGCGGTCGCCACAGAGCTCGCCCCCCTGAAGCTCGACGCGGCGCGCTTCCGCACGGACCTCGCCGCGGCCGAGCCCGGTCCGTCGGGCACCAACCGCGTCGAATTCCAGGTCAGCACGAACCCCGGTGCGCCCTTCGGCCCGCTGACGCGCATCGCGTCCGGGGGCGAGCTGTCGCGCTTCATCCTCGCGCTCAAGGTCGCGCTTGCCGAAGCGGGCGGGGCGGCGACGATGATCTTCGACGAGGTCGACCGCGGCGTCGGCGGCGCGGTCGCCAGCGCCATCGGCGAGCGTCTCGCCAGCCTCGCCCGAAAATCGCAGGTGCTGGTCGTCACCCACTCGCCGCAAGTCGCCGCCCGCGCCTCGCACCATTACCGGATCGAGAAAAGCCACGGCGAGCACGGCACCCGCACCAGCGTCCGCAAGCTTTCCAACGAAGAGCGGCGCGAGGAGATCGCGCGGATGCTGTCGGGCGCTTCGATCACGGAGGAGGCACGCGCGCAGGCCTCGCGCCTGCTCGACGCCGCGTGACGAGCTACGTCGCGCTGCTCCGCGCGGTGAACGTCGGCGGCCGGCAGCTCAAGATGGCCGACCTCAAGCGAATCGCTAGCGAGCTCGGGCTTGGCTCACCGACAACTTTCATCGCGAGCGGCAACCTGCTCTTCACGAGCGCGAAGAGCGAAGCGGCGGTCAAGCGGGAGCTAGAGGCCGCCCTCACCGACCATATGGGAAAGCCGATCGAAGTGATGGTGCGAACCGCTGGGGAGATCACCGAAGCGGTCGGGGACAATCCCTTCGCCGCCGAGCCGGGCAACCGCGTCGTCGCCGTCTTCTTCGACGACCCGCCGCCCGGGGACGTCATCGACGCCGCTAAAAATGTCACCAACGAACGTCTGGCGCGGGGCAGGCGCGAAATCTATGTCCATTTCCCCGACGGGCAGGGCCGCTCGAAGCTCAGGCTCGGAGGGAGGGCGCTCGGCACCGCCCGCAACATGAACACGGTGGCCAGACTGGCCGAGCTCGCAAGGGAGACGTCATGAGCAAGGAACGCCCGATTGCCCACGAGTTCGAGGGCGAGAGTCTGGAGAGCGCGTTCATCGGCCGCCGCGACGGCCAGTCGCGCCCAACAGTAATCCTGATCCCCACCGTGATGGGCGTCTCCAATCTCGAAAAAGGCTTCGGGCGCCAGCTGGTCGAGCTTGGCTATAATGCGTTCGTCGCCGATCTCTTCGGCAAGAAGTTCCACGGCGCCCCGCGCGACACGATGTTCGGCGAGATGACTCGCCTGAGGAGCGACCGCGCCGCACTCCGCCGCCGGCTCCAGCATGTGCTCGAGATCGCGCGCGGCCTGGATGAGGTTCAGAGCGACCAGATCGTCGTCGCCGGTTATTGCTTCGGCGGCCAGTGCGCCATCGACCTCGCCCGGAGCGGCGCCGACATCGCAGCGGCGGTCAGCTTCCACGGCCTGTTCGATCCGCCCGGCCTTCCGCCGCAGAAGATCAGCGCCAAGGTCGTCGCCTATCACGGCTGGGACGACCCGATGGTCCCGCCCGAGAAGGTCGTCGAGCTCGGCCAGGAGCTGACGGAGGCCGGCAGCGATTGGCAGATCCACGCCTACGGCCACGTCGGCCACGGCTTCACCAACCCGCACGCGAGCGACCTCCAGATCGACGGCGTCGCCTACAACGCCCTCGCCGCGGAGCGATCGTGGACCAGCTTCGTCAACCTGCTCGAGGAATTGTTCGGCGCGAATGCCGGCTGAGCTGACTGAAGCCGAGGCCGCCAACCGCCTGATGCGGCTGGCGAGGGAGATCGCCCGGCACGACAAGCTCTATCACGACCGGGATGCGCCGGAGATTTCCGACGCCGATTATGACGCGCTCGTTCGCGAGAACCGCGAGCTTGAGGAGCGCTTCCCCCACCTCGTGCGCGCGGATTCGCCGTCGACGCGGCTCGGCGCCGCACCGACCAGCGCGCTCGCCAAGGTGGCACACGCGCGGCCGATGCTCAGCCTTGAGAACGCTTTCGCGTCGGAGGAGGTGGAGGAGTTCGTCGCCCGCGTGAAGCGCTTCCTCGCGCTCCGCGCGGAAGCGTTCGTCGCGACGACGGCCGAGCCGAAGATCGATGGCCTCTCCTGCTCGTTGCGCTACCAGCGCGGCGAGCTGGTGCTTGCGGCCACACGCGGCGACGGAGCGGTGGGCGAAGATGTCACTGCCAACGTGCGCACCATAAGCGACATCCCGCAGCACATCACCGGCGCGCCCGACGTCTTCGAAGTCCGCGGCGAGATCTACATGTCCAAGGCCGACTTCGAGGCGCTGAACGAGCGGCAGGAAGCGTCCGGCGGAAAGATCTTCGCCAACCCGCGCAACGCCGCCGCCGGGTCCCTCCGCCAGAAGGACCCGAGCATCACCGCTGCGCGCCCGCTGCGCTTCCTTGCCCACGGCTGGGGCGAGCTCAGCGAACCGCTCGCCGACACGCAGTATGACGCGATGAAGCGGATCGAGAGCTTCGGCATCCCCGTCACGGACCTCCTCATCCGCTGCAATTCGACGGCGGAAATGCTCGCCCACTATCGCGCGATCGAGCATGCCCGCGCCGACTTGCCCTTCGACATCGACGGCGTCGTCTACAAGGTCGACCGCCTCGACCTTCAGGAGCGGCTCGGCTTCGTCGCCCGCGCCCCGCGCTGGGGCCTCGCCCACAAATTCCCCGCCGAGAAGGCCGAGACGACGCTCGAGGCGATCGACATCCAAGTCGGCCGCACCGGCAAACTCACACCCGTCGGCCGCCTCACGCCCGTCGGCGTCGGCGGCGTGATCGTCGCCAACGTCACGCTCCATAACCGCGACGAGATCCAACGTCTCCGCCTTCGTGTCGGCGACCGCGTCCGCATCCAGCGGGCCGGCGACGTCATCCCGCAGGTCGTCGAGAACCTGACGCGCGATGAGCCGCGCCCGGCTTACGAATTCCCTGCCCGCTGTCCGATGTGCGATTCCGAGGCCGTCGCCGAGGAAGGCGAGGTGGACGTCCGCTGCACCGGCGGGCTCATCTGCCCCGCCCAGCGATTCGAACGCCTGCGGCACTTCGTCAGCCGCGGCGCGCTCGACATCGAAGGCCTGGGCGAAAAGAGCATCGCCGAATTCATCGAGCTCGGCTGGCTCAACTCGCCCGCCGACATCTTCCGCCTCCGCAACCACCGCGCCGACCTGCTCGGCCGCGAGGGATGGAAGGAGAAGTCGGTCGACAACCTCCTCGCCGCGATCGAGGCCAAGCGCCGGCCCGACGGACCGCGCTTCCTCTTCGGCCTAGGCATTCGCCACGTCGGCATTGTCACCGCCAGGGATTTGCTGAAATGCTTCGGCACGGTCGAGGACCTTCGCCGCGCCGCGCTCTCCAAAGGCGGTCAGGACGAGCTGTCGTCGGTCCAGGGCGTCGGCCCCGTCGTCGCCGAAGCGCTCGTCGACTTCTTCCACGAAGCGCACAACCGCGAGGCGCTCGACGACCTCCTCTCCGAAATCTCGCCGAAGCCCTTCGTCAGCGACGCGAAGCAGACCGAGTGGAGCGGCAAGACGATCGTCTTCACCGGGAGCCTCGAGACGATGAGCCGCGATGAGGCCAAGGCGCAGGCCGAGCGCCTCGGCGCCCGCGCTGCCGGCTCGGTCAGCGCCAAGACCGACCTCGTCGTCGCCGGCCCCGGCGCTGGCTCCAAGCTCAAAAAAGCCGAAGAACTCGGCATTCGCGTCGTCAACGAAGCCGAATGGGCGCAGATCGTGGCTGACGCGTAACGGTCTCGGTACTAGTCCCGATTGGGCTGGCGAGCACTGCAGTTATCACCTGCGGCTATGGCAACCAGACTCGCGCCATTGATCTTGCTGGCGATGGCCCTGCCCGCCGCAGCCTCCGAGAAGGCGCATCACTGGTCCTACTCGGGCGCCGAAGGACCGTCGCACTGGGGCGGCACCTGCGCCAAGGGCAGGGCGCAATCGCCGATCGACATCCGCACTGCCGCGGCGAAGCACGAGAAGCTGCCGCCGATAGAAGTAGATTACCGCCCGGGGACTCTCCACATCGTCGATAACGGCCATACCATCCAGGTGAACATCGACCACGGCAGCTCGATGACCGTCGGCGGGCACCGCTTCGACCTCGTCCAGTTCCACTTCCACAAGCCGAGCGAGGAGGTAATCGACGGTCGCCGCTATGCGATGGTCGCCCACCTCGTTCACAAGGATGCAAAAGGCGATCTCGCCGTCATCGCGGTCCCGCTGAAGGCGGGCGCCGAAAACGCACTGATCGCAAAGCTCTGGCGTCATGTGCCAACAAAGAAGGAGCGCGAAGAGTCGAAGCACGGCGTGACGATCAGCCCCGGCCAGCTGCTGCCGGCGAACCGCGACTATTTCACTTACATGGGTTCGCTGACGACGCCGCCCTGCACCGAAAACGTCCGCTGGTTCGTGCTCAAGACGCCGAACACCGTGTCGCTCGCAGAGATCACAACCTTCGGCAGGCTCTACCCGGCCGACGCGCGGCCGGTTCAGCCGCTCAACAAGCGCGAAGTGGTCGACAGCAAGTGAGGCTTACCGCGCCCCGCTCGTCCGCCGGATGAAGTCCGCGACATTGTCGTGAAGCTCCACCAGCGTCGGTGGGTGGACGTACACCATGTGTCCCGATTGGTAGTAATGATACTCGATATTGCCGAGCAGCTCGCGCGGCACGGGCAGATGGCGCAGCTCCATCACGCCTTCGAAATAGGGCGTCGACACGTCGAAATAGCCGCCGTTCACCATCACCTTCAGCTGCGGGTTCTTCTTCATCGCGGTGGCGAGGTCGGGCAGCACGTTGGGCAGCATGATGAGCGGCTTGTCGGTGCCCGGCGGCTGATGCTTGTAGTCCCACTTCTCGTAGATCGGGATGCCCGACTTGAACTGGATTTCGGGCGTGTAGCGGAGCGCTGCGCGCACATACGAGTGCCAGGCAGCGACGTAAGCACCGCTGATCGCCGCGTCCTGCGGGTCGTAGCTCGCGACCTTGCTTAAGGGATCGAGCGTCGTCCCAACGAAGCGCGTGTCGAGCGTCCCCGTCGTCTGCGCGCGGTCGCCGAACAGCTCCTTCTGGAACGCTCCATATTCGATGCGCAGATTGGTCTTGAGCAGGTACGCGACCGGCAGCCCGGTGTAGGCCGACAGCTGCCGCGCGATCCCCTCCCGCTCCGCGTCTGGCAGGGCATCGCCCTTGATGAGCGCCTGTTGGTAATCGGTCGTCGCGAACCGCTCGACCTGGCCCAGGAACGCGCGCAGGTCCGCCGGCCGGTTCGGCACCTTGTTGAAATACCAGGCCGTCGCCGCATAGGTCGGCAGCGCGACGACGTACGGCATGTCGATGCCCGGGTTCAGCTGCGGGTCGTCGGGCATAAAGTCCCAGTTGAGGATGTTCGACAGCAGGATGACGCCGTTCAGATCGACGTCGGCATTCTGGAGCGACAGCGCCAGCCCCGCGCCGCGCATCGTCCCGTAACTCTCGCCGAACACATATTTGGGCGAGCGCCAGCGGTCGTACTTGGTCAGGAACAAAGTGATGAAGTCGGTGAAGGCGCGGATGTCTTGGTCGACGCCGTAGAAAGCCTTCTCCTTGTCCTTCCCCGCGATGCGCGAATAGCCGGTGCCGGGCGCATCGACGAAGACGAGATCGGAAGCGTCGAGCAGGCTCTGGTCGTTGTTGACGATCGAATAAGGCGCCGGAGTGTGCTGCGCGTCGGCGGTGACGACCCGCACCGGCCCGAACGCGCCCATCCGAAGCCACACCGTCGAAGATCCCGGGCCGCCGTTGAACAGGAAGGTGATCGGCCGGCTCACGCTTGGGACGCCCTGCTTGAAATAAGCGGTGTAGAACATCGACGCTTCGGGCTTCGGTCCGGACTTGTCCTTGTCATCGGACTTGTCCGCGTCACCTTCGATCGCGTCGGTGTCCTCCCATTCCTTGGCGTGGACGACGAGGGTGCCGGCGATGGCATCGAACGCGATCGGCTGCCTGCCGACCGTCACCGTGCCGGT
>Ga0070671_100001168_pt1 | contig 19603 bp, 18 predicted proteins | sample KBSS73metaG_FD_65341 | JGI IMG/M metagenome (GOLD analysis project Ga0070671, IMG submission 65341) | Switchgrass rhizosphere microbial communities from Kellogg Biological Station, Michigan, USA - KBS S7-3 metaG | ecosystem: Host-associated > Plants > Roots > Rhizosphere > Soil ...
GCCGCGTGCGGGAGGCCGGCGGAGCGACTCTGCGGCGCCGAGGAGCGCAGGGCTTCGAGCCAGCGCGCGCAGCGCGCCTCCACTTCTGACTTGCCGCATCTGTCTGAGCGCAGTGAACGAAGTGAACGTAGCGAGTTATGCGGCAGGCTCGAAGACCGAGCACCGCAGGGGAGTCGCCGCTTGCGGCGACCGCCGCAGTCGGAGCGGCAGCCGGCCTCCCGCACGCGGCTTTGCCCGCTCGGTCGTCGAACGCGAATTCAGTGGCGAATCTTGTAGCCGATCTTCAGCAGATGGAGGCACACGCCACACACGACAGCGAGCGCACCGCTCACGATCGCCAGGCTGAGCCACGGCGACACATCGCTCGTGCCGAAGAAGCCGTGGCGAAATCCGTCGATCATGTAGAAGAACGGATTGAGGTGGCTGACCTCGCGCCAGACCGGCGGCAGCGACTTGACCGAGTAGAAGACGCCGGAGAGGAAAGTCATCGGCATGATGATGAAGTTCTGGAACGCCGCGATCTGGTCGAACTTCTCGGCCCACAGCCCCGCGACAAGACCGAGCGCGCCCATCAGCGCGGCGCCGGCGACGGTGAAGAAGACGATCCAGAGCGGGTTGGCGACGTGCAGCGGCGCGAACCAGATCGTCACGACCAGCACGCCGAGGCCAACGGCGACGCCGCGAACCACCGACGCGCCGACGTAGGCCAGGAACCAGGCCCAGTGCGAAAGCGGCGAGACGAGCAGGAAGACGAGGTTGCCGGTGATCTTGCTCTGGATCAGCGACGAGCTCGAGTTCGCGAACGCGTTCTGCAGCACGCTCATCATCACCAGCCCCGGGATCAGGAAGCTGGTGTAGCCGACCGAGCCGAAGACGGTGACGCGCCCTTCGAGGACATGGCCGAAGATGAGCAGATAGAGGACGGCCGTGAGCACCGGCGCGGCGACGGTCTGGAAGCTCACCTTCCAGAAGCGCAGCACCTCCTTGTAGAGCAGCGTTCGCGTGCCGGCGAGGATGCCGGTCTCGACCCGCGCCGCCGTCGGCGCCGCTACCGCGGTGCTCATGCCGCGACCCGCTGCGGCGTCTCGCCGCGCATGATCTCGATGAACACGTCCTCGAGGTCGGCGCGGCCGATCTCGAGGTCCTCGGGCTCGCAGCCGGCGCCGTGCAGGACGGCGAGGATCGACTCGACCTCGCGCGCGTCGTGCGCCGTGATCTGGACGATCCGGCCGGTGACGCGCGAGTTGGCGGCGAGCGCGGCCGGCAGCGGCTTGTCGAGCTTGAAGCGCAGCATCGTGCTCGCCGTTCCCGCCAGCAACGCCGACGTGCGGTCGAGGGCGACGACGCGGCCCTGCTTCAGCATCGCGATTCGCGAACAGAGGGCCTCGGCTTCCTCGAGGTAGTGCGTCGTCAGCAGGACCGTGTGGCCTTCCTTGTTGAGGCGGGCAACGAATTGCCAGAGCGTCTGGCGCAGCTCGACGTCGACGCCGGCGGTCGGCTCGTCGAGGACGATCACCGGCGGCCGGTGCACGAGCGCCTGCGCGACCAGGACGCGCCGCTTCATCCCGCCCGAGAGCTGGCGCATGTTGGCGTCGCCCTTGTCGGCGAGGCCGAGGTTGGCGAGCAGCTCGTCGATCCAAGCGTCGTTGGCGTGGACGCCGAAGTAGCCGCCCTGGATCCGCAACGCCTCGCGAACGGTGAAGAACGGATCGAACACGAGCTCCTGCGGGACGACGCCGATCTTCCGGCGCGCCGCCGCGTACTCGCGCTCGACGTCGTGGCCGAGGACGGCGACGCTTCCCGCCGTCGCCCGGGCCAGGCCGGCGAGGATCGAGATCAGCGTCGTCTTGCCGGCGCCGTTGGGGCCGAGCAGGCCGAAGAACTCGCCCTCCTCGATGTCGAAGGTGACGTCGTCGAGGGCGCGGACGTCGCCGCGCGCCGAGGCGTACGTCTTGGCGACGTTGACGAACGAGATGGCCGGCATGGGAGGCGCGATTGTAGGGAGCCAACCGATGGACAGCCGGGGCGCCGGTGCTAGCGTCCGTGGGCCGAGAACCCCAGCCATGGCCACCCGAACGAAGAAACCGCGTCGCACCGCCGAGCGGATCCTCGACACCACGCTCGAGCTCTTCAACCGCTTCGGCGAGCCCAACGTCTCGACGACGCTGATCTCGGCCGAGCTCGGCATCAGCCCCGGCAACCTGTACTACCACTACCCCGCCAAGGAAGAGCTGATCACCAAGCTCTACGACCGCTACGACCTCGCCCTCACCGAGCTGCTGCGCGCCGCCGACGACGTCTCCGACGTCGAGGACGCGTGGCTCTTCTTCCACATGCTGTTCGAGCTGATGGGGTCGTACCGGTTCCTCTACCGCGACCTCAACGACCTGCTCTCGAACAACCGCAAGCTCGAGAGCCATTTCCAGTTCGTCCTGCAGCGAAAGACCCGCGCCGTGACGGCGGTGCTCGACGGCATCGCCGCAGGCAGCGGCCTGGCGATCGAGGCGCGCGACGCCGAGCCGGTGGCGACGGCGATGGTCGTCGTCCTCACCTACTGGCTGAGCTTCGAGTACGTGCGCGATCCGCGCCGCGCGCTCGAGCCCGAGACCGCGAGCGCCGCGCTTTCGCGCGGCGCGTTCCACGTGCTCTGCCTGCTGCTGCCCTACCTCGACGAGGACCAGCGCGAGCACCTGCACTCGCTCGCCGCGCGCTACACGACCAAGACAGGGGGAGACTGAGATGGCCAAGTGGACCGCCTTTCCGCACGACGCCGACGCGTACAGCTACGACGCCGCGACGCTGAAGAAGAAGTGGGCGCGCCTGCACGGCGGCGACGCCGAGCCCCGGCCGTTGGACGACAAGGTCCTCGCCGCCTGGCAGCTCTTCCACGCCGGCGAGTTCCAGAAGGCGACCGAGGCCGGGCTCAAGCTGCACGGCGCCGGGGCGAGCGGCGCCATGACCGTCGCCAACAAGGCGCAGGCGATCTACGCCACCTACCTCGAGGCCAGCGAGAAGGCCAAGCTCGCGCTCCTGCTCGAGGTCGCCGAGCGCGCCGAGAAGCGCGCGCACGAGGAGCCGAAGGAGGCCAACGCCTGGTATTGCATGGCGTATGCGCTCGGCCGCTACAGCCAGGGCATCAGCATTGCCAAGGCCCTGGCGCAAGGGCTCGGAACCAAAGTGAAGAACGCGCTCGAGACGACGATCAAGCTGCAGCCGAAGCACGCCGACGCGCACATCGCGCTTGGCGCGTTCCACGCCGAGGTCATCGACAAGGTCGGCTCGCTCCTCGGCCGGACGCAGGGCGCGAGCAAGGACGCGGGGCTCCTCCACTACAAGACGGCGCTGAAGCTCAACCCGACGTCGGCGATCGCGATGATCGAATACGCGAACGGCCTGGTCATGCTCGAGGGCGACAAGCGGATGAAGGAAGCGACCAAGCTCTACGAGGATGCGGCGGCGTGCGAGCCGCTCGACGCCACCGAGCGGCTCGACGTCGAGATGGCGAAGGCCGAGCTGGAAGATTGATCGGGCTCGAGCGATGAACTCCGGAACCTTGCCGTTGCTCGTCGCGCTCGCGCTGTGCGGCTGCGTGAGCAGCCCGCCCTCGACGTCGTCTGGGTCGCTCCTCGGGTCGCCCGTGACGCCGCCGCCCGCCGAGCCGGCGCCGCCGCAGACCCCGGCGCAGCAGCGCACCGAGGCGGCATCGAAGCTCGCGGTCGAGCGCCAATGGCTGGCGTCGTGGTTCAAGGGAACGCCGGTCGTGATCGGGCAGCGGGCCGACGGCGCGATCTTCATCGACGTGCCGCGCGAGTTCTGCTTCGAGCCCGGCCGCGACGCCGTGAAGCCGGCGCTCGCCGCGGTGCTCGAAAAGGTCGCCCAGTCGATGCGCCGCCTGCCGATCGCCGAGCTGCACCTGATCGCCGCGCCGGGCGACTCGGGAGGCAACGGCGCCGCGCTCGGGCTGCAGCGCGCGACCCGCGTCCACGAGTACCTGCGTTCGCGCGGCAGCGTGTCGGCCGCCCGGCTCGCCAAGCCGTCGAGCGCGACCGGTGCCGCGGTCCAGTTGCGGATCGAGGCGGCGTCGCCCGCCTGACCCGGCCGACCCGCCTGAATGAGGGGTCGGCAAGCCGGAACCGCGCACACGGCTTGCCCTCGAACACCGACATGGCTTCCCTGCCACACGCGCGAGCCCGGGCCGCGGGACGAGTGGGCTCGCAAGGCAGCGGGAGCCCGTCGCCCCCTCGTGCTTCGCTGCGCCGCCTTCTCGCCGCTGCGATCTGCCTCGCCTTCGTGCTGGTGCCGACGTCGCTCGCGGCGCGGGCGCACGGTGTCGTCAAGGCGCGCGCGGCGAACTTGGCCGACGATTCGCCGCGCGACGCTGCGGCGAGCGCCCTGCCTGCCGCGGTCACGGCGATCCTGCGCGGCTCCGGCCTGCCGGCGAAGAGCTTCGCCTTCGACGTTCGCCCGGTCGACGGCGGCGACACGCGGCCGCTCCTCGCCCTGCACGCCGAGCAGCCGTTCCTGCTCGCGTCGACGACCAAGGTCGTCACCTCGCTCGCCGCGCTCGACCTGCTCGGGCCGCGCCACCGCTGGCGCACCAGCGCGTACGCGACCGGGCCGGTTGTCGGCGGGCGGCTCGCGGGCGATCTGGTCATCGTCGGCGGCCGGGTCGGCCTGACCGGCAACGAGCTGCGCCGCTGGTTCGCGCAGATGCGCGCCGAAGGGCTGCAGTCGATCGCCGGCAACATCGTCCTCGACGACGTCGCGCTGCTGCACGAGCGCGATCCAAAGCAGGCGCGAATCACCGAGCGCGAGAGCGTGCCCGACGCCCCGGTCGACGCGCGCACCTACAACCGCGGCAAGCTGCTCGTCTCCGTGAAGCCCGGCGCGGGCGAGCGTGCGGTCGTTGTCGTCAAGCCGCGGCCGGCCAACGTGCTCGTCGTCAACGACGTGCTGATGGGCGAGAGCTGCGCCGCCTGGGCGCGCTGGAAGACTCCGGGCGAGATCGATTCGGGCCCGCCGCTGCAGCTCTGGGTGCGCGGCCGCTGGCGCGCCGACTGCGACGCCGACGACATCGCCTGGGTCGCGCCGCCGGCCGCGCTCCGCCTCGAGCCCGAGCTCGGCACGGCGCCGGCGTTGCCGGTCGCGGCGCCCCGAATGGTCGCCGAGCTCTGGGCCGAAGCGGGCGGCTCGCTGCGCGGCCACGTCGTCGAGCGCGAGATCGCGGCGCCGCGACCGCACGCGGCGCGCTGGTCGAGCGAGCTGCTCACGCCGGTCGGCGAGGTCCTGCGCGAGATGAACAAGACGAGCAACAACGAGGCTGCGCGCAACGTCCTGCTGTCGCTCGCTCCCGGTGGAGAAAACGCCGGCGCCGGCGGTCTCAAGGTGGCGACGCTGAAGGCCGCGCAGGAGCGCATGCGCGGCTGGCTGCGCACGCAGGGGCTGCACGACGGCGACATCACCGTCGTCCTCGGCTCGGGGCAGTCGCGCGCCGAGCGCGGCAAGCCGCGCGCGCTGGTCGACTTGCTGCGCACCGCGTGGCGCGGCGCGGACTCGCAGACGCTCGTCGACTCGCTGCCGATCGCCGGCGTCGACGGCACGCTGATCCACCGCATGAAGAGCGGCGCCGCGACCGGGCAGGCGTACCTGAAGACGGGGACCCTCTCCGACACGCGCGCGCTCGCCGGCTACGTCCGCGCGAAGAGCGGCCGCGTCTACGCGGTGTCGATGATCGTCACCGACCCCGCGGCGGCGAAGGGGACGCCGGTGCTCGATTCGCTCGTCGAGTGGGTCGCCCGCGCGGGCTAGGGCTTGTCGAGAGATCCTGGGCCTCGGCGCGCGGCGCCGCGGCCTGCGCCGCGGGTTCGCTCCACGGCAGCATCATCGTCAGCAGCAGCAGCTTCTCGAACTCGGGCTCGAAGCGGTCGATGATCGCCTGCGGATCGGCGCAGAGCGCCTCGTCGGTGACGAGCCCGAACTGGACGCCGCCGCCGTACGACAGGATGCTGACGCCGACGCCGATGTCGCCCGATGCCGGCACCCAGAACATCGTCTGGCGCAAGGTCGAGCCGCAGAATTTCAACGTCACGGCGGGGCCGGGAACGTTCGTCATGACCGCCGTCGCCTTCTTCGCGAACAGGCCGAGGATCGCGTCCTGCAGCGGCTGGACCATCTGCCCCGCGACCGCGAGCACCGCAAACGCGAGCAGCGGCTGGTAGCTCGACTTCAGCTCGTTCATCCGCGCACGAACGGCGAGGACGCGCTCGACCGGGTTGTCGATGCCGATCGGCAGAACGAGCGGCGCGAGGCCGAAGCGGTTGCCGAGCTGCCAGGCGTCCTCGAGCGGACGCAGGTTGACCGGCACCATCGCACGGATCTCCTTGCCGGCGGGATCGTCGCCCTGGTCGCGCAGCCAGGCGCCGATCGCGCCGGCGACCGAGGCGAGCAGGACGTCGTTGACCGAGCCGCCGAGCGCCTTGCCGATCGCCTTGACGTCGGCGAGCGAGATCGGCTCGCCCCAGGCGACGCGCTTGTCGCCGCTCGGCTTGCCCTTGAGCAGCGTCGGCGAGTCGTCGGCCATCAGCGCCATCGCGGCGACGTCGCCGAGCACCTTGGCGCCGAGGCGGGCGTTGGCGATCGTTCCCGCGATGCCCTGCTGCGGATCGGCGAGGACCTCGAGCGCGCGCGCGACCCCCGCTTCGGCGAGCGCCGCCGCCTTGGCCGAGAGGCCGCCGAGCGGTTTGAGGACGGCGTCGGCGAGCCAGTCGCCGCCGTCGTCTGCCTCCTTGGCGCGGCGCTCGCGCCGCGGCGGCGAGAGGCCGCCGTCGGTGATCGCCATCATCACCGAGATCAGGGCGATGCCGTCGCCGATGCAGTGATGGACGCGAGCGATCAGGGCGCTGCCGCCCTCGTAGCCGTCGATCAGGTGGAACTGCCAGAGCGGGCGCTTGGGATCGAGCGGCTGGCTCGCGAGCTCGCCGACTCGCTGCTGCAGCGCCGCCCGCTCGCTCTGCCCCTTGCCGCGCACGAGCTGGTCGCGGACGACGTGGCGGTGGATGTCGAAGTCGGCGTCGTTGCACCAGTGCGCACCGCTCGCGTCGCGGACGACGGCATGGCGGAAGCGCTCGTAGCGGAGCAGCCTCTCCTCGACGCGCCGGCAGAGCAGCTCGTGATCGATTGCCGGCGTCAGCAGCCAGACGCCGACGATCATCATCAGGTTGACGTCGTTGTCCATTCGCAGCCACGCGGTGTCGACGCGCGACATGCGCTCGCGTGCCGCAGCGGGAGAGGTCGTCGTCATTCGCGGCGCTGCGGCTTCGTCATGGAGGGTGGCCAAGATGCTGGCTAAGATCGGTGCAGTCAATCGCGACTTCCACTACGCGTCCACGCCGGAGACATCACCATGGCCGACCTCCAGAAGCAGTTCGAGCAAGCCGTCATCGATTCGAAGAGCCTGCCCGAAAAGCCCGACAACATGACGCTGCTCAAGCTGTACGCGCTCTACAAGCAGGCGTCGAGCGGCGACGCCGACGGCAAGCGGCCGGGCTTCGGCGACATGGTCGGGCGCGCCAAGTGGGACGCCTGGAACGGCCTCGCCGGCAAGTCGAGCGACGAGGCCAGGCAGGAGTACGTCGACCTCGTCGAGTCGCTGAAGTGACTTCGGCGGCGCCGCCGCCGAAGTCATCTTGAGCGAAGGACCTCGTGAGCTCGGCCCCTACCTCTTCTTCGCCGCGGCCTTCGCCGCCGATTTCTTCTTCGCTGCGCCGGCAGCGGCCGCCAGCACGGCGTCGATGTTCTCCTCGATCCCCGCCTCGATCCGGCCGCGGAACGTGCCCAGCACCAGGCCGAGCCGCGCCGTCAGATCGAACGAATCGGCGTCGACAACGAGACGCCCCTCGACGCCGCTGCGCTTGAACTCGACGACGTCGCTCGTCTGGCCCTCGATGACGGTGCACTCCATGCCGAACTTCGCCTCGGCCGCCTCGGCCCATTGCCACGCGGTCTTCCTCGCCTGGGCGAGGCCGAGGCGATGCTCGCGATGGATGTGGATGTCGGCCATGGTCGCTCCGGTGCAAGTGGCGGCGGTCGCGCGAGCTTAGCGCTCGAGGGCGGCGAGGCGCTCGGCCGCAGGCAGCGCGGCGATCCGCCTGACCTCGGCGTAGAAGCGCGGGAAGTCGCGGCCTTCGCGTTCGAACACCTTCTCGAAGGCCGGCACGAGGCCGGTGTAGCTGGCGAGGACGCCGAAGGCGGCGTTGTTCGCCTTGGCGAACCACGCGTCGTAGCCGGAGTAGCCGCCCCAGCGCGTCGCCTTCATCGCCGCGTAGTCGGCGCGCAGGCGGCCGAGGATCGCGGCCTTTTCAATCCGCTTGGCGTCGTCGCCCTGCGTGCTCGCGTAGAGGCGCGCGAGCTCGTCGCGGTAGCGCGTCGTCAGGGCGCGGAAGTCCGCGCGACGAGCCTCGCTGACCTCGTGCTCGGCGCGTGCCGCCGGTGGCGCGCGCTCGGCGAGCCAGCGCTCGGCGCCGATCTTTTCGACCGTGCTCGCGAACGATTCGTTGAAGATCGTGTCGCCGGGCGCGAACGCGACCTGGTGCGCGAGCTCGTGGAAGACGAGACGCGCGAGCTCGCCTTCCGGATAGCCGATGAAGGTGTTGAGCAGCGGGTCGGCGAGCCAGCCGTTGGTCGGCAGGCGGCCGAGCGTCGAGTACGCGGGGACCGGGTAGACCGAGACGTCGAGGCCTTCGTGGCGCAGCTCGCCGGCGAGCGCTTCGGCGTGCGCGGGGTCGTAGTAGCCGCGATAGCCGACGCAGCCGACGACCCAGAAGCACCAGGTCTTCGGCACCAGCGAAAGCTCGGGCGCGGCGACGACGTTCCAGACCGCCGCCGGCCGGTGGAGGTCGGCATACCGGCGATAGCTCGCGTTGTCGGGTTCGGCGAGGCCGCTGACGGCGAAGTCGCGGATCCGTTGCGAGAGCTCGAGGCGCTCCTTCAGGTTCGCGCTCGTCGCCGGATCGTCGAGCCACTGCGGCACCGGTCGAGCCGCCTGCAGCAGCTCGAGGTGGCCGGTCACCGAGCGCGCGTAGTAGCCGACCGTGCTGCAGCCCGAGGTCAGGCAGACGCCGGCGCCGACGAGGAGCGCGGTCGCGGCGACGCCGCCGAAAGACAAAGCCACGACGCGCGCGCCGCGTCTCACGCCGCGGCCGGGACGGCGGCGGCCTCGACCTCGACCAGGCAGTCGTAGAAGCTCGGCCCGCGGCCGATGTCGGTGAGGCGCTGGTGCGTCAGCTCGTTGCCGTTCTTGCCGTCGGGAGCGAGCTTTCGCCACCAGACGCCGAGGCCGTTGACGACTCCCGGCCGCGCCCGCTCGCCGACGACGGCCTTGCAGGCGATGCTGCCCCGGTCGTTGAAGATGCGAACGGGCTGGCCGTCGACGATGCCACGCGCGGCAGCATCGACGCCGGAGATCTCGAGGACCGGCTCGCCTTCGATCGCGCGCAGGCTGGTGACGTTGACGAAGCTCGAGTTGAGGAAGTTGCGTGCGGGCGGCGAGATCATCGCGAGCGGGAAGCGGCGCGCGAGGTCGGGCGTGCTCGCCGCCGATTCGTAGTTGGCGATGTGGTCGGGAACGCCGAGGCCCGGGACGTCGACCCGCGCCTTGCCGGTCGCGGTCGGAAAGCCACCGTCGGCGAACGGCGCTTCGGCGATGTCGAGCTTGACCCAGCCGTGCGCGCGCAGGTCGGCGAAGTCGACGCCGCCCGCGCTCGCCGGCCGAAACGCGATCCGCGCCAGCGCTTCGTCGTCGTCGCGGAAGCACGCGTCGTCGAAGCCCATCTTCGCGGCGAGCTCGCGAAAGATCTGCGTGTTGGGCTTCGCCTCGCCGAGCGGCGCGATCGCCGGCTCGTTGAGCATCGCGTAGGTGTGGCCGTAGCTCGGGTGGACGTCGAGGTGCTCGAGCTGAGTCGTCGCCGGCAGCACGTAGTCGGCGAGGTCGGCGGTGTCGGTCATGAAGTGCTCGAGCACCACCGTGAAGAGATCCTCGCCCGCGAAGCCGCGCGCGACCCGCGTCGAATCGGGCGCGACAGCGACCGGGTTGCTGTTGTAGACGACGAGCGCCTCGATCCTCGGCCCGAACGGCGTGCCGTCCGCGCGCAGCTCGCCGCCGTGGCGCAGCAGGTCGTCGCCGATCGTGCTCATGTTGATCGTCCTCGGCAGGCGGCCGGCGAGGAGGTCGCGCCGCTGCAACGCGGCGTCGTCGCGGATCGGCGCGAACCAGCCCGACGCCGAGAGCAGCAGGCCGCCGGCAGGGTCGCGCCAGGCGCCGACCAGGCACGGCAGGAGGCCGATCAGGCGCGTCGCGTTGCCGCCGCCGCGAACTCGCTGCATGCCGTAGTTGAGGCGGATCGCCGCCGGCTTGATCGTCCCGTAGTCGCGTGCCAGCGAGCGCACCTGCTCGACCGGGATGCCGCACGTCGCGGCGGCGCGCTCCGGCGGCCACTGCAGCGCGCGCTCGCGCAGCGCCGGCCAGCCGTCGACGTGGCGATCGATGTAGTCGACGTCGAGCCAGTCGTTGGCGATCAGCTCGTGCATCACGCCGAGCGCGAGCGCGCCGTCGCTGCCCGGCAGGAGGGCGATGTGCTCGTGGCACTTCTCGGCGGTGTCGGTCCGGCGCGGGTCGATGCAGACCAGCTTCGCGCCGGCCCGCTTCGCTTGCAGCGCGTAGGTCCAGAAGTGCAGGTTCGACGTGATCGAGTTGCTGCCCCAGATGACGATCAGGCGGCTCTCGGCATAGTGCTCGACGTGCATGCCGACCTTGGCGCCGTAGGTTGCGGCGAGCGCCTCGCCGCCGGCCGACGAGCAGATCGTGCGGTCGAGCAGCGAAGCGCCGAGCTTGTGGAAGAAGCGCGCCGCCATGCTCTCGCCCTGCACCATCCCCATCGTTCCGCAATAGCTATAGGGAACGATCGCTTCGGCGTTGGCGCCGTCGGCGCCGGCGATCGCCTTCAGTCGCGCGGCGATGTCGTCGAGCGCCTCGTCCCAGCTCACCGGCGCGAAGCTGCCGCTGCCTTTTCGACCCACGCGTTTGAGGGGTCGCAGGACGCGGTCGGGGTGATACGTGCGCTCGACGTAGCGCGAGACCTTGGTGCAGAGGGCACCGTGCGTCGGCGGGTGGTCGGGGTTGCCGTGGACGCGGATCGCCCGCCCGTCCTCGACCGTGACGAGCATCGCGCAGGTGTCCGGACAGTCGTGTGGACAGGCGGCGCGGACAACGGTCGTGACCATCTCCAAACTATGGCATAGCGCCTGCGCCGCCCCGGGGCCACGGGTAAACTGGCCCGTCAGGAGCCTGTCATGCAAGTCATCGAATCCATCCTCGCCGACGCGGCGCAGATCGCCAGGATCCGGCGCGACATCCATGCCCATCCCGAGCTCTGCTTCGAGGAGAAGCGCACCGCCGACGTGATCGCCGAGCAGCTCACGTCGTGGGGAATCCCGATCCATCGCGGCATGGGGACGACCGGCATCGTCGCGATCCTGAAGAACGGCAGCAGCGATCGCGCCGTCGGCCTGCGCGCCGACATGGACGCGTTGCCCATCACCGAGAAGAACACCTTCGAGCACAAGAGCACGAGCGCCGGCAAGATGCACGCGTGCGGCCACGACGGCCACACCGCGATGCTGCTCGCCGCCGCCAAGCATCTCTCGAAGCACCGCAACTACGACGGCACCGTCTACCTCATCTTCCAGCCGGCCGAAGAAGGGGGCGGCGGCGCGCGCGAGATGATGAAGGACGGCCTGTTCGAGAAGTTCCCGATGGAGGCCGTCTTCGGCGCGCACAACTGGCCGGGCCTGAAGGCGGGCCAGTTCGCGCTCAAGTCCGGGCCGTCGTTCGCGTCGAGCAACGAGTTCAAGGTGACGATCCGCGGCAAGGGATCGCACGCGGCGATGCCGCACAACGGCATCGACCCGGTGCCGGTCGCGTGCCAGATCGTCAACGCGTTCCAGACCATCATCAGCCGCAACAAGCGCCCCATCGACGCCGGCGTGATCTCGGTGACGATGATCCACACCGGCGAGGCGACCAACGTCGTCCCCGACAGCTGCGAGATGCAGGGCACGGTGCGCACGTTCACGCTCGAGGTGCTCGACCTGATCGAGAAGCGCATGAAGGAGGTCGCCGAGCACACCTGCGCCGCGTTCGGCGCCGAGTGCGAGTTCCAGTTCAAGCGCAACTACCCGCCGACGATCAACCATCCTGTCGAGACCGAGTTTGCGCGCCGCGTGATGACCGAGATGGTCGGCGCCGACAACGTCATCGAGTTCGAGCCGACGATGGGCGCCGAGGACTTCAGCTACTACCTGCTCGAGAAGCCCGGCTGCTATTTCCTGATCGGCAACGGCGACGGCACGCACCGCGAGAGCGGCCACGGCATGGGCCCGTGCATGCTGCACAACCCGAGCTACGACTTCAACGACGAGCTGATCCCGCTCGGCGGATCGCTCTGGGTTCGCATGGCCGAAGCGTGGCTTGCGAAATGATGCCCCCTCGCTCCCTGCGGTCGCTGCCCCCGAGGGGGTGCGGCCGGCCTTGGGAGCGGCCCGGCGCCCGGCCGGAGCCGCAGCGTTGATTCGATGAGCGACCCCGGCGCGCCGGCCGAGCGTCGGGCAGCTCCGCGGCCGGCGCCGGCCGCCGGTGGCGCGGCCGCTCAGACCGGCGCATCGCGCCATTTCGCGCAGACCTACGCCGAGGCGCGCGACAAGTTCTTCGCCGGCGCGCGCTCCTGCGGCCTCGGCGTCGAGACCCACGTCCATCCGCTCCCCGGCCGCGACGGCGAGATGCTGGCGATGGACGTCGCGCGCGAAGGCGCGGCGGATGCGAAGTCACTGCTCGTCGTCAGCAGCGCCTGCCACGGCGTCGAGGGCTTTTGCGGCTCGGGCGTCCAGGTCGCCCTGCTCGCCGACGCGGCGTGGCATCAGGCCGCGCGCGACGCCGGCGTCGCCGTGCTCTACATCCACGGCCTCAACCCGTACGGCTTTTCATGGTGGCGGCGGACAACGCACGAGAACGTCGACCTCAACCGCAACTTCCGCGATTTCGCCGCGCCGGCGCCCGCCAACGACGGCTACGACGAGCTCGCCGCGCTGATCGTTCCGCCGACCTGGCCTCCCGATGCGGCGAACCTGGCCGCCATCTCGGCCTTCGTCGCCAGGCACGGCGAGAGCGCGCTGCAGCAGGCCGTCACCGGCGGTCAGTACGGCCATCCGGGCGGTTTGTTCTACGGCGGCAACGAGCCGACCTGGAGCCACGCGACGGTGCGCAAGGTGCTGCGCCAGCACGGCAGCCGCTGCGACCGGCTCGCCTGGATCGACCTGCACACTGGCCTCGGCCCGCCCGGTCACGGCGAGCGGATCTTCGCTTGCCGCGACGACGCCGAGAGCTATGCGCGCGCCAAGGCATGGTGGGGCGACGTGACCTCGATCTACGACGGCTCGTCGAGCTCGGCGCTCCTGACCGGAATGATGTGGATGGCGGCCTACGACGAATGCGCGCAGGCCGAGTACACCGGCATCGCCCTCGAGTACGGAACCGTCCCGCAGGCCGATGTGATCCATGCGCTGCGCGCCGACCAGTGGCTCGAGGACCATCCCGACGCTGACGAAGCGACTCGGCGCGCGATCAAGCAGCAGGTCCGCGATGCGTTCTACACCGACACCGACGCGTGGAAGGAGCGCATCGTCGAGCAGGGCGTCGATGCGGCCCGGGGCGCGGTGCGGGGGCTGAGCACCACGGCCTAGCGGATGTCGCTGGCCACCCCCGGGCCTTGCGACCACGCGCTCGCCGCGGCGGCGCCGCACCAGGGCTCCGCACGTCACCCGACGGGCACGCTCGCCGCGACGATCCTCGGCTCGAGCCTCGCCTTCATCGACGGCTCGGTCGTCAACGTCGGCCTGCCGGCGATCGAGCACGACCTCGCGTCCTCGGGCGCGAGCCCGGCCTCGATCGGCTGGCTGATCAACGCCTACCTGGTTCCGCTCGGCGCGCTCGTCCTGCTCGGCGGCGTCGCCGGCGATCGCTACGGACGAAAGCGACTCTTCCTCCTCGGTCTCGGCATCTTCACCGCCGCGTCGCTGGCATGCGCGCTCGCGCCGGGATTCGGCGCGCTGCTCTCGGCGCGCGCCGCGCAAGGCGTCGGCGCGGCGCTGCTGGTGCCGGCCAGCCTGGCCCTGCTCGGCGCCGCCTTCGAGGGCGAGGCGCGCGGCCGCGCCGTCGGCACGTGGGCCGCGGCCGGCGCGATCACCGGCGCGCTCGGCCCGCTCGTCGGCGGCTGGCTCATCGATTCGATCGGCTGGCGCTCGATCTTCCTCGTCAACCTGCCGATCGCCGCGGTCGCCGCGTGGCTCGCCTGGCGCAAGGTCGACGAGAGCCGGGCCGCCGATTCGCCGCCGCTCGACGGCGCCGGCGCGCTCCTGGCGACCGCCGGCCTCGGCCTGGCGACGTTCGGCCTGACGGTGCTGGCGGCACGCGGCGGCACGGGCGTCGGATCCTTCGATGCGGCCCTGGCCGCGCTCGCCGCCGGCGTCGCCGCGCTGGTCGCCTTCGTCGTCGTCGAGGCGCGTCTCGGCACGCGCGCGATGATGCCGCTCGCTCTCTTCGGGACGCGCAGCTTCGTCGGCGTCACGGTGCTGACCCTGTGCCTCTACGCCGCGCTGAGCGGCATGGTCGTGCTGCTTCCTTACCTGCTGATCCGCGCCGCGGGCTGGTCGGCGGCCGGCGCCGGCGCCGCGCTGTTGCCGCTGTCGGTCGCGATGGGCCTCGGCTCGCGCGCCGCAGGGCGCCTCGCCGAGCGCGTCGGTGCGCGCCTGATGCTCACGGTCGGCCCGTTGATCGTTGCCGCCGGCTTCGCCCTGTTCCTGCGCGTCGACGCCGGCCCGGTTCACTATGCCGTCGAACTGCTGCCGGCGCTCGCGGTCGTCGCCTGCGGCCTCGCCATCAGCGTCGCGCCGTTGACGACGGCCGTGATCGGCGCCGTCGATGCGGCGCATGTCGGCTCGGCATCGGGAGTCAACAACGCCACCGCGCGCGTCGCCGGCCTGCTCGCCACTGCGCTGCTCGGCTACGTCTTCGCCGCCGACGCCTCGGCGCCGGGCTTCATCGGCCGATTCCACGGCGCGGCGATCGCCGGTGCCCTCCTCGCGCTCGCCGCCGCGGGCGCGGCATTCGCGCTCGTCGCTCCGCCGGGCGCGGCTAGCGGATCACCCGATCGGCGCGCACCAGCACCGCCTGCGGCACCTTCAGTCCGAGGGCGTCGGCGGTCTTGAGGTTGACGATCGTCTCGATCGTCGTCGGCTGCTCGATCGGCAGGTCGGCGGGCTTGGTGCCGCGCAGGACGCGATCGGCGTAGTAGGCGAGGCGACGGTACGAGTCGGCCAGGCGCGGGCCATGGGTGCAGAGCGCGCCGGCCTCGGCGAACACCGGCCAGCTCGAGACCACGGGGATGCGCTGCTCGGTCGCGAAGGCCATGATGGCGGCGCGGTTCTGCACCGTGAAGCTGTCGGCGAGGAGCGAGATCGCCTGCGCCTTGTCGGCGACCATCTTCGCGAACGCGGCCTGGAGCTCGTCGCCGTTGCGCGCGCCGAGATAGCGCAGGTCGAAGCCGATGCGGCCGGCCGTCGCGAGCGAATTCGCGCGCTCGCCGATCTCGCCCGGATAGGCTGGATTGGCGAGCAGCGCGACGCGGCGGATCGACGGCGCCATCTCGCGCAGCAGCTCGAGCCGCTTGCCGTTCAGCTCGACCGCCATGTACGTCAGGCCAGTCATGTTCGCCTTGGGCCTGGCCAGGCTCTCGGCGAGCCCGGCGGCGATCGGATCGGCGCTGTAGGCGTAGACGACCGGGACCGGCAGGCTCAGCGACCTGATCTCGAGCACCGCCTCGCCCTGGACGACGATCAGGTCGACCGGCAGACGCACCAGCTCGTCGGCGAGGCCAGCGACCTTGCTCGCGTCGTCGTCGCCGTAGCGGAAGTCGATCGTCAGGTTGCGGCCGTCGACGAAGCCGAGATCGGCGAGCGAGCTGCGGAACGCCTGCACGAAAGGAACGAGGCTGGCCGGCCGCTGCGCCGTCAGCCAGCCGATTCGCGCGCTGCGCGTCGTCGGCTGCGCAACGGCGCGGCGCGACACGAAGCCGGCCGTGGCGGCGGCCAGGAGGAGTTTGCGTCTTCTCATGTCGGCACCACCCGTCAGGCTCCGTCGTGACGTCGCACGATGATGAAGGGAATATTCACGAATCCCGGGTACGGCATCGACAACATTGATGACGCCGATGCACGGCGATCAGGCCGTCGCGCCACCCGGCGAGGCCTCCGCGACGAGGACGCGAAACGCCGGCACCGAGCGGTGGAATCCCTTCAAGGCGAGCTCGCCGGCGGGCTCGCACGCCGGCTCGCCGTCGAGCAGGCCCTGGACGCGCTGTGACACCAGGATCTCGCCGCCGCGCGCTTCGCCGCACAGGCGCGCCGCGAGGTTGGTGACGGTGCCGATCGCGCCGTAGTCGATCCGGCCGGGAAAGCCGATGCTGCCGATCGTCGCGAAGCCCTGGGCGATGCCGACGCCCATCGCCAGCTCGTAGCCGCGCCGCGCCCAGCCGACCGCGAGGCGGGCGACCTCGCGCTGCATCGCGATCGCCATTCGCGCCGCGCGCCGCGCCGGATCGGGGACCGGCACCGGATCGTTGAAGAAGACCATGATGCCGTCGCCGGTGAAGCGCTCGAGCGTCGCCTCGTGATCGATGACGAGCGCGCCGACCGCGGCGTGATATTCGCCGAGCACCTGCATCACGTCTTCCGGATCCGCGGTCTCCGTGAACGCGGTGAAGCCGCGCAGGTCGAGGAAGACGACGGTGATCTCGCGCCGGTGGCTCTTCAGCGGATCGTCGGCGCCGCCGGCGACGATCAGCTCGGCGAGCTGCGGCGAGAAGAAGCGCTTCAGCCGGCTCACCTTGTCGAGCTGGGCGATGCCGTCGGCGACGCGCTGCTCGAGCGTCCGGTTGATCTCGGCGAGCTGCTGGCGCTGCTGGAGCAGCTCGTCGTAGAGCGACTTGATCCGCAGCAGCGAGCGGACGCGCGCCAGCAGCTCGGCCTGGCTGACCGGCTTGCTGAGGAAATCGTCGGCGCCGGCGTCGAGGCCCTTGGCGCGCTCCTCGGCGGGATCGAGCGCGGTGACGAGGACGACCGGCAGCATCGCCTGCGCCGGATCGGCGCGGATCGCGCGGCAGACGTCGTAGCCGCTCATGCCGGGCATCATCACGTCGAGCAGGACGAGGTCGGGACGCTCGGCCGCCAGCACGCGGAGCGCCTCGGCGCCGGAGGTCGCGCTGCAGGTCCGGTAGCCCTTCGCCGCGAGCAGGTCGGCGAGCAGCTTGACGTTGAGCGCGACGTCGTCGACGACGAGGATCTTCGCGCTCGCGGCCGCGTCGGGACTCACTGGATGACCTCGTCGGCGCGGGCCAGCAGCGCGGGGGGAATCGTGATGCCGAGCGCCTTCGCGGTCTTCAGGTTGATGCTCAGGCGAAACTTGGTCGGCCGCTCGATCGGCAGGTCGCCGGGACGCGCCCCCCTGAGGATCTTCGCCACCTGCACCGCCGAACGCCGCACCAGGTCGTCGAGGTCGGCGCCGTAGGCGAGCAGGAAGCCCGCCTGCACCTCGTGCGACTCCTCGCCCATCACCGCCAGCCGGCTGCGCGCCGCCAGCTCGGCGAACTCGCGCCGATGCGGCCACATCGCCATCGGCACGAGCGCCTGCGCGTTGCCGCGCCGGGCCCGGACGACCGCGTCTTCAAGGTCGTTCGAGCCGTGGATGCGGACGACCTGCATCTTCAGCCCCAGCCGGCGCGCGCCGGCCTCGGTCTCGCGCAGCACATCGGTCGCGTCGACGACCTCCACCGGATCGATGATGACGGCGATGTGCGTCAACGGAGGCAGGGCCTGCTTGAGCAGCTCGAGGCGCTTCGCGGCGAGCTCGGGGAACGTGAAGGTGAGGCCGGTGACGTTGCCGCCCGGGCGAGCGAGGCTCTTGGCCCAGCCTTCGCGGACCGGGTCGCTTCCCGACAACGTGACGATCGGAATCGTCGTCGTCGCCTTGCGCGCCGCCTCTCTCGCGGGCTGGCCGCCGGCGAGGATCGCGTCGACCTTCAGCCGCACCAGCTCGGCGGCCGACGTCGCCAGCACCTCGGCATTGCCGTCGGCATAGCGGCGCTCAATGACGACGTTCTGCCCTTCGACGTAGCCGCTTTCGCGCAGCCCCTGGCGAAACGCGGTTTCGTTCGGATCGGGATGGTCCGGCGCCGGCGTGGGAAAGAACGAGAGGAAGCCGATCCGCGCCAGCCGCGCCGGCGCCTGGGCCGCCGCTGCCGACGGCGCAAGCAGCAGCCCCAGCACGCAGGCGAGCGCGCCGGCCGACGCGCCGATCGGCGCGCGGCGACGGCTCGCCGGCGCGAACGCCGTCATCGCGCGGTTCGCCCGTGGGCGAGAAAGCGCTTCACCGTATCGAGGAACTGCTTCAGGTTGATCGGCTTGGTGACGAACGCATCGAACCCCGACGTGACGATCTTCTGCTGGTCGTCGGGCATCACCGACGCCGAGACCGCGATCACGGCGATGGTGTCGAGGGCGCGGTCCGCGCGGATGCGCCGCAGCGCCTCGATGCCGTCGATGTCGGGAAGCTGGATGTCCATCAGGATCAGGTCGGGCTTCTTCTCGCTCGCCAGGCGCACGCCCTCGCCGCCGGTCTGCGCCTCGAGCGTCGCGTGGCCGTTGTGGCGCAGGATGTCGCGGACGAGCTTCATGTTCTTCTCGTTGTCCTCGACGATCAGGATGGTCTTCATCGCTCTGCCCTCGCGTTGACGGCGTATTGTCAGACCGCCTCGACGATGCGCTCGGGAAGGACGAACGCGAAGGTCGAGCCCTGGCCGGGTGCGCTTTCGACCCGCATCGTGCCGCCGTGCAGCTCGACGAAGCGCTTCGCGAGCGACAGGCCGAGGCCGGTGCCTTCCGACTTCCTCAGGTAGTCGCCGCCGGCCTGGCGGAACTCCTCGAAGACGAGCGCCTGCTGGTCGGCGGCGATGCCGACGCCGGTGTCGACGACGGCGATCTCGACGGCGTCGCCGAGCCGGCGCGCGCGCAGCGTCACCTTGCCTCCGGCGGGCGTGAACTTGACGGCGTTCGAGAGCAGGTTGATCACGACCTGCTTGAGCTTCCGGATGTCGGCGACCCAGTCGCCGAGGCCGTCTTCGACCTCGAGCGCGAGCACGAGGCCCTGCCGGTTAGCGCGCTCGCGGACCAGCGTCGTGCAGTTGTCGAGCAGCATCGGCAGGTTGGTCGTCGCCAGGTCGAGCTCCATGCGCCCGGCCTCGATCTTCGACAGGTCGAGGATGTCGTTGATGAGCGAGAGCAGGTGGTGGCCCGAGGTGTGGATGTCGAGCAGGTACTCGAGCTGTTTGTCGTTGACCTCGCCGAACATCTTCTCCGACAGCACCTCGGAGAAGCCGATGATCGCGTTGAGCGGCGTGCGCAGCTCGTGCGACATGTTGGCGAGGAACTCCGACTTGTGCTT
>Ga0070671_100001169_pt1 | contig 19598 bp, 16 predicted proteins | sample KBSS73metaG_FD_65341 | JGI IMG/M metagenome (GOLD analysis project Ga0070671, IMG submission 65341) | Switchgrass rhizosphere microbial communities from Kellogg Biological Station, Michigan, USA - KBS S7-3 metaG | ecosystem: Host-associated > Plants > Roots > Rhizosphere > Soil ...
GGATCGCGATCGGCTTCGCCAGCCTCCACCTGCTGACAGCGATCACGCCGTTGTCGGTGTGGTCCATGAACTTCTCGATGATGATCGGCCTCGCCGTCGGCATCGACTACAGCCTCTTCATCGTCAGCCGCTACCGGGAGGAACGGGTCGAAGGAAAGGACGCGCTCGCCGCCATCGAGAACACGCTCGGCACCGCGGGGAAAGCGGTGTTCCTTTCGGCGCTGACCGTCGTGCTGTCGCTCGCTGCCGTCTACCTCGTGCCGGTCATGGTCTTCCGCTCCATGGCGCTCGGCATGATCCTGTCCGTCGTGGCGGTCGCCGCCGCGGCGCTCACGCTGCTGCCGGCGGTGCTCGTCGCCCTGGGCGACCGGATCCTCATCGCCAAGAACGTCGACGACCCCGACATCGCCGCGGAGAGCCGCTGGGGGCGTTGGACGGCGCAGTCGATCCGCCGACCGGGCACGGTGCTCGCCGTCGGGCTCGTGCTCCTCGGCGGCCTCGTCGCCCCTGCGATGGGAATGCGCCTCGGGATGCCCGGCGCGCACGTGGTCGACCGCGGCCACACCAGCCGCGACGGCTACGACATGCTCGTCGCCGGGTTCGGGCCCGGCGCCGCTGCTCCGGTGTTCATCACCACGCCCGACGCGGACGCGTCGCGGGTCGTTGCCATCGCCCGCGCCCACCCCGGCGTGGTCGACACCCAAGTGGTCACCTCGCCGGCCGCCACCGGGCGCACCGTGGTGCGGGTGATCGGCTCGACACCGGTCGACGATCCGCGAACCGGAGTGCTGGTCAGCAGCCTGCGCCACGATCTCCACGACGCGGTGCCCGGCGCCCGGGTCGGAGGGCCGGCCGCCCAGAACCACGACCTCACCAGCGTCCTCACCGGCCGCGCGCCCTACGCCATCGCGCTCATCCTCGTGGTGGCGTTCCTCCTGCTGCTCGTCGTGTTCCGCAGCATCGTCATCGCCGTCAGCTCGATCCTGCTGAACGTGCTCACCGTCGGCGCCGCCTTCGGGTTCGCGACGCTCGTGTTCCAGCACGGCATCGGCGCCGGCCTGCTCGGCATCGACCACCAGCACTTCATCGACGCCTGGGCGCCACTGTTCTTCTTCGCGCTCCTCTTCGGGCTCTCGATGGACTACCAGCTGTTCCTGCTCGCCGCGATCCGCGAGCGCTACGAGGCCACCGGCGACACGCGGCGCGCCATTCAGGAGGGCATCGCCCGCACCGGTCGACCCATCACCAACGCCGCGCTGGTGATGATCGCCGTCTTCATCGCCTTCGGCGTCACCGGACCGATCCCGCCCACGGAGCTCGGCATCACCTTGGCGGTCGCCGTTCTCCTCGACGCCACCGTCGTGCGCGTGCTCTTGGTGCCCGCTGTCATGGCCCTCATCGGCGAGCGGAACTGGTACCTGCCCCGCTGGCTCGACCGCGCCCTTCCTCACGTCCACTTCAGCCACTGAAAGGCCACACCATGACCACGACCCACACACCGACGCGGTGGCCGCTCGAACGGGTGCTGTTCGCGCTCGCCGGCACCATGACCCTGCTCAGCGCGCTGCTCGCCGCGACCGTCAGCCCCTGGTTCCTGCTGCTCACTGCGTTCGTCGGCGTGAACCAGTGGGCCTACGTCACGGTCGGCGCCTGCCCCGCCTCACTCGTGCTGCAACGCGCCCTCGGCGTCCGGGCCTGTCGGCAGACGCGGTGATCAGCGTCCCTTCATCCGCTCCAGTCACCGCGGGCGTGCCCGGTGCTACACGCCCGGGCCGCCTCCCACGTACTCATGATTTGCGGGCCGTGATCAGCCAGACCGCGCTGCCGAACCGAACGCCTTCAGGCGTTTCGTGCGATCGGAGCGCGGCCTTCAGCTTCTCGTGTGCCTCTGCCCGGGTGACTTCGTCGAGACCTGCCGACAGACCTTTGACCAGGCCGATGTCGCCGACGAAGTCGTAGGCCGCCTCGGCGTCGGCGCCAAACCACAGCGGCTCGTTGAACGACGTGAGTTGGACCGCCTCGAAACCGACGCCCGTCAGCAGGGCTTCGACATCGTCAGGGTCGGCCAGCGCGGCCGGGCCCGGCGCGCCGGGCGCAGGCATCGGCAAGTCACGCCCGGCGGCCAACGACTCGCGCACGACCATGATCCACTCGTTGGCGGCGTTGGCCTGCCAGACCAACAGAGCCAGCCGACCTCCCGGGCGCAGCGCCGAGCCGATGTTCGCAAACGCAGCCGGCCGATCGGCGAAGAACATCACCCCGAAGCGGCTGATCGCGACGTCGAACGTGGCCGGCTCGAAGGCGTGTACTTGCGCGTCGGCCCGGAGGAACTCGACGTTCGTGAGGCCCTCGGTGCTGGCCCGCCGTCGAGCTTCGGCCAGCATCGACTCGGAGAGGTCCACTCCGAGCGCCGACCCGTCCCTCGCGAGCCGTGCCGCATCACGAGTCGACTGACCGGAGCCGCAACCGATGTCGAGCACACGATCCGCCGGCGCGATCGGGTCCGTGTCGAGGAAGCGAGCCCAAATCGAGCGAAACTGGGTGTCGAACTCGTCGGCGAACCGAGTCCACTGGTCGCCCTCATCGCCGTCCCAGGCGTTCGCCATGTCGACGTTGGCAATCGGCTCACTCATACGACCCCATATCTACCTTCCTCAGGAGGGGCGCGGCCGGGCCGCTCGATCCATGCTGGTGGGATGGACGCCGAGGAGCTGCGCAGCCTTCAAACCCCGCTGAAGGAGCGGTACCGCGATGACGCCGCCATGGCGCTGGTCACCCTGCACGCCGAGGGCGAGCTCGGTGCGGATGTCAGCTGCTCGGTCCAGACCGGCCGTGCGCTCGTCGAGGCCGGGCTCCACCCGGCCAGCGGCGGCGACGGCAGCTTCGCCTGCTCGGGCGACATGCTCCTCCAAGCCCTCGTGGCCTGCGCGGGCGTGACGCTGCGGTCGGTGGCCGTGAATCGAGGTGTCGACGTGCGCGGCGGGAGGGTCCGCGCCGAGGGCGATCTCGACTTTCGGGGAACGATGGGTGTCGCCCGCGACGCTCCCGTGGGCTTTCGAGCGATCCGGCTCACCTTCGTGTTGGACACCGAAGCCGACGACGAGGCCCTCGCGCAGCTGGTCGCAGCCACCGAGAGATATTGCGTCGTGCTGCAAACCATCACCGGCGGACCTCCCGTCGACGTCGCCGTCGAGACGGTGTGAGTGGCCGGCGCCAGCAGGGACCGAAAGGACGTCGTCGTGCAGATCCCGAAGCCGACGAGGTCGACCGCGACCGCAGCGTTCGCCGACATCTTCCTCGGACGCGCCGGCGGAGCTCGGTCGTCTCGTTCCCGTTGGGGAGGACGTGAAACCGCCGGGGAACCGCGGACCGCGGTGGGCTACGACCCGACGACCAGGGGAAGGGAACGCCCGTGACGAGGGATGCCACCTCGACCCTGCGGGCGCTCGCCAAGGAAGCCGCGGCATGCCGACGGTGCGACCTCTGGCGCGACGCCACCCAGGTCGTCTTCGGGTCGGGTCCGGTCGGGGCGTCGATGATGCTGATCGGCGAACAGCCTGGGGACCAAGAGGACCGCGCCGGCGAGCCGTTCGTCGGGCCGGCCGGCCGCGAGCTCGACGATGCCCTGGCCGACGCCGGGATCGAACGGGCCGACGTCTACCTGACGAACGCCGTGAAGCACTTCAAGTGGACAGCGCGGGGGAAGCGCCGGATCCACCAGCAACCCAACCGCGGCGAGGTCCTCGCCTGCCGCGACTGGCTCGGCGGCGAGCTCGCCGCGGTTCGGCCGTCGGTGGTCGTCACGCTCGGCGCCACCGCCGGTCAAGCCCTGTTCGGGGCGAGCTTCCGCGTCGGGACGGCGCGCGGCGCCGTCCTCGATCACGAGGGCATCCCCGTGGTGGCGACGATCCACCCCTCGGCCATCGTCCGGCTTCGCGACCCCGTCGAGCAGACGTCAGCCCACGACGGGCTGGTCGCCGATCTCCGTCGGGCGGCCACGATCCGCTCGTGAGCCCGTGACGGGACCCGGTGCCTGCCGCGTGGGTTGCTCCGGCTGGTCCTACGCCGACTGGCGGGGTCCCGTCTACCCGGCAGACGCGGCACGACGGACGTGGTTCGGTCTGTACGCGGACCGCTTCGACACCGTGGAGGTGAACAACACCTTCTATCGCCTGCCGTCGGTCGACACCGTCGAGGCATGGGCCGCCCAGGCTCCGGCCTCGTTCGTGTACGCCGTGAAGCTCGGGCAGTTCGGCTCGCATCGGATGAAGCTCCGCGACGCCGAGCGCTGGTTGCCCAACCACCTTGACCGAGTCGAACGCCTGGGCAGCCATCTGGGCCCGAACCTGGTGCAGTTGCCCCCACGTTGGAAACGGGACGTCGCCCGTCTCGACGACTTCCTCGCCGCCGCGCCCCGAGCTCTTCGCTGGGCCGTCGAGCTTCGGGACCCGTCGTGGCTGCACGACGACACCTTCGCCGTGCTCGAGCGGCACGGCGCCGCCTTGTGCATCCACGACCTGCTCGCACGACACCCCTGGATCCGCACGACGGACTGGACCTACGTGCGCTTCCACGGACCCGACCCCCACGCCCGCTACGCCGGGCGGTACGGCGGCCGCCGGCTCTGGCGCACGGCGCGGCGATTGGCGACGTGGCTCGAGGAGGGCTCGGACGTCTATGCCTACTTCAACAACGACCGCCACGGCCACGCCGTCAGCGACGCCGCCTGGCTCCGCGAGCGCCTGCTCCCGGCGCGATCCGGCTAGCTGCGCACGAGCTCAGCCTGGCGAGCTGCGATCAGTCGTCGCTCGACATCGGCCCAGTGCACGACGTTCAGGACGTTTCCTGCTCCATCGAAGCGGAAATCGTTCGGTACACGCCCACGGACAGGAGGTCATCCCATGGCCACCTCCACCACTTCGCCGGGCATGACGAGTCCGGCTGTGCGACACCTACGCGGCGACTACCACGATCCGACGTATCAGGCCTATCTGCTGCTGCGGACCACCTTTGTCGTCGCGCCGATCCTCTTCGGCGTTGACAAGTTCTTCAACTGGATGACCCAGTGGCCCAAGTACCTCTGGGTCGGGTTCCCGAACTGGCTGCATGTCACGCCCCAGCACTTCATGTACGGCGTCGGGGCGATCGAGATCGTCGCCGGCCTCGGCGTGCTGCTCCTTCCCCGGTTCACCCCCTACGTCGTGGCCGGCTGGCTCGCCGGCATCATCACCAACCTCGTCATCTACAGCGTCGCCGAGGGCGGGCACACTGACGTCTACTGGGACGTCGCCTTGCGGGACTTCGGGCTGATGATCGGCGCCCTGGCCCTGGCTCGGCTCGCCGCCGTGTACGCCCCGAACCCGTTCCGACGGGCTCGGACCAACAGGTGACGGACGCAACCAGCCCCAAATGGGCCTGGGACTCGCGATTCGTACCGCCCGCTGACCTGAGCCGGCCGGGAGCCGGGCAACGATGACCGGTCCGGTGTCGTCACGGCCGGTGGTGGTCATCACCGGCGCAGGAGCCGGGGTCGGTCGAGCCTGTGTGCGACGCTTCGCCGGCAGCGGGTACGACGTCGCCCTTCTCGGCCGCGGTCCCGACGGCTTGGACGCCGCCGCCGAGGAGGTACGGGCCGCGTGCGGACAGGCCATCGTGGTTCCCACTGATGTCGCCGATGCCGAGGCCGTCGAAGCAGCCGCGGCGCAGGCCGAGGAGACGCTCGGGCCCATCGACGTATGGGTCAACAACGCCATGGTGTCGGTGTTCTCCCCGGTCCGGGATCTTCGAGCCGAAGAGGTACGCCGCGTCACCGACGTCACCTACCTCGGGGTGGTGCACGGCACCCTCTCGGCCCTGGCCCGGATGCTGCCGCGGGACTGCGGCAGCATCGTGCAGGTTGGCTCGGCCCTGAGCCGCCGGTCGATACCGCTGCAAGCGGCCTACTGCGGCGCCAAGCACGCCATCAAGGGGTTCAGTGAGTCGCTCCGCTGCGAGCTGCTGCACGACCACAGCACCGTCCGCGTGTCGATGGTGCAGCTCCCCGCCTTGAACACGCCGCAGTTCAGTTGGTCACGGACTCGCCTCCCCTGCGAGCCCAAGCCCGCAGGGCCCGTCTACCAACCCGAGATCGCCGCGGCCGCCATCCTTTGGGCCGCCGAGCACGGGCCTCGCGAGCTGAAGGTGGGCGCGCCCACCTCGCTCGTGTTGCTCGCCGACAAGTTCGCGCCGGGTCTGCTCGATCGCTACTTCGCCCGCGTCGGCGTGCGCGACCAGCAGACCGCCGAACCCGTGGCGCCCGACCGGCCCGACAACCTTTGGACGCCCGTTCCAGGCGACCACGGTGCGCACGGACCGTTCGACACCCAGGCCCACGGTCGGAGCCTGCAGCTCTGGCTGCGCACCCGTGGGCTCTCGATGGCACCGCGTCCGGTACGGGCAGATCACAAGATCGCCCGCATCCGCCAGATGTCTGCCAACGCCGTCGGCTGATCTGGCACCCGGGTGAGCATCATCGCCCGGGCGCGAGCCGCCGTGAAGCCAGCGGTCGTCCGCCCTTCGCCCCACGGTGGAGCTCGCGTTCGCTACTGCTGCCGCAGGAAGCGGAGAACCGCGAGGACCCGGCGGTGGTCCCGCTGGCCGGGCGGCAGGTCGAGCTTCATGAAGATGTTGCGGACGTAACCCTCGACGGTCTTGGGGCTCACGAAGAGCTGGTCGGCGAGGCCGGCGTTGGTGAGGCCTTGGGCCATGAGCGCGAGGACCTCACGTTCGCGGTCGCTGAGCGCCTGCAGGGGATCCTGAGCGCGGCGCCGTCCGACAAGGCGGGCGACGAGTTCGGGATCGATCACCACTTCGCCGGCGGCAACCCGGCGCACGTCGACGGCAAAGGCGCCGAGGTCCGACACCCGGTCCTTGAGCAGGTAGCCCACGCCACCGTCGAAGTCGTTCATGAGTCGCAATGCGTGGTGCACCTCGACGTACTGCGACAGCAGCATGAGTCCGATGTGCGGTGCGGTGGCGCGGATGGCCGCGGCGGCTTCGATGCCTTCGTCGGCGAACCCGGGCGGCATCCGGAGGTCGGTGACCACCGCGTCCGGGCACTCACGGCGGGCGAGGTCGACAAGGCTGGGCCCGTCGGACGCCTGGCCCACGATGACGAATCCGACTTCAGTGAGGATGCGGGCCAGGCCTTCACGGAAGAGCATCGAGTCGTCCGCCACGATCACGCGCACGGCAGCACCGTCGCGATCCGCGTGCCACCGCCGCGAGGGCTGTCGACCTGCAGGTGCGCGCCGAGCGCGGCGAGGCGGTCCGCCGTGCCCTGGAGCCCGCCGTCCTCGGTGCGGGTGGCACCGCCGCACCCGTCGTCGACGACCTCCACGAAGAGTCCCGTGTCGACTTTGGTGACGCACACACGCACCAGCCGGGCCGAGGAGTGGCGCGCCGCGTTGGTGAGCGCCTCGCCGACGAGGAAGTACGTCGCCGCCTCGACCTCCCAAGGCAAACGCTCATCGACGCTCACGGCGAGCTTCACCGGGATCGGCGATCGGTCGGCGAGCGTCTCGAGCGCGGCCGCGAGTCCTTGCTCCGTGAGCACCGTCGGGTGCAACCCGCGGGCGAGCTCGCGCAGCTCGGACGTCGCGTCGAGTAGCTGCGCACGCGCCGTTCGCACACCAGCCGCCAACGCCGAGTCGGCGGCGGCGGCGCGCTCAGCCAGCACGCCGAGCTCCAGCCCGAGCGTGACGAGGCGTTGCTGAGCTCCGTCGTGCAGGTTCCGCTCGATCCGTCGCCTCGCCGCGTCTTCGGCGGTCACGATGCGGCGGGCCGCCGCCTGGAGCTCGCCGGCCTGGCGCTGGTGAGCGATGACGAGCGCTGTCTGGGCGACGAGGTCCGATAGCACGCGGTCCTCGAGGGCGGTGAGCGTGACACCCGAGGGCTTGCGGAGCGCGAGCGCTCCGACGACGGTGCCGTGGTGCGTCACCGGTCGAACCTCCCACTGCGGTCCGCCGATGTCGTCGAGCGCCTTCGTCCCCTCCTCCACCCCCGGGCCGGGCCAGCCGGCCACTGCGGCGAGCCGGTCGGCCTCGCCGACCCAGACGACAACCTCGCGGGCGCCGACCGCGTTGGCGACCGTCGTCGCGATTCCGGCAAGCAGTTCGCCGGGCTCGTCGTGGATCCGCTCGGTCAACTGGGCGAGCGCCTCGTACGGCGTAGTGCGATGCCCGTACACGAGACGGTCCGCGACGCGCTGGGCCTTGCTACGCAATGGATCGGCGGCCAGCGCGACGACTGCGGTGGTGATCAGCCAGAGCACACCGCGCCCCGACGGGACCACTGACCCGATGCCGAGGACGACCGCGATGTATCCCGCGGTGATGACGACGACCATCGCGCCGATGACCAGGGTTCTGTTGAGCAGCGGGTCGATGTCGAACAGCCGGTACTTGAGGATGGCGACGCCCGCCGCCACGGCGAGCAGCGGCAGCGCGAGCAGGCCGGGTGCAGGACTGCCGGCGACGGCCAGCCCGCCGAGGAGCAGCGCGATGTCGACGACGACCGCGTACACCAACCAGCGCATCTGGCGGACCTCATCACCGCGTGCCCGGCGCATGCGGACGACGATCGCCGCCGTCCACAGCAGCTGGAACAGCACATAGCTCACGCGCGCGCCGTCCCAGAACGTCCGAGCGCCGGCGAGCCCGGCAATGTGCAACGGGTGTCGGACGACGAGCGCGGTGCGGTCGTAGTCGACCGGCCACAACGCCGACACCACCGACAGGCCGGCGCCGACCGCGAGCATGCCGGCGACGGCGACGCGCCACCTCGGCGACAGCAGCCGGCCGTCGGGAAACGCCATCAACGTCCACCCCGCCAGGGCGATCGCGAACGACAGCGGCCAGACGCCGAGCCACCCGATCCACTCCGCGGCCGGCAGCGGCCCGTCATGCGCGCCGTACTGGCGGCCGAAGAACATCACCGCGTGCACGACGCCCACCGCGACGAACAGCACCGCCTCCCGGTGGCCGGGCCGCACCCGAAGGACGTACAGGCCTACCGCGGTGAAGGAGAGCGCCAGCAAGCCGTTGTGCGCGTTCCCGAGGCGGAAGCCGAGAGACCAGCCCGCCACGACGAAGCCAGCGACCACCAGCCCGACTGCGACGACGGCCGCTTCTCGCCTCGCTGATGGCGTGTTGTCGACGTCCGCAATCGCCTCCACCCGCACCGCTGCATCGTGTCAAAGCGGCGGCGCCCTCGGCTTCAGGGTTCTCCCTGAGAACGTGCAGGGCCAGCACAGATGCACACCGGTCTCGGCCTCGCGCACGGTTGGCAGGTCCGTTCGCGACCGCACCGGAGGATCTCATGACGACCACGATCGAAGCCCGCCCGAACGCCGCGCCCACGCGCGGCGTCGCCCGCCTCGCCGGCCTCTGCTTCATGATCGCCGGGATCGCGTTCACGGTGGGCGGCGCCTCCCACCCCAGCGACAGCGGTACCGGCAACAAGGTGAAGCAGCTCCACGACATGCTCGTCGACTCGAGCTGGTACCCATCGCACGCGGCGCTGCTGCTCGCCATGATCCTGTTCGCCATCGGCCTGTTCGGGCTGCGGAAGCGAGCGGACCTCGCGCCCGGCGTGGAACGCCTTCTGGACATCGCGTTCGTCATTGCCTGCGTCGCCGTCGTATCGATGGGCGTCCACCTCGGCACCGCGCTGGACGCAGAGTCGGTGGCCGACGGCCACCAGTCGCTCGTGTCACGCATCGAGACGGTCAGCGAGGCCATCGACGCCGTGTGGGCGCTGGCGCTCGCGGCGCTTGCGCTGGCTGGGGGCGTGACCCGTACCATCGGCAACCGCATCGCGCTCGCGTTCGGCGTCGCCGGCGGTGTCGCCTTCGCGCTTGCGTCTGCGACGATCCCCTACACCGACACCTTCGACCCGCTCTTCAAGGCCGGTTCGTTGCTCGCCATCTGGGCGATCATCGTCGGGGTCATCGAGCTTCGCCGTCCGGTGTGACCGCGACGCCAGCGTCGTCGGGCACGAAGACAGCGGCCGGTGCCGATCCGTGTCCGCTGGATCCAGTCCTACGAACCGGGTGAGGACCGGTGGTACTGCTACCTCGACGATCTCGCCTTCGTCATGGACGGCGCTCTGTCCTTCGCGCACCCGTGAGCGGTGATCATCGGCCGACCGCGGTTCGGCGAACGGTCGCTCCTGTCCGACGTCGTCGCCTCTAGCTCAGGCGCCGCAGCAGTCGCCGCACCGGGCGGAACCGCGGGGCGCGCTGCTCGCGCATCGCCGTCACGGCCTCGGCGAAGTCACCCGACATGGCGCCGAGCACGCTCGGGTCCCAGTCGCCCGAGCCCACCGCGCTCCACGACCTGGCCATGGCCACCTTGGTGAACGCGATCGAGGTCGGTGAGCACTGGCGCAGGCGGGCGATCAGGTCGGCCACGGCGGCGTCGACCTCGTCGGCCGGCACGGCGGTGGTGACGAGGCCCAGCTCGGCGGCCCGGCGCCCGTCGATCGACTCGCCGAGCAGCAGCAGCTCCTTGGCTGGCATCCACCCGATGGCCCGCGGCGCGCGCCACGCCGCGCCCCAGCCGACGGCGAGGCCGAATCGCACCTCGGGCAGGGTGAACGCGGCGTCCTCGGCGGCCACCACGAAGTCGCAGGCGAGCAGGTGCTCCAGCCCGCCGCCGAGCGCCCCGCCCTTGGCCACGCCGATCACCGGCTTCTCGAGCGTCTCCGTGAGCTGGCCCAGGCGCTGACCGGCGCCGATGACCTCGAAGAAGTCGACGGCATCGAGGGCTCCGTCGGGGAACAGCTCGCCGGCCACGGCCGCGCCCTGGTGCACGGCATCGCCCGCCGTGGTGAGCACGACCACGACCACCTCGGGGTCGCGCGCCGCGTCCTCCAGCGCGTCGGCGATCTGCTCGATCGTGGCCGCCGCCATGCCGAAGCGGGCGGTGTCGCTGTCGCCCGGTCCGTCCTTGGTGATGGTGGCGACGCCGTCAACCTTCTCGTAGCGCACGTGGGTGAAGGGCACGGACCCCGACGTTACGAGCTGGCTAGGAGACTGCTGAGCAAAGAGCCGCACGTCGTTCGCCGGCCATCGACGCCGATCGCAGAGTCCTCGTCGCCTCAAAGCCGGCAAGGGGAGTCAGCCGCTCCTGCGATGTTGCGAGGTCCGTCCTCCTCCGGGCCGTTGCGTCGTCGTGCGGTTTGACACGACGTTTGACACGTCCGGCGTCGTTCGCCGTCGTCCGAGGCCAATCATGTACGCCACGCCGTCAGATGAGCGTCGACCGCCCACTGCTCGATACGGCGCCGGTCTGACTCGGCCGGGAGGGCCTCGTCAGCGGCGAGCGCCTCGAGCTTCGAGTCGAGGTCGAGGCACCGCGTCCACCACTCGTCGAAGGTGATGTCGCCGCGCCGGACCGCGCGTAGCCAGTCCGCGCGCAGTGCATGGCGTACTTGGTGTCATAGCCGTGTTCCGCGATGAGTTCCTCGCGCTGTCCGCCTCCGCGTCGTCCGTGACCCCCGCCCCGCGTCCCGAGCAACCTCATGGCCTGAGACTGCATGTAACCGCGGTAGCGCGGCACGACATGACGGCCGACGAATGCCTCACCGAGCGTGCGCAGCTCCTCCCCTTGGTCGGTCGTGTGGATGACGGGCGCCCAGAACGACATGAGGATCGACGGGTTGCCTCCAGCGGCTAGCCGAATGAATCGACGTAGTGAGTGCAGGGTGCGATCAGTGTCGCCCGGACCGGAGCGGACACCTTCGGGTTGCGTGCGCTGCATGACGGTGGCGAAGCCGCGTTCGCCGACGCCGAGGACTTCGTGCGGCGATTCGATGAGGACGCCCATCTCGTCGTGGTCCTCGCCGCCCGGGAGTCCGGTGCCGTGCGCGGTGGAGCCAACCTCGACGAGCAGGATCGTCGACACCGGTAGCGGCGGGATCTCCAGCACACCACCATGGTGGCCGATGTGCTGGAGTCCGTCCGGCGTGATCAGAACGGCCATGCCGCGTTGCGGCCGTCCTCGATGACCTTCATGACCGTGAAGGTGGCGTCGGTGAAGCCACCGATCGTGTACCGGCCCCGCTCGCCCGACGGCAGCGCGGACGGCCGGTAGCCGGCCAGGTTGAAGGCGTAGATGAGCGGCACGTGGTCGAGCCGGACGTGGCCCGAGTCGTGCTGCTGATCGTCGGTGAAGATCACCGCCCGCTGGTGGCGCTTCGGGTCGAACCACCGGGCGATCGCGGTGTGGCCGAAGGTGGCGTGACCGACCGAACCGATCGAGCGCACCACCTTGTCCACGCCACCGAGCACCGACATGCCCTCGAGCTTGCGCACGAGCGCGTTGGTCTGGCCGTAGATCACGACGTCGACGTTGGACGCCCGCTTGGCGGTGGCCATGGCCATCACGGCGGCGACCTCGACGCGCGTCATCGTCGACCGGCCCGACACCGCCGACTGCATCGAACCCGACGTGTCGATCACGACGAGCGTGCCGTCGAGCGCCGGGATGTTGCCGATGGTGAGCTCGAGCGTGCGGCCAAGCGCCCGCTTCCAGTTGTCCGACGGCGCGTTCTTGTACGCCGCCCACACCTGGAACGGGAACAGCCGGGCGCGCGAGACCTGCTCGGCGTCGGTGATCTTGTTGATGACCGCGTCGACCGCGGCGTTGGCGATGCCTGCCTCATCGAAGTTGCGCAGGTTCCGCACGAGCGCCATCACGCCCATCGACGGGATGACCGCCTCCCACGCCTCGGCGTCCATGCCGCCCGGAAGCCAGCCCGACAGCCGCTCCCACGAGAAGCCGGCGTCGGCGAGCGTGGCCGGACCATGGGCGCGCAGCACGGCACGACGCTCCTCCATCGGAAGCGCGTCGAGCTCAGCCGCGGCGGCGAGCACCGGCAGCACGTCCGCGTCCGCCCGAGCGTCGTCGTGGTGACGGCGGTCGAGCAGGAACTTGAACAGTGCCGACTGGCGCGCGTCACGGGGCGACGGGTGGGTCAGCTCGATGACGTCGGCCATGCGGATCTGACGCGACAGACCGTCGTAGCGCAGCGCGGCGCGCTCGGTGTAGAGGCGACGGGCGGCGTCGGCGATGCCGCGCTTGATCGGCATCGGGACGTTGCGGCCGTGGCGGGTGAGCCAGTAGCCGAGCAGCTCGCCCGGCTCATCGGCGCGCTGCAGGGCGCGCGCGACCACCGAACGGCCGAACGGGCCGCCCGCCGCCACGTACTCGGCGGCCATCACGACCGCGGCCGAGCGCATGAGCATCGTCTCGCGCAGGTACTGCGCCAGACCGACCTGGCCGGCCTCGGCGTCGGCGCCTGCGATGAACGTCGGCTTCGCCGCCGTCACGGTGTGCACGAGCTCGACGAAGCGCGCGTCACGCTTGTCGGCGCGCTCGTAGAACGTGTCCTCGCCAACCATGTTCGTCACCGCGAGCGTGAACAGCTCCGACTCCGGGTCGCGGGCGAACGCGCCGCCTCCCTCGAACGTGCGCGTGCGCTCGTTCGTGGTCGCGATCGGTGCGGTCAGGTTGGTACGCAGCGGGCGCCGCTTGGTGCCCGAGAACTTCGGCATGACGCCCTCCTCTCTCTCTTCTCTCTTGTTGGTTGTTGTGATGTCGATGGGTCCGGTCAGGGAACTCGGTGGACGAGCGGATCGCCGATTTGAACGGCACGCCCGAAGGCGCTTCAGCCAGATGAAGGACGCCCGTCCTTCGCAGCTGACCGGAGTGGTGAGATCGGCCTGAGAACCCGAGCGACAGAGGACGCTGTCCACTGCTCTGCCCACTGAGCTACGTCCACGAGGGACGGCGGGACTCGAACCCGCGACCGTTGGATCCAAGAAGGAACCCCCGTCTACGCAACAGGCCGATCTCTCTACAGAGGCATCGATGGCTGCGAGGCCACGGTTCGAACGCAGAACTCCTGGTTCAGAGCCAGGCGTGATCCCGGTTTCACCACCTCGCAATGACTTCCTTCGCCACGTAGGCGGGGTCTGGACGGGAGGACTCGAACCTCCAACCCCCGGCTTCCGACGCCGGTGCGCTCGCCATTGCGCCACGTCCAGGTGGTCCTCACGTCCCGGTTGGGCTACGTGAGCGTGCGTACTGACGGCGAGATTCGAACTCGCACTGATCGCGGTCTGGGCGCGACGCCTCTTCCAGTTGGGCTACGTCAGCGTGGACCAGGTCGGACTCGAACCGACAACCTTCTCCTTGCAAGGGAGTTGCGCTTCCAAGTTGCGCCACAGGCCCATTGGTCGCGGGAGCGGGAGTCGAACCCGCGTGCAAGGCGTATGAAACCTCGCTGATCCCAGATCTCCCGCAGTGCGCCAGGCTGCCGCCGCCTGAGGCATTGATGGGGTGACCGGCCGGACTCGAACCGGCTTCCTCCGGGGCCACATCCCGGCGTGTCGTCCACTTCAACCTCGGCCACAGTCGACGAGGGAGGACTCGAACCTCCAACCTCCTGTTTGTAAGACAGGCCGTCTGCCGTTGACGTACTCGTCGCTTGCGTAGAGCACCGTGGAGTCGAACCACGTATCCCGCGGTATCAGCGCGGTGCCTTCACCGTCTGGCTCGTGCTCCGTGCGTGGTCCCGGAAGCGCTCGAATCTCCTCCTGCCGGGTTTCAACCGGCCGCTCCACCGTCAGAGCTTCAGGACCATGCGTCTGCTCGAGGACCGAGCGAACGAAGGCGTCGGTTTCAATTGACAGTTGAAGGAACCCTCGTTCTTCGCATCGAGCAGACAGAGCCGACGGTCGGGATCGAGACCGAGACTCCCTCTGGGTACGGGCCGAGCGTCCTTGCCTTCAGGACCTCGCCGGCGTGGAGTGGGCGGAGGGAGTTGAACCCTCGCCTTCGGCGTGGGGCGCCGACGTGCTGTCCGTTGACACCACGCCCACGGGCGTCGGGCCGGCGCCGGCCCGACGGGTGGTCAGGTCCCCTTGTAGTTGAGGACCTGGTGCAGCGTGTGCAGGACCTCGACGAGGTCGGCCTGGTCGGCCATGACCTGATCGATGTCCTTGTAGGCGGCGGGGATCTCGTCGACGAGCGCGTCCGCTCGGTTCGACAGCCACACCTTGCCCTTCATCTGCTCGGCGAGATCAGCCGTGGTGTACAGCTTCTTCGCCTTGGTACGCGAGTGGCGACGGCCGGCGCCGTGCGAGCACGACATCCAGCTCGCCTCGTTGCCCTTGCCCCGCACGATGTAGCTGCGCGTGCCCATCGAGCCGGGAATGACACCGAGGTCGGTGACGTCGGCCTTGATCGCGCCCTTGCGGGTGATCCAGGTCTCGACGCCCTTGTGCACCTCGCGCTGGGTGAAGTTGTGATGGCAGTTGATGCGCTGCGTCTCGCGTCCGGTACCGATGAACGCGAGGACCTCGCGCATGGCGTTGTCCATCATCTGGTCACGGTTCGCTCGCGCGTACTCCTGCGACCACAGCATGTCGCCGATGTACGCATCGAACTCCGGCGTTCCCTCGACGAAGTACGCCAGGTCTGGATCCTCGAGCCGCAGCTCGAGCTCCTTCGCCAGGTTGCGCGCCTTCGCGATGTGCTGCTGGGCCAGCTGGTTGCCGATGCCACGCGACCCCGAGTGCAGCACCACCCACACTCGCTGCCGCTCGTCCACGCACAGCTCGAAGAAGTGGTTCCCCGAACCGAGCGTGCCGAACTGCTTGAGCACCTTGGTGGTCTTGTCCGCCGCCAGCTCGGATGCCGGCTTGTGCTCGGCGAGCCACTTGTCGGCGTTGCGTGCCACGCGGTCGTGGCCCTGACCAACACCGGCCGGGATCGCCTTCTCGATGCGGCCGAGCAGCGGCTCGAGGTTGTCGGGCAGCTGCGACTCGACGATGTCGAGCTCGGCGGCGATCATGCCGCAGCCGATGTCGACGCCAACGGCCGACGGGATCACCGCGTTCTTCGTCGGGATGACCGAGCCGACCGTCGCACCGATGCCGACGTGCGCGTCGGGCATGAGCGCAACATGCCCGTCGACGATCGGCAGTCGCGCCGTCTTCTCTGCCTGGCGGATGGTCTCGGGGTCGATGTCGCTCGCCCACGAGATGAGCTTGTCGTTGATCTGGTTGGGCATGTCACCCCCTCCTTGTTGTGGTGTTGCGGTGGTGTGGTCGGCGGGACTCGAACCCGCATCCTCAGAGTGGCGTTCTGAGATCCTCGCCGTTGAACGACGACCACGTGGTCAGCGATCCGTGAACCGAGTGGAACGAGGACGAGTTGCCGGGTCTTGCCCCTCCGGCTTCCAGCGCGATCTCCCGTCGCGCGGGGTCTTGCATGGTGGAAGGATCCCCGTTCCGTCGCATCGGATCGACATGGACGCCCGAACAGGACTCTCACCTGTGTGACGCGGTTTGCAGCCGCGTGCCTCGATCCTCGGCCACCGGGCGATGTGCTGCCAGAGGAGGATTCGAACCTCCACAGTCGGAGTAACAATCCGACGTCCTTCCGTTGGACGATCTGGCATCGAGTACCGCGACGGGGAGTTGAACCCCGGTCTCCGGGTTGAGGGCCCGGCGTCGTGTCCGTTGGACTACCGCGGCATGGTGAAGCGGAAGCGGGGCGACTCGAACGCCCAACGGCCACGCGGACCGCTACCTGGTTTCGGGACAGGCTCCTCATCCAGCCGGATCACTTCCTTGTTGGGGCCTCGCCGGCACGACTCGAACGTGCGACCCCCGCCTTCGGAGGGCGGTGCTCTCGTCCACTGAGCTACGGCGAGATGGAGCGTCGACGGCAGGACTCGAACCTGCACTCACCGGTTTCGTAGACCGGGGCCCTCTCCCATTGGACGACGTCGACATGGTGTTGCTGCGCGCCACCGATCGGATTTGAACCGACGACCTACTGCTCGACAGGCAGTTGCTCTCACCACTGAGCTACGGCGGCAGGGTGCGCGCCCTGGGTCTCGAACCCAGTCTCGTCCGGGGTAAGAGCCCGGTGCCCTACCAGTCAGGCGTGACGCGCGTCGTGGGCCGGGGAGGAATCGAACCTCCGTTGTCGGAAGACGGCTGGTCTACAGCCAGCTGCGCCGCCATGGCGCGACCGACCCATGCGCGGTCGGTGTGGCGACCGACCGCATTCGACGATGCCTCTGTAGTTGTCAAGGTGCTGGTGTCCCGACTGGTTGCCGGGGCGCGTTGAAGCAGGCTCGGAAGGAGTCGAACCCTCGGCCATCGGGTTTGGAAGCCGTGGCACCGCCGTGGCTCGAGCCCAAGTGGAAAGCGCGCATGACGTGGTGCGCGCGGTGTGCGGGAAGCGTTGGCGAGTTCGGCGAGAAGTGCTGCGCCGACTACCAGCGCACGACGGGCCTGCCGGTATTGGCAGTATCCCGTCGTCCCGGCTTCAACTCGCTATGGAGTCGTGAGCCGGCCTGGCACGCGTACGCGCCGAAGCTCGACAGGGCTTGACCCTGGAGCGTTCGTTCGGCGGTGAAGATGCGTGCCATAGGAACGATGATGATCCGCTCTTCGCGGATACGTGTCAACCATTTATCGCAGTCGACGTGTCGGACTGTGCCCTTCGCCTCTACCGACTCGCCAGTCCGGCGCGTCACTGGATGCAAGACCGTTCCGGTCAGCGATCGAACACTGACAGCGAGTGGGTTTCGCAACCGCCGGTCGTCACACGCCGATGCGAGTGAAGGTCATGTGGGTGACGCCACTGGGCGACGACGTGGCTTCGATCTCGTAATCCTGGTCGATGCCTTCGAGGCCGTCCCAGAGGCGCACTCCTCGGCCGAGGAGGATGGGAACGACGACGAAGTGCATGTGGTCGATGAGTCGGACGGCGACGAAATCGCGGATGACCGTCGCGCCTCCGCCGATCCGTACGTCGAGTCCGCCGGCGGCGTCGCGGGCGGCGGCGAGCGCGTCGCTGGGCGACGCGTCGAGGAAGTGGAACGTCGTGCCGCCCTCCATCACGATCGACGGCCGCGGATGGTGGGTGAGCACGAACACCGGCGTGTGGAACGGCGGGTCGGCGCCCCACCAGCCGTGCCAGTCGGGGTCCTCGTGCCAGCCGGGCGGGCCGAACTTCCCCGCTCCCATGATCTCGGCACCGATGCCCGTCTCGTGTTGGCGGGCGAAGGCATCGTCCACGCCGGCGCTGCCCCCCTCGCCGCCGAATATCGTCCGACCCCATCTCGTCGCGAACATCCATTCGTGCAGACGTTCGCCGGCATGACCGAACGGCGCGTCGAGACGTTGGACTTCGCCGGTGCCGAAGCCGTCGAGCGAGATCGAGAAGTTCTGGACACGGGTGAGCGACATGGCTGACTCGACTCAAGCCGTCGTTGCGAGCGGTGGGTGCTCGAGCACTCGCGGGCGGTACTCGACGAGTTGGATGCCGCCGTCGAAGGTCCGGTTGTCGATCATCTCGAGCGCGACGTCGGGGTAGCCGTCGTAGATGCGTTCGGATCCGGTGGCGCCCGTGATCACCGGGAACATCACGACCCGGAACCGATCGACGAGGCCGGCTCCCAGGAGCGATCGGCTCAAGCTCAGGCTGCCGATCGTGCTCAAGGTGCCCCCGCCGTCATGCTTCATCGCTCGAACGCCATCGACTGCGTCATGCCGCACGAGCGTGCTGTTGGCCCAGGTGAGAGGCTCGTCGAGCGAAGACGAGAACACGATCTTGGACGCGGCGGTCAGACCGCCGACCGACTCCTGTTCATCGGCGCTGAACTCCTCGGTTCCCTCGGGCATCACGCCGCCGGCGAAGCCGGACATCAGGCGGTAGGTGTTCGCGCCCATCAGGTAGGTGACCTCGGGCTGCTCCTCGAGCCACGCGAGATACTCGGGTCCCTGCAACCCCCACCAGCCGGGCCAGCCCTCCCCGGACGCGTACCCGTCGAGCGTGGTGATGAAGTCAACGAGCAGCTCTCGCACGGAGGTCTCCTTGTTCGTGGCGCATCTGGCTTGGTGTCCGGCCCGCTTGGGTGGTCGTCGCTGCAGAGGTAGACGACGACGAATGAGAGGATTCATCGGTCGAGTGCCGTTCCGACTCGCGATCAGCGAAGCTCTTCGGCGAGTCCGAGGAGAAGACCCTCCGGCCCTCGGATGTAGCAGAGCCGATACGTGTCCTCGTACTGAACGACCTCGCTGCTCACCAGCTCGGCGCCATGCTCACGGAGCCTGGCAAGCGTTTCGTCGAGGTCGTCTACGGCGAACATGACGCGCAGGTAGCCGAGGGCGTTCACCGGGGCCGTCCGGTAATCAGCCACGACTGGAGGCGCGAGGAATCGAGAGAGCTCGAGTCGGCTGTGGCCGTCCGGAGTGCGCATCATGGCGACCTCGACCCGCTGGTCGGGCAACCCGGTGACACGCCCTGACCACTCCCCTTCGATCGTGCCCTGCCCCTCGAGCTCGAGCCCCAGGTCCTGGAAGAACGCGATCGCTCTCGGTAGGTCCTCGACGACGATCCCAACGTTGTCCATGCGTTGAACCGCCACCCGCCCGAACCTACGCGACGCGGTCAACCGCGGGTCCAGCAGGTGCGCAGCGATCATCATGGTGTTCTGGGCGCTCGCCGGGCACTGAGACCTCACGTCGGGGA
>Ga0070671_100001171_pt1 | contig 19584 bp, 15 predicted proteins | sample KBSS73metaG_FD_65341 | JGI IMG/M metagenome (GOLD analysis project Ga0070671, IMG submission 65341) | Switchgrass rhizosphere microbial communities from Kellogg Biological Station, Michigan, USA - KBS S7-3 metaG | ecosystem: Host-associated > Plants > Roots > Rhizosphere > Soil ...
CAACAACATCGCGGACCTCCAGACCGTGGTACCGGGACTCAGGCTGTCCGGCCGCGAAGCATCCGGCAACGCGACCGTCGCCATCCGCGGCATCCGCCAGCAAAGCGCAACGGCCGCCACCACGGGCTTCTACCTCGACGAAACGCCGCTGCAAAAGCGCTCCGCGGGCGGCTTTGCCTCGCAGAACGGCACGCCGGTGCCGCCGCTGTTCGACCTGGAGCGCGTGGAAGTGCTGCGCGGACCGCAGGGCACGCTGTTCGGCGGCGGTTCGGAAGGTGGAACGATCCGCTACATTCAGACGGCGCCGGGCCTCAAGGACTTCTCGTCGTATGGCCGCGCACAATTTCTTTCCACCGAGGGCGGCGGCTCGGGCTACGAGGCGGGATTCGGATTCGGTGGGCCGATCATTGAGGATAAGCTCGGCTTCCGGGCGAGCCTCTTCTACCGCGAGACCGGCGGGTACATCGACCTGACGGACTACCGAAATGGCAGCGTCTACGACAGGGATAGCAATGAGGGCAACGTGGGCGCCGGCCGCGTCGCGTTCACCTGGGCACCGTCCGACACCACCAGGCTGACGGTGTGGTACCTCAAGTCGAGGGACGAGACGGACAATCTGACCACTACGTACAACTTGCCCGAGCCGGGGCAACTTCAGGTCGGGCCGCTTTGCTTCAACATTCCGTACATTCTGTCTTTGCCGGTCCCAGCACGCGCGTTTCTGGTTCCGCCCGCCACCTTGCCCCCTAATCCGGGCTGCAATGCCGCGACCGGCGCCTATGTCGCTAAAGGCTATACCGTCGGGCCTTTCAATCCCGAGCGATTCCAGTCGCTCGCATTCGGTCCGACGCCCACGCGCACCGACATGGAAATCGCGAGCGCAAATTTCCAGTGGGACATCAACGACAAACTAGCGCTGACCTACATCGCCTCGTCGACCTATGACTTGAATCGTGGCCAGAGCCCGCAGAATTTCCCGGCAACCTTGATGGTCTACCCCGGCACGGCCCGGATCGTCACGCCAGGCGCGCCGACCGTGCCGGTTCCGACCGGATCCGGATTCAATCCGAACATCGTCACGGTGCCGAACGGCCTCGGGCTCGGCGCAATGATCGAAACGAATACGCATAATTCGCGCCGTGCGTTTTCGCAGGAACTGCGACTCGCGTCCTCGCCGAATCAGCGTGTGAGCTACGTGGTCGGCGCGTACTTCGCCGACACCAACGCCGATATTCGGATGATCGCAACAACCACGAACGAGGCGTTCCTGGAATTCTCGGGGATGAGCATCCAACAGCGATACGGAGTGCCCTTCAACGGGTTCTTCTCCAATATCTACGAGGCGGATGAAGACACCGAGGCCGCCTTGTTCGGCGACGTCACCGTACGCTTTACCGAAAAGTTGCATGGGAGCGCGGGCGTTCGAGCCACGCGCGTCGAAACCAAGTTCCAGCAATTCAACTACGGCCCGAACGGCGGCACCTCCGATTCCTCGCAGGCATCGGTCAACGGGGAGATCTCGGAGACGCCGGTCACGCCGAAGTTGTCGCTGCAATACTTCTTCAATCCCGACGATCTGCTGTACGTCACGGCTGCCAAAGGATTCCGCGCCGGCGGCGTGAACCAGGTGCTGACTTCTGCAGCCCAAGGCTCGCTCGCCCAGTACGATCTCACGACCGCCGTGCTGCCGAAAACCTTTGGCTCGGACACCGTCTGGAGCTACGAGCTCGGAGCCAAGATCGGGCTGCTCGACGGCAGGGCCCAGATCAACACGGCCGTCTACGATCTCGACTGGAAAGACGTGCAGACGTTCTTGTTCCTCGGCGACGGCGCCGTCTTCAATGTTCCGACGGCGCGCAGCCGCGGCATCGAGATCGAAGGAGATTTCCGTCCCGTTCGGCGTCTCACCCTCAATGCCGCATTCAGCCATACCAAGGCGGAGTACACCTCTTCCCTGATCATCCCAGGCGGGCCCGCCTCGCGCGCCGGCGACCTCGTCGTTGCGGCGGACGGCCAGGAGTTTGCGCAGCCGCCAGAGACGCTGGACCTCGGCGCACGGGTCGACTTTCGAATCGGCTCCACGCCGGCCTATGCGCGCGTCGACTATCTGTGGCAGGACGGCTACGCAACCGTCGCGCGCAGCAGTGGCGCGTATTCCCCCGACTCGAGTGACGTGCCGGCGCAGAAGAGCATCAACCTTCGTCTCGGGTTCGAGCGGGGGCGATTCGACGTGAACCTGTTCGCGCTGAACATCACGGACGAGAGGGTAGGGCCGCGCTTCGGTGGCCGGTCTCAGTGCACGAACGCCGACTGCTCCACCTACAACAGCTACACCTATGGAGCGACCGTGGCTGCACCGTTACCTCGTCAAATTGGCGTCCAGCTCGCCTACCGGCGCTGAGGGCACGCTCACGCCCGCCGCAAGTGGCCGCGGTCACGACGCTGCAACCTTCCTATTGCGTCGTATCCTGCGCGCCGAACAGCTGCTTGCCGTCCGGCAGCATTACCTTATCGGCCGCGGCCTTGAGGCTGCCGTCGCGGGCGCGTGAGCCCGTCACCGTGACGGTGGTGCCGGTCGGCAGCGAATCCTGGTTCCAGCCGTAGCGCATCAGGCGGTTCGGGCTACCGAGCTCGAACGCCCAGGCTTCGATCGCGCCGGCATCGTTTTTCACATCGACGTACATCCACGTGTGCGGGTTCATCCACTCCAAGCGCGTGACCGTGCCAGTCACCTTCACAGGTTTGGCCGCGTCGAATATGGCGGCGAACGAGTGGTGCGCCGCGGCGGGCAAGGCGGCGGCGAGCAACGCTGCGGCGAGGCCGATAACCGAAACGCTTCGATTACTCACGCGTTCCCCCGATTTGAGGAGCTCGCCTAGTCTAAATCGCGTCCGCAACGCGCGCACGCGCGGTCCTCCATCGCGCGGTCCCCCAAGTTCGTCCTCGCGTTGACTCACCCGCCGAACCGACGTAGGTTCCTGCCCGATGCCACTCGCCCGCGGATCGAAGCTCATCGTGACATTCTGCGCGGCGGTCTTCGCGTGCTCCGCGACGCCGGCGCATGCCCAATGGCGCAATGCGCCGCCCGAGGCCAACGTGCCGCGCACGGCGAGCGGCGGCGTCGATCTCGAAGCGCCTCCGCCCCGCCACGCGAATGGCCACGTGGACCTCCAAGGCGTGTGGATGGCGAACGACAACCGTTACATCCGCGATCTCGCACTCGATATCGGCGAAGCGAAAGTCCCGTACCAGCCCTGGGCGCGCCGACTCACGGACGAGCGGAAAGATGGCGCGCACTCGCGCGAAGACCCGGACGCACACTGCCTGCCGCAGGGCGTGCCGAAGATCGACTACGTTTCTTATCCGTGGAAGCTCGTCGAGACGCCGACGTCCGTCGTCATATTGTTCGAGACATTTACTTTTTGGCGGCAGATCTTCACGGATGGCCGCACGCAGGATCCAAGCGCCAAGCCCGCATGGATGGGCTACTCGACCGGTCATTGGGAAGGCGACTCGCTCGTCGTGGAGACCGCGGGCTTCAACGGCAAGCTCTGGCTGGACCAGATCGGCCACCCGACGACCGACCGGCTGCACGTGACGGAGCGCTTCACGCGCACTCACTACGGCCACATGCGCATCGACGTGACCGTGGACGATCCCGGGGCGTACACGGCGCCGTGGTCGGCATCGCAGGTGGTGCATCTTCGCTCGGGCTGGGAGCCGCTCGAGTTCATCTGCGAAGAGAACAACCGGGACACCGAGAACCTCCCCGGCGACGCGTCGCTGGTCGGCGTGTCGAACGTCGAGGCCGCGCGCCGCAAGGGGTATCTCAAGTAGTCCTGCCCGTTCGTGCAAAGCACGCTCGAGCGAAGCCGGACTACTTGATTTTCGACAGATGCGCCTCGCGAGGACGCTCCTACTCGTTCTGTTCGCCGGCGTCGTAGCGCGCCCGCTCGCGGCGCATCCCGTGCCGTTCAGCTATCTCGATTTGAATCTCGACGCCGACGCCACACGCGGCGCGCTCGTCGTGCACGACTTCGACGCGGCGCACGAGCTCGGCGTCGACGATCCCCAAGCGCTGCTCGATCGCGAGGTCGCTCGCGCACGCGCGCACGATCTCATCGCGGTCGTCGCCGAGCGCCTGCACCTCGCGCTCGACGGCAGGTCCGCGTCGCCGGCCTGGGACGGCAGCGTCGAAGTGCTCGAAGACCGACAGAGCCTGCGTCTGCGGTTCGACTTGGCTGTAGCCAAGCCCGGCCGGATCGACCTGGACGTGGTGCTGTTTCCCTACGACGCGGTCCATCAAACGTTCGTGAACATCTACGAGGCGGGCCGGCTCGAGCAGCAGGCGATACTCGACGCGAGCAACCATCGCCTCACGTGGTACAGCGGCGGCGTCCAAGGCCGATGGGCCGTCGTCTCCGCGTTCGTCAAGTCCGGGATCGGGCACATCATGATCGGTCCCGATCACCTGCTGTTCCTGCTCGGCTTGCTGCTCCTCGGTGGCTCGATCTGGCGCCTCGCGACGATCGTCACGGCCTTCACTCTCGGCCACAGCGTGACGCTCACGCTCGCGGCGCTCGACGTCGTGCGCGTGTCGCCGCGCCTCGTCGAGCCCGCGATTGCGCTCAGCATCGTCGTCGTGGGCGTCGACAACCTGCTCAGTCGCGGCAAAGTGGCCGACGATCACGCGGCCGCCCGAGACATCCGGCCGTGGCTCGCCGCGGCTTTCGGCTTGATCCACGGGTTCGGGTTCGCGGCCGTGCTGCGCGAGGTCGGGCTGCCCCCGGCGGCGCTCGGCTGGTCGCTCGCGGCGTTCAACGTCGGCGTCGAGATCGGACAGCTCGGGGCGGTAGCCGTCATGGTCGCGCTACTGGCGGCCGTCCGCCGGTACGACGTAGCATGGGCGGGACGTCTTGCGGTCGCGGGTTCCATAGCCGTGAGCGCAGCGGGGCTGTTCTGGTTCGTGCAACGCGTGTGGTTCTCGGCCGTGTAGCCGAGTCGAAGGGGGGAACATGAAACGCGCACTAGTGCTCGGGACGGTAGTGGGTTTCGGCGTGATCGCGATCGCGGTCGGGCAGGCGCCGCAGCAGAATGCGCCCGCAGCAGGCAACGCGCCGCGCTTTCCGCCGATCGAAAGCATCGAGAACGTTGCGCCTAACCTCTACAGAATTACCGGCCAGGGTGGCAACAGCGCTGTGTTCGTGCGCGACGACGGCGTGCTGCTCGTCGACACGAAGCTCGCGAACAACGGCCAGGCTCTGCTCGACCAGATCAAGAAAGTCACGAATAAACCGATCACGCACATCGTGAACACTCACACGCATGGCGACCACACGGGCAGCAACTCGTTCTTCCCGGCAAGCGTCGAGATCGTGACCCAGGAGAACACTGCCACGAACATGAAAAAGATGGAGGCGTTTCAGTCGGCGGACGGCAAGGTCGGGCTTCCGGACCGCACGTTCAAGGACAAGATGACGCTCTTCAAAGGCAAGGAGTCGGTCGACCTCTACTACTTCGGCGCGGGCCACACGAACGGCGATGCGTTCGTGGTGTTTCGCGACGCGCGTGTGATGCACGCGGGGGACTTGTTCGCGACGAAGGGTCTGCCGCTGCTCGACGTGAACAACGGCGGCAGCGGAGTCGCGATCGGCGATACGGTCGCGAAGGCGACGAAGGGCATCAAGAACGTCGACAAGGTGATCACGGGCCACAGCGACAACATGACCTGGCAAGACTTCGTCGACTACGGCGAGTTCAATCGGCTGTTTCTCGACCACGCGAAGGCGTCGCTCGCCGCCGGCAAGACACCCGAGCAGGCGGCCGCCGACTTGAAGCTGCCAGCGAAATTCAGCGCTTACAACCTCACGGGGCGCGGCGGTCCCGCGGGCAACATCGGAATCATCTACAACGAGCTGAAGAAATAGCCCCGCAGATCCTCTGCCGCGTACCTCAAATGGCTTACAGCGATCCGCTCGCTACCGTGGGTGTTTTATTAGAAGATTCGGACGATCGAGCTGAATCGCCTCAGAAAGTTAGAGTCGGAATCACCGCCGACTGAAAATCCGCGTGTCGAGAGTGCGAAGCGGACGCCGAGCTGTTTCGCAAGTTCTCATTGCGTTTCGATTTGCTGACGCTGAACGAGCGCGGGCGCATTCATGCGATGCTTCTGGAGCGTTTGGCGAGCTTCGTCGATGCTGGACGATCCGTCGATCAAGCGACGTCCGATGCGCGAGCATTTTCCCTGGCTGTTCGTCGTCGAGGAGCAGCAGGACGCGCTGCGCGGAGACGCCGCCTCTTGATCCGAGGACGTCCGGGCGCCAAAAAGCGCCATGGCGAACTCTGCCGCATTCCCTGACACCGGCCTTGCGCCCGCGATCGTCGGTCGCACGAGGCTCGGTCGCGCCTGCCGGTGCTACACTTTGATTGCTGGAGCAAAGGTGTGCCGCAGAGCGATCTTTCCAGTCCCGATTTCACGATCGGCGAATGGCTCGTCCAGCCACGTCTTGCCCAGGTCCGGCGCGGTTCGAAAGTCGTCCACGTCGCTCCGCGCGCGATGGCTGTGCTCGTCTACCTTGCACGCGCGCATGGGTCCGTCGTATCGAGGAACGAAATCCTCGACGCCGTCTGGCCGCGGTTGACGGTGACGCCCGACGCATTGGCGCGGTGTCTCGTTGAGCTCCGCAAGGCGTTCGATGACGGCTCGAACGAGCCGCGCCTGATCGAGACGATCCCGAAGATCGGTATCCGTTTGACCCAACCGGTCTTGCCGGCGGAGGTTTCAGCGGCGTTCGAATCTGCGAATCCGAGCCGACGTGGCCTTCTATCGCGCTCGAGGGCGTGGGCAGCGGGCGGTGCGCTCGCTGTCGCCGTCTTGCTAGCCGCCGGCGCAACTTCGTGGCTCGGCCGCGAGCGCGGTGACGCGCCTCCCACGGGAAACGCCAAGGCGCTCGAGTACTACCTTAGCGCCAATGATTACGCGCGTCGGACGAATCGCCTGGAAGCGCTCAAGAGCCAAGAGTCGTTGTATCGGCGCGCGATCGAGGAAGACCCGACTTTCGCGCTCGCGTGGGTCCAACTCGGCCGCACGCACACGAGCTTCTATTGGTACGGCCTCGACCGCTCGTCGCAGCGTCTCGCGCTCGCCGAGCAGGCGTTCAGACACGCACTGGAGCTGCGGCCGGGGCTGCCCGAAGCGCACCTGTACCTCGCCGACTACGACTTCAAAGGACGCGGCGACGCGACGGCCGCGCTCGCGGAGTTCGCAATCGCCGAGCGGTCGATGGCGCACAACCCGGATTTCTTCTTCTTGCGCTCGAGCGTCTACCGACGAACCGGTCAGTGGGCACTCGCCGCACGCGACGGCGATTCGGCCATCGCGCTCGATCCGCGCAACATCGTCTATCGGAGGCAGCAGCACATCACGTACGCGTTCGTGCGCGACTATGGGCGCGCCGCGCAAGTGCTCGAGGAGATCCTCTCCCTTTGGCCGGACGACGCGACCACCTATGTCGACAAGGCCGTGCTCGCCCTATCCGGACATGGCGACACCGAACCGGCGGATCAGTACGAGCACGCTGCGCCCACGCCCCAATATCGCGACGGGCTCGCGGCGACGTACACGCGCTGGTTGGCGGCCGTCTTCGATCGCGACTATGCGAGGGCGCTCGCCGTGCTCGATACGACGGCCGGAGATACGATTTTCAATGGCGACTTGCGCACTTCGACCCTGCCGAAAGCCGCACTGTATGCTCGCACTTACTTGCTCGCCGAGCAGATCGAGCGGGGCAAGCTCGAGTTTGCCGCCGTGGCGCGCGTCGCCGAGCAGAATCTCGCCCAAATCGACTCGACGGACCCCATCGCGCAGTCGGCGCTCTATATCACACTCGCCGAGGCGCGCGTCGAATCGGGCGAGCTCGAGACGGGCCTCGAATCCATGCGCCGGGCTCGAGGCCTGCTGCCGAAGAGCGCCGACGCGCTGTCGGGGTCGGGAACGCAGCTCGCCGCGATCGTTCGTGTCTTGGTTCCTGCCCACGAGAAGGACGAGGCATTCCGCGAGCTCGACGACTATTTGAGCGGGCCCGGACATTGGGCGATCGAAGGGCTCGCCGCCGATCCGCGGCTGGATCCGCTGCGCGACGACCCGCGTTTCGCCGCGCTCTTGCACAAGTACGGGGCGCGAACTCGATGAGAGACAGGGCCTCGGCCGCCGTGCAGGCGGACCGCCGCCGCTAGTCCCCTTTCCGTCATGTTTTCGTCCTCTTCTTGTCCGGACGAAGGCACGCCTCTGCGAGCACTTTGCGCTGTTCGACACCCCGCGGAGTCGCGCGTGCGTCCGGTATCGAAACGATCGATCCTGTTCTATTGCTTGGCGCTCGGCCTCGCCGGATGTAACCACGGCGACAACTCGAGTCCGCCGCTCACGACGCCGGGCCTACCCCCGCTCACGACGCCCGCTTCGCAACCGTCCGCTGCTTCATATCCGCACGGCCACTACCGGGGCACTGCGGCAGTGGGCGACGGGGTTTACCAATATCACGCGGAGGCGATACTCACTGTCGACGGCGAGCTTCGCCTGTATATCGGCGGTCCTACCGATGTCACGGACATCGAAGACGGCGCGGGCGCGGGCGACTTGTCGCGCGCCCTCGCGACGTCCGTACAGCTGGTGGGCCATGTGTCGCCAGGCGAACATCAAGGTAGCGGCGTGGTGATCGACCAGTCTTGCTCTCCGGCAAGCCCCGGGCGTTTTTGCGCTTTGCCGGCGGCGGCCGACATCGACCTCACGACTCTTGATCCCGAGGCGTTAAAGGGCGAGATTCACGTTGCGAACGCCGGAGCCGATGAAGTTTGGTCGTTCGATCTCGCCTATTGGAGCATCTATTACGGTCGCTTGTTGCTTAATGGCGAGCAAGTGGGCGTCTCCTCCAACTCGTTCTTGTTGCCTTCCCACGGAACATTCCGGGAGCAGCTCGCCGAGTTCGCGCATGGCGACGACGTGATCATCACGATCGACAAGAACGGCCTGCTGTTCTTTCAGGCGCCCAAGTCCGGCTGCACCGGGAACGGCCGGCTCACACCGCATCTCGATGCCAGCTATTATGTTTTCGATGTAGCGCTGCTCATTGAGAACTGCGACGCCAGCCACTCGTTCCTGAATGGCGACCTCGAGGGCCTGGCTACGAGCACGCAGGGCGGCTTTTGGGACTACGACGACTGGCTCGTCATGCTGCTGTCGACACCGGAAGGTGCGCCGAGCCGTGCGGCCGTGACGATGATCTCGGCTGAGATCTACTGAAAAAACGGCTCGGGCGCAGAACGGACTAAACCGTCTCGACGGATACAGACGAAGCGCGCTAGCGCGCCCCCAATCCTTTGTAGTTCCACCGGTATGCGCGGCGCCCCGTGTCCACCTCTCCGAGGTAGATGTTTCCTTTGGAGTCGGTCGCGATGCTGTGGATGTGGGAGAACTCGCCTACGCCATGGCCGCCGACTCCGCCGAAGAAGCCGATCACTTCCATGGCTGCTCGGTCGACGATCTGCACCTTCTTGTTGGTCCCGTCCGGGACGAAGAAGAAACGCTGCGCCTTGTCTTGCGAAAAGGCCAAACCGAAACCGGTGCCGAACCGCGCGGATGTCTTACGCTCGATGAACACTTCCTTGTCGAAAGTCCCATCCAGCTTGAAAGACTGAATCCGGTTGTTCACGCGGTCGCCGACGTAGACGAGCCCGTCGTTCGAGATCGCGATGCCGTGCACGGTGTTGAACTGCTGCGGTCCCGGCCCGTCGTAAGTCCGCGGTGAGGGCGCCTTGTCGTCCGGCTTGTTGCCGTACGCGCCCCAGTGCCGCTTGTACGCACCGGTCTCCGAATCGAACACGATCACTCGGCGGTTGCCGTAACCGTCCGCGACGAAGAGCTCCTTCGTCGGCGCATACACCGCTAGACCTGCGGCCTGGTTCACGTTCTTGGTGTCGTTGCTGCCATCGGTCTTGCCGTGCTCGCCGATCTGCAGCAGAAACTTTCCCGCCTTGGTGAACTTGAGAAGATTGGTGTCCTTCGCGCCGTTGCCGCTGATCCACACGTTGTCTTTGTCGTCGACGAAGATGCCGTGCTCGGTGTCTGGCCAGTCGTATCCCTGCGCCGGACCGCCCCAGGATTGAACCAGATTCCCCGCCTGATCGAACTCGAGCACGGGAGGCGCCGCAGAGCAGCAATCAGCCGTCTTGTCGCGCAGATAGTTGTCGTGCTCGTCGGTCGTTCGGGGACGATGAATGACCCAGATGTGGTCGTGGGAATCCACCGCAACACCGGAGACCTGGCCGAGTATCCAATTGTTCGGCAGGTGCTTCGGCCAGTACGGGTCGGGTTCGTACTTTGGTAGCGATGGGGCCGCCGCATCGAGGCCAGTGACCATCAGTCCGAACAAGGTGATAGCGGCTAGAGTCTGCGATCTCATCACTGATCTCCAAGAGCGACCAATCTGCCGGGCGCGGATATATTACGGACGGCCTCGTCGAGCCAGCACTATCTCCGACACCATGCTAGGCTTTGAACATCGAGACTGACACAGGAGCGCTACGCCATGTACCGCCTATGTCTTACGTCTGCGGTCTTCTTCGCTCTGGGAGCCGGCGCGAGCTTCGCGCAAGACACCTCGACTCCCGCTGCCGACGATATTGCGACGATCGATTCGGCCGCACCGACCGCCATCGACTCCTCCTCGACCGCTGACTCCACCTCGAAACCGCATGCCGAGCGGGCCGTCAAAACCGGCGCCCAATCGGCACCCGACACCCTGCGCCCGCCGAGGCGGCACGCCACTGCAGCACCGAGCAAGACGGTCGAAATCGCACCGAACAAGACGATCGAGATCGGGCCGGGCGAGACGGTCGAAATCAAAGACCAAGGCGAGCGGACCGTGTGCGAGGACGTCGGTCTGCCGGGCTCCCGGATGGTCGTCGGGCATCGTTGCCGCACCTACAACATCTACGATCGGAGCGACATGAAGGCAGCCGACGAGAAGAAAGAACAGACGAAGCAGACCCTCACGGATCTGCGTCGCATGCAGGACAACCTCGAACGCGACCAGCGCCAACAAGAGTGGAACCGCGAACGTGCGGTCGCCGCGCTGGTTATGGGTTCGCACTAGCGCGCGACGTTCCTACTTCGGCAAGCCGAACGCGAGCAAGCCGCTGCCCGCAGCGGCCGCGACATATGGATGGCTCGATTCCGTCCATGGCCATACCCCACTTCCGAAGCGTTCCGAGATCTTTCGTTTCCGTGAACGACCCTGGCGACCGTGCGACCATTCGCTACACTTGCAGGCCTTGCCAATTCGACCTGTTCGATTTGGTAAAGGCAGCGATCGGTCGCAGCGAAGCCCGACACCGGAGACGCAGATGAAGATGAGGGTCGTTCTAGCATTTCTGGCTGCCGGTAGCCTGGCGGCATCGGCCGCGGCGCAACCGCCATCCGAGCCTGCTCCCGCCGCTACGCCGCCCCGTCCAGCCGGTGCGGCAGCGGCGCGTCCGGGGCTTCCGCCGCCGGAGCCGATCGAGCACATCAAAGATAACGTCTACAAGATTTTCGGCGGCGGCGGGAACACGCTGGTCGTCGTGCAGAAGGACGGCGTCGCGCTGGTCGACACCAAGATGCCGGGCAACGGCCCCGCAATCGTCAGCGAGGTCAAGAAGGTCACCGACAAACCGATCGACCTGATCATCGACACGCACAGCCATCCCGATCACGTCGGCAGCAATGATTACCTCCGCGAGCAGTATCCGAACGTGCGCATCGTGATGAACGAAGGTGCCAAGGAAGAGCTGAGCGGGCCGCGCGGGAACCCCAAGCTCCTGCCGACGGAAACCTACGCGGACCACATGACGATCGGCTCGGGTGCCGACCAAGTCGAGCTCTATCACTTCGGCCGCGGCCACACGAACGGCGATACGTTCGTGCTGTTCCCCGCCGCCCGCCTGCTGTGCATGGGCGATGTGATGGCGTGGAACATGGCGCCGTTCCTCCCCGCCGGCGGAGCGGAAGCGATCGCAGAAGAGGTCGAAGCCCTCGTCAAGGCCGTGAAAGGCAAGGTCGATCTCGTCGAGGAAGGCCATGGTCACATGAACACGTGGGCCGGTCTCGAGCGGTTCGCGCGCTTCAATCGCGCGTTGGTCGACGCCGCGAAGCGGCACTATGAGCGCGGCGACCCGCCCGGCATGGCCGTCGCCGACTTGCAGAAAAACCCGGACTTCGCGCCGCTGCTCGATAACCACATCAAGAAGGGGCTCGAATACGGCAACACGCCGCTCGCTCGCGCGCACATGAACGTGAACGTCGCTTACGCGGAGCTCGCTGGCGAGCAGATCGGCTTCGGCATCGCCAACGGCGCGCCGCTGCCGGCCACCGACAAGCACAAGGGCTCCGACCCCAAGGACACCGCTCCGCCGACTCCAGAAATGCTGGCGGGCGAAGTGGCCAAGTAGCCAGCGGTTCGATAGCGCCCGTGCGCTAATCCGATAGAGGACGACACATGCCCACATCCGTCGCGGACAAGCGCGCTGCGTTCCGCCGCTTGCACGAAGCCGGCTGCTTCGTGCTGCCGAATCCTTGGGACTTGGGCTCGGCGGTGCTGCTGCAGCACCTTGGCTTCAAGGCGCTCGCCACGACCAGCGCCGGCATGGCTTGGTCGATGGGCCGAGCCGACGGCGACGTCAGCCTCGAGCAAGCGCTGCACCATTTTTCGCAGCTTGCCGGCGCGACCGACCTCCCGGTGAACGCGGATTTCGAAAACGCCTTCGGCGATGCGCCGGACGAGGTCGCAAAGAACGTGGCGTTGGCCGCCGACACCGGCATTGCCGGCCTCTCGGTCGAGGATTGGTCGGGCAGCCTGCTGTATGACTTCGACCTTGCCGTGGCCCGCGTCGCGTCGGCTCGCGCGGCGCTCGACCGAACCGGCTCCGGCGTGCTGCTAACCGGCCGTGCCGAGGGCTTCCTCCATGGCGCGCCGCACCTCGACGAGGTGATCCGGCGGCTGAAGGCTTATTCGGCCGCCGGCGCCGACTGCCTCTATGCCCCAGGGATCCGCGAGGAGAGCCAGATCCGCGCGATCGTGCAAGCCGTGGCGCCGAAGCCGGCCAACGTGCTCACGTACGGCGTTTCCGTCGCGACCGCTGAGAGCTTGGGCGTGCGCCGGATCAGCGTCGGCGGCGCGTTGGCGGGCGTCGCATTCGGCAGCTTCTACGCCGCAGCCCAAGAGATCGCCGAGAAGGGCACATTCGGGGGACTCGCAGGCGTTTCCGGCGGGCGGATTTTCAATCCAATTTTTTCGGCTGATCGTCCGTAAACGGCGCGCCGCGTTGCTCTAAGGCGCTTATCCGTCTATTCGCGTATCGGGCAGGGCGACGTTTTGCTACGCTCCCGCTTATCTCGCGGTCGGCGAAAAGCACGACAGCGGTGCGATGAGGAGGGAGGCCTATGAGGTCAATTCCGCTGCTTCTCGTTGCTCTGACTGTCCCGGCGGTGGCGCCCGCAGAGGACTGGAAGGCGGTCACCGTCATCGAAGACGGCTTCCGCTCGAACTACCCCGGCGACCCCAACGTCGAGAGCGTCGTTTACGAAACCGAATTCGGTTTGAAGCTGTCGGGGCATGTTTACCGCGCGGCTGACGCGCTCGGCCGCTACTCCACCACCGTCGTCGATTACCGTGACGCCGAGCGTTTGCACAACGAGCGCTCAGCGAAGTGCCGCGCGGCCAATGGCGCGAATCAGCAAGACGGCGACACGTGTCAGAACGACTTTGTCATGGAGGTGGCAGGCGCGACAGACCACGCCCTTGCGCGTTACCTCACCCGCGACGGTGTGAAGGTCACCCAATTCGGCACATATTTCCTGGATCTCGTGGCGGGGCGCCAGGCGCAGCTCACGAATCCCGATCGGTCGCGCACCTACGTGGCCGTGCATCAGCACGCGGGTCGGCTCTACATCCAGGAAGCCACGGTGCCCGTCGGCATGCCAGAGCCTTTACTGTTCCTGCAGTCGCTCGCATGGGTGAACGAGGAAGGTAAGGCGATCCGCTATCGGACGCTGTACACGGAAGGCTACACCGAATGGAAGTTTCCGCAGCCCACGGCTCCGCCGCATACGCTGCGCGACCTCGATAGTTCGCTCGAGCAGCCGCCTGGAAAGCCGCCGCCGAAGCCGCGCTAGGGGAGCAACAACATGTCGCCTAGATTCCACGTTGTCGCCGCACTGTCGGTCGCCGTGCTGGCGGTTCCGGTCAGCGCGCATCATTCACACGCGAGCTATGACGTCTCGAAGTGGGTGACGCTCGAAGGCACGGTTAAGCAGGTCGTGCTGATCTCGCCGCACTCGCTGCTCTATCTCGACGTCAAGGACGAGCACGGCGACACCGCGACGTGGGCGCTCGAAGCGACGGCCCCAGCAGGCATCCTGCGTAACGGCGTCAGGCGCGAGGACGTGCGTGCCGGCGACAGGGTCAAAGCCCGCTGCCACGTTCTCCGGGACGGCGCGAAGGGCTGTCTGCTCGGCTTCGTCACTCCAATGCATGGCGACGCCGCGCGCGGCGACGGTGTCGAGCGGGAGTGGGACTGACGCGTGGACCCCGGTATAGCGGCCAGCGTACGATGCCGCGCATTTATCACTCCGGGGAGCGCCGTGAAGTTCAGTCAACGTCTATGGGCAGCCGCGGCCGCGGTGGCTTTTGCAGCGCCGGTCGCCGTACCCGTCGCAGGTCAGCAGGTAGCTGACCCCGGTTTCAAGAGCGTAGGGCGCGGCGCGCCCGTGGCTGGCGCGCTGCCGCCGATGCCATCACCGTTCGGCGGTCGGTCTGCGAACGCGGATCCCGCGGCGGCGCAGCGGGCCACGGAAGCGTTCAACCGCGTTCCATTCGTGGGGCCCATCGCCTTTGGCCCGTTGCGCGTCGTCGCCGCGTCCGACGGCGCCGTGCCGGCGGGTGTGCAGGCGCTGCCGATCGACCTCTTCACGTCGAAGGACTTCTACGCGGATCGGGCTCTCTGGACCGACAAGCGCTACTTCCGCTGCAACAGCCCGTTCGCGCTCGAGTCGCAACGAGGTGGGAACGCCAACCCGCTGATCGGCAAAGATCCGCCGCGCTCGGCCGCCTGGGGATATTGCGACCGCGATTATCCGCGCGAAGGAATCGTGAGCCCGTACAAGTTCAAGTCGGCGCAGGAGCATTACGAGGCGTTGCTCGCGGAAACGACGAAGCGCGGCGGCCCCACGAAGCACACATACGCCAGCGTTCCGGGCGATATCAACGGTCGATATGCGCCCGGCGGCTTCATGGACAACTGGTATTCGTCGATGCTCGCCGTGCAACTTCCGACCGTGCTGTCGGTGCTGACGCCGGAATACCAGAAGCGCTTCGTCCAGGACATGTACCACCAAGGCAATACGAACGCGCCACAGTGGCCGTCGCAATACTGCTGGCCCGAGGGTTTCATGCGACGTTGGTACTCGGCCGCAATCCAATTCCCGCAGACGGTAATCGTGACGCCGTCGCTCGTGCACATCGAGGCGGGCGTCGCCGACAATTTCATCACGAACATCCATGTCGGCCGCACGTTCAACATGGACGACGTGGCGAAAGGCGGCGTGCCGCGCTTGGGCCAGGCCGTGCCGCGCTGGTACGGCGAGACGATCGGCTTCTGGGACAAGGATGCGCTGATCACATGGACGTCGAACATCCAGGGCTGGGCCGGTCACGGCGTGTTCGAATTCTCGAGCAAATTGCAGACGATCGAGATCTACACCCCCGTGCGCGATAAGTCAGGGAAGGTCACGGCGCTGAACCACGAAGCGATCTTCTACGACCCCGAAGCGTTCGTTGAGCCCATCCGGATCGTTCGCAACTACGCTCGGCTGTCCGGGTTCGAGGAGGGCGATCCGCCGCCGTTCATCGAGTGCATCGCGACTATTTATCCGGTCAAAGGTCACGCGACGCCGTTGACGCCGGGCGCCAAGGTCGAGTTCGAAGTGCCCGACATGTTTGGCCGCCCGTGGGCGCACTTGTGGGAGGAATATTTCGAGAATGGAATGCAGCGACCCGCGGAGACCGACATCTTCGACTTCAGCAAGAAGTGAGATGAGCCGCGGAGCGGCTCGCCGAGCGCGCCGTGCAGCGTTAAGGCTTCGCCCGTTTGCGGCAAGCGAGAGCGCGCCAAGCCTAATCGTCGGCGACGCGCCAAGTTGCTGCTGCTACTTCGCCTTGAAGCGCGGGAAAAGCCGTTCCGCGTTACCGCGCAGCATCATCTGCTCGAATGCCCGTGAAAGCTTGAGTGCGGGCAGCGGGTCGACCGTGGACTCGATGGGCTCCGGAGAGTAATCGGTCCCGAAGAGAATTTGCGACTCGGGCATGAACGCCTTCATGGCTGCGTACGGCCACGGAAAGGTTGCATGGGCAATGTCGTAATACCACTTGCGCAACTCGGCATAGAGTCCGTTTGGCAAGTACTGCTCGGCGCCTCGCGGGATCCGATCGTTCATCCGGCCGGCGAGCATCGGCACCGTGCCGCCTGAATGCACGGTGATGAATCGGATGTTCGGATAACGGAACATCACGCCGTTGACCACGAGGCTGACGACGCCCCGGGTCACATCGAAGTCGTATTCCACCATGCTGGACGCAGCGCCGTATTTGAGGTTGCTGCAACAGGTCGGCGCGAGCGGATGCATGTAGACGATCGCATCGCGCCGATTCAGCTCCTGCCAGAGCGGCTCGAAGTAGGGGTCGCCTGGCCACCGTCCCTGGTTATCGTTCGTGTAGATACCGATCGCATCGACCTTCAAAACGTCGAAGGCATACTCGACTTCTCGCAGCGAGCCTTCGAGGTCGGGCATCGGAATACCGCCCATCAGACCGAATCTGCCGGGGTATCGCTGCATCAATTCGGCGCCGTACTCGTTTCCTGCCCGTACGGCAGATCGCCCCTTCGCGCTGCCGTTGTACAGCAGCTCAGCGTTTTGCGTCATCGATAGAATGGAGACGCCGATCCCGAATTTGTCCATCTGCTCGAGAGACATCTCGGGTGACCACGGTCGGTTGGTCGCCCCGCCAGGCGGCACGAAGTGGTGATGTACGTCGATGGCTCCGCCCCGGACGTTCAGCTTCATCACGCGGCTCTGACCGAATACGTCGGATAGCGGAGTCAGCGATGCTGCGCCGGCCGCCGCCAGCGCTCCAAGGAACCGGCGTCTGGTTGTCATCGAGAGCAGCTCATGTTCGGTCGAGGGTGGCACCTAACCGTCAAGGGCTCAAGGCCCGGCACTGTCACGACCGGCAAGGTCTCCGGCGGACCGGGTTCCGACGCAGCGCCGGGCACAGGGGTACGTCGATGTTACCGTGCCTGTCACGAAGCTCGCTCGATCGGTAGCATGCGTGTCGTTGCCGTGGCCGCGGCGAGGGCTGGTCAGCGATGAGCCGCTACATCGGGGCGATCGATCAAGGCACGACCAGCAGCCGCTTCATCGTGTTCGACCGAGACGGCACGATCGTCTCCGTCGCGCAGAAAGAGCACGCGCAAATCTACCCGCAGCCGGGCTGGGTGGAGCACGATCCGCTAGAGATCTGGCGCAACACGCAAGAGGTGATCGGCGCGGCGCTCGCTCGGGAAGGGCTGCAAGCCGCGGACTTGGCCGCGGTCGGCATCACCAATCAGCGCGAGACCGCATTGCTGTGGGACAAGCGCAGCGGACAGCCCTTGCACAACGCGCTCGTTTGGCAGGACACGCGCACTGCGCAATACCTGCCGGCGTATTCGCGCGACGGCGGGCAGGATCGCTTTCGGGACACGACCGGATTACCGCTCGCCACCTACTTCAGCGCGCTGAAGCTGCGCTGGCTCCTCGATCACGTACCGGGCGCACGCTTGAGAGCGGAGGCGGGCGAGCTCCTGTTCGGCACCGTCGATTCATGGGTGCTGTGGAATCTCACAGGAGGTCCGCGGGGCGGGTTGCACGTCACCGACGTGAGCAACGCGAGCCGGACGCAGCTCATGGCGCTTAAGACCTGCGATTGGGATGAGCAACTGCTCGGCGCGTTCACGATCCCGCGTGCGCTGCTGCCGCGGATCGCCGCTTCGAGCGAGGTGTACGGCACGGCGGTGATCGCGGCGCTCAACGGCGTGCCGTTAGCGGGCATCCTCGGTGATCAGCAGGCGGCATTGGTGGGCCAGGCGTGCTTCGAGCCGGGAGAAGCGAAGAACACCTACGGCACGGGCTGCTTCATGTTGATGAATACCGGCGTCGCCGCCATGCAGTCCACGGCCGGCTGTGTGACGACGGTAGCGTATCGGTTCGGGTCGGAACCGCCCTGTTACGCGCTCGAGGGCTCGATCGCGATCGCGGGCGCGCTCGTGCAATGGCTACGCGACAATCTCGGCCTCATCGCGAAGAGCGCGGACGTGGAACCGCTCGCGCGCGAGGCGCAGGACAACGGCGACGTGTATTTGGTGCCCGCCTTCTCGGGCTTGTTCGCGCCGTATTGGAAGGCGAGCGCGCGCGGTGCGATCGTCGGCCTCACTCGCTACGCCACGCGCGCCCACATCGCGCGCGCCGCGCTCGAGTCGACGGCCTATCAGACGCGCGACGTGCTCGATGCGATGGAGAAGGATTCGGGCATCGCCGTGAAAGAGCTGCGCGTCGACGGCGGTATGGTCGCAAACGAGCTCTTGATGCAGTTTCAGTCCGACATTCTCGGCGTGCCGGTGGTGCGGCCGCGCGTGACCGAGACGACGGCTTTGGGCGCTGCGTACGCCGCGGGGCTCGCCGTCGGCTATTGGTCCGGGCTCGCCGATCTGAAGCGCAACTGGGCGGTGGACAAGCTCTGGCGGCCCGCTCTGCCAACCGTCGAGCGGGATCGGCTGTATCGCTCGTGGCAAAAGGCCGTCACGCGTTCGTTCGACTGGGTGGAGTCGGGGGGATAACGGTGCACGCATTCATGGGGGAGCTGCTGGGCACCGCGACACTGCTCACGGCTCGATGAGCCCGGTCGTCGCGTAACGCACCGGGCAACCGAACGGATAGCTCCCGCGCGATGCATTCTCGGTGCAGAAGCGCTGCGCCGCCTCAACTTGCTTGGCCGCGCCCGCGAGCTTCTCCTCGATCGATTGCGGCGTGCCGTGCACGGGGACGTCGAGCTTCGGGTCGATTCCATAGAGATCGCGGTTCGCCTTGACCGCGCCGGCCCACCAGTTCCACGTCCAGGTCTCGTCCGTGAAGTCGCCCTCCATGAGGATCTTCTCTTTCGGAAGATAAGCGATCAGCGCGTCCGACATGTGGAAGTCGCCGACGGAGTGATAGACATCGAGGCGGTGCTTCGAGTCCTCGAGAACGAGGTGCTCGTCGACGGGCTGGAACACGAGCGGGCGCGGATTCTTCGCGAGCGCGTCGGGGAACATCACGGCGGGCCGTGACACCCATTCCTCGAACATCGCTTGCGTGCGGCGCTGCGCGATGATCGTGAGGCCGCGCGCGACCGCGGCGCGCAGGCCGCCCGCGTGATCGTCGTGGTGATGGCTCACGACGACGGCCGTCACCTGCTTGCC
>Ga0070671_100001172_pt1 | contig 19581 bp, 15 predicted proteins | sample KBSS73metaG_FD_65341 | JGI IMG/M metagenome (GOLD analysis project Ga0070671, IMG submission 65341) | Switchgrass rhizosphere microbial communities from Kellogg Biological Station, Michigan, USA - KBS S7-3 metaG | ecosystem: Host-associated > Plants > Roots > Rhizosphere > Soil ...
AGCAGCAAGGCATCGCGATGGTAATCCTGCAACCCGGAGACGGCGCCCTCCACCAAGTCATCGTGCATGCCGCCCATCAGTCCGTTGATAGCGCTGAGATAGCGCGACATCCGGTACGTTTCTTCGCATGGCGTGAGCGAGCGGCGCGTGTCGTAGAACGATACCATGCGGCTGACGATCTTGCGCATGGCGTGGAAGCGATGCGCGGTGAGGGTATCGGCGGCGAGCCACTGCGACAGGCGCTGCAGCTCGGCCAGGCGATAGCGCAGGAAGCCGTGCGCATCGTCGAGCCGAACAGTGCCGACTTGGCGCTGCACGGCGAACCACACCGGCCAGGTCAGCAGCAGCCGCAGGACCAGGGCATACCGCAGTACAGCGCCGCGCCGATCGTTGCGGTAGGCATCCTGCAAGTGCCCCATCACCGCCACGGTGGCCCGGAACAGCAGGGGTGCGCGGTGGACGGCGCTGTAGAGCACCAAAGCGAAGCGCAGATGCTTGTAGCGGGCGCGGATCAGCTTGTAGCGGCGGCGCTGGTCGAGCGGCAGGTCACCGGTGCGCAGCAGCGTGCCGGTCAGCGATAGCAGGTCCTGGCGGATCGCCCCCTCGCGCCAGAACTGGAGGCACAGGTCGAGGCAGCGGCGCATCTCCGCCACGTCGCAGGCAAGCGGGATCGGGTCGGGCAGGCTGACCACAGGATCGACGACATCGTCCATCTCGACCGCTTCGAACAAAGCCGCGATAACCGATGGTGGGAAGGGCGCGCGCGCCGTCATGCCGGCACCGCCACATTCGTCTCATGGGACAGGTTATCGCGGCGGCGATAGGCGAGCGCAGTCGGCACCAGCATGAACAGCGTCTTGAGACACACGCCCGCGACATAGGCCAGTCCTGCACCCCACAAGCCGTAGGCTTGGATGGCGACGAACAGCAGCACCGTATAGCCCAGCGCCGCGGTCCCTTCCGCAACCAGCGCGGATCGCTCCCGCCCGGCCATGTAGAGCAGCGATTCCAGCGGGAAGGCCGCCATCGCCACGACCAACGAGAGGGTCATGAGTTGCAGCAGGTCATAGGCCTCGACGTAGCGCTTGCCGAACGTCAGCGCGATTACCGGCTCGCCGCCGACCATGACCAGCAGCAGCACGACAACTGCGATGGCGCCCGAAATAAGCGCGCTGCGGACGGCGAGTTGCCACGGATGGCGGCTGCTGGGATCGAGGCGCATGATTTCCGGATAAAAGCTGCGGCTCATCAGCTCGGCAGGCTTGCTGGCGGAATCGAAGAAGGTCGCGGCGATCTTGAACAGGCCGGCGGCCGCGGGGCTGAGCAGCGCGCCCACGATAAGGTTGCTTACCGGACCCCAGGCAGCCCAGATCGAATGGGCGGCATTGGTGGTCCACACGAAGCTCCACGAGCGCGGGAGCTTGCGGGCGGGGCCGAACAGACCGGGCTTCAGCGCGCCGGTGACGTTGCGACGGCGCAACTCGTGCACCGACATTGCCCACAGGCACAAGTCTCCGGACAAATCGGCGAGGTACCAGGTCAGCACGAAGCCGGTGAAGCCAAAGCCGGCGACATAGGAGATCGTCGCGCCGACGCCGCGGACCAGGGGTGTGACCAGCTGCTGCCAGGCGATCTGGTCGAAGCGGTCGAACACGCGCAGGATGCCGGTGGGCGTCGCGGCGGTCATCGTCGGGATCAGCGTGCAGTAGAGCATGGCGAGGCCGAGGTGGTCGGCACCAAGGCCGAACCAGCCCGCGACGAAGGGAAGCACGGTCAGGCCGCACACCATGCCCAGCAGCCCGCTGGCAAGGTCAAGGCCGAAAGCAAAGCCGGTCACGTCCCGCAAGGTGGCGATGTCGCCGCGTTCCAACGCCGGCGCGCCGTAGCGCACGATGAACTGCCAGGTCTGAAACTTGACCACCGCGCCCACGCCGTTGGCGTAGGAGTGGATCAGGATCAGCGTGCCGAACATTGCCGGGCTCATCCCGCGCCCCGCCAGGGCAAGTGCCAGCAGGCCGAGCAGTGCGCCGCCCAGCTTGCCTGTGGCGAGATACGCAGCGTTGCGCACGATGGTGCGGAACACGCCGTCGGCGAACCAGCGTTTCATGGCTCCGTGCTCTGTTAGGCCGCGGCGCTGGGCCGTGCCGATTCACGCTGGTCGAGCAGCGCCTGTACGGCCGCTTGTGCGCGGGCGATCACGCGGTCAAGCGGTTCGCGCGAATCCAGCTCCACGATCGGCGCGGCGCCGAAGCGCAGGCGCGGCATTTCGTCGATCTTGCGGGCAAGCGTTTCGATCCGGTGATCGGGCTTGCGCGCGGCTGCGAGGTCAAGCGGCACGTTGAGCCTCAGGACGAGATCGGGAGCGTGCGCAACCATGCGCCGGAACAAGCGCTGCTCGGCTGAGGCAAGCACGCCGACCAGCCCGCTGCTCCGCGCGGCACCGAGCCCCGGGCCGTCGATCGCACCGGCCAGCTCGACTTGCGGAAAGCGGTCGGCGATGATGGTGTATCCTTCGCCCCGCAGCTTCAGCATGCGGCGAAACCGGCGCGCCCGGCGCAAGGCGAAGGCATAGATCACCAGAGCCGCAAGCAGGCCGGGATTCGCGCTCTTGTGCGCCTGGCGCGATCGGGTTTCGATCGAGCGGTCGATCCGCCGGCCCATCAAGGGCGCGCGCGCCAGCGCCCGGCCAAGGTTGCCTGATTGCTTGCCCAAGTGGCAGGTCACCGTCGGCTGCCGCGCTTCGAGCCACTGCTGCAAGGCCTCGGTCAGCGTCGACTTGCCCGAACCGTCGCAACCGACGACCGCGATCAGGAGAGGTTGCCCGCTCATGCCGCCAGCGCCTCCTGCCGCATCAGGTCGTGCACTGTGGCGAGCACTTCGGGGTAGGGCCGCGTCGCGTCGACATCGACGATCCGCGCGCCGGCGAAGCGCAGGGTCGGCACAGTCGCCAGTTTGCTTTGCAGCAGTTCGCGGTCATGGTCGGCCTTGCGGGCCAGTGCGGTGTCGACATCGACGTTGAGGCGGATCACAAGGTCCGGACGGTACGCCGCCATGTCCCGGTAGATATCCCGCTCGCGCCGTGCGAGCCGCTCGACCAGGGCCGAGCCGCGGCGCGTCCAGGCAAGGCTCGGGCCATCGAAGCGGCCGGGCAGTTCAGCCTGGGGATAGCGGTCGCTGACGACGCGGATGCCATGACGGCGCAAGTCGAGCATGCGCGCGAAACGGCGACGGCGGACGAGTGAGAAGGCGAACATGACCAGGGCGGTCGGCAGGCCGGGAAGCCGCTTGTCGGACCCGGCGTGGGCCTTGCTGGCCTTGGTGGAAAGGAAGCGTTCCACCAGCCCGCCGATCAGGGGAAGCTGGCCGATGCGGCGCCCGAGATCGCCGGTGCCGGTGCCGAGATACATCGAGCGCGTCGGCGCCTCGCGATCGAGCATGGCGGTGAGATCGCGCGCAAGGCTCGACTTGCCCGAGCCGTCGCATCCCACCAGCGCGACGCAAGGCGCCAGCGCCGTGCCACCGTGTGACCGTCGCTGATCGAGCGCGGCGTCGAGGGACGGATAGGTCTTGGCAGCGGGAGGTAAAGTCGAGAGTGTCATCAATCTGTAGCCGTTCTGATGCACACAGGGTGGTTTGCGAAAAGCACCCATGGCGTGCTCGGACCGGGCGCTCTACGCGTTGAAGCTGATGCGAAACTGACGATCGTAAAGGTTTTCCCGCGGGTTTGACGTGGGCCTCGTTCAAGGCCTATCTCCCCAGCAAATCAGGCGTTTGCCTGCCGTCACACCCTTTCCGGAGTTCATGTTGCCGCGCCTGCTGCTAGCGGATGATGACGCCGATCTCGGCCCCGCAATCAAGCGCGCACTTGAGCTGGAGGGCTACGTGGTCGACCTGTTCACGCGCGGGGACGACGTCCTCGCAGCTGGCCGCAGCGCCGATTACGACGTGATCCTGCTCGACATCGGCCTACCGCACGGTACCGGCCTTGAAGTTCTGCGCACGCTGCGAAGCGAGGGGATCGCGACCGCGGTGATCGTCGTCACCGCGTTCGACCGCACGCAGCAACGGGTCGCCGGGCTCGATGCCGGGGCGGACGACTACGTGGTGAAGCCCGTCGACCTGGAGGAACTGGCTGCCCGCATCCGCTCGCAATTGCGCCGGCGTGAGGGACGGAGGAATGACACCATGACCATCGGCCCGGTCATGCTCGACTTCGCCGGCCATGTCGCCACGCTGGAGGGGCAGGCTCTGCAACTCACGGCCAAGGAGTTTCGGGTGCTGGCCTTGTTGATGCGGCGCAGCCGGCGCTTCGTGTCCAAGGCGGATATCGAAGCCGAACTGTACGACGGCGACAACTGGGCCGAATCGAACACGGTCGAAGTCGCGATCTCCTCCCTGCGCCGTAAGATCGGGCGCGACTTCATCCATACCGCGCGGGGGTTGGGCTACATGGTCGGCGGGCGCGAACGGTGAAGCGCTCAACCCTCTCGATGCAGCTCTACCGGCGCGTGCTGCTGTTGCTGGCCCTGACCGCACTGGCGATCGGGGCCGTGCTCTATGTCTTCGCCGATCGCGAGATCAGCCGCGCGGCCGATGGGCAACTGATCGATGCGGCAAGGCTGCTCGACATGATGATGCAGGACGAATTCGCCCAAGGCGTGTTGGTGCGGCGCGACCGAGTGGTCGACGCCCAAGGCGACCCACTGCTCACCACCGAGGATGAGAAGGCGTTTCAAGCCACATACAATTCTTGCATGTTCACGGTGTTCTGGAACGGTAAGCTGGTTGCCCGCTCCGGCTGGGGCGCGCCGGTGCGGCTGCTGCCGCTCGAGTCGGGCTTGCACACCTTCACCGCGCAAGGCGACTCCTGGCGCAGTTACGGCGTGCGCAGCACCAGGACGCCGCTGCTGATCGTCGTCGCGCAGCGCCATGCCACGCGGGACTTTTCGCTCGGTCCCGTCCTGGCCGAACTGGCAGTGCCGATGCTGCTGTTGCTCGGGCTGTCGATGCTCGTGCTCTGGGCGACATTGCGCAAGAGTCTGTCGCAAGTGGAGCGGCTCGCCTCCACCATCAACGCCCGCTCGCTTGCCGATCTCGAGCCGTTGGAGCCCGAGGTCTGGCCCATCGAGATGGAGCCGCTGGTGGTGGCGCTGAACAAGCTGTTCGCCCGCCTGGAAGGGGCCTACGACCTGGAGCAGGCGTTTACCGACGACGTGGCGCATGAACTGCGCACGCCGCTCGCCGCCATCCGTGCCCAGGCGCAGGTGCTGCGCCGACTGGCGCCGCAGGCGGTGGGCCAGGATGTCGATCGGCTGACATCGACGGTCGATCGCGCCAACAACCTGATCGACGGGATGCTGATGCTTGCCCGATTGAACGCGACGGCTGTGGCCCCCCGCTCGGTCGACGTCCATGGACTGGTCGCCGAGGTGGTCGCCGATGCGATGATCGAAGCGGGTCCGGACGGGATCGAGTGCAGCGTCGTGCCTGAGCATATCGTGCGATGGCAGTGCGACGCGGCGCTGTTGCAGGTGGCGCTCTCGGCCGTCATCGGCAACGCCATCCGCCATGCGCGCACCGGGGGGCAGCTCGACATCGCCCTTGCGCGGGGATCGGACCAGCTCGTCGTTTCGGTGGGCGATCGTGGACCGGGGATACCGGCTGCCGAGCGCGAGCGGCTGCTCTGCCGGTTCGAGCATGGCGCCTTGCCCACTGCCGGCAGCGGGCTGGGGCTGTCGATCGCGTCGAAGGCGATGACGCTGCTGGGCGGCACGCTCAGGTTGGAGGAGCGCCCGGACGGAGCGGGCCTGCTGGCGGTGCTGACCTTGCGCTCCCAGGCGAACTGACGTGAAATACGCAGGCGTTTGCGCGTGCCTGGCTCTCGTGCTCGGCAGCACACTGGCAGGTTGCGGCACAGCCCCGCCGCTGCGCCGGATGACGGCCGAACCTGTATCTGCGCCAATGGTCCGCATCGCCCCTGACGGCGTGACCCGCACCGCGACGCTGTCAGTGCTGACGTACAATGTCGAGGGCCTCGGCTGGCCTGCTCGCTCCGGCCGGGCACAGGACTTGGCGCGGATCGGCGCGCATCTCGCCGCCCTGCGCGCCTCCGGCAAGGCACCCGATGTCGTGCTGTTCCAGGAGGTGTTCAGCGGCGCGGCGAAGCGCGCGATCCTGGCGACCGGGTACCCGGCCATCGTGCCCGGCCCGCGACGCACGACCCCCCATGTGCGCATGTTCACCAAGAAGCTGCCGCGCCGTGCGAAGATCCGCAAGGGAGAGATCGGCGTGCGCCTGACCGGCAGCGGACTGGTGATCGCCTCGCGTTATCGGGTGCTGCTGACCCGCAGCGAGGCATATGGCCGCCGTTCCTGCGCCGGGCTGGATTGCCTGGCCAACAAGGGCATCATGCTCGCCCGTGTCGCGGTGCCGGGCGTGCCGGTGCCGATCGATCTCTACGACACGCACATGAATTCGCGCAGGGCATCGCACGTGGCCGAGGCGCGCAACCTTGCCGCCCACGCGCGGCAGGCGACCGAGGCCTCCGCCTTCATCGACGCCAGCCACGACGACCGCTATCCGATCGTGTTCGGCGGAGACTTCAACATGCGCGGCTCCCAGGATCGCTGGGAGAACTTCACCCGCTACCAGCCGATGCGACTGGTCCATCGCGCCTGCATGGAACCGGGCTCTGGCTGCAAGGTGCACATGTCCTGGGACGGTGACGAGCCCTGGGTCGATACGCAGGACCTGCAGTTCTTCGAAAATGGCGAGCGCGTGACCGTCCGCCCGGTCCGCGTCGATGCGCTGTTCGACGGAGGCCCGAACGGACCGGTGCTGTCGGACCATGACGGCCTCCTGGTCGAGTATGAACTGACTTGGCGGGAGGCTTCCGCTCCTGTCGCGGCCGCCCGCTGAGGATTGCCGAGCTATTCGCGCATCGAGCAAAGCCTTACGAGCCCAGGACGATTCCCAAGCTGCGGTCGTCGCGCTTAATCAAAATACCGAGCCGTGCATGCCCTCACGCTCTTCGAGGCGGATGCCCGGCGCGGTTGCGTGAGCGCGATCGGCTCAGGTGATGTCGGCGCGCATCGCCGGACACCGGAGCAGCACTCGGTGTTCATCGGCCTCGGCAGTCACGATAACGCTGGACGATCCGAGCCGCGCGGCGTTGTCGCTGAAGTTGCCGGCGAGATGGTTCAGACCCTGCGGATCGATGGCGGCGTAGATCTCGGCAGGCGCATCGACCGGGATCGGAATGCGGCCATCGTACAAGGGGTGATGGCCTACCTGCGAGGGCCAAACGAGCGAACGTCGGCTTCTAGCGAAAGAGGACTTTCCAAGATTCAAGCCGAAATGGCAGCTTCGTCCCAGCGGCCGACTTCCAGTGTCGACCACCGCACGAACCCGCTCCGCGGGAGGGTCGCTTGGGGTGACGTAGCGTAGTATTTGTGAGGCTTTCGGCGGGGCGGCGTCGCCCCCCGACGGTGGAGTTCCTTCAACGGAGAGGAACTTACCATGGATGCTATCACGACCGCTGCCCCAGCCCATTCGCTGCGTGAGCGGATGTTGCAGGACATGACGATGCGTGGCTTCGGGGCGCACACACAGAAGGACTATATCCGGCATGTCCGGAGCTTCGCCGCGTTCCTGGGCCGTCCGCCGGATACGGCTACAACGGAAGACCTGCGGCGTTATCAGGTCGACCAGCACGAGCGCGCCGTGGGGCCGGCCACGATCAATGGGGCCGTGTCGGCACTGCGGTTCCTGTTCGGGATAACCCTGAAGCGCCCGGAGATCGTCGTTGTTCGCTGCATGCCCAAGCTGCGTGTTGTCTTGAGCGTCGAAGAGACAGCGCGGCTGCTCGAGGCTGCGCCAGGCATCAAGTACAAGGCGGCTCTCAGCGTGGCCTATGGCGCGAGCCTGCGAGTTTCGGAGGTTGCCCACCTCAAGGTCGATGACATCGACAGCACCCGGATGATCATCCGCGTCGAGCAGGGCAAGGGACGCAAGGACCGCAACGCCATGCTTTCACCGCACCTGCTGGACTTGCTCCGTCAATGGTGGCGCGAAGGCAAGCGGCGCGGAGTGATGCTACCCCATGGCTGGCTGTTCCCCGGCCGCAGCGGCACGGACCCGGTCTCGGCTCGCCAGTTGCACCGCGTCGTGCAGGAAGCGGCCGAGCGCGCCGAGATCCACAAGCGGGTAAGCCCGCATACATTGCGCCACTCGTTTGCCACTCACCTGCTCGAGCAAAGCGTCGATATCCGGGTCATCCAGGTGCTGCTGGGACACGTGAACATCAACACGACCGGCATCTATACCCAGGTCTCGAGCAAGACGATGCGGGCGGTGGCCAGCCCGCTCGACCAGATCGTGGCCGTGATGGAAGGCAGGGCACCTCCCGGTTGAGCCCGTGCGCACCTCACTCGAGGTCGCCGATATCTTCCGGAGCAGCGGGCCGGCCTATCGCGCAGCCCATGCCGGGCATCTCAGCCTCGGCCAGCTCAAGGTCATGACGGCCATCGAGAACTGCCGCACCGCCGCGCTGGGCGGTCACGTCGAGGCCTGCGACGACTGCGGGCACTGGCGGGTCGCCTACAACTCGTGTCGCAACCGGCACTGCCCCAAGTGCCAAGGCGCCGCCGCGCGCACCTGGCTGGCCGCGCGCGAGGCCGACCTGTTGCCGGTTGGCTACTTCCACGTCGTGTTCACCCTGCCTAACGAGGCCGCAGACATCGCCTTCCAGAACAAGGCGGCGGTCTATGACCTGCTGTTCCGCGCAGCCGCGGATACGATGCTGATCATCGCCGCCGATCCCAAGCACCTTGGCGCGCGGATCGGCATCACCGCCGTGCTGCACACATGGGGATCGGCACTGACCCACCATCCGCACGTGCACATGATCGTGCCTGGCGGTGGCATCGCGCGTGACGGCACGCGCTGGATCTCGTCGCGCCCCGCATTCCTGCTGCCGGTGCGCGTGCTGGGCGCCTTGTTCCGCCGGCTGTTCCTCACTCGCCTGCTGGCGCTGTTCGATGCCGGCAAGCTGGCCTTCTTCAGCACCTTGGCTGGCCTCGCGACACGCAAGGCCTTCCTGCGGCATCTCTCGCAAATCCGGAAGAAGCGCTGGGTGGTCTATGCCAAGCCGCCCTTCGCCGGGCCGCAGGCGGTGCTGGCCTATCTCTCGCGCTACACGCACCGGGTTGCCATTTCGAACCGGCGGCTCCTCGGCCTCGACGAGACCGGCGTGACGTTCCGCTACAAGGACTATCGCCGCCCTGCTGCTGAACGCCAGCAGGTCATGACGCTGGCGACCGACGAGTTCGTCCGCCGCTTCCTGATCCACGTTCTGCCGCGCGGCTTCCACCGCATGCGGCATTACGGCCTGCTCGCCAGTTCGACCCACAAGGACACCATGGCGCTGGCCCGCAGACTGCTGGGCGTTGCTGTACCGGTCGAGGAGCCCGAACCCGACGAACCTCCCGACCATCGCCCGCCATGCCCATGTTGCGGCGGGCACATGACCATCATCGAGGCCTTCGCCCGCTGGCGCCAGCCCCGCGCGCCACCATCATCGGCATCGCCAATCCGGGGGAATGCACCATGATCCGGCATGGCTCAGACTGCACGACGGTCACGCCCATGGCGGCCTGGCCGATGACCCAGTGTATGCCCATTCCGGAATCGAGCCCAGCGCAGGGCACACCGACCAGCAAAACCGCCACCGTCGGCACTCTGACGCCGCACAAAGTCACGTTTCTCCAGCCAGAACCGACACTTCCGGATCGGCATCGCTTACCCGTCCGAACCACCCCAAAGCCGCTTTACCTATAGATCAGCGCGTGGGGCCCGCGGGTTCCTGCACTGGAGGCTTTCGTACGCAAGCGCCCGAAACCCTTCACAACCTAGGTCATTCTTCCGCCAGTCCGCTTATGACCGATTCTGACAAGACCCGCCATTTCAAGCTCGCCAGACCATGTGCAGGCGATGCGTTCCTGGCTGGCTCTCGCTTTCGGTCAGTAGAGATTGTCCTTGTAGTCCTTTTCCAGCCCCTGCTTGAGCAGCCCGGTCATACCGGGCACCGAGAGGCTCGCCCGCACGAGTATAGGGCCGACGCCTCCGCTCTTATTGAGCCTGATATGGTCCGTGAATAGCTTGGCTGGGTCGACGTCGCTGGTCTGGTGCACAGGCCAGGGCGACGCCCGCTCCAGCGCAGGGCTGATATCGAGCGAAATCGCTTCGATGTTTAGCTCAATCGCCAACAGCGGCGTCTTGCCATGCGTGGTGAAGCGCTCGCGGATCACCGCATCGGTCGTCAGGCGTGCCGGCCCCCGTGCCGTCAACGCATGGGTGGCGCCGGGCACGAGCAGGACGACCCCGGTGTGCGCCTGGTCCACGATGTTGCGGAAGCTGTCGATGCGACGGTTGCCCGGCCTATCGGCAAACCATAACCGGTCGCCGTTGAGCATAGCCATGCAGCCGGCCGGGTCGCCCTTCGGGCTGGCATCGGCCTGGCCGCCTGCACCGACCGTGGCCAGCGCGAGGAAGCGGCTCGCTGCGACAAAGTTCTCCGGGTCCGAAGGTGCGTTGCACGGTTGCGCCGACCACAGGTCGGAACGGATGATGGCTTTCCCACAATGGCCGTAGCATTCCTCCACGACGACATGCATCAGGTCTGCGTCCACCGCTTCCACGCGGCCATTGATGCGCAATGCCTCTCTTATGCCGGGGATCAGGAATAAAGATCCGAACGACGCGCCGACCGCCAAGGGTTCGGCATTGTCCAGCGACGCCAGCGGGATGCTCAACCGCCGAGCATCGCTCGACGCAAAGCCTGGTAGTCCACCACCGATGGTCGCGATGACAGAGCGGGTCTTCACGTCCGGACCGTCGCCAAGGCTGGCGAACATTAGTGGCGATTGGGCAAGCCATCGCAAAGCGCCCTCGTCCAGATGGTCGATGACCTTGAGATGCATGGCGGGCGGTGTGCGGCCCGTCACCGCCTCCAGCTTGGCTATGCTGTCGATCATGTCGGCGCCAGACACGTTTCCGGTCATTGGGAGACGGCCGGCATCGGCCGCAAGACAGCCCTACGCGTCAGCCATAACAGCACGCCGCCACACGCAAACAAACTGATATCGACCGACCAGATGACTGGATCAGCGGGGGCGAAGCGCAGCATATGGATCAGCGCCGTGGCGATTAGCACCACGCCGGCAGCGCGTTTCAGCCATAGCGATAAAGCCGTCGCCTCCACCCGCAAGGCGGAGAACAGTACGATTAGCGTCACGACTGCCCATATCATGATCAGCGCCTGCTTGCTGATCCCGCCAAGCGCCACCGCCGTTGTAAGCGTCGTGGTCGCAAGAGCGACCGGTTGGCTCCAGACCGTCGCGGCCCATAGCCGTTCGAGACCAGGCGCGGGATTGCGCTTGTCGCGCCGCCGGGCGAGCCAGATGGTCACGCCGCCTGCTGCCAGATAGGTGAGGCCAAGGCCAAGGAGCGCATAGGCGATCTTGACCGCACCGCCGCCGAACCAGCCGAAATGCAGCTTGCCGATGGATCCCAATATCCGCTCGCCCAGATTATTCTCCGATGACCGGGCTCGGTGATACAACTTACCCGTACGATCGAAGGCATAAGCGTCGTAGTTGGAAAGATGCGTGTCTTCCCGCTGCACGTTGAACATCGCCGCGCCGCCCATTTCGGCGGGATGCTCCAGCAGGATGAGGTCGGTGAGCCCGCCCGGTGCCACACGATCGACGACAGGGAACATCGGCCGCAGATCGATGATCGGCGCGGGACGCGGATCCTCCTTGGGGGCCTGCGGGATGAACAGCGCATAGACCTTGGCCGTGTCCCCCTGAAACAGCGCCATGCCCAGCACGCCCACGATGATGGTGGTGAGGCCCAGCAGCGCCCCCGTCAATGACACGATGACATGGAAGGGCAGCGCCCAGATGCCGATGCGGTTGTGCAGGTCCGCCTCCTGCAAGCGCCGCGAGCCGCCCAGGCGCAGGTGGAAGGCGTCCCGAAAGATGCGGGGATGGGCGAGCAGGCCGGAAATGAGCGAGGACAGCAGGGCAACGCCGGTCAAGCCGACGATGAAGGTGCCCCAACTGCCTGGAATGTGCAGGTTGATGTGTAGCCGTGTCAAGAATTCGCTGAATGGCGCATCGCCGGGCGCGACCAGATTGCCGGCGGCATCGAAAATCCAGCCATGCTGCACATGGTCCTTCTCGACACTGATCCTGGCCTGCGGCAGATCGGGCGTGGGCAGGTTGATATAGGCATGCTCCACGCCGCCGCCTACCCGCGCGATCGCCGCCTCCAGCGCGCGCTGGAGGGCCTCCGGCGATACGGTGGTCAAGCGTGGCGCGCCAGCCGACTCCCAGCGCTGGAACTCATGGGCAAAGACGGCGATGCTGCCGGTCAGGCAGACCAGATAGATTATCGCTGCGAAGGCAAGTCCGAGCGAACTATGGCCCTTCAGCACCGCGCGGACGAAGTCGGCGGGCACCCGCGACAGAAGCGGTTTGCGCCTGGCGGTCGCAGTCATGCGAACCCCTTCAATATGGCAAGGCCAAAGCCGCTGAGCGCGGTGCCGACGAGTACCGCCGTCGCCCGGATGATGCGGTTGTCCGCCAAGGTCCAGGCCATGGCCCCGCCCCAGACGACCGGGACGATCAATCCACCGATGAGCAGGCGTGTCTGCGGCTCGCCGGGCACCCAGACGGCATAGCATACGCCTACCGCCATGGCCGCGATCATGCCGATGGGTCCCGCGAGCAGCCAGCGCAGGATGCTGCGCCAGCGGGTCGTCGGTCGGTCGAGCGGCTCGGGCGCCAGACTGTCCGATACCCGTCCGGCTCGGACCGACTTACCAGCTCTCGCTACCCGGACGGTCGCGCCCGTCGCCACCACGACCAGCGCCGCCACCGACACCATAGCGAGCGCGATGAGAGGCCCGCGCGTGTCGCCCAGCAGGAACGCCGGCCAGACCAGCGTCGCGATGATCGCCGCCCAGCCCAATGCCCGGTAGCCCGCTCCATTTTCAGGCGGAGAGCGCCAAGCCCGGCGCAACGCCCAGGCGCCCAACGCACCGCCGGTCAGCATCAGGAAAGAAGCGGCAAGCGTTATCATTACCAGCGGGTTTCCAGCGAAATGCCCAACACGCGGGGATTGCCCAATACGCCGCGACCCAGGCCTTCGACCGTATATTGAAAGTAATGTTCGTTGAAGAGATTGGAGGCAAAGGCCGAGACCGTCCAATGATCGGCTTCATAGGCGATGCGAGCATTCACCAAAGTGCGGCCGCCGAGCCGCGTCTCGGATTGCGGGATACTGATTTCGGAGAAGACGGTGCTGCGGTGGCTGGCGTTAATGTTCAGGCTGACATGTTCGACCGGGCGGGCATTGATGCCGCCTGACAGGGTCCAGTGCGGCGCATGAGCGAATTCCAGCCCAGCATAGTCAGTCACGCTGCCCATCGTCGTCGAAAATTCATCGAACTTAGTCTTGGTATATCCGACGGAGGCATACCAGTCGAATGCCGGGCTGAAACGATGGGCGGCTTCCACCTCGAATCCGTAGAGATGCGACTTACCGGCGTTGACGACATTGGTGTCATAGACGTTGAGGCCGAAATTGGCCGACACCTGCTGGTCCTTCCAGTCGACATAGAAGGCATTGGCGTTGAGCGTCAGGGCACCGTCCAGCCACGCCGAACGGAAGGACAGTTCATAGTTCCAGGTGAATTCCGGATCATAGGCGAAGGTCGCCGACCGGGCCAGGTTGCTGCTCGACCCGCCGGACCGATAGCCGCGTTGAGCGATGAAGGCGGTCTTGATGTCCGGGGTCCACGCCATCTCGATCCCCGCCTTGGGCAGGAAAGCCTCGAAGGTGCGATTGGTCGCAACAGCGCCGCCGGTCGCAGCGGACACGATGCCTTCGACCCCCGCATTGATGCCCATGACAGCAAACCAGAGAGGCGATCCCGCCGGGCCAAAGGTAAGCGGGTCAGGATAGGTGCCGGCAAATTCCGTCTGCTGCGCAACAGCGATACTATTAGTTTCGCGATCATAGCGGAAGCCGCCGAGCAACGAGAGCCGGTCGGTCAGCTTGAACCGGGCATCGCCGAACAGAGCGTAGGTACGCACCCTGCCTGCGCCCTGCGACGCGAAATCGACGGGAATCTCAGGCAGGGCCGCGCCATAAAGGTTGGCGACATATTGCGCCGTCGCCGCATCGATGCCGTCTGACTGGAGCAAGGCTGCGATCGTGCCGAGCGGCGTGGGGACGCCGGTCTCGCTGGTCGTATTGATGCTGTTCCTGCGATTATAGTAGAAAGCGCCGAGGAGACCGCTCAGCCTTTCCCCTTCATAGTTCAGCCGCAATTCCTGGGAGAAGGTCTTGTAGTGATTGCGCTGAACATAGCGCCCGCTGTCGGCGGCAGTCAGGTCGTTGTCGTAATTGTTGATCTCGGCGACGTCATTATAGGCGCTGATCGCTGTCAGACTGAGGCCGCCGCCAAAATCATAGCGCATGTCCAGCGTGCCGATATCGGTATTGGAATCGCTATCATTGGGGGCATTGGAAAAATTGCGCCGATGGTCGAAGAAGTCCGGCGTGGTCGTGTCGACATAGCTGAAGCTGTAGCCGCCATAACGATCATAATGGGTGTAGCCCGCCCGCGCCTCGAAGCCGGGCAGTGCGCTTGGCGTCCACAGCAGCTTGGCCCGCAGATTTCTCGAATCCAGGGGGTTTTCATGCGTCCGGCGCGTCGGGTTCCAAGTGAAGCCGTCCGCGTCGCGCTTTTCGGCAGAAACCCGGAACGCCAGTTCGCCCGGCACAATCGGTCCACCGGCGGCGATGGCGAATTGCCGGTCATCACCGCTGCTGTATTGGGCGCGCGCGCGCAGCGACCAGTCCATCGTCGGTTCGGCCGTGTGCAGGATGACCGCACCCGCCAGCGCATTCAGCCCCTGCAGCGTGGATTGCGGCCCGCGCAAAATTTCGACTTGCTCGACATCCCACATATCCGTGGGTGCGGCCTGGACGACGGCTGAGGGCAGCGCAGCCCCATCGACGAAGATGGTGGCGAGCGCGGCCCCTTCGCCGCCTGTGATACCGCGGTTCGCGACGCCACGGATGGTAAAGCCGGAAACACCATAGGTCTCGGTGACGTTGGCGGTTCGCTGGAACACATCCTGGATGGTGACGAGGTTTTCCTGCTGGATGCGCTTGGGGGTTGTCACGGAGACGCTCGTTAACGTGTTCTGCAGCGACCGATTGGCCTTTTCGCCCGTGACGATGATCGTATCGGCATCATCCTCGGCCCCGCCAGCCGGAGCCTGCCCGAAGGCCGGGTTTGCGGCATGAATTGCGAATAGGCTGCAGGCAGCCAGATATCGTATGCGCACTATGTTCCCCCGAAAGTTGCGCGACTGCTAAGAGATTCTACTATTGCGAGTCAATAGCAACTAAATCGTTTGTTGCCAGCCGTCGCTAGCGGCTGCCCTCCAACACCAAGCCAACGACGTCAGTCCCAGCCGACAGTTTTGACGTACGCCACCGCAAAGGGCGCCCCGCGAAGCGCAAAAGGTGATCGATTAACACCTCGCCGCCAAACGGTCGCTCGGCGACGAGGTGAGGCCGTGAACTGGCAGGCTCACGACCAACTCACGCCGTTCCGCGGCGCGCACGTGAATGAACGCTCCGCTGGGGAATCTGCCATTCCCATTTTATTGAGCGGTCGGGCGGCAGTGCATCCCGATAGGCCGTTTCGCGGCGACAGACGATCGCCCGAGACCTGCCATGCTGGAAACGTCTGCTTCCCGTAGACATTCCGCTATTGCGAACTAATCGCATGAAAGGTAGTATTCTCACGCTCGTCGACACCTATCCATGATCGCCGGGTTGCGATTCTGGAGTTATCGACTTGCCGGCCGCCACCGCCACCATCGACGTCAGCGCGCTTTATGCGTCGCATGGTGATTGGCTGAAAGCATGGCTTCGCCGGCACACGCGATGTGCGCATCGTGCCTCGGATCTTACGCACGATACCTTCTGCCGTATCCTCGAAGGTGCCGATACTGCGCCTATTCGTGACGGTCGCAATTACCTCGCCACCATCGCGCGGCGGCTCGTCATCGACGAGGCGCGCCGGGCCAAGGTCGAAGCGGCCTTCCTTGACGCCTACCACGCACTGATGGACGGGGCGGCGGAGCCGGGTCCAGACCGGATCGCTGAGGCTGTCAGCGAACTGCTTGCGATCACGCGCGCATTGGACGAGCTGCCGGACAAGGCCCGCCGCGCTTACCTGCTGTCCCGGATCGAGGGATGGAATCATGCTGACATCGCTGAGGAACTGGGCGTGTCGAAGAGCATGGTGAAGCAATATGTCGCGAAGGGGTACGCGTGTTGCTATGCGGTCACTTATGGAGCACCGCGCGATCGAGCCCCGGCAGGATAATAGCGAGCCGACGCCCGATATCGTGAAGCGCGCGGCCGAATGGCTTGCGCATCTCGAATCCGGCGACGCCGACGGTGCCGATTGGGCCGGCTTCGAAGCTTGGCGAAGCGAGCATTCCGCGCATGAGTTAGCGATCGAGCGGCTTGGCGGCATGGGCGAGCGATTGCGCGGCGGCTCCGAGGTCGAACGCGAAACATTGCGGCGGCTCTTTTTGCGGCCTCGACGCCGCATGGGTGGCGCGTTGCTCGCCGTCACGGTGCTGGGCGGCGTCGGGTGGCTGGCGACAACACGTCCAGAGGTTCAACTCTACTTCGCTGACGAACGGACCGCTGTGGGCGAGATGCGGAGCGTGACTCTTGCCGATGGCAGCCGCGTGGTGCTGAGCACCGACAGTGCCGCGGATATCGGCCAGAATGGTGGCCGGTCGGTTCGCCTGCTGCGCGGCGAGCTGCTGGCCGAAGTCGCCCACCAAGGTCCAACGCCCTTTGTCGTCCAAACACGCGACGGCACGGCAGAGGCGCTTGGCACCGCCTTTACCGTGCGAAAAGATGCGGAAGCCACCCTCGTCACGGTCGTCAGTTCTCATGTCCGCGCCTGTCCGGCGAAATCAGGGGGGACGAACTGCCTTACCCTTGCCCCAGGCGAGCGGGCACGGCTGAAAGGCGGCGAGGCAATTCGGCTTGATCCGGTTTCCCCATCGGATGCGGCGGCATGGTCCGAAGGCTGGCTACCTGTCGAGGACCGGGCCCTCGGTGACGTGCTTGCTGAATTGAACCGTTGGCGCTCAGGCCCGATCCGCTTCGATGCCGCAGCGCTCTCGACGCAGCGGGTATCCGGAATGTTCCCGTTGCGCGATACGGACCAAGCTCTTGCCAATCTCGCTCGTTCGCAACCGATCGCGATCGACCGTAGCGACCCGGCATCGCCGATCGTGCGCCTTCGGGTGAAATAATTTCGGCTGTCCGCTGTCCCATCGGCAATCTCGCTCGTCCCCTTTCATGAGTGCATGTTTGATCGGGGGTTGGAATCTTGAGCAGGAAGCGGGTGGCCGCCAGCGTCGCGGTCGTATTGGGATTGACGGGTACTTCCATCGCCGGTCCGGCGATGGCGCAAACGACGAGCGCAACCCGCAGCTATGACATTGCCGCCGGGCCGCTCGGCAGCGCTCTCAATCAGTTCGGCCGCGCGACCGGGGCCGCCATTTCCTATGATCCTGCGATCGTGGCAGGCAAGACCACGCGTGGCCTGCGCGGATCACATAGCCCCGCCAGTGCGATAGCTGCCCTGCTCCGAGGCACGGGGCTCCAGGCACAATCGGACGGCTCTGGCGGCTTCGTGATTTCCCTCGGTCGTCAGGTCGAGCGGCGCCCGGTCCGGCAGCGAGCAACCGCGCCGGTCGCCACCACGGAAGCACCGGCCGAGACCGCCGATATTGTCGTGCTCGGCAAAAGCTACGGCGTGGAGGCAGGCGCCAAGGCGCTAGCCCCCCTGCGAGAGGTGCCGAACAGCCTGACGATCGTCGACCAGCAGCGGATTGCCGACCAGAACCTGTTCAATCTCGACGACGTGTTCCGGAGAACGACGAACGTCGCGACAACCAACGGCAATGAATATGCCGACTTCCGCTCCCGCGGCTTCATAATCAACAACTACCTCGTCGATGGCGTCCCCTATAACGGCTTCACGGGCGAAATTCCCGACCTCTTCGTCTATGACCGCGTGGAGATCCTGCGCGGCCCGGCTGGCCTGTTCAGCGGCTCGGGAAGCCCGGCGGGCAGCATCAATCTCGTGCGTAAGCGAGCCGGTGACGAACTGGTCGTGTCCGCCCTGGCGCTGGCAGGCTCCTGGAATAATTTTCGCGGCGAGATCGACGCGTCGGTTCCGCTAGCCGAAGGTGTGAAGGTTCGGGCTGGCGTCGCCGCGCAGGACCGCGACATGTTCTACGACGTCGCACGTCAACGCCGTTTCACGACCTTCGCCAATGCCGACATCGATCTTGGCGAAACGACGAAACTGAGCTTCGGCGGCTATCTCGACCGGTTTCGCGGCAAAATCTTCAACGGCGTGCCGGGTCTGGCAGGCGGGGGGCCGGCGGACCTTCCGCGCACGACCTATGGCGGCGCGGATTTCAACCGGTCGCGCTATCGCAATCAGGCGCTGTTCGTCGAACTGAGGCAGGAAGTCGGCGACGACTGGCTCATTCGCGCGAGCGGACAGCTTGGCGGCAGCGATACGCGCGATGCGAGCGCCTATACCTTCGCATTCTTCGGGATTACGCCGACCGACGGAACCGCCGATTTCATGGCGACCTCCAGCCATCGAAATCAGGACTACGTCACGGCGGACGTCAACGCCGTGGGAACGGTTTCGCTCTTTGGCCGCGAGCATCAGATCGTCTTTGGTGCGGATATCCAGCGGATCGAGGCGCGCGATGGATATGGTCCGCGCGTATATCTAGGCTCGTTTGACCTCTATGCGCCGGATTATGATGCCTATCCCGAGCCGGCACTTGCTCCAACGTTCATCACCAACACGACGACCAAGCAATATGGTGCTTACGGTCAGGCGCGCCTCAAGCTTGCCGATCCGCTGACTCTCGTACTCGGTGGCCGGCTGAGCTGGTACGAACAGGACGTCGAAACCCTGTTCCCGGCGCTACCGGCGACGCAATACCGGAAGAAAGCCCGCTTCACGCCCTACGCCGGGATTGTCTACGACGTCGTTCCGGGATGGACGGCCTATGCCAATTACGCGGAAACTTTCAGCCCACAGTCCGGCTTGACCATATCAGGCGAGGCCCCGCCGCCCGCCATCGGCAAACAGTATGAGGCTGGCGTCAAGACCAGCCCGTTCGGCGATAAACTTCTGCTCTCGGCCTCGCTGTTCCAGATCGAGCAAACCGGTATCGCTCAAAGCGATCCGCTCAACCCCGGTTTCGTGATCGCCGCCGGTAAGATCCGCAGCCGCGGCGTCGAGTTCGAGGTCAACGGTGAGCTCTCGCCGGGATGGACGATAAACGGAGGCTACGCCTACACGCACATCCGCTACATCAACGACACCCAGAACCTGGCTGCCGCAAACGCGCGCCAGCAGCCACGACACAG
>Ga0070671_100001174_pt1 | contig 19568 bp, 16 predicted proteins | sample KBSS73metaG_FD_65341 | JGI IMG/M metagenome (GOLD analysis project Ga0070671, IMG submission 65341) | Switchgrass rhizosphere microbial communities from Kellogg Biological Station, Michigan, USA - KBS S7-3 metaG | ecosystem: Host-associated > Plants > Roots > Rhizosphere > Soil ...
CTCTGAAGGCGGACCTACTTCTGTAGCGCGAGCCGGGCACCGAGGCCGACGAAGACCGCGCCGGTTGCCTGACGCAGGCGGCGCGCGCCGGCGGCGTTGCGGCGAAGCCGGCTGCTCAATGCCGACGCGCCGAGCACGAGGACCAGGCACCACAGCGTGCCGTTGAAGACGAACACGGCGCCGAGAAAGAGAAACGCAGCCACCCGCGAGCTGGCCTCCGGCGCCACGAACTGAGGCAGGAACGCCAGGAAGAACAGCGCCACCTTCGGGTTCAGCACGTTGGTGAGCACCCCGGCCCGATAGACGGCCCAGGCGGATTCGTGCCGCAGCGGCGGCTCGGCACCTGGCGCCGCCGGCGACGGGCGCTCGATCAGCATCTTCACACCGAGATAGACGAGATACGCGGCGCCGGCGAGCTTCACGATCGTGAAGGCGTGCGCCGAGGTGGCGAGGATTGCCGACAGCCCGAACGCGGCGGCCAGCGTGTGCACCACCGAGCCCGAAGCGATCCCGAGCACCGACCACAGGCCCGCCGCCCGCCCCTGCGCCACGCTGCGCGTGACGATGTAGAGCGTGTCCTGCCCCGGCGTGATGTTGAGCAGCAGACCGCTGGCGACGAACAGCCAGAAATGCTCGGTTCCGAACATCAGACCTCCTGCACGAACCCTTTCCAGGTTCGCATGTAGCCGGCAAACGCCTCGCTCAAGCCTTCCTCGCGCAGCTCGTTCAGCGTCACCGGCGGGCGCCGCGGCTGCCAGGCGTCCTGGCGTGCGCGCAGCGGCCAGTCGCGGTTCACGATCGCCGAGCGGCCGAGCGCCACGGCGTCGGCGCCGAGCGCCAGCACCTGCTCCGCCTCGGCGCGGGTCCACAGCGCGCCGGCGGCCAGGATGGCAACCTCGGGCGGCAGCGCCGCACGGAAGACCGGAAGCGCGTGCTCGGACGGCCGCTTCGCGGTGGGCTCGAGCGCGCGCCAGAGCGACAGGTGCACGAAATCGGCGCCGTCCTGCGCGAGCCAGCGCGCCGTCTGCACGCTCTCGTCGAGATCGAGCCCCTTGGCGTTGCCGAAGTTTTCGGGCGACAGGCGGACGCCGACCGTGAACGACGCACCCACGCTGGCTCGCACGGCGCGCAGGGCGTCGCGCAGCAGGCGCGCGCGGTTCTGGAGCGGGCCGCCCCAGGCGTCGGTCCGGCGGTTCTGCTCGGCGCTGAGGAACTGCGTGAAGAGATAGCCGTGCGCGCCGTGCAGCTCGACCCCGTCGAACCCGGCCAGCTTCGCCCGCTGCGCCGCCGCCGCGAACTGCTCCACCACGCGCGCCAGATCGTCGGGTGTCGCCTCGCGAATGCCATCCGCGGCGCTCGCGCTCCACGGCATCGCTCCGCTCACCGCGGGGTCGGCACGCAGGCCGCCGTGGAAGATCTGCACCATCGACACCGCGCCGCGCTCGCGCAGCGCCGTCGCCAGCGTGGTCAGGCCAGGAAGCAGCGCGTCGTCGAAGATGCCGAGCTCACCCGGCCACCCTTGGCCGTCCTTCGCCACGTGCGCCGCGCACGTCATCACCACGCCGAAGCCGCCCTCGGCGCGCGAGCACAGCCAGCGGAGCTCGTCGTCGCCAAGCGAGCCATCGGCGTGGCTCTGCTTGTTGGTCATCGGCGCCAGCACCACCCGATTGCGCGCGGTCAGGCCCGTTCGGAAGGTCAATGGTGAGAAGAGAGACGACACCTGCCGAAGATTATTCCTCAGGGCGTCCAGCGCCTGTCGAATCGTAGCGGCGAGCGAAGCGTCCGCGGCGATGCCGGCCGCGTCGAGGCGGCGGCCGTCGAGCGGCACGGTCAGGCTCGCCCCGGCAATGAGGGCCGTAGACATGGTGCGCAGCGTCTCGGCGAGCTGCGGGTGCGCGAAGGTCGATCTCTGCGAGGCGTTCAGCAGCGCGATCGGTTTGCCGATCATCGCCGCGTCGCTCACCATCCAGTCGAGGGCGTTCTTCAGCGAGCCCGGCACGCCGTGCGCGTATTCGGGGCTGCTGATGAGGAGGGCATCGGCCGCCGCGATCCGGGCCCGCAGATCGCGCACCGGCTCCGGCGGGGCGGCGCCCTCGAAATCGAGGTCGGGGTTGAAGGGCGGCAGCGACGCCAGCCTGTCGTAGTGATCGAACCCCCACGACGGATCGGCGACGAGCTGCGCCGCGCGCAGCAGTTCCGTATTGGAGGAGCGCGCGCGGAGGCTTCCCGAGATCGTGAGGATCGTCAATGGACGGGCCGCCTGAAGGCGGCCCCCACGAAGGTTAACCCAGCGCCATGACGTCGAACTGCTCGTGATGGAGCTGGGGATCGGGGCGCAGCGTCACGTCCTTGCCGATCGACTGCTTGAGATCCTTGAACACCGCACGCTCCTCGTCGGTAAACGCGCGGGCGATGTCGGGGTTGACCCGCAGCAGCAGGCTCTGGCCGTTGAGGTCGGCGCCGATCTTCTTCACCTCCGCCAAAATCTCGTAACAGATCGTCGAGCTCGATTTGATGACGGAGCTGCCCAGACAGTACGGGCACGGCTCGGTGAGCGTGCGCTCCAGGCTCTGCTTCACGCGCTTCCGCGTGATGATCACCAGGCCGAAGTCCGAGACCTGCAGCGCCTTCGATGGCGCGCGGTCCTTGCGCAGCTCCTGCTCGACGGCGTGCAGCACCTTCTGCCGGTTCTTCTTGTCCTCCATGTCGATGAAGTCGAGGACGATGATGCCGCCCAGATCGCGCAGCCGGATCTGCCGCACGATCTCCTTGGCGGCCTCGAGATTGGTCTTGAGAATCGTGTCCTCGAGACGGCCGGCGGTCTTCTTGCCGACGTAGCGCCCGGTGTTGACGTCGATCGCCACCAGCGCCTCGGTCGGGTTGATCACGATCGACCCGCCGGACTTGAGCCACACCTTGCTGCGCAGCGCTTTGTCGATTTCGGCCTGGACGCCGTATTCCTCGAAGATCGGGAACGGCTTCTCGTAGAGCCGCACCTTCGGCGCCAGCGACGGCATGATGCGTTCGATGAGCTCGAGAATCTTGCGGTACTCGTGCTCGTTGTCGATGCGGATCGCCGAGAACTCCTCGGTGAGCAGGTCGCGCAGCAGCTTGGCGACGAGGCTCGCCTCGCGGTAGACGACGGCCGGCGCGCGCGAGCTCTCCGACTTCTGCCGGATCTCGGTCCATACCTTGTGGAAGTAGCTGAGGTCCGAGACGATGTCTTCTTTCGGCCGGCCGCCGGCCGCGGTGCGGATGATGACGCCGCCGGTGAACCCGTGCTGCTCGCGGAACTCGCGGACGATGCCGCGCAGGCGGCTGCGCTCCTCGCGCGAATCGATCTTCCGGGACACGCCGACGTGGTCCACGGTCGGCATGAAGACCAGGAAGCGGCCCGGCATGGTGGCATGGCAGGTCAACCGGGCGCCCTTCGTGCCCAGCGGCTCCTTGGCCACCTGCACGATGATCTCCTGCCCTTCCTTGACGAGCTCTTCGATCTTGGGTTCGGGACCCTTCTCGCGCTCGCGGTCGCGACCTCCGCGCCCCCCGCTACGGCCTTGTCCGCCAGGAGCGCCGGCTACAGGAACAGCGCCCGACTTGTTGCCGTTCGCGGCCGGATCGTCCTCGTCGGTCTCGAGGCGGTCGAACTCCTCGAAGGTGGCGACGACGTCGGAAACGTAGAGAAAGCCGTCGCGTTCGAGACCGAGGTCAACGAACGCCGACTGCATGCCGGGCAGCACTTTGGATACCCGGCCCTTGTAAAGGTTGCCCACCACCCCGCGCGACCGCTCGCGCTCGATGAATACTTCGGCAACCTGGTCCTCCTCGAGGATCGCGACCCGTGTTTCGTGGGCGCTCGAGGAGATGATCATCTCCTTGGTCATGCCCGATGCTCCGTTGCGGGCCCGCACCGCGCCGCCGCGCGAACGCCGGCACCGGCGCGGCCTGTATGAACAGGCCGGGCAGGACGGCGATCATCGCGAGCAGCAGAAGGCCCATATGTCTAATTCGTGAAACGTCGCATCCGCACGTTGAGGATCAAGCCGAACCCCGCCAAGGTGGCAATCATGGAGGAGCCGCCGTAACTCATGAGCGGAAGCGTCAACCCTTTGACCGGCGCAAGACCGGCCGACATCGTGATGTTGTACACGACCTGGAACGTGAAACTCGCCAGCACGCCCAGGACGAGGAACGAGCCGAGACGGTCTTTGGCCAGAGCGGCCGCCTCGAGCGCGCGCAAGATGACAAACAGATAGAGCCCCAGCGCCACGAGCACACCGGCAAAACCGTGCTCCTCGGCCTGGACGGAAAAGATGAAATCGTTGTGTGCCACCGGAAGGAACCGCAACTGGCCCTGCGTGCCCTTCTGGAAACCCTTGCCCCACGGGCCGCCGGACCCGACGGTGATGCGGGCCTGAATCTGCTGATACCCGGCGCCTTTGGCGTCCTGCGACGGGTCGAGAAAGGTCGAAATGCGTTCTTTCTGATAGTCCTTGAGCGCGAACTTCCACGCCACGGGCGCCACGAGCACGCCCACGAGGGCGAGGATGCCGAAGATGCGCATCGGCATGCCCGCCACGAAGGCGCCGGCAAAGAGCACCGGAATGAGCGTGACCGCCGTCCCAAGGTCCGGCTGCCGGGCGATGAGGACGAGCGGCACGACCGTGACCGCGCCGGCGATGAGCATGTCGCCTCGAGAGACGCCGGCGCGCCGACTGTCGGCGAAGAACTTCGCCAGCACGAGTGCCAGCGCCGCCTTGGCGAACTCCGAGGGCTGCAGGTTCATGGGACCCAGGTCGATCCAGCGCCGCGACCCGCCGCGCACGACGCCGAGGAAGAGCACATACACCAGCAGCAGGACAACGCCGGCGTAGACGAAGTGCGACTTGTCGGCCAGCGTGCGGTAGTCGATGGCCAGGCAGATGGCCAGCGCCACCAGCCCGAGAATGATCCCGTAGATCTGGGTGACGTAGATGCCGGTGGGCCCGCCGGTGGCGCTGTAAATGTTGGCGAGCCCGATGAAGCACAGCGCCATCACGGCGACGAGCATCGCCCAGTCGATGTGGAAGTGCAGGCGCCGTTCGAACATCAGTTGGATTCCGACGTGTTGGCCTTGAGGGTGGGCGGCGGCGGCAGCGGCCGCCCTTCCTTCTTGGCGAAGAACGTGTCGAGGATGTGGTGCGTGACCATCGCCGCGTTGCCGCCGTGAATCCCGTGCTCGAGGAACACGACGCCGGCGATTTCGGGATTGTCGCGCGGCGCGAAGAACACGAACCAGCCGTTGTCCTTGAGCTTCTCGATGTGCTTGCCGGCCGCGGCTCGCCCCGCGTTGGAGATGACCTGCGCGGTTCCGGTCTTGCCCGACACGTCCTTGCCGGTGATTCGGGCGGAACCGCCGGTACCCGCTGCATTCACCGCCATCCACATCCCGTCGTGAATGGCCTGCAGTGCGTCGGGCTTGATGTCGATCTTCGACTGCGGCTCGGGCGTCGGCACCGGCTTCCACCCGTTCCCGTCGTCCACCGCCTTGATGAGATGCGGCGTCACGCGCGTGCCGCCGTTGGCCAGCGTGGCCATGTAGACGGCCATGGAGATCGGCGTCACCGACACCGCTCCCTGGCCGATACCAACGGAGATCGTCTCTCCGGCGTACCACTTCTTCTCTTTCGTGTGGAGCCGCTTCCACTCCGTGGATGGCACCAGGCCGATGACCTCGTTCGGCAGATCGATGTTGCTCTTCACGCCCAGCCCGAGCAGCGTCGCCCACTTGTTGATGTTGTCGACGCCGACCATGTTGGCGACCGTGTAGAAGTACACGTCACAGGATTGTTCGATCGCGTGCCGCAGGTCGATCGTGCCGTGCCCGCCTCTGCTGAAGCGCCAGCACTTGAAGTCGTGGCCGTAGAAATTCGCATGGCCGGCACAGTGCACCTTGAAATCAGGCGTGATCACGCCCTCTTCGAGGCCGGCGAGCGCCACCGCCATCTTGAAGGTCGAGCCGGGCGAAAAGCGTCCCTGCAGGGCGCGGTTCTGCAGCGGCAGATCTTCGTCGGTCGTCAGGGCATTCCACGTCGCGCGATCGATACCGGCGGCAAACGCGTTCGGATCGTAGGCGGGCCGGCTGGTGAAGCCGAGCACCTCGCCGTTGCTCGGATCGAGGACCACGGCGGCGCCGTCGAAGCCGATCGAATCGAAACCTTCTTCGATGGCCCGCTGCACGTCGTGATCGATCGTCAGCTTCAGCCGGCGACCCTCGGTGGGGGGCTGCTCCTCGAGCGTGCTGATCTTGCGGCCGACGCTGTTCACGACCACCACCCGAGCGCCGTCCTGGCCCATCAGCAGGTCGTTGTAGGCCTTCTCGATCCCCTGCTGGCCGACGAGCGCACCAGATGGCACCCCCGCCGCCACCTGCTGGTCGTTGGCCTCGCCGACGTAGCCGAACAGGTGCGCGGCCATCGATTGCTCCGGATACTTCCGGGCCGGCACTTCGTCGACGATGACGTCGGGGAGTTCGCTGTCGAGACGCCGCGCGGTGACGGCCGCGACCTGCGCAAGGGTGGCGTCTTCGACGACGACGATCGGACGGTACGAAGGTTCGGATCGATGACGGTCCACGATCTGCTGCAGGGCCTGCGGGTCGAGACGGGCCACGCTCGCAAGCATCGCAATCGTGTGCGCGAGGTTCTTCGAATGCTCGCGCACGATCGAAATCGTGAAGGAGTTCCGGTTTTCCACCAGCACCGTGCCGTCGCGGTCGTAGAGCACCCCGCGAGGTGCGCGCCACGCCAGCGTCCGCTGGTGGTTGTTTTCCGCCATCTCCTCGTACTTGGCGTTCTGGACGACCTGGAGGAACCAGAATGCGATGGCGAGCGTGGCGAACACGGCCACGGCTCCCCACTGGAGTACGTTGATCCGAAGTGCGACCCGCCGGCGATCTTCCACTACCGACATATCAGATCCTCACCCCTTCGGGCGGCGAGTCATCCGCCGGCGTTCCATCACGCCTGGAAATGACTCGACGGCGGCAAACGCCACCATCCCCACCACTGTATTGCCAAGCGCCTGGGTTGCGATCGCCGCCCACGGCGACGTAAACGTGCGCAGCCCGAGCGCGACGTACAACCCCTGAAACAGCACCGCGTGCGCGGCGGTGGCCGCCATGAACACCAGCAGGCGCGGAATGGCCGCCGTGACGATGAACTGCTGACCGATGGCGCCCACCGCAAACCCGACGATCGACTTCGCCAGCCCGCCGACCCCGATGATCGGGCTGGCCAGCGCGTCCTGAATCAGCCCTGCGACGCTCCCCGCCAGCATGCCGCTCGTCGCGCCCGACGTCAGCGCCACGTAGACGACGGCGACCAGCACCAGATCGATCGGCGTGCTGCCTCCCACGACGAACCGGGCCAGAGTCGTCTGCAGCGCGAGCGCCAGCGCAATCGCAATCAGGGCACCGGCGGCCCTCACGGCGCGGTGGCCCGATCCGCTTTCGGCACCTCGGAAGCCGATGTGACGACCAACACCGTCTCGAGCGCAGACAGGTTCACCGCCGGCCGGATCAGCACATTACTGAATTCGCCCGCGCTGCGCTCGATCGATTCTATCTGACCGATGACAAAGCCTTTCGGGTAGATGCCGTCCAGCCCGGAGGTGACGACGCGGTCGCCCACCTTCAGGTCGGCCGAGCCGGGCACGTAGTCGAACCGCATCCGATCGCCGCCGGTGCCCACTACGACGCCCTGGGCGCGGCTGCGCTCGACCAGTCCGGCCGCAGCGGCGTTGCGGTCGATGATCAGCTGCACCTTGGCGGCCCGCGGCGTGGGCAGAATCACCCGTCCGACGACGCCTTCGGGCGCGAGCACCGCCATGTCGGTGGCGAGCCCCTGCGAGCTGCCCTTGTCGAGCGTCATCGTGCGGAAGTCGGGGCTCGCGCCGCTGGCGATGATCATCGCCGCCGTGGTGGCAAACGGCGTCTCGGTCTTCAGGTCGAGCGCCTGCTGCAGCACACGTGTCTGCTCCGCCAGCGCGCGCTCGCGCTGCAACGCCACCTCCAGCTGCGACACACGCTGCTTCAGGGTGTCGTTCTCCTGGCCAATCTGCCGGAGGTTCACGTAGTTCTGCCACGCGCTGCGTACCCCGCCGATCCCACCCGTGGCCACGCGCTGCAGTTCGGCCATGCTGCCGAAGATCGCCTCTTGAAGCAGCGGCACGCCGCGCTTGGAAGTGACCTGGGCGGAGATGAGTACGAGATGCACGACGGTGACTGTCATGAACAGCCACCCCACGCGCTGACGGATATCCAAGAGCGCCATGAATGGCGGGCTAGTCGATGGAGATCTTCCGAAGCAGATTGAAGTCGGACAGCATCTTGCCGGCGCCGAGCACGACCGACGACAGCGGATCCTCGGCCATCGCCAGCGGCAGCCCGGTTTCTTCGCGCAGCCGCTTGTCCAGATTCTTCAGGAGCGCACCGCCGCCGGTGAGCACGATGCCGCGATCGACGATGTCGGCGGAGAGCTCCGGCGGCGTACGCTCGAGCGCCACGCGCACCGCGTCGACGATCACGTTGACCGTTTCGGCGAGCGCTTCGCGGATTTCGGCGTCGGAGACGGTGATGGTCTTCGGCACGCCCTCGATCAGGTGCCGACCCTTGATCTCCATCGTGATCTTCTCGTCGAGCGGGTATGCCGAGCCGATCTCCATCTTGATCGCCTCGGCGGTGCGCTCGCCGATCAAGAGGTTGTACGCCTTCTTGATGTACTGGATGATCGCCTCGTCCATCTCGTTGCCCGCCACGCGCACCGCCTTGCTGTAGACGATGCCCGCGAGCGAGATCACGGCGATGTCGGTGGTGCCGCCGCCGATGTCCACGATCATGTTGCCCGAGGGCTCGGTGATCGGCATGCCGGCGCCGATGGCGGCCGCCATCGCTTCTTCGATGAGGTGCACCTCGCTCGCCTTGGCGCGGTAGGCGCTGTCCTTCACCGCGCGCTTCTCGACCTGCGTGATTTCGGAGGGCACGCCGATGACGATGCGCGGGCGCACCCACACGTTGCGGTTGTGCGCCTTCTTGATGAAGTAGGTCAGCATCTTCTCGGTGACCTCGAAGTCGGCGATGACTCCGTCCTTCATCGGCTTGATGGCGACGATGTTGCCCGGCGTGCGGCCGAGCATCTCCTTCGCGTCGCGCCCGACCGCTTCGACGCGGCCGTTGATCTTGTTGATGGCCACGATGGAGGGCTCGTTGACGACGATGCCCTTGCCGCGCGCGTAGACGCAGGTATTGGCAGTGCCGAGATCGATGGCCAGATCGCTGGAAAACAGCGAGAAAAAAGAACCTAGAGGCAACTCAATTACTCCTGCGCCACATGAATCCCGTCCTTGCCCTCGGCTTTGACCTTGTACATGGCCATGTCGGCGGCTTTCAATAATTCTTCGGCCGTTTGGGCTGCGTCCGGGAGGGTGGCGACGCCTATCGAGGCGGTAAGGCGGACGGACAGGCCGTCCGAAGTGAGAAAAGGGTGAGCCCGGATGCGTTCCCGGATGCGCATGGCCACCGCCTTGGCGCCCCCGGGACCGGTATCGGGCAGGATAAGGGCGAATTCGTCACCCCCGAAACGGGCCACGACGTCCGTTTCACGGGCACAGTCGCGGATCACGGCCCCCGCCTCGACCAGCGCCTTGCTGCCGTAGAGGTGGCCGTGGGTGTCGTTGACCGATTTGAAGCCGTCGAGGTCGAGGAAGAGGATCGACAGGGGGCGCTTGCTGCGCATGGCGCGCTTGGTCTCCTGCCGCAGCACCTGGTTGAGGTAACGGGAATTCGACAGCAGTGTCAGGTCGTCGGTCACCGACAGCGCCTCGACCCGCTGCAGAGCCAGCGCGTTGTCGAGAGCGATGGCCGGGATTTCCAGAAGCGCCTGGAGCGCCACGAGCAGGCCGCCCGCCACGGCCGGCGCGGCCGACGACACCTGCGAATCGAGCCCCACCAGCACGCCGATCACCTGCCCACGGCAGTTGAGCGGCAGGGCGATCACGGTGCCGATACCGCGGCCGCTGGCGCGCAAATCCTTCGATAAATCGCCGGTCAGCAGGTCGTCACCGTGACTCATCACCCATTCGGCCGCGGACCACAGCGAGGGGCCCAGGCTGGGCGTCAAGCCAGAATCGGCCATCACCGTGAGCCGGTCGCTGTTGTCGCGCGCGACCACGGCCCAGCAGGGTGCCGGCAGCCAGCTGTTGGCCTGGCGCACCAGCCACTCGGCGACCTTCGGGGCTTCGGTGACGGCGTTGGCGTCGCGGGTCACTTGCAGCAGGGTTTCACGGGTGGCAAGCCGGGCACGCAGGGTCTTCAGCCGAGGTTTCCACCGGGCGGACGGGTCCACGCGGGCGGCCCCTCGCACCACGCGGGGGGCGGCCGGGGCCTTTGAGGCCAGGGGCTTCACGGCGCGCTGTGGCGGTCGTGGTGGCACTGGGTGAGCGCGGCTAAGTCCTTTGAGACCCGTTAAATATACCACGGTCGACAATCACGCGAGACCCGGCCCCGACGACCTCCTCACGGCTCACGCGGTTGAAGGCTTGGTCCGGCATGCGGCAGGCGATGAGGATCGCAGGCTGGTTGCCGGTCCGCATGACGGGCAGGCGCGCGAAGCGCGCCAAGAGATACTGGAAGCAGCCGAAGGCCCTCGCGCTCGGCTGCTTGATGTACGATCCGCTGCTGCGACGGCCGCGGGAACGCGACACATAGGACACCGACATGACGATGCTCGACCGCATGCGTCGGCACCGGAACTGGCTGAAATGGAGCCTGGCGCTGGTGGTGCTGACGTTCATCATTTTCTATATCCCTGACTTCCTGCAGCGCGACACCGGCACCGCCGGCGCCACGTCGCGCGAGACCGTCGCGTCGGTAGACGGCCACGATCTGCTCGCGGGCGAGTTCCAGCAGCGCTACGTCGCGCAGATGCAGGCTTACCAGCAGCAGTTCGGCGGCCAGATGAACGCGCAGCTGCTGCGGCAGCTCGGCATCGATCAGCAGGTGCTGTCGCAGATGGTGGACGAGCAGGTCGCCGTGCTCGAAGCCGAGCGCCAAAACATCAAGGTGAGCGACGACGAGCTCGCGCAGCGCATCATGGCGATTCCCGGTCTGCAGGAGAACGGCCGCTTCATCGGCGAGGCGCGCTACGAGGCGCTGCTGCGCCAGCAGCGGCCGCCGCTGACGAAAGCGCAGTTCGAAGATCGCTTCCGGCGCAGCATCATGGTGGAGCGGCTGCGCACCGCGCTCACCGACTGGATGGCGGTGTCCGATGCGGAGCTCGATCGCGAGTATCGCAAGCGCAACGAGAAGGTGAAGCTGCAGGTGGTCGCGTTCACGGCCGATCGGTTCCGCGACAAGGTGACGCTGAACGACGCCGACATCGCGGCGTACTTCGACGCGCACAAAGCCGAGTACCGCATCGGCGAGCAGCGCACGGTCAAGTACCTGCTGATCGATCGCGACCAGGCGCGCCAGAAGGTGGTGGTGCCGGCGGCGGATATCCAGCGCTCCTACAACGACAACATCCAGCAGTACCAGACGCCTGAACAGATCCGGGCCAGCCACATCCTGCTGAAGACCGAGGGCAAGGATGAAGCGGCCGTCCGCAAGCGCGCGGAGGCGCTGCTGGCGCAGGTGAAGGGCGGCGCGGACTTCGCGGCGCTGGCCAAGAAGGAATCCGAGGACGAGGGGTCGGCGAAGAACGGCGGCGACCTCGGCTTCTTCGGCAAGGGGCGCATGGTGCCCGAGTTCGAGACGGCCGCCTTCGCGATGCAGCCCGGCCAGACGAGCGAGCTCGTGCGCTCGCAGTTCGGCTTCCACATCATCCGCGTCATCGAGAAGAAGGCGGGCGAGACCCGTCCGCTCGATCAGGTGCGCCAGCAGATCCAGGACCAGCTCGCGCAGCAGCAGGCGGACACGCAGATCTCCGAGCGCGCGCGCAAGCTCGAGTCGCGCATCAAGAATCCCGGTGACCTGGCAGAGGCCGCCGCCGAGGAAGGGCTGATGGTGCAGGAGTCGGGCTACTTCCAGCGCGGCGACCCGGTGCCCGGGCTCGGCGCGGCGCCCCAGGTAGCGGCCTCCGCGTTCTCGCTGGCCGACGGTGCCGTGAGCGGTCCGATTGCCGCGCAGCGCGGTGTGGCCTTCATCACCGTGGCCGGCAAGAAAGATCCCTACGTGCCGAAGCTCGATGAAGTGAAGGAGAAGGTGCGTCAGGACGCCACGCGTGCCAAGGCCGCCGAGTTGAGCAAGCAGCGCGCGACGGAGCTGGCCGGCGGCCTGAAGTCCGCGGCGAACTTCGCCGCGGCGGCCAAGGCGCAGGGGCTCGAAGCGAAGGACACGGATCTCATCGCCCGCGGCTCGGCGATTCCCGACGTCGGCACCAACCCCGAGGTGGACAAGGCGGCGTTCAGCTTGCCGGTGGGCGGTGTGAGCGGCCCGATCTCCACGTCCGACGGCACGGTGATCATCCGGGTCGTGCAGCGCGACGAGGTCACACCGGCGCAGCTGAAGTCGGGCAGCGAGACGTTCCGCGCCGAGTTGCTCAACGAGCGTCGCTCCAACTTCTTCAACGCCTACATGAACAAGGCGAAGGAGAAGATGAAGGTCGTGATCAACGCCGAGGTCATCACGCGCGTCACCTCGACGCTTCGCTTGTAGTCGTAGGGGCCGCCTTCAGGCGGCCCCTCGCTTGATCCCGGCCGCGCGCCTCGGATAGGGGGTCACCCCGTGGCCGCCGGTCTTCAGGCCCGCAACTCTAGCCTCAGGGCTCGAACATAGAGTGCGGCCTCTCTGACCGCCTTCTCCGTCACGCCAAACAACAGCGACCGCACGCACCAGGCGATCATCGCCACGGTCCCGGCGTAGCAGTACAGGAAAACGATCCTCGCGATCCAGCGCACGTCCTGAGCGCTGAGCCTTGAGCCCTGAGCCTTCCTACCTCACAAACGAGAACGGCATCAGCGCCAGCGGCTCGCCGCGGCGGAAGAGGCGCCCTGGCGCGGTGGCCGACGCGATCGCGCGGCCGGGGCCGCGCACGCCGGTCAACGCGCGCAGCAGGCTGAGGCTGCTGCTGCCGCTGCTGCGGCCGAACTGGTCGGAGAGCGCCTCGTAGAACGTGCGCCGGCGCGGATAGATCACGGTCTCCACCGGGGTGTCCGGGTCGATGTCGGCCCGTTCCTTGACCGCCGTGATTGCCACGTCGAGCCCGCCCAGCCGGTCGACGAGACCGTTCTCCTTGGCCTGTGCCCCGGTCCACACACGCCCCTGCGCGAGCTTGTGCACTTCGTCGCGCGTCTTGTGGCGCGACGCTGCCGTCTTGTCGAGAAAGCCGGTGTAGAAGTCGCGCATGAACGCTTCCACCTTCTGGCGCTGCGGCGGCGTAAAGGTGGTGAGGGGCGAGTAGATGTCGGCGTTGGCACCCGACGTCACCGACTCGGCGGTCACACCCACCTTCTCGAGCGTGCCGCCATAGACGATCTTTCCGGTGTAGATGCCGATCGAGCCGGTGAGCGTGCCCGGTTCGGCCACGATCTCGTCGCCCGCGAGCGCGATGTAGTAACCGCCCGACGCCGCCAGATCCGACATCGACACCACGATTGGCCGCGACGGATCGTCTTTCTTGGTGAGCTGCAGCTCGCGCAGGATCACGTCGGAGGCCACTGACGAGCCGCCCGGGCTGTCGATGCGCAGGATGATGCCGCGAATCGAACGGTCGTCGCGAATGCGGCGGATCTCCTCGATGAGCGTGTCGCTCCCCACGATCTCGCCGTCGGTCGGGTCGAAACCGCTGCGGCCGGACGTGATCGTGCCCACCGCGTAGAGCAGGGCAATGCGGGGACGGCGCCGCAGGCGCACGCCGTCGCTTCCCGTCGTGTATTCGTCAGCCTCGATCCATGGCACCGCCTCGCCGCGATAGCGCAGCACTGGCACGAGATCGTCGAGCTCGTCCTCGTAGGCGATGCCATCCACCAGGCCCGCCGCCACCGCCTGCTTCGGCAGGAACGGACCGTCGTCGATGAGCGCGCGCACGTCGGCCTCGGACTTGCGGCGCCCTTCGGCGACGGCGCGCACGAGCTGCGCGAACATGTCGCGATTGAGCGACTCCGACATCTCGCGGTGCGCGGCCGTCATGCGCTTTTCGGTGAGCTGATTGGTGGCGGTCTTGAAGTCGCCGATGTGGATGAAGTCGGGCACGGCGCCCGCCTTGTCGAACGCGCCGCGCAGGAAGATCTCGTAGGCCGCGATGCCGGTGAGGTCGAGCGAGCTCGAGGGCAGCAGGTAGATCTTGTCAGCCGCGCTGGCCAGGTAGTACTCGCGGTCGGTGCCGTACTCGAGGAACGCGGTCACCGGCTTGCCCGAGCGGCGGAAGTCCACGATCGCGTCGCGCAGCTCCTGCACTTTGGCCCAGTACGGGTCGTCCAGGCTGCCCGGCACGAGCACCACGCTCGTGATGTGCGGATCGGTCTTGGCGCGGCGCAGCGCGGCCACGAACGCCCTCAGGCTGTCGGTGCCGCGATCGACGAACTGGTCGAGCACGTCATCCGGCCGCAGCTCGGGCAGCTCGCCGTCGGGCCGCAGCACGAGCGCTGCCGACGAGGTCACGCGCGCGCCGCGGCTGAGCCCGGAGGTGCCCGACACCGAGACGTAGAGCACGACCATCGCGGCCGCCGACACGAGGATGGCCAGACCGATGAGCGCGAACACGAAGCCGACTCCGCGGCGTGTAGTCACGATGTTCCTCCTGGATAGGGAGAGTGTACTGGCTCCCGGCTCTCGGCTCTCGAAGGCACAGCAGTACCGGAAGCCGGAAGCCCTGGTGCGGCCGTCTATAATTCGTCGAATGACGCAGCTGCAGAAAACCGACGGCAAAGTGGGCACCGGGCACGAGGCCGCATCCGGCCAGCGGGTGACGGTGCACTACACCGGATGGCTGTACGACGAAGCGAAACCCGATCACAAGGGGCGCAAGTTCGACAGCTCGCGCGATCGCAACGAACCGTTCGACTTCCGCCTCGGCGCCGGCGAAGTGATTCGCGGCTGGGACGAAGGCGTGGCCGGCATGAAAGTGGGCGGGCAGCGCACGCTCACGATCCCACCCGACATGGGCTACGGCGCGCGCGGAGCCGGCGGCGTGATTCCGCCCAACGCCACGCTCGTCTTCGACGTCGAACTCCTCGACGTTCGCTGAGCTCGACGTCGAAGGCCTCGGGCTTCGAACCTCGGACTTCAGGCCTTGTCCACAGCACTTGAACTCGAGATCGACACGCTCGATCTCGCGGGCGACGGGCTGGCGCGGGCGGCGCGGCGCACCTACGCCGTTCCGTTCACGATTCCCGGCGAACGCGTCCGCGTGCAGCCGGGAGCGCGGCCGCGGACCGACGGCGTCGTCCCGGCACGTCTGGTCGAGATCCTCGCGGCATCACCGCATCGCGTAACGCCCGGGTGCCGCCACTTCGGGCCCCAACCGGCGGGGGTCGAGCCCTGCGGCGGCTGCGCCTGGCAACACATCGCCTACGCCGAGCAGCTGCGGCTGAAAACCGCGCTCGTCACCCGGCTCGTAAGCGAGGCGGTGCCCGGCGCACCGGCGGCCGCGCCCATGCTGGCGACGACCCCGCTCGACGCGCCGTGGGGCTACCGGCACAAGGTGCATTTCGTGTTCGGCAACGCCGGCGGGCCTGGGCGTCGGCCGCGCCTGATCATGGGCCACTACGCGCGCGGATCGCGCCGCGTGGTCGCGGTTGGCGAGTGCCCGGTGCACGCGGCCGACGGCAATGCGCGCGCGTTCGCGCTGCGCGACGCGTGCGTCACGAGCGGGGTGACGGCGGCGGCGCAGGCGGGACCGCGCGGCGGGGTGCTCAAGAGCGTGGCGGTGCGCGTGGCCCGCCGCACGCGCGAACGGATGCTGACGCTCGTCGTGGCCGACGATGCCGACCGCGCCCTGCGCGCCGCCACGCGCCGGGCGCTCGACGCCGCCGGCGGCGACACGGCGCTCCACGTCAACGTCCACCCGCGCGCGAACGCGTTCATCTTCGGCCCCGTGACGCGACGCATCAGCGGGCCGGAGCGGCTGCGCGACGAGGTCGCCGGCGCGTCGTTCCTGATCTCGCCGACCGCGTTCTTCCAGACCAGCGTCGGCGCCGGCGAGCTGCTGGTGGATCTGGTGCGCCGCACGCTGCCCGAGGGCGCGCCGGTCCTCGACCTCTACGCCGGCGCGGGGCTGTTCGCGCTGCCGCTGGCTCTGGCCGGGCACGACGTGGTGGCCGTCGAGGACAACGCCGCCGCCGTGGCCGACGGCGAGGCCAGCCGCGCGCTCAACCGCGTGCCGCCGGCGCGCTGCCGGTGGATGGCGTCGACCGTCGAGCAGGCGCTCACCCACGCGGGAACGTGCGACACGGTCGTGCTCGACCCACCACGGGAAGGCTGTTCCCCCGCCGTGCGCGAGCGACTCTTCGGACAGCGCAAGCCGTCGCTGGCCGTGTACGTCTCGTGCCACCCCGAGACGCTGGCACGGGACCTGGCCGTCGCCTGCAGCCACGGCTACACCATCGAATCGCTTCAGCCGGTGGACATGTTTCCGCACACTCCCCACGTGGAAACGGTGGCCGTGCTGCGGCGGCCGCCCGCCCCGCCCGCCTGACGGGAAATTCAGAAAGACGTCACGCGATTTTCTGTAGGATCCGGGCATGCGAATCGCGCGCAAGTGGCTCATCCTGTCGCACCGGTACCTCGGCATCGCGCTGTGCCTGCTGCTCGTCATGTGGTTCGGGTCGGGCATCGTGATGATCTACGCCGGCGGCATGCCCGCCCTGACCCCCGAGGCGCGCCGCGCGCACCTGCCCGCGATCGACTTCAACCGTGTGACCTTCAGCGCCGCCGATGCCGCGTCCAGCGCCGGTCTCGACGCACCGCCCGCCGCCACGCTGCTGTCGGTGGAGGGGCGGCCGGCCTACCGTTTCGGGGGACGTGCGCCGGTGACGGTCTTCGCCGACAGCGGCGAGACGATGGCGCCGGTCACGGTCGCCGACACGCGCCGCATCGCGAGCCGTTTCCTCGGCGTGCCGGAATCGCTCCTCGTCGACGCCGGCCAGCTCACTACGCCCGATCAGTGGACGCTCCAGCTGGCGCGCCGCGGCGGCCTCCAGAAGTTCACCGTGGACGACGATGCCGACACCGAGATCTACGTCTCGCCGCGGACCGCAGAGGTGGTGCTCACGACGACGCGGCGCGATCGAACGCTCGCCTGGATCGGCGTGATCCCGCACTGGATGTATTTCAGCTGGCTGCGCACCAACCAGCCGGTCTGGTACCGCACCGTCGTGTGGACCTCCACGGCCGCCTGCGTGCTGGCGCTCCTCGGGCTCGTGCTCGGCGTCACGCAGTGGCGCCGCACGCAGCCGTTCCGCCTGTCGGCGTCGGTGCCGTACGCGGGCTGGATGCGCTGGCACTACATCACCGGCGCCGTCTTCGGAGTGTTCGCCCTGACGTGGTCCTTCAGCGGTTTGCTCTCGATGGAGCCCTACGAGTGGACCAACGCCAGCGGCCTCGAAGTGGACGGTGAGGCGTTCACCGGCGGTCGCATCGAGCTCTCGCAGTACAAGCTGGCCGACCCGGCCATGTGGGCGACGGTTGCCGACGGCCGTCCCGTCAAGGAAGTCGAGCTCGCGCGGATCCAGGATCAGGCCTACTACGTGGTGCACCTCGACACGCCGCCGCGCCAGCTCCGCGCGGAGCGGCTGCATCAGCCCTACTACATCACCGGACGGGCCGAGCGGGCGCGGCTGCTGGTCGCCGCCGACACCATGCGTGTGCGCGAGGAGCCCTTCAGCGTCGAGTCGCTGATGGCGCGGCTGCGGACGGCCTTGCCGGGCGAAACGGTCGTCGAGCAGACGCTCCTCACCGAGTACGACGACTACTACTACTCGCGCGGAGGGCAGACGCCGCTTCCGGTGCTGCGCGTGAAGTACGCCGACGCGGCGCAGACCTGGCTTTACGTGGACCCGGAGATGAGCCGGGTGCTGGGCTCGGTGCCGAAGCTGGCGCGAGTGGAGCGATGGCTCTACAACGGCCTCCACAGCCTCGACTTCAAGTTCTGGTACTCGCGCCGTCCGCTGTGGGACATCGGGATGATCGTGCTGCTGCTCGGCGGCCTGGCGTCGAGCGCGATCGGCGCATTCCTGGGCGCGCGGCGAATCGTGCGCGCCTCGAGACGAGCCGTCAGTTCCATCGGCGCGCCGAGCCCGGTGGAAGCGGCGCTACGACATCAGGCTGAATAGCACCGCCGCCGCCACGGCGGCGCCCGCCGCGTGCCACGCGAGCTCGATCGGCTTGCGCACGAGCAGACCGCCCGCGCAGAGCACCACCGCCGCGGCAATCAGGAAGCGCTTGTAGAGCTCCTCAACCGTTTCGACGGGGTCGGTGGGCGGAGCCTGACGGCGCAGGCGATCGACGATGCGAAAGGCCACCACGCGGTCCGGCTCGTCACCGAGTTCGAAGTACTCGCCCCCGCCCGCCACGGCAATCTGCACCAGCGAGTTGCGGTCGAGCGACGAGCGCACGACCGGCGGCGGCCGCGTGCCGTCGGCCTGGAGCGGCTCGGGAATCATGCCGCCGACGCTCGTGCCGATGCCCACCACGTAGACCGGAATCTTCCGCTGCCGCGCCGCCTGCAGCGATTCGGCCACCTTGCCCGACCACGACTGGCCGTCGGAAATGACCAGGAAGGCTTTCGGGTTGCCGCTCTTGCCGAACAGCTCCTCGTCCTTCTCCACCAGCCGCAACCCCCAGCGCAGCCCTTCCTCGATGTTGGTGTCCCACGTCGGCGCATTCTCGAGCGGGAACGGCGAGTGCTCGCCGAGGTGATCGATGAAGAAAAAGAGCGAGTTGGGATCCTTCGTGAGGCGCACCTGCGGCGCGGCGAGCTGCGCGAAGAGCGCCAGCGCCACGCGATCGCCCTGCCAGCTGAGCGACTCGGCAAACGTCCGCAGGAACAGCACCGAGCGGCGCCAGCGGTCGGGCCGGACGTCGCTCACGTACATCGACGCCGATGCGTCCTGCAGGATGACGATGTCGGCGCTCCCGCGCCGCACCAGCGACGTGAGCGCCTGCGGCCGCGCGAGCGCGACGATGACGAGGCTGGCCGCGATCAGCGCGCTCAGCCAGAACGCCAGGTCGCCGAACAGGCTGAAACGCTCACGCAGCGGCAGGATGCGGCCGTGCCGCATGCGCCGCACGTCGCGCCGCCGGCGCAGCACGCGCACCACCCACACCGCGAGCAGCACCAGGCTGCCGGCGAGCAGCCACAAATAGGCCGGCTCGCCGAAGCGGAGCGTGCTGGTGTCGAGCGTGGGGAGCAGCTTCCACATGAATCCGCGTACTAGCCTTTGCGATCTTTCGGCGGCGCCTTGCCGGCGTCGCCGCCGAGCGGCTTCTCCTGGCTCTCGAGCGGGATGTAGATCTGGAACCCCTTCTGGCTGGTGGACTCCGACGGCTGGCCGCCCTGCCCCATGTCGCCCTTCGAGGCGTCGCCACCCTCGGG
>Ga0070671_100001178_pt1 | contig 19548 bp, 18 predicted proteins | sample KBSS73metaG_FD_65341 | JGI IMG/M metagenome (GOLD analysis project Ga0070671, IMG submission 65341) | Switchgrass rhizosphere microbial communities from Kellogg Biological Station, Michigan, USA - KBS S7-3 metaG | ecosystem: Host-associated > Plants > Roots > Rhizosphere > Soil ...
ATCGCCTTCCCGCTGCTGTTCGGGGTGGGCGTGGCCTTCCACATCTACTTCGTCCTGGCCTGGCGGTCCGGCGCCCAGGACCTGCTCCAGTCCAGCCTCGCCCGGGGCGTCTTCTTCAGCGCGCTGACCACGGGCGTCGCCTTCGGGGCGCTGATCTTCTCGCAGCACCCGGGCACCGCCAGCATGGGCAAGATCCTGATGATCTCACTGATCTGGACCCTGGTGGCGGCGCTGATCTTCGAACCCGCCCTGCTGGGCCCTTCCAGAAAGCCAGAAGGCTAGGGTTTGGCGGATTGGCGGCGCAGTAGCAGCCGCCCTTCCTGAACCTGCCACAGCAGCAGCACCGGCGCCCCCACCACGAGGTCCCGGGCGCGCTTGAGCAGCGACAGCGCCAGCGCGTCGGTGGGGGCCACGCCCATCAGCGGCGCCAGCAGCCAATAGGCGCCTTCCTGCACGCCCAGGCCGCCGGGAAGCGCGAAGCCGATGTTGCGGATGGCGAACATCAGGCTCTCCACCGCCACCACGGTCCACAAGTCAACCTCGGCGCCCATCAGCCGAAGGGCCAACCATGAGGTCGCGCTGGAGGCGATCCATCCGCCGAGGTGCAGGACGACCGACAACGCCACCCGACCGCGCCGGGCGTAGATCTGGTCGAGCACGTCGCCCACCGCCTCGCCCCGCGCCACGGAGTCCGGCAGCCAACGCCCGCCCAGCTTGGCCACCCAGGCCACCAGCCGCCGCTGCGACGGCAGCAGGGCCGCCGCCACGACGATCAACAGCGCCAGGCCGGCGAGCGCCGGCCCCAGGATCTGGGTCGAGGTCTCCGAGTTGAGCCGTCCGGCGATGAGGCCCAGCCCGAGCAGGGTGTAGACCGCCTGGGCGGTCATCTCGGCGAGCAGATCGACCATGGCCGAGGCCACCGCCAAGCTCTCGGGCGCGCCGGCGGCGATCAGGGCGCGCACGCCGGCCACCAGGCCGCCGAGCTGCGCGAGCGGCAGGATTTCGGCGACGGCTTCACGCAATAGCCGAGCCCAATAGGGCGTCCACAGCAGCGGTCGCGGCAGACCCGGCGCCGCCGCCGTCCAGGCCGCGCCCAGGATCGCGATCACCGGAGCCCAGGCCAGGCAGAAAAGGCCGAACCCCGCCCAGCCCACAGCGGCGATGGCGCGGCCCACCAGGGGGGCGCCGGCATGGGCCACCAGCGCGGTGACGATGGCCAGCCCGGCCAGCCCGCCCAACGCGAGGCGGGCGGCGGGCTTCATGCGCGCGCCGCTTTCGGACGATTCCCGCCGGCGAACCAAAGCGCCAGCCGGATCATCGCGGGAACGACCACCGGCCGGATGAGGCGCGGGTCGTAGGTCTCCAGAAGCTCCAGGCAGAACAGGCGAAGATGCTCGTCCGAGCCCAGGCGAATAGGGCCCTGGAGCTTGGCTCCCCGCTGTCCCTGGCGGCTCAGGTCGGGCGCGGAAATGGCGAGGTCGATCATCTGCCCTCCTTCCGGAACGCCGCGAAGCCCCCCAGTCTCGCCCCGCTTTCCGCGACCGCCGCCCGCACCGACGGGTCGCACAGGGCGCGATGCTCATCCGTGTAGCGGTAGCCCGGCGCGGAGCCCGGGTAGGATTCGCGCACGGCCGGATGGAGGTAAATCTCGGTCAAGCCGGCTGGCAAGCGTCGCATAAGGCCGGCCAGCCGCTGCGTCGTCATCGCCCCGGACCATTGCAGGCCGAACACCTGATCGGGCGTATCAAGGCCGGCGCGACGCACGCGGCGGCGCGCGGCCGCGGCCCAGACCTCCGCCACCGTCGAGCGTCGCAGGCGCGCGCCCGGCTCGACCGCCTCCAGAACGGCCGGGGGCTCAACCGGCGCCCGCACCGCCCGCAGGCCATAGGCCCGGCCGATCTTCAGGATTGCGCCCAGTATGGTCGGGTGCAGATGGTAGTGCTTGTGGGCGTTGACGTGATCCAGGGCCAGGCCCGTCGCAGCGAAAGCCTCGAACTGGGCCCGCACCTCGGCCTCCATCTGCCGGCGCACCGACGGGCGGAGGAAGATGGCGGCGCCCAAGGCCGCGAGGTCGGTGCGGAAACGCCCCTCCCCGTCCACCAGGTCCGGCGCCTGGCTGGGCTCCAACACCGGGCGGCCTTCGACAAGCACCAGGTGCAGCCCCACGGCGAGCCCCGGCAGGCGGCGCGCGCGGTTCACCGCGTCCTGGGCGGCGGGAGCGCCGACCATCAGGCTGGCGGCGGTCAGCACGCCCTCGACGCAGGCCGTTTCGACAGCTTCGTTCACCGCCAGGTCGGCGCCGAAATCGTCGGCGGTGACGACCAATTGGCGGCAGGGGGGGCTCAAGCGGCCAGGGCCTGCTTCCGTTCGCGGAGGAAATCGAAGAACTCGACGCCCTCGCGCAGCCGGCGCTTCATCATGTCGAAGTCGCGCAGCATCTCGCTGACGATGGCGGTGATCTTCCGCGGCCGGAAATAGAACCGCTTGTAGAAGGTCTCCACCGCCCGGAAGATCTCGTCGTGGCTGAGGTGGGGGTAGTGCAGCGGCGCGATCTGGATGCCGTGGTCGTCCACCAGTTCGGCGTTGGCCGCGTCGAGCCAGCCGTTGTCCACCGCCTGTCCATACAGGAAAGTCCCGGGATAGGGCGCGGCCAGCGACACCTGGATGGTGTGCGGATTGATCTTGCAGGCCCAGTCGATGGTCTCTTCGATCGTCTCGCGCGTCTCGCCGGGCAGCCCCATGATGAAGGTGCCGTGGATGGCGATCCCCAGCTCGTGGCAGTCGCGGGTGAACTTCTCCGCCACGTCGATGCGCATGCCCTTCTTGATGTTGTGCAGGATCTGCTGATTGCCGCTTTCGTAGCCCACCAGCAGAAGACGCAACCCTCCAGTCTTCAGCTTTTCCAAGGTCTTGCGGGGAACATTTGCCTTGGCGTTGCAAGACCAGTCGACGTCCAGCCGGCCAAGCCCCTCGGCGATCGCCTCCGCCCGCGGAAGGTCGTCGGTGAAGGTGTCGTCGTCGAAGAAGAACTCCTTCACCTGCGGGAACCGGCGCTTGGCCTCGGCGACCTCGGCCACGACGTTGTCCACCGAGCGGGTGCGGTAGCGGTGCCCCCCCACCGTCTGCGGCCACAGACAGAAGGTGCAGCGCGATTTGCAGCCCCGCCCGGTGTAGACCGAGACATAGGGGTGCTTCAGGTAGCCGATGAAGTAGTCCTCGATCCGCAGGTCGCGCTCGTAGACGGGGATCACCGAGGGCAGGGCGTCCATCTCCTCAAGCACCGGCCGGTCGGGGTTGTGGACGATGCGGCCCTCGGCGTCGCGCCAGCTCAGGCCCAGGATCGTCTCCCAGGCGCGGCCCTCCGCCACCTCCTTGCAGGTGAAGTCGAACTCGTTGCGGCAGACGAAGTCGACGGCCGGCGCCTCCTTAAGGCTCTCTTCCGCCCCCACCGCGACCTTGGCGCCGATCAGGCCGGCCTTGAGCGCCGGATTGGCCGCCTTCATGGCTTCGATGCACTTTACATCGCTGCGAAACGAGGGGACCGAGGTGTGAACCACCACCAGGTCGAAGTCCTTCGCCTGGGCCACCACCTCGCCCAGGCCAATTCCGGCGGGCGGCGCGTCGATCAGCTTGGAGCCCGGCACCAGGGCGGCCGGCTGGGCCAGCCAGGTGGGGAACCAGAACGAGCGGATCTCCCGCTTGGCCTGGTAACGCGAACCGGCGCCGCCATCGAAACCATCGAAGGACGGCGCCTGAAGGAACAGGGTGCGAAGCATCGGAACCTTAAGATCCTGCCATTCCGCCGCGGTCGTCGAGACGGAACCTCTCGCCGCGCCAATCGACGACGCCGACGAAGAATGAAGCCATGAATACGGCCAAGGACAAGACATCTCTAAGCGGAAAGAGCAAGGCGGCGCCAGGGACAGGCGGGGCGCAGCCCTCGACCCGCCGCATCATCCACAGCCGGCACGCCGCCGTGAACGCCAGCACCGCCAGGGACACGGGCGAAGCCTGCGTCAGGACCGCCCCCAGCAAGGCCCAGGCCACGGGATGGGTGAGCGCGCTGCCCGCGAACCCCGCCGGATCGATGCCCCGGATCGTGCGCGCCCAGCGAAGCTCGTGGGCGACCACCTCGGAAAGGCTCCTTTCCGCGCAGCCGTGGGCCACCAGCACCGGCGCGGTGCGGGTCTCCAGCCCCAATCCTCGCACCGCCGCCCCCAGGGCGTAGTCGTCGGCCAGCGTATCGGCCAGGCCCTCGAAGCCGCCGATTCGGGCGAGCGTCCCGCGGCGCAGAGCGAGGGTCGAACCCATGCTGGGCTTGGCCAGCCCAAGCGCAAGGCCGACCGAGAGGCTGGGCAGGAAACGGTAGGTCAGGTCCATGGCCGCCAGCCGCGACCAGAAGCCGGCGCGCCCGACGCCATGGTATGGACAGGTGACCAGGCCGACGCCCGGCGCCTCGAGGGCCGCGACCAGGCTCGCCAGGTAGCCGGGCGGAGCCTCGATGTCGCTGTCGGACACGACGATCACCTCGTGCCGGGCATGCGGCGCCATATGGATCAGGTTGGAGACCTTGCCGTTGGCCCCGGCCCGGCGCGCGGCGATGACCAGGATCACCTCGCGGTCCGGGTGGCGCGCCCGCACCCGCTCGGCCACGGCCGCCGCAGGGTCGGACGGGTCGTGGACGCCCAACACCATCTGCACCTCGCCCGGGTAGTCCTGGCCGAGGAAGCTGGAAAGCGCCGCCTCGAGCTGGGGTTCGTCCCCGTGCAAGGGCTTCAGCAGGGTGACGGGCGGCCCTTGCCGGCGAATCACCGGCGCCTGTTTGGCGCGCAGAAAACGGCGCGTCGCCTCTCCAGCGAGCAGCAGATAGGCCGATCCGGCGAGCGCCAGCACGAGGAACACAGCGCCAGCAAAATGTAACGACTGGTGCAAGCACGCCTTGCTTTGCTAGGGGGCCAGTCCGACAACTGCGCTTTTACAGCGCCGCCGTCGATCCATTACCTTCCGGACTCGGCGTACGCCACCGGCTCGGATCTCGTGAGGAGGCTCATGCACCGCCAAGGTTCTCTCCGGCTGATGCTGGCGCTCGCCGCCTGCGCCCAGCTCGTCGCCGCTCCGGCGCTCGCCCAGGCCGAGCCGCACGACCCCTTCGAGAAGACCAACCGTGGCCTCTTCGCCTTCAATCAGGGGCTTGACCGCGCGATCCTGCGCCCGTTGGCGCTGGCCTACGGCACGCTGCCCAAGCCCCTGCGCAAGGGCCTTCGGAACATTACGCGGAATCTCACCGAGCCAGTGGTCTTCGCCAACGACATGCTGCAGGCCCGGCCGAAGAAGGCCGCGCGCACCGTGGGCCGCTTCACCCTGAACTCGACCTTCGGGGTGGCGGGGCTGGTCGATGTCGCGAAACACTCCGGCCTGCCGCGCCGGGACAACGACTTCGGCCTGACGCTCGGCCGCTGGGGCGCGGGACCTGGGCCCTATCTCTTTCTGCCGCTGCTCGGTCCCAGCAGCGTCCGCGACGGGCTGGGCGGCGCCGTGGATATCGCCCTCGATCCGCTGACCTGGGCGCGCTACCGCAACAAGCTGGCTTTCCAGACCACGCGAACCGTCACCAGCGGGCTCAACCGGCGCTATGAGGCCGACCGCGACATCCAGGCGGTCTACGAGACATCGACCGACCCCTACGCGACGATCCGATCCTTCTACCTCCAGCAGCGCGAATCCCTGATCCGCGGCTCCGGCGACGTCGGCGCGCTTCCGGACTTCGACGCGCCGGCCGAACCGGCCGCCGCACCCGACGCCGCGCAGCCGCTCGCGCCGCCGCCGTCCCCCGCCGCCCAGCCCGCTCCAGCCGCCCCGCCGACGCCGCCCAGCCCATGAGCGGACCGGCCGCAGGGCCGCCGTCGCGCCTCGATCTTCGGGGACAGCCGGTGCTGGTCACCGGCGCCTCGGGCTTCGTCGGTTCCGCCGTCGCCCGCGCGCTCGTCCGGCGCGGCGCGGACGTCCGCGTGCTCGTCCGGGCGGAAAGCCCGACGACCAACCTCCAGGCGTTGCAGGCGGAAGCGGTCGTCGGCGACATGCGCGACCAGGCCTCGGTCGCCAAGGCTCTGGCGGGCCGCCGCTTCCTCTTCCATGTGGCCGCGGACTACCGCCTGTGGGCTCCTGACCCGGAGGAGATCGTGCGCAACAACCTGGCGGGAGTCCGCGCGGTGATGGGCGCCGCCCGCGACGCCGGGGTCGAGCGCGTTGTCTACACCAGCAGCGTCGCGGCGCTGCGCATTCCCGCCGACGGCCGGCCTGGAGACGAAACCGGCTTCCTCGCGCCCGCCGAAGCGGTGGGGGCCTACAAGCGCAGCAAGGTCCTGGCCGAGCAGGAGGTCCTGCGGCGGACGTCCGAGGAGGGTCTGCCGGCGGTCATCGTCAGCCCCTCCACGCCCATCGGCCCCGGCGACGTGAAACCCACGCCCACCGGCCGGATCCTGATCGAAGCCGCCCGCGGCCGGATGCCGGCCTTCGTCGACACCGGGCTCAACCTCGTGCACGTCGACGACGTGGCCGAGGGCCACCTGCTGGCGCTCGAACGGGGCGCAATCGGCGAGCGATACATCCTTGGCGGGCAGGACGCGCCGCTTGGGCGCATGCTGGCCGAGATCGCCGCCATCGCCGGCCGGCCCGCGCCGCGCTTGAGCCTTCCCATTCCCCCGCTCTATCCTCTGGCCGCGATCGCGGAGCTCGCGGCCAGGTTCACGGGCAAGGAGCCCTTCCTGACCCGGGATTCGCTGAAGATGGCGAGCCGGCGCATGTACTTCAGCTCCGCCAAGGCCGAACGGGACCTGGGCTACGCCGCGCGGCCCTATGGCGAGGCCCTGCGCGAGGCGCTGGCCTGGTTCGCCGCCCAGGGCCGCCTCGGATGATCGCGACCGGTCTAAGCGTCCTGGCTTTGCTGGCCTGGGGCTATCTGCTGTTCGCCCGGGGCGGGTTCTGGCTGGCGTGCGACACGGATCGCCACGACCAACCCCCGGCGCCACGGGTCTGGCCGTCCGTGACGGCGGTGGTTCCCGCCCGCGACGAGGTCGACGTCATCGCGACTTCGATCACCAGCCTCCTGTCGCAGGACTATCCCGGCCCCTTCCGCGTGATCCTCGTGGACGACGACAGCAGCGACGAGACCGCCGCTGCCGCGCTCGCCGCCGCAGAGCAGGCGGGCGCGCAAGGGCGGCTGGAAGTGCTGCACGGCGCCCGTCTCGCGCCCGGCTGGACCGGCAAGCTTTGGGCGGTTTCCCAGGGCGTGGCCCACGCCGAGGCGGACGCGCCGAAATATCTGCTGCTCACCGACGCCGACATCGCCCACACCCCGGACAACCTCGCCAGCCTGGTGGCCCGCGCCGAGGGGAACGGTCTTGCGCTGACCTCGCTGATGGCGCGGCTGCATTGCGCCACCTGGCCAGAGCGCATGCTGATCCCGGCCTTCGTCTTCTTCTTCCAGATGCTCTACCCGTTCCGTTGGGTAAACGACCCGGCCCGCCGGACGGCCGCGGCGGCGGGCGGCTGCATGCTGGCCAATCGCGAAGCGCTGGCCGCCGCCGGCGGCGTGGCCGCCATCCGCGACGCCCTGATCGACGACTGCGCCCTGGCGGCTGTGATGAAGCGCCAGGGACCCATCTGGCTGGGCCTCACCACCCGCGCGCGCAGCCTCAGGCCCTACCGCACCGTGGGCGCCATCGGCCGGATGATCTCGCGCTCGGCCTTCGCTCAGCTCGAATATTCGGCCCTGGCGCTGGCGGGCACGCTCGCGGCCCTCCTGGTGATCTTCGTTGCGCCTCCGGCGCTGACCCTGTTCGCCGACGGCCTGGCGCGGGGCGCCGGGTGGCTGGCCTGGATCGCGATGATCATCGCCTTCCAGCCCATGCTCGGCTTTTACGACCGTTCGCCCTATTGGGGCGTCGCGCTGCCGGCGCTCGGCGCAATCTATGCCGCCTTCACTCTGCAGTCCGCCATCGACGTGTGGCGTGGCGCAGGCGGCATGTGGAAGGGCCGCGCCCAGGCCCAGGCGAGGCCGGCGTGAGCGCCAGCGACCTCGCCTCCGGCAAGGCCCACCGCGACGAGAACTTCCCCGTCGCCTCGATCCTGATTGCGCCCCGCCACCGCGCCGCGGTCCTGGCCTTCTACCGCTTCGCCCGCGCCGCCGACGACGTCGCCGACCATGCCAGCGCAAGCGAAGCCGAAAAGCTCGACCTGCTGGAAGCCATGCGCGCCACCCTGGCCGGCGAACGCGACGTCGACGCCCCGGCGCTGGCCCTGCGCGAAACCCTGGCGGCGCGCCGCCTTTCCCCCGAACACGGCCTGGACCTGCTGGAGGCCTTTCGCCGCGACGTCACCAAGCGCCGCTACGCCAACTGGGACGAACTGATGGACTACTGCCGCTACTCGGCGGCGCCGGTGGGGCGGATGGTGCTCGACATCCATGGCGAGGCGCGGTCGACCTGGCCCGCAAACGACGCCCTTTGCGCGGCGTTGCAGGTGATCAACCACCTCCAGGATTGCGCGGACGACCGCCGCCAGCTTGATCGGGTCTATCTGCCCCAGGACATTCTCGCCGGCGCCGGGACGGCGATCAGCGACCTCGACGCGCCCCGCGCCACGCCGGGCCTCAAGGCGGCCCTGGGCGACCTGGCGGGACGGACGCAACGCCTGCTCGACCGCGCGCGGCCCTTCGCCGGCCAGATCCGCGACCGGCGGCTGGCGCTGGAAGTGGCCTTCATCCAGCGCATCGCCGAGGATCTCGCCGCCCGTCTCGCACGCCGCGACCCGCTGTCAGAGCGCGTCCATCACACCAAATGGGAGCTGGCGGGACTGTTCGCCGCGACGCTGGCCGGCCGGTTGCGCGCGAACCCGCTCGCGGACGCGGCATGAGCCTGGCGACGCCCCTCACCCAGCCGGCGCCAGCCCAGGCGGCCGCCGGCAGCTCCTTCTACGCCGGCATGCGCGTGCTGCCGAAGGCTGAGCGCGAAGCGATGTACGCGGTCTATGGCTTCTGCCGCGTGGTGGACGACATCGCCGACGACCAGACGCGGCCGGTGGACGAGCAGCGGCGGGAGCTGCAAGCCTGGCGGGACGACCTGATCGCCCTCTACGCTGGCCGAGCGCCGGGCCGCGCGGCCTCGCTGGCCGAGCCCGTGGCCCGCTACGACCTCGACCTCGCCGACCTGCTGGCGGTGGTGGACGGCATGGAGATGGACCTGGCCGGCGTCGTCGCGCCCAATCTCGCGACGTTCAACCTCTATTGCGATCGGGTCGCGGTGGCGGTCGGGCGGCTGTCGGTGAAGATCTTCGGCCTGCCGGCTCGCGAAGGCGCCGACCTGGCCCACGAGCTGGGCCGGGCCTTGCAGATCACCAATATCCTGCGCGACCTGGACGAGGACGCGGCCATGGGCCGGCTCTACCTGCCCAGAGAGTATCTGGCGGAGGCCGGCGTCGCCGAGACGGCTCCGGCGGCGGTGGTCGCAAGTCCAAGGGCGCGCATCGTCTGCCGCCGCCTCGCCGAAACCGCCGAAGGCCATTTCCGCGCCGCCCGGGCGATCCTCGACCGCAACCCTTCCGGCCGGCTCGCCCCGCCCAAGCTGATGGGCGCCGTCTACCACCAGATTCTGACGCGGTTGCGCGCGACCGATTGGGCGCCGCCCAGGCGCAGGGTCCGGGTCCCCAAGCCGGTCCTGTTGTGGCTGGCCCTGAGGCACGGTCTCTTCGGATGACAGTGCACGTGGTGGGTGCGGGCCTGGCCGGACTGGCGGCCGCCACCGCGCTTTCGGAGCGCGGAACGTATGTTCGGGTCTGGGAGGCCTCGGCCCAGGCCGGCGGACGCTGCCGCTCTTATTTCGACGCCCAGCTCGGCCTGACCATAGACAACGGAAACCACCTGGTTCTGTCAGGCAACGCCGCGGTGCGGGCCTATCTGCGCCGGCTGGGGGCGGAGGACCGGTTGGCCGGGCCGCCGGACGCGCGCTTCCCCTTCGTGGACCTGTCCTCGGGCGAACGCTGGAGCATCCGCCCCAACGCCGGGCCGATCCCCTGGTGGATTTTGAAGCGTGACCGTGGCGTGCCGGGCGCGGGCCTGTTGGACTATCTGCGACTCGCCGGGCTGTTTACGGGAAGCGGGGGCCGGGTGGACGAGGCCGCCGATTGCCGTGGTCCGGTCTGGGAGCGGCTGATGCACCCGTTCCTGCTCGCGGCCTTGAACCTGGAGCCCGGGGACGGCGCCGCAGCCCTCGCGGCACGGGTGTGCCGAGAGACGCTTGGCCGCGGCGGGGGGGCCTGCGCGCCGCGCATCGCAGCGCCCAGCCTCGCCGCCGCATTCGTCGACCCGGCGCTGGCGTACCTGGAGAGTCGGGGGGCGGAGATCGACCTGCAGCGTCGGCTGACCGCCATGGATCTGACGGCCGGACGCGTGGCCGCCTTGCGCTTCGGCGACGCAGCGACGCCCCTTGGCCCCGGCGACGAGGTCGTTCTGGCGGTCCCACCCTGGGTCGCCGCCGATCTCGTTCCCGGCCTGACCGTCCCCGACGCCTTCGAGTCGATCGTCAACGGCCACTTCCGCATCGCGCCTCCGGCCGGCGCGCCGCTGATCAGCGGTGTGCTGGGCGCGACCGTCCAGTGGATCTTCTGTTTCGAGGACCGCGTCTCGGTGACGGTGAGCGCGGCCAACCACCTGGTGAACGCCTCCCGCGAGACCCTGGCCCGCCGGCTGTGGGAGGAGACGGCGCAGGCGCTGGGCCTTGCGGCCGCCCTCCCGCCCTGGCAGATCGTCAAGGAGAAGCGCGCCACCTTCGAGGCCAGCCCCGCCCAGGAGGCCAGGCGGCCCGGCCCGAACACGGCCTGGGCCAATCTGATCCTGGCCGGCGACTGGACCGACACGGGCCTCCCCGCCACAATCGAGGGCGCGATCCGGTCCGGGTTCCGGGCCGCCGATCTCATCCGCCACGGGAAGCCTTCATGACGGTCGTCGACGAGAGCGCCTCACGCCCAGCCCCCGACGCGCGGGCGGCGGACATCGACGCCTTGGACGCCCGCATCGCCCGCGCCGCCAAGGCGCTGCTCGGCCGCCAGCAGGCTGACGGCCACTGGGTGTTCGAGCTGGAGGCGGACGCCACCATCCCATCCGAATACCTCCTGCTGCGCCATTATCTGGGAGAGCCGGACGATCTCGCGCTGGAGCGCAAGATCGCGACCTACCTGCGGCGCATCCAATCGGCCGAGCATGACGGCTGGCCGCTTTTCGAGGGCGGGGCCTTCGACATCAGCGCCAGCGTGAAGGCCTATTTCGCGCTGAAGATGATCGGCGACGATCCCGAGGCCCCGCACATGGCGCGGGCCCGAGCGGCGATCCGCGCCCACGGCGGCGCCCAGGCGTGCAACGTGCTGACCCGCTTCCTGCTGGCGCTGTATGGCGACACCCCCTGGCGCGACCTGCCGGCCATGCCCGTGGAGCTGATGCTCGCCCCGGCCTGGTTCCCCATCCAGCTGTACAAGATGTCCTACTGGGCGCGGACGACCATCGTCCCCATGCTGGTGCTGCTGGCCGCCCGGCCGCGTGCGCGCAACCGGCGCGGAGTCCATATCCCCGAACTCTACGTCGACGCGACGCCGGCCAAGCGGGTGAGTCAGGCGGCGGAGAAAAGCCTCGCCTGGACGGCCTTCTTCGGCGCCCTCGACAGCGTGCTGCGCTGGATCGAGCCCTTCTGGCCGCGGGGTTTGCGCGCCCGCGCCACCCAGAAGGCGGTCGACTGGGTGACGGAGCGCCTGAACGGGGTCGACGGCCTGGGCGCCATCTACCCGGCGATGGCCAACACCGTGATGATGTACGACCTGCTGGGCTATGGGCCGGACCATCCGCACCGGGCGCTGGCCCGCGAGGCGGTCGAACGGCTGCTGGTCGTGAAGGACGACGAGGCCTACTGCCAGCCCTGCGTCTCGCCGATCTGGGACACGGCGCTGGCGGCCCACGCCATGCTGGAATGCGCCGACCCCGCCGCCCAGGTTTCCGCGGAACGCGCGCTGGACTGGCTGGTCCCCAAGCAGGTGCTGGAGGTCAAGGGCGACTGGGCCGAGCGACGCCCTCACGTCCGCCCCGGCGGCTGGGCGTTCCAGTACGCCAACGACCACTATCCCGACCTGGACGACACCGCCGTCGTGGCCATGGCCATGGACCGACTGCGGCGGCTGAACGGCGCCACGAAGTACGACGAGGCCATCGCCCGCGGTCTGGAGTGGACGGACGGGCTGCAGAGCGAGAGCGGCGGCTGGGCGGCCTTCGACGCCGACAACACACACTTCCACCTCAACAACATTCCCTTCGCAGATCACGGCGCCCTGCTGGATCCGCCGACCGACGACGTCACCGCGCGTTGCGTGAGCTTGATCGCCCAGCTCGGCCACGGCGACCGGACGAGCGCGGTCGAGGCGGCGCTGCGCTATCTGGAAAAGGCCCAACTTCCGGATGGAAGCTGGTTCGGCCGATGGGGCGTGAACTACATCTACGGAACCTGGTCGGTGCTCTGCGCGCTGAACGCCGCCGGACTGGATTCTCGCTCGCCCATGGTCGGCAAGGCGTCGGCCTGGCTCAAGTCGATCCAGAACCCCGACGGCGGCTGGGGCGAGAGCTGCGACAGCTACCGGCTGGACTATGAGGGCTATCAACCGTTCCGCTCCACCGCCTCCCAGACGGCTTGGGCGCTGATGGGGCTGATGGCGGCCGGTGAGGCGCACGATCCCGCCGTGCGGCGCGGGATCGACTGGCTGATCCGCACGGAGAACGCCGAGGGCTTCTGGGACGAAGCGCCCTTCACCGGCGGCGGCTTCCCGCGCGTCTTCTACCTCCGCTACCACGGCTATTCGAAGTTCTTCCCCCTGTGGGCCCTGGCCCGCTACCGGACGCTCGTGCGCGGCAACAGCCGGCGTCCCGCCTTCGGCATGTGACATGATCCTGGCGGTCACGGGGCTCGAGCGGGAGGCGCGCCTGATCCGCGGGCCGGGCGTGCGCGCCTTCGGCGGCGGCGGACGGCCGCAGGCGGCGCTGGAGGCCGCGCTGCTCGCCGTCGCGCAAGGCGCCGAGGCGATTATCAGCATCGGCCTGGCCGGAGCGCTGGCCCCGGGGTTGCAGCCGGGCGACTGGGTGGTGGCGGATTCGGTTGCGTGGCCAGGCGGCGGCGCGCCGGCCGATCCCCGCTGGAGCGCCGCGCTGGCGGTGCGGCTGGGCGCACGTAAGGGCGCCTTCCTTTCCTCCGACGAGATGATGACGCGGGCTGCGGACAAGGCCGACGCCGGCCGCCGCTGGGACGCGGTCGCTGTCGACATGGAGTCCCGCGCCGCCGCCCTGGTCGCACAGAAGCTGTCGCTGCCCTTCGCCGCCGCCCGGGTCATCTCCGACGCGGCGGACGTCGACCTGCCGGACGCGGTGCGGGTCGGGATGCGGCCGGACGGCCGGATGGCGGGCCTGGCGGTGCTGCTGGCCCTGCTGCGGCGGCCAGGCGACATCCCGGCGCTGGCGCGCACCGCCGTGGCGGCGGGACGCGCCTTCCGCGCCCTAGCTGACGGGCGCCGTCTTCTTGGGCCTCGGCTTGGACTGGCGGATCTCGGCCAGCTTGCGCTCGACGTGGGTTGAAAAGACGTAGTCGGCCGGCCGCTGGCGATCGAGCGGAATATCCGGCGCCATGGGCCCTTCCGTGCGGACGCCGGTCAGCGCCAGCTTCGCGACCTTGAGCGGATTGCGCACCGACTCCCGCACCGCCGTCCCCTCGAAGCCGCAGTGGACCATGCAGTCGGCGCACTTCTCGTAGGCGCCGACGCCGTAGCTGTCCCAGTCCGTCTCATCCATCAGTTCACGGAAAGTCGGCGCATAGCCCTCGCCCACCAGGTAGCAGGGCTTCTGCCAGCCGAAGACGGTTCGGGCGGGCATGCTCCAGGGCGTGCAACCGAAGGCCTGGTTGCCCGCCAGGAAGTCGAGGAACAGGTCCGACTGGGTGAAGGACCAGCCCTTGCCCTTGCCGCGGCGGAAGATCTCGCGGAACAGGGTCTTGGTCTTGGTGCGGTTCAGGAAGTGCGCCTGGTCGGGCGCGCGCTCGTAGGAATAGCCCGGCGAGACCGTCACCCCATCGACGCCCTCGGCCTTCATCAGGTCCAGGAAATCGGCCACGCGCGCCGGATCCGCGCCGTCGAACAGGGTGCAGTTGATCTGCACACGGAAGCCCTTCGCCTTCGCCAGGCGGATCGCCTCCACCGCCTTGTCGTAGACGCCGTCCTGGCAGACGGAGGCGTCGTGCATCGCCCGGTCGCCGTCCAGATGGATCGACCAGGCGAAGAAGGGCGAGGGCTGGTACTGGTCGATCTTCTTGGCCAGCAGCAGGGCGTTGGTGCAGAGGATCACGAACTTCTTGCGGGCGACGAAACCCTGCACGATCCGCGGCATGTCCCGGTGCAGCAGAGGCTCCCCGCCGGCGATGGATACGGCCGGCGCGCCGCATTCGTCGATCGCGGCCATGCACTCGTCGTAGGACAGGCGCTGGTTCAGGATCTCGTCCGGATAGTCGATCTTGCCGCAGCCGGCGCAGGCGAGGTTGCAGCGGAACAACGGCTCGAGCATCAGCACCAGCGGGTAGCGCTTGCGGCCAGCAAGGTGCTGGCGGACCACATAGGCGCCGATACGCGCCGCCTGCCGGAACGGGATACCCATAGCTGCTCCTAACGCTCGGCGACCACGCGGGCCGCCGGCCGGTCGCGCAGCTCAGGCGGGAGGCGGAAGACGATGTGCTCGGCCTCGCCGTTCATCTGGGCGACCTCAACGGGCTCGATCTGCCGCAAGGCCGCGATTACGTCCAGCACCAGCTCTTCCGGCGCGGAAGCGCCCGCGGTCAGCCCGACCGTTTGCACACCCTTCAACCACGCTGGGTCGATGGCTCGGGCGTCGGCGATCAGATGGCTGGGTACCCCCTCCTCCACCCCGATCTCGCACAGGCGGTTGGAGTTGGAGCTGTTGCTCGCGCCCACCACCAGCAGCAGGTCGACCGAACGGCAGAGCTCGCGCACCGCGGTCTGGCGGTGCTGAGTCGCGTAGCAGATGTCGGAAATGTCCGGCCCGACCACGTCGCTGAACCGGGCCTTGAGCGCGGCGATGACATCGCGGGTCTCGTCCACGCTCAAGGTGGTCTGGGTGACATAGGCCACAGGCGCATCGACCGGGATCTGCAGCGCCGCGACGTCGGCCACGGTGGAGATCAGATGCACCGGCCCATCTACCTGGCCCAAGGTGCCTTCGACCTCGGGGTGGCCGGCGTGCCCGATCAGCACCAGGGCCCTGCCCAGCGTCTTGTAGCGCCGGCTCTGGGTGTGGACCTTTGAGACCAGGGGGCAGGTGGCGTCGAGCACCGGCAGGCCGCGCGACTTGGCCTCCTCCACCACCGAGCGGGCGACGCCATGGGCGCTGAAGATGGTCACCGCGCCGTCCGGCACCTGGTCCAGTTCATCGACGAACCTGGCGCCCTTGAGCCTCAGCTCTTCGACGACATGCTTGTTGTGGACGATCTCATGGCGGACGTAGACGGGCGCGCCGTACTTCTCCAGCGCGCGCTCGACGATGTCGATGGCCCGCACCACGCCTGCGCAGAAGCCTCGGGGCTGCGCCAAGACGACACGCATTCCCACCTCCCAATAGGGCCAGGCTGAAAGGGTGGCAGAAGATGAACCGCACGACAAAGCTATTCTACCCTGGAGCGTGACTCGCCGCGGCAGGGTCCCTATTCTTTACATCCACGATCGAACGCGCCGCGGCGCCAGGACCGTCATGCAGGATCACACCCACGTCCGCCCCTGGCGGGCGATCGAGCGACGCCGGTCCCGGAAGATTCGGGTGGGGGCGGTGGAGGTCGGCGGCGACGCCCCGATCTCGGTCCAGTCCATGACCAATACGGTGACGGCCGACGCCGCCGCCACCATCGACCAGATCCGCCGGTTGGAGGAGGCCGGCGCCGACATCGTCCGCGTCTCCTGCCCCGACGAGGATTCCACGGCTGCGTTCCGCGCCATCGCCAAGGCGGCGAAGGTCCCGCTGGTGGCCGACATCCATTTCCACTACCGGCGGGGGATCGAGGCGGCCAAGGCCGGCGCCGCCTGCCTGCGAATCAATCCCGGCAACATCGGCTCGGCCGACCGAGTGCGCGAGGTGATCCAGGCGGCGCGCGACCACGGCTGCTCCATGCGCATCGGCGTCAACGCCGGCTCGCTGGAGCGGGATTTGCTGGAGAAGTACGGCGAGCCGTGCCCCGCGGCCATGGTGGAGAGCGCGCTTTCCCACGCCCGCATCCTGCAGGACCACGATTTCCACGAGTTCAAGATCAGCGTGAAGGCGTCCGACGCCTTCATGACCGTGGCCGCCTACCAGGAGCTCTCGACGGCCATCGACTGCCCGCTGCACCTGGGCGTCACCGAGGCCGGGGCCCTGCGCACGGGCACGGTGAAGTCGGCCATCGGCCTGGGCTCCCTGCTGTGGGCGGGCATCGGCGACACCATCCGCGTCAGCCTGGCCGCCGATCCGGTTGAGGAGGTCAAGGTCGGCTTCGACATCCTGAAGTCGCTGGGCCTGCGCCACCGCGGCGTGAACATCATCGCCTGCCCCTCCTGCGCCCGCCAGGGCTTCGACGTCATCCGCACCGTAGAGGCCCTGGAGCAGCGACTCGCCCACATCTCCACCCCGCTCAGCCTGTCGATCATCGGCTGCGTGGTGAACGGGCCGGGCGAGGCCCTGATGACCGACGTCGGCTTCACTGGCGGCGGCAAGGGCGCCGGCATGGTCTATGTGGCCGGCAAGCCCGACCACAAGATGGACAACGACCGCATGGTCGACCACATCGTCGCCCTGGTGGAAGCCAAGGCCGCCGAGCTTCGCGCCGCCGAGGCGACGCCGAAAATGACCGCGGCGGAATAGCATGGGCGAGAGCGGTCTCGTCCCGCCCCTCGTGGCGACCTTCGACCCCGTCACTACCTATCCGGGGCTCAAGGCCGCCTTGAGCGCCTGCGCCGGCGACGTCGAAATGGTGCTGGAAGAGCTGCTGCCGAAGTCGGGCGCCGCGCATGGGCGGGTCCATGAGGCCATGCGTTACGCCATCTTCGCCGGCGGCAAGCGGCTGCGTCCGTTCCTGATCCTGGAAAGCGCCGCGCTGTTCGGCGTCCCCAGGCGGCGCGCGCTGCGGACCGCCGCCGCCATCGAGACGTTGCACACCTATTCCCTGGTCCACGACGACCTGCCGGCCATGGACGACGACGACCTGCGCCGCGGCCAGCCGACCACCCACCGGCGGTTCGACGAGGCGACGGCGATCCTGGCCGGCGACGCGCTGCTGACGCTCGCCTTCGAGATCCTGGCCGCGCCCGAGACCCATCCCGCCGGCGAGGTGCGCGCGCAGCTCGTCGCGCGGCTGGCGCAGGCCGCAGGCTCGGACGGCATGATCGGCGGCCAGATGCTGGATATCGAAGCGCCCGGCCAGAACCCCGGCGCGCCGGAGGTGATGGATCTTCAGCGGCGCAAGACGGGCGCCCTGTTCACCTTTTCCTGCCTTGCGGGGCCGGTGCTCGCCGAGCGCGGCGCGGCCGACCTGGCGGCGCTGGAGGCCTACGCCGAGGCGTTCGGCCTCGCCTTCCAGATCGCCGACGACCTGCTGGACGTGCTGGGCGCGGTCGAGACCGCCGGCAAGGCGGTGGGCAAGGACCAGGCGCTCGGCAAGGCCACCCTGGTCTCGCTGTGGGGCGTCGAACGCGCTCAGGCCGAAGTGCGGCGGCTCGCCGAGGCCGCCAGCGCGGCGCTCGCCCCCTACGGCGCGGCGGCCGACGTCATGCGCGCCCTGCCCTTCTACCTGCTGGACCGCGGCGCCTGAGGCCGCGCCGCGGCCACATTCCCGACGCCCGGCCGCATAAAGATCGGCGTTCCGCAAACCCAGCCCCCATGGCCGACATGCTGAGACACCTGCCCACCGCGGCCGTGCTGCTGGCTCTCGCCGCACCGTCCGTCACCCAGGCCCAGGCGGCCGATCCGGCGGCCCAGGTCATCGACCGCTTCGACGACGCCCTGCTGGCGGTAATGAAGGACGCAAAGCGCCTGGGGCCTCGCGGCCGGTTCGAGCGGTTGGAACCGGCGATCTCGCGGGCGTTCGACCTGCCGGCCATGACGCGGTTCGCGGTCGGCTCGAGCTGGTCAGGCCTGGCGCCCGCCGACCAACAAGCCCTGGTCCGCGCCTTCTCCCGGATGACGGTGGCCACCTACGCCCACAATTTCGACGGCTACGGCGGCGAGCGATTCGTCATCGACAAGGTCGACGCGCGCGGGCCGGAAAAGCTGGTGAAGACGCGGCTCGTCTCGGGCGCGACGTCCCATGTCCTGACCTATCGCATGCGGCAGAGCGGCGGGAGCTGGAAGGCGATCGACGTCTATTACGACGCCGCCGTCAGCTCGATCATGGGGCAACGCTCGGAATACGCCTCGACCCTGAAGGCCGGCGGCGCCAACGCACTGGTGCGGAAACTGGAGGCGCGCGCCGACGCCTTGTTGGGCCGAAACTGACAGAGCTTGCCGAAGCCGCGAGCCACGGCCGGCGGCCACGCGCGACGACAATTCGGACGCGCATGAAAGGCATTGAGCCCACCAGCAATCATCAGTAGGTCATGCCGACGATAAGAGCGGCGCCGCGCGGCCATGGGCCGGATGTGCAGGAGTCGTCTACAGGGAACGAGACCGGGAATGCGCAATGTCGGCTGACGCACGGGTGGTCGGCGTGGTCCGCGAGACCTGGCCCGGGGAGACGCGCGTGGCGCTCTCGCCGGAGGTCGCGGGCAAGCTGATCAAGGCCGGAATGGCGGTGCTGGCCGAGCCTGGCGCCGGCGTCGCGGCGGCCTTTCCCGACGCCGATTACGCCGCGGCCGGCGTGGAATTCGCCGAGCGGAGCTCCGTCCTGTCGCAGGCCCAGGTGTTGCTCACCGTCCGCCCGCTCGCCGTCGAGGAGGTCTCCCGCCTCAAGCCCGGCGCGGTGGTGGTCGGAGCCCTGGACCCGGCCCGCAACGCCGCCTTGCTCGAGGCGTTGGCCGCCAAGGGCGCCTCAGCCTATGCGCTCGAACTGCTGCCGCGCACCACGCGCGCCCAGTCGATGGACGTGCTGTCTTCCCAGGCCAATCTCGCGGGCTACCGCGCGGTGCTGGAAGCCGCGGCCGCCTATGGCCGGACCCTGCCGATGATGACCACGGCGGCGGGCACCATCACGCCCGCGAAGGTCTTCGTCATGGGGGCCGGCGTGGCCGGCCTCCAGGCCATCGCCACCGCTCGACGCCTGGGGGCGGTGGTCACCGCCACCGACGTGCGTCCCGCCGCCAAGGAACAGGTGCAGAGCCTGGGGGCCAAGTTCGTCGCGGTCGAGGACGAGGAGTTCCAGGCGGCGGAATCGGCCGGCGGCTACGCCAAGGCGATGAGCGCAGAATACCAGGCCAAGCAGGCCGAGCTGATCTCCGAGCACATCA
>Ga0070671_100001179_pt1 | contig 19539 bp, 18 predicted proteins | sample KBSS73metaG_FD_65341 | JGI IMG/M metagenome (GOLD analysis project Ga0070671, IMG submission 65341) | Switchgrass rhizosphere microbial communities from Kellogg Biological Station, Michigan, USA - KBS S7-3 metaG | ecosystem: Host-associated > Plants > Roots > Rhizosphere > Soil ...
GTGTACTGGAGCGAGGGCAGCTACTTCGGCCCAGCCGCCATCGTCAACGCACACCGGTTCATCTTCGACAGCCGCGACGAGGGCGCCGCCGAGCGACTGGACATCCTCAACGAGGTCGACGGCGTCTGGCGCTGCCGAACCACGTTCAACTGCACGGAGTCCTGCCCGCGTGGCATCCAGGTGACTCAGGCCATCCAAGAGGTCAAGCGCGCGTTGATGTTCGCCCGGTAGACCACCTCACGTCCGTTCGACCGTCGACACACCAATGCGTCGGGTGTCGCACAGGCCACTGCTGTAGCGGAACTCGCAGCTGCGCGAACGTCACACCGTACGACGCGGCGTACATCGCGCTGGCAGAGCGGTGCACGATCGAATTGCCCAGCGGCGAATAGTAGCTCTCCGCGGGTCACTCGTCGGCAACCAGCACATCCTGGCAGTGACGTGTGGTTCGCCAGTGACAGTCATGATCATAGGGAAATGCCTGATTTCTCCGGTGGGCAGCGGGGCTTACCGTTCGCTATGTGACCACGGTCGACCGACCGAGCGACGTAAAGGAGCCTGCTATGCCGAAAACATTCGCGAGCGCAGCGCTTGCTGCGGCTACGGCGATGAGCGCCGCTCTCGTGGTGCCTACAGCGATTCCGGCGGCCGCGGCACCACCCTTCTGCGAGTGGGTGCTACCGACGAATCTCACTTTGGAGCAGGACAACAACATCGAGGTGGCACTTCCCACCGACCTCAACCATTCCCGGGGCTACGCGCAGTACTACAAGCGCGGCGACATGAACGGCATCACCAACGGGACCACGGACGGGAGCACGATGCTGCACGGAGACCAGGTGCACATCGCGGTCCAGTGGACCGACGGCCCCGGAGCAGGATTCAGCAACGAGTACTTCGGCACCATCGACAAGCTCAACAAGATCAGCGGTTACACGGTGAACAATCTGGGCACACGGAACAACTGGACCGCCAATGAGCGCGCGGACTGCGTGAACCCTTAACCGGTCACACTCGAACGGCGTTGATTGGCTGTCACACATCAGCAGGCTGTCTCGTCTAACGGGCATGACACAGAAAACCCGTATCGCACCCGTCCCTCCGAAGCAGGCCGGCTTGCTGACCCGCATCATGTACCGGGTCGCCCGCAGGCGCTTCGGCGAGGTGCCCGAGCCGTTCACCGTAGCGGCCCATCACCCGCGGCTGCTTGTGGCCAACGCCGTGCACGAGACGCTGCTGGACTCCGGTTCGAAGAAGCTGCCCAAGAACGTCCGCGAGCTGGCGGTGTTCTGGACCGCCCGCACCATCGGCTGCTCGTGGTGCGTCGACTTCGGGTCCATGCTGCAGCGGCTCGACGGCCTCGACGTCGAGCGGCTCAAGGAAATCGACGACTACGCGACGTCACCGCGCTACAGCGATGACGAGCGCGCCGCGATCGCCTATGCCAATGCGATGACAACCGATCCGCACACCGTCACCGACGAACAGGTCGAAGATCTTCAGAGGCGTTTCGGTGACGACGGCGTGATCGAGCTGACCTACCAGATCGGCGTCGAGAACATGCGGGCCCGGATGTACTCCGCGCTGGGCATCACCGAGCAGGGGTTCAATTCAGGGGACGCGTGTCGTGTGCCTTGGGCTACCGACGAGCACCAAGCGGCGACGCGGTGAACTTGTCCGGGTTGGCGATATCCCAAATGGCGCAGACCTTTCCGTCGCGCACCGTCATCGCAGTGATCCGGGGCATCAGCGCCGGATAGCTCTCGCGTGCCGGTGCGCCTTCGGTGAAGGTGCCGACCTGGCCGTTGATCAAGGCCAGCTGACCGCCGGCCAACCAGTTCGGGCCGTACCTGCGTGCCAAACCGAACAAGAATCGCGCGACCTTGTCGGGTCCGACGATGGTCCGCGCCGCGGTCGGCGCCTTGCCGTTGGAGTCGCCAGTGAACGTGACATCCGGATGTAGCACGCGCACAACGGCTTCCATGTCGCCGGCGGCCAACGCCGCCATCAGTGAGCCGGCCACCTCGTTGTGAGCCTGGTCGGCCACTGGCGGCGGCGCGGACGCCACGGCACGCCGTGCGCGAGACGCGAGCTGCCGGGCCGATGCGTCGCTTACGCCCAGCACCGCGGCGATCTCACCGAACGGCACCCCGAACCCGTCGTGCAGCACGAAAGCCACGCGCTGATCCGGGGTCAGCCGCTCCAGCACGACCATTGCCGCGAACCGGGCGTCGTCGGCGGCGACGACAGCCGCGAGTGGATCGTTGCTGTCCAACCCCGTCACCACCGGTTCAGGCAGCCATTCGCCGACATAGGTTTCCCTGCGCTTGACCGCCGACCGCAGCCGGTCCAGGCTCAGCCTGCTGACCACTGTTGTCAGCCACGCGGGTAGATCGTTGATGGACTCCGAGGTGCGGTCCCACCGCAGCCACGCATCCTGCACGACGTCTTCGGCATCGGCGACGGTGCCGGTGAGCCGGTATGCGACGGCCAGCAGGTGTGGCCGTAGCTCCTCGAATTCGTCGACACGCGTGCTCGCGGTCATGTGACGAGTCTAGGGCTTGGTGAATCGCGGGTAGTGCGCGACGACCGCGGCGCCGTCCGATCGCGGATCCGATGCCGCCATCATCGACCCGCTGTCGTCGATGAAGACGACGTTGGCCTGACCGAGGCTTTCGGTGTGCGGGGCGACCTCGGTCGACACGAGGCCCGCCCGGCTGATGGAAGCCGCCGCCACGGGCGGTAGATCGGATTCCGCAGTCACCGAATCCGTTGTGCCCCCGTCGACCTGAAGGCCGACAATGGCTCGAGGTGCGGTGACCGCGGCCTTGGCGCTCTCACCGTCGACCGCGCGCAGCAGCACCTGCCCGAGGATCTGCGGCTGCCCCTGGCCACCCATTGTCGCCAGCACATGACGCGTGGCACCCTGGTGCGTCGTCATCACCGGCATCAGGGTGTGCGCCGGCCGTTTGTGCGGCGCGATGACGTTCGGGGAGGCATCGTCCAGCGAGAACCCCGTCCCGCGATTGTGGAACAGGATCCCGGTGGCGGGGTCGATCAGTCCCGACCCGAACGCGTGGTAGACGCTCTGAATCAACGACACCGCATAGCCGTCACCGTCGGCCGCGGCGACGCCGACGGTATCCCCGTGCGGCACCAGCGCAGGACCCTGCTGCCCCACACCGAGTTCGGCCATCTCATCCAGACCGTTGTGCACCAGCGCCGCTACATCGACGTCGACGTGCCGTGGATCAGCCAGGTGCGACGAGCGTAAGACGTTGCCTCGGTGGAAGATTCGCAACAACTTACCAAGCCCGTCGCCGAGCGGATCGGCGACGTCGAGTTCCGCCACCGCCGTCAACGCCCGCAGCAACAGGAAGCCGTGCGTATTCGGCGGGCTGGTCAACACGGTCAGACCGCGGAAGTCCACGGAGATGGGTTCGACGACGTCGGGCTGGTAAGCCGCGAAATCGTCTACCGTCAAACATGATCCGTGCGACCGCAGATACCCGACGGACTCTTCGGCGAGTGAGCCCTCATAGAAGGCGTCCGCACCGCCGTTCCGAAGTGCGCTGAATGTATCGGCCAGCGCAGGCTGCGCGAAGTTGTCCCCCGCGCGCAGGCAGCGACCACCGGGCCGAAACACCCTGTCGAAATCCGCTGTGCCATAGAGGTCGGCGTTCTCCCCGTCGGCGATGTGACTGGCCAGCGACGCCGCCACCGGAGCTCCTTCGCGTGCCGTCGCTTCGGCCGCACGCAGCGTGTGCTCCCAGCTCAGTCGAGCACCGAAGCGCCGCAACGCCTCCCATCCGCGGATACCGCCGGCCACCGTCACTGCATCTGCTCCGCGGGCGGGCAACCAATTGCCGTGCCGAGCGCGCAGAGCGGCGGCATCGACCGCAGCACCGGCCCAACCCGACGCGTTGACACACTGGATCTCACCGTCGGGAGTGCGCACCAGCGCGATGAGATCGCCGCCGAGCGCTACGTTGTGGGGATACACCACCGTGAGCACCGCAGCGGCGACGATGGCCGCGTCGATCGCGTTGCCGCCCTCTCGATATGCGCGCATTCCCGCTTCGGTCGCCAGCGAATGCGGGGTGGCGAGCGCTCCGGTGAACGACGTCGACGGTGACTCGGTGGGCACGTTGGGACGACTCCTCGCTAGATGGTGGATAGGAACGCCTTGGTCCGCTCGTGCTGCGGACGGCCGAACAACTCGCCGGGCGGGGCGTCCTCGATGATGCGGCCCCCGTCCATCACGACGATGCGATCCGCCACGTCGCGGGCGAACCGCATTTCATGGGTGACGACGATCATCGTCATGCTTTCGTTGGCGAGTTCGCGCATCACCTCGAGGACCTCGCCGACCATCTCGACGTCCAGCGCGCTGGTCGGCTCGTCGAAGAGCATGACCTTGGGTCGCATCGCCAACGCTCGTGCGATCGCGACCCGCTGTTGCTGTCCACCCGACAGCTGACTGGGCCTGGATTCGGCCTTGTCCGCGAGGCCGACACGTGCCAGCAACGCCAGCGCGTCCTGATGCGCCTTGTCCTTCGGCGTGCCGAGCACGCGGACGGGACCGTTCCAGACGTTCTCGGCCGCCGTCATGTGCGGGAACAGATTGAAATGCTGGAAGACGAAGCCGATTTCGCGGCGACGGCGGGCGAGCTCACTGGTGCTGACCTTCTTCCTGCTGGCCGCATCACGGTGTCCGATCGGCACGCCGCCTATCAGGATTTCACCACTGTCAACGGGCTCGAGGTGGTTCAGCGACCGCAGCAGGGTCGTCTTGCCCGCACCAGAAGGGCCGATCAGCACGACGACCTGCCCGCGCATCACGTCCAGCGAGACGTCGTCGAGTACCTGGCGACCGCCGAGTGTGCAGCAGACCCGTTGTACCGAAACGATGGGTGCCGTGGCATCCGCGCTGACACTCATGGTCGACTCCTTGGTGTTCACGGTCATCCGTGCGGTTGTAGGGCCGGGGTTCCCGGACGCCGCGCGCCAAGGAGCCGCTGGGTGATCCTGACCCGCTGCTCGATGCCGAGCTGGCGGGCCAGCCGGTTCTCGATGTAAGCCTGGATGAATGTCCAGATCGTGGTCAGTGCAAGGTAATAGATCGCTGCGACGATGAAGATCTCAAACGTGTGGAAGGTGAAGGAACTGATCGACTGGGTGACCAGAAACATCTCACTGACGCCGATCACCGACAGCACCGACGTCGTCTTCATCATGCCGTTGAAGGAGTTACCCAGCGGCGGAACCATGACGCGCAGCGATTGCGGCACGATGATCCAGCGCATCACCTTGCCAGGTTTCATGCCGAGCGATGCCGCCGCCTCGAACTGCCCCTTGGGCACGGAATCCAGCCCGGCGCGGATGATCTCGGCGATGTAAGCACTCTCGTTGACCATCAGCCCGATGATCGCGGCCTGCACCGCGGCTTTGACCGAAAGGCCGAAAAGCGATACGTCGTGGAACTGGTAGAGGCCGACAGCCGCCAGCCCGGTGTAGATCAGGACCAGCTGTACCAGCAGCGGTGTCCCGCGGATCACCCAGATGTAAATGCTTGCACACCAACGCAAACCAGCAAATTGCGACCGTCGCATCAACGCGACGACCAGGCCCAGCGCGGTGGCCAGGGCCATGGCGATCACCGAGATCACGATGGTCAGCACCAGCCCGTCGAGAAATGGTCCGCTGGGCGTGACAAGGCTCTTCCAGAAGAACTGCCAATCGAAGTGCATCAGGACCGTCCCATCACCTCTGGATGCTGAGGTCCGTCTGCCCCCATTGCGCAAGGATCTTGGCGTAGCTGCCATCGGCTTCCAGCTGATTCAGCGCGTCCTGAATGGCGTTGTGCAACACACTGTTTCCCTTCAGCGTGGCAGCTCCGATCTTGATGGTGCCGAACGGCTGCCCGGCCATTTGAATCTGCGCACCGGTCTTGGTCACGTAGTAACCCAGCGACTCCGCGGTGTCGAGATACGCGTCGACCTGGCCGTTCTGGACCTGCTGAATGGAGACGTCGGCGTGGCTGTTGCGGCTGATGTCGACGCCCTGTTTGCCTGCGGCCGTGCACTTGTCGGACTGTTCCTGTGACAGCGACTCGGCCGTCGTCGCAACCGCGACGATGACCTTCTTGCCGCACAGGCTGTCATCGAGTCCGGTGATGGCGGCCGGATGTTCTTTGGACACCGCGATTCCGGTGCCCGACCAGACGTAAGGCACGAAGTCGACCACTTTTTCGCGCTCGGGCTTGATGTACAGCTGCGCCATGATGACGTCGCATTGCTTGGCCTGCAGGGTCGGGATCACGGCGGCGAAGGCGGACTCGACGAATTGTGGCGTCAGACCGAGCTTGCCTGCGATGGCCTTGCCGAGATCGACCTCGCTGCCGACCAGCGCGCCGGTCTCGTCGTGGTAGACGCTCGGCGGGGTTCCGTCGTTGGGCGCACAGATCTTCAGCGTGCCGGCCTGCAAGATCGCGGGCGGTGCGACCTTGGCCGGGCCGGTGGTGGTCGACGCCGACTGCTCGGATGACGACGAACAGCCGGACAGGGCGAGGACGACGGCGCCGAGGATGACACCGGCGATGGCGGTCTTCTTCACGGTTCCTCCAGGACTCGGGCGGGGGCAGCGGTCCGGCGGAGCGTTTGTGTGACGCCCACCACACCACTGGCCTATCAAACGATAGGCCCCTATCGGGCGATAGGCCAGCCTTCGGCTTAGTTCAGCCGCTTTTGTTGCACGGAATTAACGAACTGCCGCGTTGCCGCGGGTCAGCGCACAGCGGCGGTCTCGAGTTCGCCGAGTCGATCTTCAGTGACCACCCGAATTTGTTCGAGCCTGGACTCATCGACAAGCAAGGCCCGCACGATGAAGTCGGCCGCCTGCATCGGCCGCTGTTCGCGGATGCGACCACCGGGGCCACCCTGCTCGCGCAGGGTTTCAAACAGCACGCCGTTGACGGCGCGCTGCACGAAGCTCGGCTCGAAGACCACGAACTCCCCCGCCTCGCGACCGCCGGAGATCAGCCGCTCGACCAGTTCGTGAAAGAGCGCGATGCCCTCGCGTTCGTCGGCGAACTCGTCCAGTCCGAGCACGGCGTCTTGGTAGAGACCGCGCGCGTCGAACGGCTGGATCAGCGCCTCACGCACATCGCAGGCGATGGTGAGATGCAGCTTCTCCGCCCACGTCGAATCCTCGGCGAGGCGACCCCGGACGCGGTCGATCGACGGGCCGAGATCCAATTCGACTAGCGTGCGGAAGATTTCGTGCTTGGCCCCGAAGTGGTGGAACAGCGACGGCTGCCTGATGGCCACCTCATCGGCGATGTCCCGGGTCGAGGTCCCGAAGTAACCGCGCTGAGCGAACAACGCCGACGCTGCAAGCAGGATGCGGCCCCGCGTCGACGTCCAGTCGACTGGTTCGGGTCGCCAACCCCGCTCGTACTTCACGGCTCGATTGTGTCATCGAACCGATCCGCAGCCGGTGACGAACGTTCCTTACCGCTCGAAAAATCGCGAGAATTTCGAGCGGTAAGGAACGTTCGGCCGTCAGCGCTTGGTGAAAATCGTTCGGTGCCAATCCTTGTCGGCGACACCGGTGATATCGCTCATCACGTGCTTGATCGTGAGGTATTCCTCGAGCGAATAATCGCTCATGTCCTTGCCAAAACCGGATGCGCCGAGGCCACCGTGCGGCATCTCGCTGATGATCGGGATGTGATCGTTGATCCACACACAGCCGGCCTTGATCTCGCGTGATGCACGCTGCGCGCGGTACACGTCGCGGGTCCACGCCGAGGCTGCGAGACCGTATACGGTGTCGTTGGCCTGCCGTAGCGCGTCGTCGTCGTCGGTGAACGAGCGCACGGTCAGCACCGGGCCGAAGATCTCGTCGCGGTAGGCCTCCGACTGCTCGGAGACGTCGGCGATCAGCGTCGGCCGATAGAACGAGCCCGGCAGATCTGGGGCACTGCCACCGGTCACGATCCGCCCGCCCTCCTTGGGCGCGCGGGCGACCATGCCAGCCACCTTGTCGCGGTGGGCCGCGGTGATCAGCGGGCCGAGATCGGTTTCGGGGTCGTGCGGATCGCCGACGACGACCTTGCCCATCACTTCTGCCACCCCGGCGACGAAGTCGTCGTAGAGCTCACGGGCCACGATCGCCCGCGTCGCTGCGGTGCAGTCCTGGCCGGTGTTGATCAGAGCGCCCGCCACCGCACCCTGGATCGCGGCGTCCAGATCGGCGTCGGCGAACACCACGAACGGTGCCTTGCCGCCGAGTTCGAGCTGCACGCGATGACCGTGCACCGCCGCGGCGGCCATCACTTTGCGGCCGACCGCCGTCGATCCGGTGAAGGTGACCACGTCGACGTCGCGATGCCCGGCCAGTGCGGTGCCGGCGTCGGCACCCGCCCCGGTCACCACGTTGAACACGCCGTCGGGCAATCCCGCCTCACTGGCCAGCCGAGCCAGCGTCAGTGTCGTCAGCGGAGTCAGCTCACATGGCTTGATCACCACGCTGCATCCGGCGGCCAACGCGGGCAACACTTTCCACACCGCCATCTGCAGCGGGTAGTTCCACGGCGTGATGGTGCCGACCACACCGACGGCCTCACGCCGGATGCTCGACGTGTGATCGCCCGAGTACTCAGCGGTGGCCTTGCCCTCCAGATGGCGGGCAGCCCCTGCGAAGAAGTCGATGTTGTCGACACTGCCCGGCACGTCGAACTCGGCGGCCAGCCGCACGGGCTTACCGGTCTGGCTGACCTCCTCGGCAACCAGATCATCGGCGTGCTCGTCGGCCAGCTTCGCCAGCTTGGCCAGCACCGCGGACCGATCGGCAGGCGTCGCCGTCGCCCAGCCGGACAAGGCCGCGCGCGCGGACGCCACCGCCCGGTCGACGTCGGCAGCGGTGGCCAGCGCGTAGTCGGCGACGGGCCGGCCGGTCGCCGGGTTGATGACCTGATGCAGGCCGCCGCCGGTGACCACCGGGGCGCCGTCGATCCAGCTGCCTGCCACGCTGGTAGATACCGTCTGACCCTGAAGCACAGTCATGGCCCAACGCTAGCCCACGCCTCTCGGCCCGGCTACGCATTCCCGCCGCGCGAGGCCCTCTAAACGAGGGATTTCATCGCTGTAGTTGCTTGTAACGACGGATTCCGTGCACAATCACAGGCATGGCCAACCCCGGCGCACCGCAGCCAATGGGCCCCGTCTCGTTCCGCGTCAACCAATCTCGACCTGGCGCGGCGTTCCAGCTTGACGAGTTGTCGAAGCAGATCATCGAGAAGTTGCAGCAGGACGGCCGCCGGTCGTACGCGGGCATCGGCAAGGCGGTCGGGCTGTCGGAGGCCGCAGTCCGTCAGCGCGTCCAGCGGATGGTCGACGCCGGCGTCATGCAGATCGTCGCAGTCACCGATCCGATGCAGCTGGGCTTCGCCCGCCAGGCAATGATCGGCATCCGCTGCACCGGGGACACCACCAGGGTGGCCGAGAAACTGGCCGCCCTCGAATCCGTCGACTACGTGGTGCTGACCGCGGGCTCGTTCGACGCCATCGTCGAAGTCGTCTGCGAGGACGACGACGACCTTCTCGACCTACTTAATACTCAAATTCGCGCACTTCCTGGGGTGATATCCACCGAGACACTTGTTTACCTGAGACTCGTTAAACAGCAATACAATTGGGGTACAAGATGACAACTACCGATATCGCACAAGAGGTTTCAACCGATCTGGGCGCAAAGGCCGCCCGTCACCTATGGGGTCATTTCGCCCGCCATGGCGAAGGCATCACGCCGCCGATCATCACCCGCGGCGAAGGCGTGATGATCTGGGACGACAAGGGCAAGAGCTACATCGACGGCCTGTCAGGGCTTTTCGTCGTACAGGTCGGCCACGGCCGTAAGGAACTCGCCGAGGCCGCGGCCAAGCAGGCCGAGACACTGTCGTTCTTTCCGCTGTGGTCGTACGCGACGCCGACGGCGATCGAATTGTCCGAGCGGATCGCCGGTTATGCACCGGGTGATCTGAATCGGGTGTTCTTCACCACCGGCGGCGGCGAGGCCGTCGAGTCGGCGTGGAAGCTGGCCAAGAACTACTTCAAGCTCACCGGCAAACCCGGTAAGCACAAGGTCATTTCGCGTGCGATTGCCTACCACGGCACCCCTCAGGGTGCACTTGCAATCACCGGTCTGCCTGCGTTCAAGGCACAGTTCGAGCCGCTGACGCCGGGCGGCTTCCGCGTGCCGAACACCAACTTCTACCGCGCACCCGAGCCATACGCCCACGACGTCAAGGCGTTCGGGCAGTACTGCGCCGACCGCATCGCCGAGGCCATCGAGTTCGAGGGTCCCGACACGGTCGCGGCCGTGTTCCTCGAGCCGGTGCAGAACGCCGGCGGCTGCTTCCCGCCGCCACCCGGATACTTCGAGCGGGTCCGCGAGATCTGCGACGAGTACGACGTGCTGCTGGTGTCCGACGAAGTGATCTGCGCCTACGGCCGAATCGGTTCGATGTTCGCCTGTGACGACTTCGGGTACGTGCCTGACATCATCACGTGCGCAAAGGGTTTGACGTCGGGCTACTCTCCGATCGGCGCGATGATCGCCAGCGACCGGCTCTTCGAGCCGTTCAACGACGGCAAGACGACGTTCGCCCACGGCTACACCTTCGGCGGCCACCCGGTCTCGTCGGCGGTGGCGCTGGCCAACCTCGACATCTTCGAGCGCGAGGGCATCAACGACCACGTCAAGGAGTCGGCCCCCGCGTTCCGCGCGACGCTGGAAAAGCTCTACGACCTGCCGATCGTCGGTGACGTCCGCGGTGAGGGCTTCTTCTACGGCATCGAACTCGTCAAGGACAAGACCACCAAGGAGACGTTCAACGACGAGGAGTCCGAGCGGCTGCTGCGCGGCTTCCTGACGCCTGCCATCTTCGAGGCCGGGCTGTACTGCCGCGCCGACGACCGTGGCGACCCAGTCGTGCAGTTGGCGCCGCCGCTGATCAGCGGGCAGAAGGAGTTCGACGCCATCTACGAGATCCTGCACGGAGTGCTGAGCGAAGCCAGCCGAATGATCTAGCTCCTCGCGTAGCCTCGGGCCCGTGACAACCGCCCCGAAGCCACCCGTTGATCCCGTCCGCTGGCAACCGCCACCCGTCGACGCGCTGCCGGAAGTGCCCTCGGCCGACCTCACCGTCGTCCCGGTGCCCGGCAACGCGCCGGAGGATGTGGTCGTCGACGCCGACGGCAACATCTGGACGGGCGTCGACGACGGACGCATCGTGCGGATCGCGCCCGACGGCCAGCCCGCGGTCGTCGCTACTACCGTCGGCCGTCCACTGGGCCTGGCCGTCGCGCGCGACGGACGGCTTCTGGTGTGCACCAGCCCCGGCGGCCTGCTGGCGATGGACGCTGACAGCGGCAAGTTCGAGACGCTCGTCGAAGAGGTCGATGGCCGTCGGTTGCAGTTCTGCTCGAATGTGACCGAAACACCGGACGGCACAATCTATTTCACCGAGTCGACGAGTGCCTTCACGTATGCGAACTATGTGGGAGCGATCTTCGAGGCGCGCGGCCGCGGCAGCCTGTTCCGCCGCGATCCCGACGGCACCGTGCTGACCGTCGTGCCAGGGCTGTACTTCGCCAACGGCGTGACACCGACGGCGGACGGGTCGGCGTTGGTGTTCGCCGAGACGCAGGGACGACGGCTGTCGAAGTATTGGTTGACCGGGTCGCAGGCAGGAACCGTCACACCGCTGGCGGTCAACCTGCCCGGCATGCCCGACAACCTGTCGACCGGCGCCGACGGCCGCATCTGGTGCGCGTTGGTCACCCCCGCGAACCGCGTGGCAGACCGACTGGCCGCGGGGCCACCGATTCTGCGCAAGATTCTGTGGAGCTTGCCGGACCGATTTCAGCCGAAACCGGAATCGGTGGTGTGGGCCGTCGCGTTCGATCCCGACAGCGGCCAGGTGGTCGCGGGCGTGCGCACGACGCATCCGTCCTTCGGTCTGGTGACCGGACTCGTCGAGGCGGGCGGCAGGCTCTGGATGGGCTGCATCGGGGCGCCGGCGGTCGCGCACTGCGATCTTTCGGCGCTCGCGCTCTAACCTTCGGCCGCGAAGTCACATTTGTAACTTCAAACTCATCAGTCACAGCGCGCCTCCACGGGATCGGGCGGATGTCCGCCTAATCTTCGGTCACGATGGCGAACGTTCGAATCGTGTTACCGCGCGCCGCAGCGCTGGCAGCGGCGCTTTTCCTGGTGGCAGGCCCGGCCATGGCAACGGCCGAGCCCGATCCGGCGCCCCCGGAAGCGGCGACGTGCCCGTACCGGGAGTCGACGCCACCTGCCGTCGACTCCTCCGAGGTGCCTGAGGCAGGGGATCCGCCTGCGCCGCTGCCGGTGCCGGCCAAGCCGCTCGGCGGTGACGCGCTGTCCGGGTGTGGCATCGTGACCGCTCCCGGGACGCCGCCGGTGCCCGGGGACATCTCCGCAGAGGCGTGGCTGGTCGCCGACCTCGACACCGGCGACGTCATCGCCGCGCGCGATCCGCACGGCAGGCATCGACCCGCCAGCATCATCAAGGTGCTGATCGCCACGCAGGCGCTGCGAGAGTTGCCGATCCACAAAGTGGTCGCGGGCACGCAGGAGGACGCCAACGCCGAGGGCACCAAGGTCGGCGTCGGTGAGAATGGCTTCTATTCGATCAACGACCTGTTGCACGGCCTGCTCATGCACTCAGGCAACGACGCCGCGCACGCTCTGGCCATGCAACTCGGCGGGATGGATACCGCGCTACAGAAGATCAACGACCTTGCCGGCAAGCTTGGCGGCCGCGACACCCGTGCGGCGACGCCGTCGGGTCTCGACGGGCCTGGCATGAGCACGTCAGCCTACGACCTCGGCCTGTTCTACCGATTCGCTTGGCAGAATCCGACTTTCGCCGACATTGTGGCCACGCGCACGTTCGATTTTCCCGGCCGCGGCGACGTCGGCTATCCGGTCGAAAACGACAATCAGCTGCTCTACAACTACCCCGGCGCGATGGGCGGAAAGACCGGCTACACCGACGATGCCGGGCAGACGTTCGTCGGCGCGGCCAATCACGACGGCCGCCGGTTGATGGCCGTGTTGCTGCACGGCACTCGCCAGCCGATCGCGCCGTGGGAGCAGGCCGCACACCTGCTGGACTACGGCTTCGCGACCGCACCCGGCACCAAGGTCGGCACGCTGATCGAGCCCGATCCGTCGCTGCTCGCTGCCAAGCCGGACGCCGCACCCAACCCGGCGACCGCCGCCGCGTCCACCCCGCTGCCGGATATCAACGCAATGCCGGTTCGGGTCGGCGTCGGCATCGTCGGGTCGATCGTCGTGTTCGGACTCATCATGGGCGCACGGTCGCTGAACCGGCGCCCGACGCACTAATGCTTGCGTAACCGCGAAAAGCTCAGCGCTCCAAGGGCTCCCACTGCTGCGGCGGCCAACGCACCCCGCGCCCCGAGGCCCTCACGAACCTGAACCCGCGCGGTGATCTGGGCCGGCGCCGGCGGCTCGACCGGTTCCTCGGCGAGGTTCTCGGTTGACGTGGCCGCCCATGCGGTCGCGAACAGGATCAACCGCGCGGTGATGTAGGCGAACACCATCAGGCCGAGCACCGGACCGAACGTCGCACCGGCCGGACCGGTCACTACGGATCGCAAATAGATCGAGCCAACCTGCTTGAAGATCTCGAAGGCCACCGCGGCCATCAACGCGGCCCTCATCGCGCTGCGGAAGGTCACCTTCTCCCGGGGCAAACGCGCGATCACCCAGACGAACAGCAGCCACGAGACCAGAATCGATACCAAGAGTGACGCCAGTCGAAGCGCCGCACCGACGCCCGGAACATTCTGCAGCCCAAGCCATTCCAGTACATGCCTCATCAGATCCGAACTGCCGAGTGCAGTCAGCGCGATTGTGGCGACAATCGCCACGAAAAATCCCAGGATGGCGACAAGATCGGACAGCTTGGTGCGAAGGAACCCTGGTGGCTCGCGGCGCATCAGACCCCACATCTGGCTGAGCGCCTCGCGCAGGTTGGCCATCCAGCCCAGCCCGGCCCACGCGGCGGTGGCCAGGCCGATGATGCCGACCGAGGTACGTGACTTGATCGCCGAATCCATCAGGTCGATCAGTTGCTCGCCGGCGTTTCCAGACACCGCGGACTTGATGCGCTGTGTGATCTCGGCGAGCAGGTCAGGCTGGCTGGCCAGGATGAAGCCACCGATCGAGAAGCCGACCATGAGCAGCGGGAACAGCGCGAAAATCGTGAAGTAGGTGATGCCCGCGGCGTAGAAGTCGCCCTTGCTGTCCTGATAGCGCCCCTGCGCCCGCATCACGTGGTCGAACCACCCGTACCGCGCCCGCAGGCGATCCAGAATTCCCGGTTTGGCCGGCTCGGCCGGTTCAGTCATCCAGCCTCCCGGAAAGCGTTACGCGCGTGGCGCTAAGAACCCTAACCGGTCATATACCCGCTTGAGAGTCTTGGCAGACACGTCCCTGGCGCGCTCAGCACCGGTCGCGAGGACTGCCTCGAGTTCGGCCGGATCGGCAAGCAGTTCGTCGACGCGCTCCTTGATCGGCGTGACGAACTCGACGACGGCCTCCGCGGTATCGGTCTTCAGATCTCCGTAGCCCCGGCCTGCGTAGCCCTCGACGAGCTTGTCCACGTCGGTCCCGGTGACGGCGGCCTGGATGGTCAGCAGGTTGGACACCCCCGGCTTGGCGCCCTGGTCGAACCGGATCTCGCGCTCACTGTCGGTGACGGCCGAGCGGATCTTCTTCGCCGAGGCCTTCGGATCGTCGAGCAGGCTGATCAGCCCCGCCTCGGTGGCCGCCGACTTGCTCATCTTCGACGTCGGATCCTGCAGGTCATAGATCTTGGCAGTAGCCTTCTGAATCAGCACGTCGGGCACCACGAACGTCTCGGGGAAGCGGGCGTTGAACCGCTGCGCGACGTCGCGGGCCAACTCCAGGTGCTGGCGCTGGTCCTCGCCGACCGGAACCAGATCGGTGTCGTAGAGCAGGACGTCCGCGGCCATCAGCACCGGGTAGGTGAACAACCCCACGGTGGTGGCTTCGCTGCCTTCCTTCTGCGACTTGTCCTTGAACTGGGTCATCCGCGAGGCCTGGCCGAAACCGGTGAAACAGCCCAGCGCCCAAGCGAGTTCGGCGTGCGCGGGCACGTGGCTCTGCACGAAGATCGTGCTGCGTGACGGGTCGATGCCCAGCGCCAGGTATTGCGCGGCCGTCACCAGCGTGCGCCGCCGCAGCTGCTCAGGGTCCTGCGGGATCGTGATCGCATGCAGGTCGACCACGCAGAAGAAGGCGTCGTAGTCGTCCTGCATGCCGACCCACTGCTTGATCGCGCCTAACGCGTTGCCCAGGTGCAGGGAATCAGACGTGGGCTGGACACCAGAAAAGACGACGGGGCGCGAAGTGCTCATGATGGCTCAAGTTTCGCACGCCTCAACCAATGGATTTTTCGGCGCTCTGCTCCCGCGATTGTTCGAGCGCCCGGCGCGCGAACACCCACCGCTCGGTGATCGCCATCTGCCCGCGGTGCCTACCCAGGAACGTGACGAACCACGAGATGACGGCCATCAGCCGGTTGCGCCCGCCCACGAGGTAGTAGAGGTGCAGGCCGAGCCACGCCAGCCACGCGAGGAAGCCGCCGAACTCCAGCTTGCCGATCTGACACACCGCGGAGAACCGCGACACCGTCGCCATGCTGCCTTTGTCGAAGTATTTGAAGGGCTTTCGCGCCGCAGGCTGCTCGCGCTTGAGTTCGGCCTTGATCTGCTTGGTGGCATAGACGGCGCCCTGGATCGCGCCCTGCGCCTGGCCGGGCACACCGGGCACGCTCATCAGATCGCCGACGACGAAGACGTTCGGATAGCCCTTCACTGTGAGGTCGGACTCGACGACCACCCGGCCGGCGCGATCGACCTCTGTGCCATCGGACTGCTCGGCGATCAGCTTGCCGAGCGGGCTGGCCTGCACACCGGCCGACCAGACTTTGACGGCGCACTCGATCCTGTATTCCTCGCCGAAGTCCTCACCGTTCTTTTCCTTGACCGTCAGCCCCATGTAGTCCACGTCGGTGACCATGGTGTTCAGCTTGACCTCGACGCCCATTTTCTCCAGCCTGCGCTGTGCCTTGAGCCCGAGCTTCGGGCCCATCGGCGGCAACACCGCGGGTGCGGCCTCGACGAGAATCACGCGCGCCTCGGCCGGGTCGATCGTCCGGAACGCTCCGGTCAAGGTCCGGTCCGCAAGCTCGGCGATCTGGCCGACCACCTCGACACCGGTCGGACCCGCACCGACAACGACGAACGTCAGCCGCCGTTTGCGTTCCTCCTCCGACGTCGTCACCTCTGCCGCCTCGAATGCACCGAGGATGCGGCCGCGCAACTCGAGCGCGTCGTCGACGGTCTTCATGCCCGGCGCAAACGCCTCGAACTGGTCGTTGCCGAAGTAGGACTGCTGTGCCCCTGCCGCGACGATCAGGCTGTCGAACCGCGTGACCCGCTCCCAGTCGAGAAGTTTCGACGTGACGGTCTTGTTCTTCAGATCGATGCCGACGACCTCGCCGAGCAACACTTGCGCATTCTTCTGCTTACGCAAGATGATTCGCGTCGCGGGCGCGATCTCGCCGACCGACAGGATGCCTGTGGCGACCTGGTACAGCAGCGGCTGAAACAGGTGATGCGTGGTCTTCGCGATCAGGGTGACGTCGACGTCGGCGCGCTTGAGGTGCTTGGCCGCGAACAGCCCGCCGAAGCCCGATCCGATGATGACGACGCGATGGCGCTTCTGGCTGCCTGGTTCGCTCATGGGCCGACCCTAACCCGTCAATCACAACGGCGAGTGTGGGGTTAATACACACTTCACGCGGGCGGGTTTCGCGTGACACAAGTCCACACTCGGCGGCAATTAACGGTATTCGACCGTCACCGGCGCGTGGTCGGACCACCGCAGCGCATACGCCTCGGCCCGCTCCACCCGCGCGCTGCTCGCCCGGGCGGCCAGCCCGTGGCTCGCAAGCTGGTAGTCGATGCGCCAGCCGGCGTCGTTGTCGAACGCCCTGCCCCGCCATGACCACCACGAGTACGGGCCTGCCACATCCGGATGCAGCACGCGAACCACGTCGACCCAGCCAGCGGCCAACAGTTCGGTCAGCCATTGCCGTTCGGCGGGAAGGAATCCCGACTTCTTCACGTTGCCGCGCCAGTTCTTGATGTCGTTTTCGGTGTGCGCGATGTTCCAGTCGCCACAGACCACGGCGGCACGGTCGATCAGCGTCGACATGCGGTGCGCGAGCGCCGTCATGAACCGCTCCTTCTCGAGCTGACGGTCGGTGCCCGCCTCACCGGTCTGCACGTACACGCTCGCAACCGTGAGACCCTCGATGTCGACCTCGACATAGCGCCCGTGCAACGCGAATTCGTCGGCGCCGAGGTCGCGTACCTGATGGATGGGATGTCGGCTCAACACGGCAACTCCGTTGCGGCCCTTGAGATCTCCACCCTGGGATGCCAGCTGCCAGCCGTCCGAAAGCGCGGGGCTAAGAGCGTCTGCGAGTTGATCGTCATCGGCCCGCGTCTCTTGCAGGCACACCACATCGGCCTTGGTCTCGGCCAGCCACGGCAGCAGGCCGAGGTTTGTCTCCGACCGCTGCCTGATCGCAGCCCGGATGCCGTTGACGTTGATGGTGGTGACGATCACGGCCTCAGACCGTAGTCGACGGGCTTGCGATACCGGCGGTATCACCTTTATGGTCGGGCTCATGACCGAGCGCGCACCGATACACCTGGGCTCCGGCGAGCCGATGCTTTTGCTGCATCCGTTCATGATGTCGCAGAGCGTGTGGAAAGGCGTCGCACCGCTGATTGCTGGCACCGGTCGTTACGAGGTGCTCGCACCGACCATGCCCGGCCACAACGGCGGCGTCAAAGGCCGGTTCTTCCTGGATACCGCCGAATTGGCCGACGACATGGAACGCCGGATGGACGCACTTGGCTGGGACACCGCGCACATCGTCGGCAATTCACTCGGCGGCTGGGTGGCCTTCGAGCTGGAGCGCCGCGGCCGGGCCCGCACGTTGACCGGCATCGCGCCCGCAGGCGGCTGGAGCCATTTGACGCCCGCGAAGTTCGAGATCGTCGGCAAGTTCGTTGCCGGCCTGCCCGTTTACCTGGTCGCCAAGGCGCTCGGTCCTCGGGCCCTCAAGCTGCCGTATGTCCGCCAGCTCGGCTACGTGCCGATCAGCGCGAGCGCCGACCGGCTCACCGACGAGGACTGGCTCGACATCATCGACGACGTCACCCACTGCCCCGCCTACTACCAGCTGTTGGTCAAGTCGCTGTTGCTGCCCGGCCTGCAGGAGCTGGCCGAAGGCACCGCGCCGACGCATCTGGTCATCTGCGAAAAGGACCACGTGCTCCCGCATCCGCGGTTCACCCGGCACTTCACCAGACACCTGCCGGAGGCCACGGAGATCACGCATCTGGATGCCGTCGGGCACATCCCGATGTTCGAAGCGCCGCAGCGCGTCGCCGATCTGATCGTCAGCTTCGTCGACCGCTACGCCACGCCGCCGCCGCACGAGGCATTCGGCTAACCCTTTGTCACCGGCTCGGCCGTCACGCCTTCCAGCGCCGAATTGAGGGTCTTGCTCGGCCGCATCACCGCGGCCGTCTTCTCCGGGTCCGGCCAGTAGTAGCCGCCAATGTCGACCGAATTCCCTTGCACCTCAGCCAGTTCGGCGACAATCGCATCCTCGTTCTCTGCGAGAGTCTTGGCCAGGCTGGCGAAGTGGCTTGCCAGCTCCTGATCTTCGGTCTGCTCGGCCAATTCCTGTGCCCAGTACATCGCGAGGTAATACTGGCTGCCGCGGTTGTCGAGCTCACCAGTCTTGCGCGACGGGGCCTTGTCGTTCTCCAGCAGCTTGCCGATGGCACCGTCGAGTGTCTTGCCCAACAGCTCCGCCCGCTTGTTGCCGGTCTTGGCGCCAAGGTCTTCGAAGCAGGCGCCCAACGCGAGGAATTCGCCGAGCGAATCCCAGCGCAGGTGGTTCTCCTCGACCAACTGGTGGACATGCTTGGGCGCCGAACCGCCCGCGCCCGTTTCGTACATGCCGCCGCCGGCCATCAACGGGACGATCGACAGCATCTTGGCGCTGGTGCCCAGCTCCAGGATCGGGAACAGGTCAGTCAGGTAGTCGCGCAAGATGTTTCCGGTCGCGGCAATCGTGTCCTGGCCGCGGATCAGCCGCTCGAGCGTGTACCGCATCGCCCATACCTGCGGCATGATCTGGATGTGCAGGCCCTCGGTATCGTGGTCGGCCAGATAGGTTTTCACCTTCTTGCGCAACTCGACCTCGTGCGGGCGCTCGGTGTCGAGCCAGAACAGCACCGTCATACCGGAGGCCCTGCCACGGTTCACGGCGAGCTTGACCCAGTCCTGGATCGCGGCATCCTT
>Ga0070671_100001186_pt1 | contig 19510 bp, 21 predicted proteins | sample KBSS73metaG_FD_65341 | JGI IMG/M metagenome (GOLD analysis project Ga0070671, IMG submission 65341) | Switchgrass rhizosphere microbial communities from Kellogg Biological Station, Michigan, USA - KBS S7-3 metaG | ecosystem: Host-associated > Plants > Roots > Rhizosphere > Soil ...
TATCCCGTCTACTACGCGCCGCAGGTCAACTCCAATTATTTCTTCTACGACGGCGCCTACTGGATCTACCAACGCGACAACTGGTACGCAAGCGCCTGGTACAACGGTCCGTGGGGGCTCGTGGCGCCCGACGCCGTCCCGCTGTACGTGCTGCGCGTTCCGGTGCGCTACTACCGCCGGCCGCCGGCGTACTTCTACGGATGGCGATCGGATGCAGCGCCGCGCTGGGACGAGCACTGGGGTCACAGCTGGTCGCAGAGTCACGGCGGGTGGGATCACTGGAACCGTGCGTCGGCGCCCTCTCCCGCCCCGCTGCCGGTCTACCAGCGGCAGTACACGGGAAGCCGCTATCCGCGACCCGAGCAGCAGTCCGCATTGCAGGTCCAGAACTACCGCTATCAGCCTCACGAGACCGTGGTGCAGCAGCACTACGAAACGCAACGTGGGCAAGGCGGGGCAAACTTCGCGGCGCCGCTGGAGCCTCGCGGTGGAAACCATCCGCCGTCGGCGCAGATGAACGCTTCGCCCCCGCCCCGCGGACCGGCATCGCAAACGGGCAGCATGAACGGCGGGCGGCCTGGGCCGACCCAGGCGCCGCCGCAGCATCTCGTCCCGACCGTTCAGCGCGCACCGCCGCCCTCGCAGCCGATGTCGCGTGTGACGCAGACATCCGCCCCGCAGGACCAGACTCAGAAGCCGACTGGCAAGCCTCCGCAACAGCAGGCGCCGGCCGGTCAGGGTTCGCCTACGTCTGCAGCGGCGGCGCACCGTGCGCCCGAGTCCTACCAAGACAGGGGACCGCAGGACAAGGCGCCCCAGGGCAAGGGACCGCCTCAGGATGCGAGGCAGGGGCACGAGAAGGGTGATCCGCAGGGCGGCGAGCGGAGCAAATAACACGCGTATTCGGCTGGCCGACCATCGCTTCACTCGCCCAGCAATTCGGCCACCGGTTGCAGCTGCTCGACGTGCTGCGACACGACCTTCACGATGACGACGATGGGAATGCTGAGCAGCATGCCCCAGACGCCCCAGAGCCAGCCCCAGAACAGCAGCGAAATGAAGATGGCTGCCGCGTTCATTCTCGCGATTCGCCCGGTCATCCACGTGGTGACGAACGTTCCCACGAGCGTTGCGATGCACAGCGATGCGCCGCCGACCAGCAGCGCCATCGAGAACGAGTCGAACTGCATGAACGCCGCCATGCCCGTCGCACCCGCGGTGAAGGCGGGACCGAGGTAGGGAACGACGTGGAGCAAGCCGGCTGCGACAGCCCAGGCGCCGGCGTTGTCGAGGCCTATCCAATAGAACACGCCCCAGACGAGCAGGGCGACCATCACGTTGGTCAGCAGCATCATGAACATGTACTTCTGGATCGAATGATTGATGTCGTCGAGAATCTTGACGGTGATCTTCTTGTTCGTCAGCGAAGGCCCGGTGAGCCGCACGATCTTGCGCCGGAACGTGTCGCCGCCCACGAGGAGGAAGAAGGCGAGGAATAGCACCATGATCGCCTGGCCCATCGCACCGAAGGCGCCCTTCGAGCCGGTCCACAGATAATCGCCCAGCTTGAACTGCGGCTGATCGATCACGACGTGCGTCGCGGGCGCCTTCGGCGCCGAGGCGCCGGTCGCCTGCGCGGTGGCCCTCTCCACCTCCGTCGCCGCGCTCTGCACCTTCTGCATCGCGCCGAGCTGGCCGATGCGAAGCCGTGCCACCCCGGCGGAGAACTTGCTCGCGGCTTCGGGTAACTGCTCTATGATCGTCTGCATCTGTGCGCGCAGCGAATAGACGCCGAGCCCAAGCGCGCCGATGATGCCCGCCATCACGAGGAGCGCCGCCGCGGCGCGCGGGATCCGGATCCGCTCGAGCCATTCCACGGGAGGATTCAGCATGTACGCGATGATGATGCCGAGGAACAGCGAGATGACGAACGCCTGCGCCCATTCGAGCGCGACCACCACCGCGACCACGGCGAGCGTCGAGAGCGCGAGGCCGCGCGCGTCCACCGGCATGCGGATGACGGCCAGGTCCGCGTTCGGCGGCGCATGCGCGGGTTCGGCGACGCGATCGATCGGCGCCTCGGACTCGCGGTTGACGGGGTTTGCCATGCGCGCTTTCACTTCGTGGGGGATCGATGACGATTCTAGACAGGCCGCCCGGCGAGTCTGTGCGCTTGCGCACGCAGTGCCCGCGCGGCAGTCCGACGGAGCACGAGAATGACCGTACGCCACTGGGAGCGCCACCGCACGGACCGCATCGGCTGGCTGCGCGCCGCGGTGCTGGGCGCCAACGACGGCATCGTCTCGACCGCGAGCCTCGTGCTAGGCGTCGCCTCCGCGCACGGAACGCACGGCGGCGTGATGATCGCGGGGATCGCGGGGCTCGTCGCGGGCGCCATGTCCATGGCGGCCGGTGAATACGTTTCGGTGCGCTCGCAGTCGGATTCGGAAACGGCGGCGCTCGACATGGAACGCGCGGAGCTCGCCGCGGACAACGCGGCCGAAGAGCGGGAGCTGACCGCGATCTACGTGGCCCGAGGTGTGGCGCCGGCGCTCGCCCGGCAGGTCGCCGGGCAACTGATGGCTCACGATGCCCTGGGCGCTCACGCGCGCGACGAGCTCGGAATATCCGCCACGCTCGGCGCGCGTCCGCTTCAGGCGGCGCTCACCTCCGCCGTCAGCTTTTCGATCGGCGCCGGGTTGCCGCTCGCGGTGGTGGCGCTCGTTCCCGAGGCGCGGCTCATTCCTGTTGTATCCGCGACGTCGCTCGTGTTCCTCGCGCTTCTCGGCGGTGTGGCCGCGCGCGTGGGGGGCGCGCGCGTGACCATCGGCGCACTGCGCGTGACGTTCTGGGGCGCGCTGGCGATGGCGGTGACGGCGGCGGTGGGCGCGTGGTTCGGCAGCGGCGCGTGACGCCGCCATCGCGGCGCCGGGCGCGTCTACGTGAGCTCGCGGATCGCGTTGCTGATCGCGTTGTCGACCTGCTGCCGGTCGGATGCCTGGTCGCCCAGGATCGTTTCCCATTGAAGCCGCACGTACGCGGAACGGTGCCGGCTCTTCAGCACCAGCGTCTGCAGCCCTCGCCGGTCTCCGAACGCGTAATCGGTGGCGTACCCCAGCAAATCGTGCACGCCGGCATTCCAGATGCCCGTCTGCACCGCCTCGATGATGGCGGCCATGCGGCGGTGAAATTCCCGCGGCACGTCGACGGTCAGCGGGTCTTTCTCGGTGGCAGGTGAAGGCGCGGCCATGCGATCCAGTATGGCCCTATCCGCGCCTCGCCGCAAACGCCACGCGGCGCTCCGTCACTCCGCCTTGACGTTCGCTTCGCGCACGACCTGCTTGTAGAGCTCGTACTCGTCGTGCATCACCTTCGCGAAATCCTGCGCGGAGGAGCCGACCGGCACGACGCCGCGATCCTTCAGCTTGGCCTGCGTCGCCGGGTCCTTGATGAATGCCTGGATCTCCGCCGACAGCTTGTCGACGATGGCCTGCGGCGTCTTCGCCGGCGCCATCACGCCGTGCCACGGCTTGACGTCGAAGCCCGGGACCACCTGCGCGATCGGCGGCAGGCTCGGCGCGAAGAAAGCGCGCTCCTTCGTCGAGACCGCGAGCGCGCGCAGCTTGCCCGACTGGACGTGCGGCCAGGAACTCGTCGCCGCGTCCATCGACGCATCGACCTGGCCGGAGATCAGGTCGGTCACCATGGGGGCCGAGCCCTTGTACGGAACGTGCGTCATCCGGGTCCCGGTCTTCAACAGGAACAGCTCCATTCCGAGATGGAGCGACGATCCGTTGCCCGACGAACCATACGACAGCTTGTTTGGATTCGCCTTGAGATAAGCGATGAACTCCTCGAGCGTCTTCGCAGGGACCTTCTCCGCGTTGACGACGAGCACGAGCGGCGTGATGCCGACCAGCGACACCGGCGCGAAGTCGTTGACCGGGTCGTAGAGCCTGTTCTCCGGCTGCACCGCCGGGTTGATGGCGTTGGCCGCGATGTTGCCGAGGCCGATCGTGTACCCGTCGGGCGGCGACTTGGCGAGCGCCTGCATGCCGATCGCGCTGCCGGCGCCGGGCCGGTTATCGACGACGAACGACTGGCCGAACTTGCCCTGCAGGTGCTCGGCGATCATCCGCGCCATGACGTCGGCGGCGCCGCCCGGCGGCACCGGCACGATGAACTTCACCGGCTTCGACGGATACGCCTCGACCTGCGCGGCGGCGGGCGCGCCGACGATCGCAAGCGACGCGAGCGCAACGGCAAGCAGCTTCTTCATGCGGAGACCTCCACGGGACGCTTCGGTCAATGCGCGGACGTGCCGCCGGTCACAAACGCCCACAGCGACGCGGCGGGCTCGATTCCGAGGCCGTGGCCCTCGGGCACCGTGAAGGCGCCGCGCTCGCAGCGCATCGTCGTGCTGACGTGCGCCAGATTGCGGTCGAAGACGGAATGCTGATACTCGTGCATCGGCACGTTCGGCAGCGCCGCGGACGCATGCAGGCTCGCGGCCTGAAAGATGCCCACGCCGACGCTCGCGTGCGGGATGACCATCACGTGGAACGCGTTGGCCATCCGCGCAATCTGCATGAACTGCGAGATTCCGGTGCGGCCCATCTCCGGCTGCGCGATCGACATCGCACGACGCTCGAAGCGCGGGCGATATTCGTACACGGTGCGCAGCTCCTCCCCGAGCGCAATCGGCACGCGCGCCGACGACGCCACCTGCACCTGCCCTTCCAGGTCTTCCGGTGCACAGGGCGCTTCGACAAAGTACGGACGGTAGGCGGCCAGACGGTCGGTCAGCGCGATGGCCTGCGCGGCGGTGAACTTCCAGTGCAGGTCGACCAGCAGCTTGGCATCTGGGCCGAGCGCAGTGCGCAGCGCACGCATCTCCTCCTCGATCCCGTCGAACGCAACCGCGGCGGCGTACTTGAACGCGTCGAAGCCCCGCGCGGCAAAGCTGCGCGCCACCTCCACCTTCGCGGCGAGATCGGGTCCGGGCAAGCCGGAGACGTACGCGGGAATCGTGGCCGAGCGCTGGCCGCCGAGCAGCTTCACGACCGGCTGGCGCGTGAGCTTGCCGAACAGGTCCCACAGCGCGATGTCGACACCCGCGATCGCGTCGACATAGAAGCCGCCGAAGAATCCGCGAACGCGCATCAGGTCGTACAGGTCCTCCTGGATGACGACCGCGTCGCGCGGATCGCGTCCCACCACCTGCGGGCCGAGCACGTCGCGGACGATCGCCACCACCGCTTCGGGGGCGACGATGCCGTACGTCTCGCCCCAGCCGACGGTGCCGTCATCGGCGGTCAGCTTGATCAGCACCGAGCGGTCGACGGTGGGATACAGCGTTCGATTCCCCGCGCGAACCACGTAATCACCGACCTTGCGGTCGCCGTCGCCCAGCGGCCCGAGATAGGGAACGTCGCGCGGCAGCGACACGACGATCGCATCCACCTGGGCGACGCGTGCGGCGGCGGCCGTCATGGAATGGCCTCCGCCGCGAGCAGCAGATCGGCGATGTCGTCGAGGAACGCGTCGACGTCGGCGCGGTCCGCGTCGTCGAGCGCCGGGCCGGCCGCGCGCTGCCGCGTGCCCGCGAGCAGCCCGCGACGCCGCAGCACGTACTTGGTCAGCGCCCAGCGGAACACCGCCTGCACGTTCAGCACCGGCAGCATGCGCGTGAAGATCCGCCGCACGCCGTCCGCGTCGCCGGCCCGATGCGCCGTCATCAGCGCCGCGTGCACTTCGGCCAGCTCGACGGCGGGCATCGACCCCGCGGCACCGCGGCGCAGCTCGTCGGTGACGTAGCGGCCGCCCGCGCCGCCGAACACGCCGCGCAGCGTCTGCGGCGCGCGCTCGCGCAGCGCGGTCAGGCGCTGCCCGCTCGGAATCGTCTCTTCCTTGACGTAGGCGATGGCGGGGACCGCGCGCAGGATCTCGATCACCGTGTGCGGCGCCAGCCCGGCGCCCGCGGGCGGCGGCGCGTTCTGCAGCATCAGCGGCACGGGAAGCGCGTCGGCGAGCGTTGCGAAGAACGCGATCTGTTCCGCCACCTCCTTGCGATCGGCCGGCGCGGCCACCATCGCCGCCGCCGCACCGCGCTGCAGCGCGTGCCTGCCGAGCGCGATCGAGGTGTCGACGTCGACGCTGCTGATCCCGGCGATGAACGGGCGGCGTCCGGCGAGCTCGTCCTGCACGCTTGCGACGAGGCGCCGTCGCTCGTCCGCCGAAAGCTCGGCGACTTCGCTGGCGACCCCCGGGTACGTGAGCCCGTCCGCGCCGCTTGCGACGACGTACCGCACGAGCCTGCGCAGCGCCGTCTCGTCGGGCGCGCCGTCGGCGCCGAAGGGCGTTGGCAGCACCGGAAAGATGCCGGACAGATCCATCGAAGGTGTTAGTCTCGGCCGGCGACCCTATGCGACGATAGAGCCTGACGAGGCGGGAACGTGCCGGGCGTGAAGGTCCGCATCCCGCGTAAAGTCGTGGTGCCCAGAAGAGGACTCGAACCTCCACAGTCTTGCGACCGCTAGGACCTGAACCTAGTGCGTCTACCAATTCCGCCATCTGGGCAACGGCAACCCAATATTTTAAGAGATCGAACAACCCTTGTCAAAACGCAGCGCTTCGCGCACGTCGCCCCCACGAACCGCCGCTGGCTTCGCGGCCGCCGAGCGTCTCCCCGACGGCAACGCAATCGTCGCGGCGCTGCACGACGCGGGCGTCCCGCTCGCGCCGCACGAGCTCGCCCGCCGGCTCGACGTCGCGCCCCGGCTCGAGCGCGCCTTCGACGAATGCCTGTCGGCGCTCGAGCGCGACGGACGCGTGCTCGTCAACCGCAAGGGCGAGATTTGCATCGTCGCCAAGCTCGACATCGTGATGGGTCGCGTGCAGGGTCACGCCGACGGTTTCGGCTTCCTCGTGCCGGACGCGGGGGGCGACGACCTGTTTCTGAGCCCGCGCGAGATGCACAAGGTGCTGCACGGCGATCGCGCGACGGCGAAGCGCGTCGGCGTCGACCGGCGCGGCCGTCCCGAAGGCGAGATCGTCGACGTGCTCGAGCGCGCCAATCGCGACGTCGTCGGCCGCCTGCACGAGGAGCGCGGCATCTGGTTCGTCGAGGCGGAGAACCGGCGGATCAACCAGGACCTGATGATCCCTGCCGACGAGCTGCACGGCGCCCGCGCGGGGCAGGTCGTCGTGGTCGAGATCCTCGAGCAGCCTTCCGCGCACCGCGAAGCGGTGGCCCGTGTGAAGGAGATTCTCGGCAGCGCGACCGATCCGGGCATCGAGATCGAGATCGCGCTGCGCAAGCACGACCTGCCATTCGAGTTCTCCGACGCCGCGCTGCGCCAGGCGAAGCGGCTGCCGCCCGACGTCCGCCCGGCGGATCGCAAGGGGCGCGTCGACCTGACGGCGCTGCCGCTCGTCACGATCGACGGGGAGACGGCGAAGGATTTCGACGACGCCGTCTATTGCGAGCGCGTCGGCAGCGGCTTCCGGCTGGTGGTCGCGATCGCCGACGTCTCGCACTACGTCCGCGACGGCGACGCGCTCGACAGCGACGCGCGGGCGCGCGGCACGTCGGTGTACTTCCCGCGGCGCGTGATCCCGATGCTGCCCGAGGCGCTGTCGAACGAGCTCTGCTCGCTCAAGCCGGAGGTCGACCGACTGTGCATGGTCTGCGACATGCGGATCACGGCACAGGGCGCGATCGACCGGTACGAGTTCTATCCCGCGGTGATGCACTCGCGCGCGCGACTCACGTACACGCAAGTGTGGGAGTGGCTGTCGCTGCCGAAGGCGGCCCGGTCCGGCGCGGCGAAGAAGCTGCTGCCGCAGCTGCAGGATCTGCACGCGGTCTATGGCGCGCTGTCGAAGACGCGCGCCGCGCGCGGCGCGATCGACTTCGACACCGTCGAGCTGGAGATCGAGTTCGACGAGCGCGGCCGCATCGCGCGAATCGTCCCGGCGCCGCGCAACGACGCGCACCGGCTGATCGAGGAGTGCATGCTCGCCGCCAACGTCTGCGCGGCGGAGATGGCCGCGAAGCACAAGCAGCCGATTCTCTACCGGATCCATGAAGGACCGCCGCCCGACAAACTCGCCGCGCTGCGCGAATTCCTGGCCGGGTCCGCGCTTTCGCTGCCGGGCGGCGACGCGCCGTCAGCGGCCGACTACGCGCGCCTCCTCGACCAGGTGCGCGAGCGTCCGGACTTCGCGCTGCTGCAGACGGTGCTGCTGCGCTCGCTGTCGCAGGCACAATACAGTCCGTCCAACGTCGGTCACTTCGGACTGGCCTACGAGGGCTACGCGCACTTCACGTCGCCGATCCGTCGCTATCCCGACCTGCTCGTGCATCGGGCGCTGAAGGCGGTGCTGGCCGGCAAGGCCTACACGCCGTCGGGACAGACCTGGGACGCGCTCGGCGCGCATTGCTCGATGACCGAGCGGCGCGCCGACGATGCGTCGCGCGACGTCTCGCAATGGCTGAAGTGCTTCTACATGCAGGACAAGATCGGCGAGACGTTCGCCGGGACGATCACCGGCGTCGCGAGCTTCGGCCTGTTCGTGACGCTCGACGGCCTCAACATCGACGGGCTCGTGCACGTGACGGAGCTCGGTCGCGACTACTTCCACTTTCAGCAGGCGCGCCACGCGATGATCGGGGAAAAGACCGGCCGCACGTTCCAGCTTGCCGGGCGCGTGCAGGTGAAGGTCGCGCGCGTCGACCTCGAGACGGCGAAGATCGACTTCACGCTCGTCGACGGCGGCGCGGCCGAGACCGGCGCGGCGCGCCCGCGCTTCGCAGAGCCGCTGGCGCGCGAGGATGCGCGACCGGCGCGCGGGAAGAAGCGCCGCTAGCCGGTCGCGGCCGGCCATCAGCCGGCGTGGCTCAGCGCTTGCGCTCCGGCTGCGGCGTCATCCGCAGATAGGGGCGCAGCGCCTTGAAGCCCTTCGGGAACTTCTGCTTGATCACCTCGGGGTCCTGCAGCGCCGGCACGATCACGACGTCGTCGCCGTCCTTCCAGTTGACCGGGGTCGCGACCTGGTTGTACTCGGTCAGCTGGATCGAGTCGATCACGCGCAGGATCTCGTCGAAGTTGCGGCCCGTGGACGCGGGATATGTCAGCATCAGGCGCACCTTCTTCGCGGGATCGATGATGAACACCGAGCGCACCGTCTGCGTGGCGCTTGCGTTGGGATGGATCATGTCGTAGAGCAGCGAGACCTTGCGGTCGGCGTCCGCGATGATCGGGAAGTTGACGCGCGTGTTCTGCGTCTCGTTGATGTCCTCGATCCATTTCTTGTGCGAGTCGACCGGATCCACCGAGAGGGCGATGATCTTCACGTTGCGCTTCGCGAACTCGTCCTTGAGCTTCGCGGTCATCCCGAGCTCCGTCGTGCAGACCGGCGTGAAGTCGGCCGGGTGCGAGAACAGCACGCCCCAGCTGTCGCCGAGCCATTCGTGGAAGCTGATGCGGCCCTCGCTCGAGTCCTGCTCGAAATCGGGGGCGATGTCGCCGAGTCGCAGTGCCATGTGGTGATCTCCTCGAAACGTGTCTCCCAAGGGAGCGAACCTGTGATGATAATCATCCGTGCGGCGTTGCGCTCGGCCCTTGCGCCCTATCCTTATTCCACGCGGGCATTGTGCCGTGCACAACCGGCGGTTGAACGCCGTAGAATCGCGCTCGGACCCCGCTCTACGATGACGACGACATTTCGCCCGCGTTCGATGCCCGGCTCACCGGCGCACGCGCTCGTGCGCCGGCTGCCGGACGCCGGATCGCGCGGTAAATCGTGCCGCTAACGGAGCCCGCGGATGCGCCGCCGGGGGCGCCGCTCGACCTCGTCGTGCAGGCGCCGGCGCTCGTACGCGAGGACATCGACGCGCTCGTCGCGCTGACGCACGCGTCCGACGTCGAGCCGCTGGCGCGCGCGGCGAACGAGGCCTGCGCGCTGCGCGAAGTCCGCGACACGGCGGGTGTCCCCGAAGCCTGCGCGGCTGCCGGCTACGACTGCGCGCTCGTTCCGCCGTCGCGGCCGCTGTCCCGCCTGCGCCTGGTCGCGATGGACATGGACTCCACGCTGATCACGATCGAGTGCATCGACGAGATCGCCGATCTGCAGGGGATCAAGCCGCAGGTCGCGGCGATCACCGCGCGTGCCATGCGCGGCGAGCTCGATTTCGCCGCGAGCCTCACGGCGCGGGTCGCGCTGCTGGCGGGCCTGCCGGTGGCGGCGCTCGAGCGCGTCTACACGGAGCGGTTGCACCTTTCGCCCGGGGCGGAGGCGCTCATCGCGGCAAGCAAGGCGCAGGGCGCGAGGCTGCTGCTCGTATCCGGCGGCTTCACGTTCTTCACCGACCGCCTGAAGGCGCGCCTCGGCCTCGACTACACGCTGTCGAACACGCTCGAAGTCCGCGATGGACGATTGACGGGGCGCGTCGAAGGCGGCATCGTCGACGCGGCGGCGAAGGCCGCCGAGCTGCGACGCGTCGCGGCCATCGTGCGCGGCGACGACGGCCTGACGCTCGCGCTGGGCGACGGCGCGAACGACCTGCCGATGCTGGCCGAGGCCGACGTGTCGGTCGCCTATCGCGCGAAGCCGGCCGTGCGCGCGCACGCGACCCACGCGATCGACCATTGCGGCCTCGACGCGGCGCTCAACCTGTTCGCGTAGCCCGGCGCCGTCCCGGCGTCAGCGCAGCGCGAGCCGCACGAACGCCCACACGTTCCACAGCGCGAGCGTCGCGAGGGCCATCCATGACAGCGCGGTGCCCACGAGCCGCCCCGCCGAAGAGCCGCTCGTGCGCGAGAGGCCCATCGCGTGCGCTACGCGCCCGGCGATCAGCGCGATGCCGCACGCGTGAAGCAGCAACGGCGACGCGCGGGTGAGCTCGGCGATCAGCAGCAGCAGAATCGCCGGCACCGCCCACTCGACCGCGTTGCCGTGCACGCGGATGGCGCGCGCGAGGCGCGCATCGCCGCCATCGCCCAGCCCCACGCGCAGCACACGGCGATGGCGCGACACGCCGGCCGCGAGCACGAGCAGCAGCAGTCCGACCAGCCCGCCGTAGAGCGCAGCGATCGCCGGCATCGGCGCGGGATTCATGCGCGGCGCCTCAAGCCTCGTCCATCCACGCCATCTGGATCGCCTCCAGCACCTTCTCGCCGCAGCGCTTGGGATCGTCGTCGAAGCCCGGCAGCCCGATCACCCAGTTGCGCAGGTCGACGAAGTTGACGCGCGCGGGATCGGCGTCCGGATACGCGTCCGCGAGGGCGATGGCGATGTCGCGCGAATCGGTCCACTTCATCCCTTGGCCTCCTTCGCGTAGTTGATCGTGTACTTGGGAATTTCGACGACGAGCCTGGCGTCGCCGACCTTCGCCTGGCACGAGAGGCGCGACACGGGCGTCAGTCCCCATGCCCGATCCAGGAGGTCGTCCTCATCCTCGGTCGAGGGCGTGAGCGAACCGAAGCCTTCGCGCACGATCACGTGGCACGTCGTGCAGGCGCACGACTTCTCGCACGCGTGCTCGACGGCGATGCCCTGGTCGAGCAGGTTGTCGAGAAGCGACTCGTCCTTCCGGCCATCGAACGTCTTGCCGCCGGGACAAAGCTCAGGATGCGGGAGAACGACGATCTCGGGCATCGTCAGAGCACCGCGTCGACGCGCTTTCCGGCGAGCGCTGCGCGTACGCTGCGATCCATCCGGCGGCCGGCGAACTCGCCGGTGGCGCGGTTCAGCGCCTCGACGGCGCTGCGCAGCGCGACGTGGTCGGCGCCGGCCCGCCGTGCGATCACGGCATCGACCGCGGCGTCGATCGCGGCGCGCTCGCGCTCTTCCAGGAGGTCGCCGTCCGTGGCGAGCGCCGCACGCGTCGCCGCGACGATCTGGTCGGCCTCGACCTGCACCTCGGCGAGGGCGCGCGCCTTCATGTCGTCCTCCGCGTGCGCGAACGAGTCCTCGAGCATCCGCGAGATCTCGTCGTCCGACAGCCCGTACGATGGCTTCACCGTGACGGCCGCCTCGATGCCCGTCGTCTGCTCGCGCGCCGACACCGCCAGGAGGCCGTCGGCGTCCACCTCGAACGTGACGCGGATGCGTGCCGCGCCCGCGGTCATCGGCGGAATGCCGCGCAGCTCGAAGCGCGCGAGCGAGCGACAGTCGGCGACGCGCTCCCGCTCGCCCTGCACGACGTGGATCGCCATCGCCGTCTGGCCGTCGCGATACGTCGTGAACTCCTGCGAGCGCGCGACGGGGATCGTCGAGTTGCGCGGCACGATCCGCTCCGCCAGCCCGCCCATCGTCTCGAGGCCCAGCGACAGCGGGATCACGTCGAGCAGCAGCCAGTCGTCGTCGCCCTCGCGGTTGCCGGCCAGCTTGTTCGCCTGGATCGCTGCGCCGAGGGCCACGACTTCGTCGGGATTGAGGTTCGTCAGCGGGGGCTGGCCGAAGAATTCGGCGACCGCGCGGCGCACCTGCGGCATGCGCGTGGCACCCCCGACCAGCACGACGCCGTTGACGTCAGCCGGCGCCACGCCCGCGTCGCGCAGCGCGCGCTTGAGCGGGGGCAGCGTCTTCGCCACGAGGTTGCGCGTGATCTCGGTGAAGATGTCCTTGGTCAGCGTCAGATCCACCTTGCCGCCGGTCGACAGCGTCGCGATCAGCGGCGCCGCATCGTGGCCGGTCAGCATTTCCTTCGCGTCGCGCGACTTCACCAGCAGCAGGCGGGCATCGGCGGGCGACAACGGCGGCAGCCCGGCCGCCTCGATGATCCAGCAGAACACGCGGTGGTCGAAGTCGTCGCCGCCGAGCGCCGAATCGCCGTTCGTCGCCAGCACCTCGAAGACGCCGCGCGTGAGACGCAGGATCGAGATGTCGAACGTGCCGCCGCCCAGGTCGTACACCGCGTACACACCCTCGGAGGCGTTGTCGAGGCCGTATGCCACCGCGGCGGCCGTCGGCTCGTTCAGCAGGCGCAGGATGGGGAGTCCGGCGAGCTTCGCGGCGTCCTTCGTCGCCTGCCGCTGCGCGTCGTCGAAATAGGCGGGCACCGTGACGACGGCGCCGTCGACGGGTCCGCCGAGCGACGCTTCGCCCCGCGCACGCAGCGCGCGAAGCAGGTCGGCGGAGATCTCGACCGGGCTTTTCACGCCCGCGCGCGTGCCGATGCGCACCATGCCGGGCGTGTCGTGAAAGCGATACGGAAAGCGGCGATCGTCGGCGAGGTCGGCAAGTCCGCGGCCCATCATCCGCTTGACCGACACGATGGTGTTCTGCGGGTCGTCCGCCTGGTGCGCCATCGCGGCGTAGCCGACGTCGATCGCGCCGTCGGGACGGTAGCGGACGATCGACGGCACGAGCGGGCGCCCCTCCTCGTCCGGCAGCACCACGGCGAGCCCGTTGCGCACGGTGGCGACGAGCGAGTTCGTCGTGCCGAGGTCGATGCCGATCGCGCGCTTGAACGCGTGCGGCAGCGGCGCTTCGCCCGGCTCGGCGATCTGGAACAGCGCCATCAGTCGTCCAGCGCGTCCTGCATCGCGCCGATGTCGGCGGCGAGCTTGCGGAGAAACGTGAGCTCGCGCACCTGCGTGCGCGCGTCGGCGTAGGCGTGCGCATCGTCGAGCGCGGCAGCGAGCAACGCTTCGCGATCGCGAGCCTCGCTCACGATGGCGTCGACGAGCGCCGACAGCGTGCGGACGTCGCCTGCGGCTGCCGCGTCGTCGGCAGCTTCGCGCCGCTCGAGCTGCTGCTCGAGGAAATCCAGCGGCAGCGACGTGTCGGTCTCGGCGAGCGCCTCGATGCCCTGCAGCGACAGTACGTGCTGGGCGCGCAGCACCGGATCCTTCAGCGCGCGATAGGCCTCGTTCACGCGCGCGGAGGACTGCAGCGCGGCCCGACGCTCGGCGTCGGTGCCCCCGGCGAACCGGTCGGGGTGCACCTGCGACTGCAATGCGCGGTACGCGCGCTCGAGCGACGCGTCGTCGACGCGGTAGCGCGGCGGCAGGCCGAAGAGATCGAAGAAATTGTCGGCGAAATCGATCATCGTCTTCCGGAAGTCGGCCTTGCGCGCGGCAGCAAAAGGGGCGGCCGTGCCGCCCCTGTCCCGTGTCGCATGCGCTGCGCCTCGCGTGGCCGGCGTCACACGTTGAACGACTCGCCGCAGCCGCACGCGTCGCGAACGTTCGGATTGTTGAACTTGAAGCCCTCGTTCAATCCCTCGCGCGCGAAGTCGAGCTCCATGCCGGCCAGGTACGGGAGGCTCTTCGGGTCGACGAGCACGACGACGCCGTGGCTCTCGAAGCGATGATCCTCCGGCCGCGCCTCGTCGGCGTACTCGAGCTTGTACGCGAGCCCCGAACAGCCCGACGTGCGCACGCCGAGGCGCAGCCCGATGCCCTTGCCGCGCTTCTCCAGATGCGCCGCGACGTGCTTCGCCGCGCTTTGCGTAAGCGTGACGCCGATCATCGCGTCAGTGGGCCGCCTGCGCCGGCTCGGGTTGCAGCGCAGCGCCCGCGGCATCGACGTCCGCGTCGCCTTCCGCGTGCTTCGCCCGATAGTCGGCGACCGCGGCCTTGATCGCGTCTTCGGCCAGGATCGAGCAGTGGATCTTGACCGGCGGCAGCGCAAGCTCCTCGGCGATCTGCGTGTTGCGGATGCCCATCGCCTCGTCGAGCGACTTGCCCTTCACCCACTCGGTGACCAGCGACGACGAGGCGATCGCCGAGCCGCAGCCGTACGTCTTGAACTTGGCGTCCTCGATGCGGCCGTCCTTGCCCACCTTGATCTGGAGCTTCATGACGTCGCCGCACGCCGGCGCGCCGACCATGCCGGTGCCCACACCTTCGGCGTCCTTGGCGAACGAGCCGACGTTGCGGGGATTCTCGTAGTGATCGATGACCTTGTCGCTGTATGCCATGGCATTTCTCCGAAACCTAGTGCGCCGCCCACTGAACGGAGTTCAGGTCGACGCCATCCTTGTACATCTCCCACAACGGCGACAGCTCGCGCAGCTTGGCGATCTTGCGCTGCAGCAGGTCGACCGTGAAGTCGATCTCCACTTCCGTGGTGAACCGTCCCACGGTGAAGCGGATCGAGCTGTGCGCGAGCTCGTCGCTGCGGCCCAGCGCCCGCAGCACATACGACGGTTCCAGCGAGGCCGACGTGCACGCCGAGCCCGACGACACCGCGACGTCCTTGATCGCCATGATCAGGCTCTCGCCTTCGACGAAGTTGAAGCTGACGTTGAGGTTGTGCGGCACGCGCCGCTCGAGGTCGCCGTTGATGTACACCTCTTCCATCTGCGCGATGCCGGTCCACAGGCGATCGCGCAGCATGCGGATGCGCTCGTTCTCCGTCGCCATCTCGGCCTTGGCGAGCCGGAACGCCTCGCCCATGCCGACGATCTGGTGCGTCGCGAGCGTTCCCGAGCGCATGCCGCGCTCGTGGCCGCCGCCGTGCATCTGCGCCTCGATGCGCACGCGCGGCTTGCGCCGCACGAACAGCGCGCCGATGCCCTTGGGTCCGTACGTCTTGTGCGCGGAGAACGACATCAGGTCGACCTTCAGCGCCGCGAGGTCGATCGGCACCTTGCCGGTGGCCTGCGCGCTGTCGACGTGGAAGATGATGCCGCGGGCGCGGCAGATCTCGCCGATCTGCGGGATATCCTGGATGACGCCGATCTCGTTGTTGACGAACATCACCGAGACGACGCTCGTGTCCGGGCGCAACGCGGCCTTGAACGCGTCGAGGTCGAGGAGACCGTTCTCCTGCACGTCGAGATACGTGACCTCGAAGCCTTCACGCTCGAGCTCGCGCATCGTGTCGAGCGTCGCCTTGTGCTCGGTCTTCACCGTGACGAGGTGCTTGCCCTTGTCGCGGTAGAAGTGCGCGGCGCCCTTCACCGCGAGGTTGATCGCCTCGGTCGCGCCCGACGTGAACACCAGCTCCTTGGGGTCGCAGTTGACGAGCGCGGCGATGTTCGCGCGCGCCTCCTCGACCGCCGCTTCGGCCGTCCAGCCGAACGCGTGCGAGCGCGACGCCGGATTGCCGAAATCCTGCGTGAGATACGGGATCATCTTCTCCGCAACGCGTGGATCGACCGGCGTGGTCGCGGAGTAGTCGAGATAGATCGGAAGTCTCATGGAAGGCTCTTCGCGTGCGCTAGACGGCGTCGACGGGCTCGCGGTCACGAGGCCCGGCGTCCGGACCCGAACGGTGATCCTGCAGCACCGCAACGTCGCCGCTCTTCTGCTGGCCCTGCTGGCGCACTAGCTCGGCCAGCGTGACCGAACGCAGGAACGAGAAAATGTGGGCGTTGAGGCTCGTCCACAATTCGTGCGTGAGGCACCGGCGATCGTCGAGGCAGTTCTCGCGGCCCGCGCATTGCGTCTGGTCGATCGGCTCGTCGACCGCCAGGATTACGTCGGCGACCGAGACGGCGTCCGCGCCACGGGACAGGTTGTAGCCGCCGCCGGGCCCGCGAACGCTGTCGACCAGCCCGTGGCGGCGCAGCTTCCCGAAAAGCTGCTCCAGGTAGGACAGGGAGATCCGCTGCCGCTCCGAGACCGCGGCAAGCGTGACCGGCCCGTGGGTGCCGTGCATCGCCACGTCGATCATGGCGGTGACGGCAAAACGACCTTTCGTTGTCAAGCGCATAGGGTTGATCCGTCGTGGTTTCGCCGCCCCCCGTTCCCCACCAGCGGCGATATTGTCCAGGACAACAGCGTATTATGATTCCCGAATAATTTAGTCAACTATACAGGGGAATGGTTCATTCCAGCATCCGGTTGATCGAGCCCGGGTCGAACGCCTCGGCGACCGCCTTGGCGTCGCCGCACTCCACGCCGTCGCGCTGCAACTGCTCGACCAGCTTGTTGAGCCGCTCCTCGGTCAGCGACGCGTGGTCCAGCAGCTTGTGGATCGCCTGCACCACCGGGTCGTTCATGTCGGCGGAGATCGCGTACTGCGAAAACCCGAGTTGAGTGGCCTGCGCTTCCCGCCGCGCCTGGTCCGCCGGCGACGCGATTCGCGCAGGAATGCCGACCGCGGTCGATCCGGGCGGCACGTCGCGCACCACGACCGCATTCGAGCCGACCTTGGCGCCGTCGCCGATCAGGATCGGCCCAAGGATCTTGGCGCCGGCGCCGATGACCACGTTGCGACCCAGGGTAGGATGCCGCTTGCCCTTGTTCCACGACGTGCCGCCGAGGGTGACGCCGTGGTAGAGCGTCGAATCGTCACCGATCTCCGCGGTTTCGCCGATGACCACACCCATGCCATGGTCGATGAACACGCGCCGGCCGATCGTCGCGCCGGGGTGGATCTCGATGCCGGTCAGGAAGCGTCCCCAATGCGCGAGCCACCGCGCCAGCCACCGGAACCCGCCGCGCCAGAGGCAATGGACGACGCGGTGCCACACGAGCGCGTGAAGGCCCGGATAGCAGGTCAGCACCTCGAACGTGGAGCGCGCCGCCGGATCGCGGTCGAACACGATGCGGATGTCTTCGCGCAGACGGGCGAACATGGCTGAAATTCTGCCATACCCGATAGAATCACTCAAGTATTAGCCGCCTTCGAAGCGGCCCCCGCCCGGCGTCAGGCCTAGCGCAGCAGGATCGACGCGAGCACCAGGCCGGCGATGGCAAACCCCACAGCCGCGAGGTACCCGAGCGCGACGAAGAGCGCGCGCGCCAGCCGCCCCCATCCGGCACCCCCGTACACGTTCTTCAGCGACCGCGCGACGTAGACCACCAGCGCGGCGCCGAGCGCGAGCCGCACCGCCTGCCACGGCACGAGAAGGATCGCCACCAGCAGCAGGAACACGAACGTGTGCAGGTGCGCCGCATACACGAGATGCTCGGCGTAGAGCCGCGGGCGCCCCGGATAGCGCCGCGCGCGCCCGACGTAGGCGAGCTTCAGCAAGGCGGCGAACACCGGCAGCAGCACGAAGAGGACGTAGGAGCCGTAGCGCAGCGCCCCGTCGAGCAGGCGGTCCGACTTCTGCTCGGGCGAGAGCTTGTTGAACCGATTGAAGCGCTCGCGCAGCTCGCGGCCGACGAAATTGTCCGAGCCGCCGACGATGAAGTTGAGGTCGTCGTCGACGTCGATCTTGACGGAGGGCGTGAACGGCGGCGGCGCGCGGTCGCGCTTGGCGACGCTGCCGCCGGCAGAGGCCTCCGGCGCGTCGCCCGCACGCGCCGCCGGCATGCCGCCGGGCCGCGTCGCGCGGTCGATGTCGTCGACGATGAACAGCGAGCTCGTATCGGCAGTGCGCACCTCGAAGCGGATCACGGCGAACAGGATCAGCGACATCGCGAGGAACAGCCGCGCCGGACGCACGTAGTGGCGGCGCCTCCCCGCGAGGTACGCCTGCGTGAGAAAGCCCGGACGGAACACGAGCGCATACAACGTGCGCCACAGTCGACCGTCCCAGGCGATGACGCGGCCCGTCGCCTCGCGCATGAACTGGCGTGACGTGGGCAGCGCGACCCGCGTCTCCTGCCCGCACGCGGCGCAATACGCCCCCGCGGCCCGCACGCCGCAATTGCGGCAATGCGGATCGCCGACCGACGCGCCGCGGTTCGTCATTCGTCGCGCGCCTTGCGCGGCGATTTCGCGACGCTTCCCGCGAGCAGCGCGTCGACGCGCGCCAGGATGCCGCGCAGGATGTTGACCTCCTCGCGCTCGAGGCCCGCGCGGCCGAACAGGCGTCGCAAGCGCGGCATCAGGCGCTTCGGCATCGCGGGGTCGAGGAAGCCGATGTCGACCAGCGTGCGCTGCGCGTGGGCGTGAAGCCCGTCGAGGGCGTCCTGCGTGGCGCGCGCGAACGCGGGGGCGCGCCAGACCGCGTCGGAGAGCGCCGCCACGCGAAGCTCGTAGGCGGCCACCTGCACGGCCGCCGCAAGGTTGAGCGATGCGTAACCGGGGTTCGCGGGAATCGTCGCCGCGATGGCGCAGCGCGACAGCTCGTCGTTGGTGAGGCCCGACATCTCGGTCCCGAAGACGAGCGCGACGTCGCCGTGAGCCGTCGCGGCAACGGCCTCGACCGCGGCGGCGCGTGCCGGCAGGACGCGTCCGGCAAACTCGCGCGGACGCGCCGAGAATCCGATCGACAGCGCCACCCCCGCCAGTGCGTCGTCGAGCGTGGGAACGACGCGCGCTGCATCCAGCACCACGGTTGCGCCCGACGCGCGCGCCACGGCGTCGTCATCGGGGAAGCGCCGCGGCGCGACGAGGACCAGCCGCGAGAGCCCCATCGTCAGCATCGCGCGCGCCGCGGCGCCGATGTTGCCCGGGTGGCTGGTGCGCACGAGCACGACGCGGACGCGGCCGAGCGCCTCGCCGCTGCGGTCGTCGTCGCAAGGGGCATCAGGCGCCGGCGCGATCATGGGGGGCGAATGCGGGCAACGGGTAGAATACCGGTCGTCCGCTCTTTCGACACGCCATGCACCCGATGCTCACGACGGCCGTGAAGGCCGCACGCCGCGCCGGCAAC
>Ga0070671_100001189_pt1 | contig 19499 bp, 21 predicted proteins | sample KBSS73metaG_FD_65341 | JGI IMG/M metagenome (GOLD analysis project Ga0070671, IMG submission 65341) | Switchgrass rhizosphere microbial communities from Kellogg Biological Station, Michigan, USA - KBS S7-3 metaG | ecosystem: Host-associated > Plants > Roots > Rhizosphere > Soil ...
CGCGCCTTCACCTGATCTGCCGTAAATGGCTTGCAGATGTAACCCTGCGCTCCGGCTGCAAGCGCGCGCAGCACAAACGGCTCGCTTCCCTCGGTTGTAATCATCACCACCGGAACACCCTCCGCCAGCTTCTGGTCGCGCCTCGCCTCCAGAAATTGCAATCCATCCATCACAGGCATATTGATATCGCTGATGATCAGGCCAATCTTCGCGGCACTCGAAGCATCTGTACGGAGAACCTCAAGCGCCTCTTCCCCGTTAGAAGCCTGCACAACCTCGGAGAGTTCCAGACCGGACTGACGCAGAGCCCTCTCGATCACCTTTCGCATCACCGCCGAATCGTCAATAATTAACGCTCGCACCTACCCTCCAGAATCACTGCTGCTCTTGCACCTCTATCGGCGGCAACCGCAAATCCTTGAAACGCTCCGGCTCTTAGCGTCCTCTAACCCAAACGCCGCGTTCTTTGGAACTCCGACTGCATTACTCGCGGCATGGACAGCGGACTCTACGCGGCATACACAGGCTTGATGGCGCGGACGCAGGCGCTCGATACTGCGGCCAACAATCTGGCCAACGCAGGAACCAACGGCTTCCGCGCCGAACGCGACTACTTCCGAGGAGTCCTGGTCGACAGCCTTCGTCCCGACTCACCCGCCGACTCGCAGGTTGGCCGCACAATAAACGGCTTCAGCATCCTCGGCGGCAACACCCTCGATCTCGGCCAGGGCAATCTAGCCTCGACAGGCAATCCGCTCGACCTCGCAATTCAAGGCCAGGGATTCTTCGCTGTTCAGACCGCCAACGGCATCCGCTACACGCGCGACGGCGCCTTCACGCGATCCTCGACCGGCATGCTTCAAACCGGAGCCGGTGAACAGGTGCTCGACACAAAGCAGCAACCCATCACCATCCCCACTGGAACAATCCGCATCTCGCCCGACGGCAGCGTCTCGGTCACCACACCGGAAGGCAGCGCCATCGTGGGCCAGGTCGGCATGTTTGACTTCGCCAACCGCAACGCACTCACCGCCGAGGGCACCAACCGCTTCACCGCAAACGGAGAGAAACCCCTTCCTGCGGAGGGAGCGATCGAGCAAGGAGCACTCGAGGGCGCCAACCAGGACGCCGTTCACGGCACCATGCAACTCGTGCTCGTCCAGCGCCAAGCAGAGATGATGCAGAAGGCACTTAGCGTCTTCAACAACGAATTCGACAAGACCGCGGCCGAAGAGCTTCCGCGCGTCTGACAGCAGCTACGGAGACACCATGATTCGAGCGTTATACACAGCAGCAAGCGGCATGAGCGCCCAACAGGCAAACCTCGACACCGTCGCCAACAACCTCGCCAACTCCGCCACTGCAGGCTTCCGCCGCCGCAGGCTTCAGTTTGAAGACATGATCTACCAAAACATGATTACGCCCGGTTCCCCGCAGAGCCAGCAAACCACCTCGGCCGGTCTGCAGATCGGACTCGGCACCCGCTCCGCCGCCACAGAAATGATCATGACTCAGGGCGACTTCAACCAGACCGGTAACAATCTCGATCTTGCCATTCAGGGTGCCGGCTTCTTTCAGGTGTCCAAACCCGATGGCACCATCGCCTTCACGCGCTCCGGCAACTTTCATCGCAACAATCAGGGAACGATGGTCACGGCCGATGGTGATACCGTGCTGCCTGCGATCACGATTCCATCCAACGCCACCGACATCTCCATCTCCTCGTATGGGGTCGTCTCAGCGAAGATTCCCGGCCAATCGACTCCCGCGCAATTGGGCACAATACAGCTCGCCACCTTCGCCAACTCCGGCGGCCTCAACTCCATCGGCGGCAATCTCTTTGAACAGACGGCATCCTCCGGAAATCCCATCACGGACAGTCCCGGCGGCAACACTGGCATGGGAACACTGCAGCAGGGATATCTCGAGAACTCCAATGTCGATGTCGTCGAAGAGTTCGTTCAGATGATCCTCGCGCAGCGCGCCTACGAGAGCAACTCGAAGGTCGTGCACGTTGCCGACGACATGTACTCCCAGATCAACAACATGATTCGTTAGGGACCGCCATGCGTCTTCGCTTCCGCTCACATCACAGTCCGCCGCCGCTCTGGACCATCCTCATGGTCTGCGCCATTTCTGGTCGGGCGCAGGTAAACACTACCTGTCCCGCTGTCCCATCCATCGAACCAGCTTCATTGAAGGCGGGATATCGCCTCGCAAGCGTTCGCTGGGATCCATTGTTACGGCAGCACTGGGCCAAGCTCGTCAGCTGCGCTCATCCGGAGCGGCCTGCAATTGCAATGCTCATGTCACCGCCCAAACAGGACGGCACGCCCTCAGTTCCTACGCCGCAGCAATCCTCCGCTGTCTTCCCCGTAGTTCGTGCGGGCGACCTCGTGCGCCTGTGGAGCCAAGAGGGCATTCTACGTATAGAAGCCTCCGGGATTGCCGAGGGTAGCGGAGCCGCGGGCGCTACAGTACCGGTGCGGCTTCTGCACTCCGGTCTCGATGGACAGTACCAGAAGCAAAACGTTCAGGGCATTATCCGTGGCCCTCATAATGTGGAGATGCAGCGATGAAGAACTCACAGAAATTCTCTACGGCTGCCCTAGCAGCGATAGCACTCATCTTTCCGGGTTCCTGTATCTTGCTGGGTCAGTCCGGAAACATCCAGAACCCGCTCCGCCCCAAGCCAAACCTCGCCGCTCAGTCGCTGGATGCATACCTAGAGCGTGTGCGCGCTCAAAACTCCAGCGCGCAATCTTCCCAGGGCTCCATCTGGACCGATAACGGGCGCCTCTCCAGAATGATGACCGATGTTCGGGCCATGCGCCCTCACGATCTCATCTCAGTTGTCGTTGCCGAAAACCTTGCAGCTTCAACTGACGGCACGGTCAAAAACTCCCGCTCCTCGAACGCCAGTTCCCAGGTCTCGAGCCTCTTCGGCGCGCTGCACCCCAGCAATGCGCTTCAGAACCTCGTAAATCAAACCTCCTCCGCAGGTTTGGACGCTCAAGGCACCAGTGCAACTAACTCGAGCCTTAGCACCGTCCTCGGAGGGCAGGTCATCGAGGTGCTTCCCAACGGCATGCTGGTGATCGAAGCCGTACGTCAGGTGGAGTTCAGCCAGCAGACCCAGACCATCGTGCTACGCGGCATCGTTCGTCCAGAAGATATCTCGCAGCAAAACCAGGTGCTGTCGACTGCCATATCCAGCCTTGAGCTCGAGGTCCGCGGAAAAGGAATCATCACCGACTACACGCATCGGCCAAACCTACTCGTAAGGCTGCTGCAGCGCGCGCTCATCTTCTAGCCGAGAAAAGGACCCGCAATATGAGCCACTCCGAGGAAACCGAGACATATCTCAACATACTCTTACGATCTCTCGTCGCTGGCTGTGTTGCCGCGCTCACACTAACGGCAAACCTATCGGCCTCCGACCTCAGCTCCGCATCGCAGCGGCAGGCGCGAGTCAAAGACATCGCCTCCATTGAAGGCATCCGCGACAATCAACTTGTCGGTTACGGTATCGTCGTCGGCTTGCAGGGCACCGGCGACAGCCAGCAGACCAGCTTCCCTACCCAGACCCTGGCAGCGACCCTGCTTCGCATGGGGGTCAGCGTTCCCGCCTCATCCATTCGCGTACAAAACCTCGCAGCAGTATTTGTCTCAGCTAATCTGCCTCCCTTCGCTCGCCCCGGCACCAAGCTCGACATAACGGTTTCTTCAGCTGGAGATGCGCGAAGCCTTGAAGGCGGCCTTCTATTGATGACCCCTCTATACGGCGCGGACGGGAAGATCTACGCACAGGCTCAAGGCGCACTCGTCGTCGGCGGGTACTCCGTCAGCGTGAACGGAAACGTCAAACAAATGAACCACCCCAACACGGCTCGCGTGCCGTACGGCGCAATCGTCGAACGCGGTGTTCTCCTGGAGATCGAAGGCCGAAGTCAGTTCTCTCTCCTGCTGAACGATGCCGACTTCCGCAGTGCCGAAGCAGCCGCCCAGGCCATCAACCAGACGCTGCGGCGGCCTGCGGCACGTGCAGTCGACAGTCGCAGAATTGTTCTCTCTTCTGTTGCCGGCGAGGAAGTTCCGGCCTTCCTCGCTGAAGTCGAGTCTGTTGAGGTCCCCGTCTTTCCCCGAGCCAAGGTCATCGTCAACGAACGCACCGGCACCGTCGTCATAGGTGGGAGAGTTGTTCTGCAGCCCGTCTCAATCCTGCATGGCGGGCTTGCCGTCAATGTCGTCAGTGAATTCCAAGTGTCGCAACCAAACCCCTATGCGGGCGGCGACACGAAGGTGGTCCGCCAAACCAGCGTCGATGCTCAGGACAGACCCGTCAGCCGCATTGAGCTCAAACAGGGTGCGACTGTGGACGACCTTGTGCGCAGCCTGCAAACCATCGGTGCCTCCGCCCGCGACGTTATCTCAATCCTGCAGGCAATGAAGTCCGCCGGTGCGCTCGAAGCGGAGATCGAGGTGCTATGAACATTACCTCCGGTTCAATCGGACACGGCTTTACCACCACCGACGCTCAGACACGCTCTAAACTCGCTGATGCGGCACAACAGTTTGAGGCCATGCTCCTGCAGGAGATGCTCAAGCCCATGCGCTCGGAAGACGGCGACTGGATGGGTGAAGACAAGAAGGATGGAGCGTCCGACACCATAACGAGCTTCGGCACAGAGGCTGTAGCGAGAGCGATCTCAAAGAACGGAGGCCTGGGTATCGCCAAACAAGTCATCCGGCAGGTCTCGGCAGAGCATGAAAAAGTTCAAAAAGGAACGTAACCGGTACTAAAGTGTGGCGCCGTCCGGCCGATAGATTCAAGTAGATGGAGGAATTTCATGAGTTATCCCAGCGGAATTGGCGATCTCAAGCAGGCCATGACTTCTATCGCACCTGCAACAACTACCGAAACACAGCAGGTCAGCGGTGCGAAGGCAAAGGAGAGCAATAAGACGGCGCTGCCGCGCGAGTCCCAGTCCGACGAGGCCCGCCTCAGTTCGACCGGCGGCCTGATTGCCCAGGCACTCGAAAGCTCCGACGTAAGGACCGCGAAGGTCGAGGCCTTGCAGAAGGCAATCTCCGATGGAAGCTACAACGTGTCGTCGGCCAATGTAGCTGACAAGATGATTCGGTCGCTTCTGGACTAAAAGGGCCATGACAACCGCGGAACAGTCAGTCGCAACGGTGCTGGATGGAACGATCGCGGCGCTCTCGACTCTCGATCACGAGCGCCTCCTCTCTCTTGAGCAGCGAATTGTTCTCATCGCAAAGTCAGGGTCCATTAACAATGGAGCATTGCCCTCATTGCTCCAAAGACTTGCCCTGCTGAAACGTATGCTCGATGAGACCCAGGCAAACCTTGCGCTTGTCACACGCCTGCACGGACGAGAAGGGAGCAGTACATGGGCACGCTAGCTTCGTTGATGGACCTGGCACGTCAATCCCTGATGGCTAATCAGGCTGCGATCAACGTCACCTCCAACAACGTAGCAAACCAGAACACGCCCGGCTATACACGCCAGGTCGTTAGTTGGCAGGCGCGAGATAGCGTCACCATAGGCGATCTCAACGTCGGAGGCGGCGTCTCTGTCAGCCAGGCATCAGTGCGCGACCGCGTTCTGGAGCAGCGCGTTCAGCAGCAGACACAGCTACACGCACAGAGTCAGGCCCTCGAATCCGCCCTCCAGCAGGTTCAGAACATCTTTGGGCTTACATCCACCTCCACCTCGGCGACCACGACCCAGCTCGGCTCGGCAATGGACTCCTTCTTCAACGCTCTTTCTTCACTCACCGCAAACCCCTCCGACATCGCTGCTCGGCAGAAGGTCCTCTCCGCAGCCAACAGCCTCGCCGGAGCCTTCAACTCCGCCTCCAATCAGATTGCGCAGGTGTCCGCCAGCCTCGACAAGCAGGTTTCCGGATACGTCGACAGCGTCAACTCACTCGTCACTACGATCGCTTCGCTGAACGAGCAGATCGCGAGCAACAGTCCGGACAGCGATGCCGGAACTCTCGAAGACCAACGTCAGCAGGCGATCGCAGAGCTATCCCAGTACATCGGGCTCAACCAGATCTCCACCGAAGGCAATGGCATTACCCTTACGACGAGCGACGGAGCGATCCTTGTCAGCGGTGGCATCAGCTATGCCGTCGCTACCGCGCAGATCAATGGAACATCCCACATCTTCGCGGGACCCGCCGGACAAGACGTCACGCAAACACTTTCAGGTGGCGCTATCGGCGGCACACTCGTGGCACAAGATGGACAACTTCCTGTGTTTCAGAGTTCGCTCGACAATCTCGCCTACGCCATCGGCACACAGATCAACCAGGCCAACTCCCAGGGAATCGACGGGAACGGAAACCCCGGCCAGCCGCTATTCAACCTTCCCGCAACGTCCGCTGGCGCAGCCGGGCTAATCCGACTGGCGACGAACAACCCGCAGGCGATAGCCGCGGCATCCGTCGGCGAAGGCGCGACTGGCAATAGCAACGCCCTTATCCTAGCGGGACTTGCCTCCGGGAATATCGTTGCAGGTCAGACTCCGTCCAGTTTTCTCTCCACATTGCTCGGGAAGATCGGTAGCGTGACCGCAGCGGCAACAACCGACAACACGGCCCAGGAGGCAACTCTTTCTCAGCTGACGACACAGCGCAACGCGCTCTCCGGCGTCTCGCTCGACGAAGAGGCAGCAAATCTCACCAACTACCAGCGCGCATATGAGGCCGCGGCAAAGATCTTCTCCATCGTCGACCAGATGATGGCAACCGCGCTCAATCTAGGCGTTCCAACATCCGTCTCTTAGTCGCAGGAGAATTATCGTGCGGGCAGATCCGAACTACGTCACCAGCCTTTCGCAGGCTCTCAGCAGTTCTACTAAGGCCTCGAACGATCTCGCTTCTCAGCTCTCCAGCGGCCTGCGCGTCGGTTCCCTCTCCGACGATCCAGGCGCCGCCGCGCAGAGCCTCCAGCTCGGCAGCCAGATCGCGCGCGTCGATACCTACATCCAGACCGCCGCAAACCAGTCCTCCATGCTCCAGGTCACGGACTCCACATTAGGCGAGGTCGTCTCTCAGCTAACCTCAGCAATATCCCTCGCTGTACAGGCCACAAACGGAACTCTGAACAGCTCCAATCTGCAGGCAAGCGCCCAGCAACTCACCGGAATCCGCGATCAGGTCCTCGCGCTTGCAAATTCCAGCTATCAGGGCAGGTTTCTCTTCGCAGGCAGTCAGGGATCAATCAAACCCTTCGCGCTCGACACAGCAACCACTCCGGCTACCGTAACCTACTCTGGCGATGCCACCTCACAGTCCATCGAAACCCCCGGGCGACAACAAATCCAGCTCAACCTTCCCGGCTCCTCCATCTTTGGCTCCGGATCTTCCGGCCCGATTGCTGTCCTCAATCAACTGATCGCCGATGTCACCTCGGGCGCTCCTGCATCCAACCTCTCTGCCGACAGCGCCGCTCTCACCGCTTCCCTTGGCCAAGTCTCCACCCAGCGCAGCCTCCTCAACGCCTCGCTCGCCACGCTCCAATCGACAAGCAGCTACGCCCAAACTCAGGAAGCCCAACTCAAAGCCCAGCAGAGCTCGCTTGTGGCCGCCGATCCAGCCGCCGTAGCAACAGAGCTAAAGTCCAATCAGGTGCAGTATCAGGCCTTACTCAGCGTCGTTACCGCGCTTCAGAAGATCAATCTCTTCGACTACATGCACTGATCGACTTACTGCAGTTGCGAAAGCGCCTTGCGCGCCTGTTTGATCTTCTCGCCATCCGGCTCAAGCTGAAGATAAGAGTTGAATTCGGCGATGGCCTCATCCCGCTTGTTGAGCTTCTGTGCGAGATGGCCTAACGCGAAGTGAGCCTCTGGATCAGAAGGCTGAACCTTCACTGCATCCCGAGCCCGAAGATAGGCGGCATTCAGGTCCCCTGACTGCTCGTAGAACTTTGCCACATCCAAATCTTCCGCAGCCCGCTCCTCATCGCTCTGAAGCTTCTGCACCTTGGGCAGCTTCCTGCGAGTTGCAGCTCTCGGATTGTCCCCTTTGTCATCGAGCGGAGGGCCATTATCCGCTGGGGCCGGAGGATCATTCGGGTCAGCGCTCGAGGAACTGCTTGAGCTGCTACTTGAACTTTCACCGGGCATCGGCGGCGCGGAGCCCGGAAATGGGTACTTGTCGGAGGCAGATGGAGCCTTGGCAGGGGCAGTCTGCTTGTCGGGGGCGTCCGGAGCCGACTGCCCTTGCATCGGCGGAGCGGACTCTCCGGGAAACGGAAACCGCTGTGACGCGGGAGCGTCCGAGGTCGGAGCTGACGTCTCGCAGGGTGCAGCCGCTGACTTCGCCTTCTGCCCGTTCTTGCCTTGGGAACCCCCCTGCTCCGTATTCTTGCCGCTCTGCTCATCAGGACACTGAGCAGAAGGCTTATCCGCTTGCTGCGCACGCGCATCCCTTGCCGTCACCCCGAGAGCGGCCACCAAAATAACGAAGCTGTAATAGCGATTTGCCATTATTTAGTTAGACTACGCGCGTCCGCTTTCGGATACTCTCCAATCCCTTGATTCCCACAAATGGTGGTTTGCTATAGTCAGGCTTGCGAAGCGTAGACAGATAATCGAGCGGACTCCCCGAAGAGCAACCCTCCGTCCCGCAAAGCATAACGCCATCTTCGGATACCACCATCCATGCCTTCTGAGCTGATCATTCGTTCCTCGTCAATTCATGCAGCCGGCTGCTACACCATGCGGCGCATCCGAAAAGGCACCCCGGTTATTGAGTACGACGGCCCACGCTTCACAAAAGACGAAGCTGACGAACGGTACAAAGACCGCTTTATCACTTACCTCTTCAGCACCGGCAACCGCGGCGAGGTGATCGACGGCTTCGGCATCGCGATGTTCATCAACCACTCCTGCGATCCGAACTGCGAAACTGAGAACATCAAAGGCCGAATCTGGGTCGTCGCAACACGCGATATCGCCCCTGGAGAAGAGCTGACCTACGAGTACAACCTGCACGACTCAGACGACACCGACGACGCCGACTGTCATTGTGGCGCCCCCAAATGCCGCGGAACAATGTTCAGCGACGATGAGGTAAAGCGCCGTGCCCGCAAGGCTCGCCGCGACGCCCAAGCTGCTAAAAACTAGCCTGCCAGACGAACGATACAATAGCAGGATGCGGCTTCACCGCAGCAGGCACTATGGCATACCAGGTTCTGGCAAGAAAATACCGCCCTCAGCGCTTCGCCGACGTCGCCGGCCAGGATCACGTCACCGTGACTCTGATGAACGCGCTCACCCAGGGGCGCATCGCGCACGGCTACATCTTCAGCGGGCACAGGGGCATTGGCAAGACCACCATCGCGCGCATTCTTGCCATGGCGCTCAACTGCCGCAACGCCATCGGCAGCCCCGTCCGCCCCACCGCCGAGCCCTGCGATGTCTGCGACTCCTGCACTGAGATTCGCGCCGGCAACTCCGTTGACGTAATCGAGATCGACGCCGCAACAAACCGTGGTATAGATGAAATTCGCGAGCTTCGCGATGCAGCCCGCTATCGCCCTGCGCGCGACAAGTACAAGATCTACATCCTCGACGAGGCGCATCAGATCACCGACGCCGCCTTCAATGCCCTGCTCAAGACGCTCGAGGAACCACCAGACCACATCGTCTTCATGATGGCGACTACGCAGCCGGAAGACATCCCTCAGACCGTCCGCTCACGCTGCCAGCACTTCAGCTTTCACGCCGTAAAGCTCGTCGACATCCTTGCACAGATTCGCGGGATCGCCGCCGCCGAAAACGTTGATGCCGACGAAGCCGCCCTTGCCCTGCTCGCTGAAGCAGGCGACGGATCCATGCGCGATGCGCTTTCTATCATGGATCAGGCCATCGCCAGCGCTCCGCTGGAAGACGGTCGCCCCCGCCTCGACGCTGCGCAGATTCGCGAATTGATGGGAACCGTTCCCAACGCAGTCTTCGAGCGCATTCTCGAAGCCGTCGACGCGAACCGCAGCGCCGACGTCATTACCGTCGCCAACGAGCTTCTCGATTCAGGCAACAGCCCGGCCCAACTGGCCCGCCAGTGTGTTCGCTACCTTCGCAATTGCGTCATCGCAAAGATCGCTGGCATTGCAGCAGATGGTTCAGGCCCTGATGGACTTGCCTCAGAGTTGCTACAGATCTCTGCCGACGAACAGAAGCGCGCCGCCCGCTCTGCCTCGCTCTTCACCGAAGAAGAGCTCACCCGCTTCCTGCAGGTGATGCTCCGGACCTTTGACGAACTGGGCTATCGCCAGGAGCAACGCTTCCATTTCGAGCTCGGCCTCCTCAAGCTCGTACATCTGCGCCGCCTGTTGCCGGTCGAAGAAGTCCTCAGCAGATTTCCAGTCTCAGCCTCCAGCGGCACTGAGACACCACGGCCCCGTGCCGCAGCCAGCGTCAGCGCATCGCCATCGTCGTTACCCATGCGAATAAGCTCGGCCGCCGTCCCTGCGACCGATAAGCCCGTCTTCTCGCCATTCCAAGCAGACCGGAACCGTAAGAATGAGCCCGCGCTGAAGATCGCTCAGCCTGTGGCTACCGCAAGAACCGCGCCCGAGCCGCGGACGGACACGTTCGCTGCCGTCTCCGTCATTGAAGAAGAGCCTGTAGCCGAGATCACGCCCGTCGAGGTAGCCGCCGAGCTGTTGGGACTCGGGGCTATACCAGTCCCCGTCCTCGAGCCCGAGGCAACACCAGCACCCGCAGCCGTGCAGGCTCCTGCCGCCACGCAGTCTGCCGAAGCCTTTCAACGCGTCGCAACCGAAGCGTTGATGAGTGCAAAGAGCCAGGGCTCTGCAGCCGATGCACTCGCCGACGCCGAGTGGACCATCGAAGCCGGAGAGATTCGCGTCCAGACCGAGCTCTCGAAGACCATGCTGCCCATGGTCATAAACCCCGAGGCTGACAAGATCGTGCGCGCTGCGATCCGGACTGCAGGCTCCGGCTCTTTGAAGCTTGTTCTACTACCTGGTGCCGCCAATGCCAGCGCCGAAAAGAAAACCCGGCAGGCGCGAACGGGCAGCGCCCAGGCAAAAGCGATGGAGCACCCAGTCGTCCAGCAGGCGCAGCGGCTCTTCAATGCTGAGATTCGCAACGTGATCGACCTTCGGGACAACGACTAACGCAGTTTTGAGGAAACTATGGACTTCTCTGACCTCGCAAAGATGAAAGACATGATGGGGCAGGCACGCCAGATGCAGGAACAGATGGAGCGGAAGCTTGCTGAGACGATCGTCGACGCCTCCAGTGGCGGCGGTGTCGTTACCGTGCGGATGAATGGGAAGAAAGAAGTCCTCCGCCTCAAGATCGAACCGAGTGCCATCGGAAGCGCAGGCAGTGACCTCGAACTCCTAGAAGACCTCATCACCGCAGCCGTCAACGAGGCCGGCCGCCGTGCCGATGACGCCATGAAGGCCAGCGTCGCGGGAATGATGGGCGATCTCAAGCTGCCGGGGATGAGCTAGTGGCCCGTTTCGCCGAGCCGATGACTCGGCTCATCGATGAACTCCGCAAACTGCCCGGTATCGGCACCAAGAGCGCCCAGCGGCTCGCATTTCACGTCCTTCGCTCCTCCTCCGAAGATGCCGAAAAACTCGCCGGTGCAATCCGCGAGCTCAAGGCCCGCCTCCGGCTCTGCTCCGTTTGCAACAACATTACCGACGTCGACCCCTGCAGCTACTGCACCAACGCTGTGCGCGACCAGCGCCTGGTCTGCGTCGTTGAAGAGCCCACAAATATCGGAACCATTGAAAAAACACGCAGCTTCGCCGGCGTCTATCACGTCCTCCACGGCACCCTCTCGCCCATCAGTGGCGTCGGGCCTGAGCAGCTTCGCATCGCCAATTTGATGACCCGCCTTCCTGATCTCGACGAGGTCATTCTCGCTACATCTCCCACAACTGAGGGCGAAGCCACGGCCCGCTACCTCGCCGACGAGATTCGCCGTGCGGAGGCGCGAGTCAAAGTTACGCGCATCGCAACCGGCGTCCCTGCCGGCAGTGATATCGAGTACGCCGACGAGGTGACCATGTCGCGCGCTCTCGAGGGCCGTCGCGAACTCTAGCCATCGCTCAATCCTTTCATCTCATCGTGGTATAAGTTCCCGAAATGAATATGTCTGTCAGTCGCCGCGAATTCCTTCGTCAAAGCTTTGCATTCAGCGCCCTCGCAAGCCTCGGCTCCCTTCCGTCGCTGGCGAAGCAGCATCCATCAACCATAGGAACTTCCAACCTGCTCATGATCGGCGACTGGGGCTACGAAAACATCGCCGCGCAGTCGACTGTCGCCGCTGCGATGCAACGCTACGCACACGATCACTCACTGAAGACCGACGCTCTCCTGATGCTGGGCGACAACTGGTACGGTCCGCTCTCCGGAGGCGTCAACTCCCCGCGATGGTCCACGCAGTTCGAGGACATGTATCCAAAAAGCGTCTTTGACTGCCCCGCCTATGCGGTCCTCGGCAATCACGACTATCAGCGTATGCCGGAAAGTAAAGTCGAAGCCGAACTCGCCTACGCGAAGAACGGTGAAACGCGATGGACGCTGCCCTCACGCTGGTATCGGTTCGAGTTCCCTGCCACGAAACCCCTTGCGACCTTCCTCGCCCTGGACAGCAACGTCTTCCGCGTATTGAGCACGGCATCCAAGCGCGAGAACTATACCCTCACACCCGAGGAGCAGGCCGAGCAGCTTCAATGGCTAAAAACCGAGCTGGAAAAACCGCGGACGACACCGTACCTCATCGTCATGGCGCACCACCCCATCTACTCCAATGGCCCCCACGGCGATCACAAGGTGCTCATCGCCGATTGGGAGCCTCTGCTACGAGAGCACAAAGCCCATCTCTACTTAGCCGGACACGATCACGACATGCAGCACCTTGAATTCGAGAGTCATCCGACCTCGTTCGTGCTCTCAGGCGGTGGCGGTGCCGACCTCTACAACCTTCAAATCGAAGAGGCCCGGCGCGGTCCTTATGCCGCAAAGATCTACGGCTTCAGTCACCTGCAAATCGCCCCGGACAAGCTGACACTCCTGCATCTCGATCCAGCCGGCCGCCTCATCCACGGCTTTACCAAGACGCCGCAGGGCGCTGTGCAGATTCTCGCCTGACCTCAGCCCGTCTGCAGATCCTCGCCCGTCATCTCCACTGGCTTTTTCAGACCAAGCAGCTTGAGGATCGTCGGCGAGATGTCCCGCAGGCTGCCGCCCTGCTTCAGAATCGCATGGTGACTCGAGTCCTTCTCGTCCGCAATCAGGATGAACGGAACCGGATTCGTGGTGTGCGCTGTATGCGGACCGCCGGTGATTGGATCGATCAGCATCTCGGCATTGCCGTGGTCTGCGGTCACCAGCAACGCTCCGCTGCGCTGTTTCACGGCCTGGTAGATGCGCCCCAACTCCGTGTCCACGGTCTCAACCGCGCGGATCGTTGGTTCCAGCTTGCCGGAGTGACCAACCATATCGGCGTTTGCGAAGTTGACGATGATCACGTCAAACGCTGTATCGTTCACCGCCTTGATCACAGCCTCCGCGATTCCGCCCGCGGACATCTCCGGCGCAAGGTCATACGTCGCAACCTTCTGTGAAGGGATAAGCACGCGGTCTTCACCAGGAAATGGCTTCTCAATACCCCCGTTGAAGAAGTAGGTCACGTGCGCATACTTCTCTGTCTCTGCCACACGCAGATTGCGAAGGTTCGCGTCAGCCATCACGTTGGCCAGCAGGTTGTCCATCGACTCCGGCGGAATAACCACCGACACCTTGAAGTTCTTGTCATACTGCGTCATCGAGACGTAGTGAATATTCTTCGGCACCTCAGCCCGTGGGATCTCCAGGTCAAGCTCCGATGCCTTCGGAAGATCAAGCGCATTGCCCGCGGTCAGTCCTCCGGGAATATCGCAGTTGCGACCCAGCACACGCGTAATCTGCCGCACGCGATCAGCTCTGTAGTTGAAGCAGAGACACACGTCGTTGTCGCGAATTGGCCCAACAGCACGTCCATGCTTGTCGATCACAGTAAATGGTGGAATGAACTCGTCCGTGACGCCGTTGTTGTAATGTTCACGAACCCGCGCCAGAGGATCCTGCGATGTCCCTCCCTCCGGGTGTCCCGTCACCATCGCATCAAACGCCTGGCGCTCCTTCTCCCAGCGCAGATCGCGATCCATCGCATAGTACCGGCCCGAAACCGACGCGATCTGCCCAACGCCATACTGGCCAATCTGCTGCTCCAGCGCCTCCAGATAACCCAGGCCGCTCGTAGGCATCGTGTCGCGTCCATCCATAAAGGCGTGCACGAAGACCCGTGTAAGTCTGTGCTGCGAGGCAAGCTTCAGCAAAGCGTAAAGGTGGCGCTGATGCGAATGCACTCCTCCGTCAGAGACGAGCCCAAAGAGGTGTAGCGCACGGTTGTCCTGTCCCGCAAGCTCCACCGCCTCCGTCAGCACAGGATCGGTGAAGAAGCTTCCGTCCGCGATGGCCTCGTCGATGCGCGTAATGTCCATGCGAACAATGCGCCCCGCGCCAAGATTCAGGTGGCCCACCTCGGAGTTGCCCATCTGCCCATCAGGAAGCCCGACGAAGTGCTCGCTCGCGCGAATCAGCGTGTTGGGATAAGCCGAGAGCAGCTTGTCGTAGTTGGGCTTGCGAGCCAGTGCGATGGCATTGCCATCAGTCTCGGGGCGGTAGCCCCAGCCGTCGAGGATCGTCAGAACGATTGGTTTGTGTGCCATTGCTGAAAGCAAGGATAACAAGAGTTGCGCACCATCGACCCTCGTCCTCCTCGACGTTTCAGAAAAACCGATAGTTCACAAGGAACACAACTAACGACACGACCAGTCCAAGCACGACGTCCAACGCATAGTGATACCGGCCGATGATGGCTCCCAGTGATATCGCAATCGCAATCAGCAGAAAAATCGCACCCGCCGCCAACGAGTACCGTAAAAGCACGAACGCCACCGCAAACGCCGACGCCGCATGCGCGCTGGGAAACGAGATCGCGTGAATGCTTCCATGACGAAGAATCCATCGGTTGAAGATGCGTCCCTTGTTCGCAGTCCTGTCCACTACGTCACCCACACCGCCAAGCGAGCGTGGCGGAAGTGCCGGAACAAACGGCGTGATGGCATAGCAAAGGTATGTCGCCACAAGAACAACAAACCAGAAGCCGCCGGCCTTCTCTCTCAACCCAGTCACATACACAGCCAGCAGGCCTAGCGGAACCAGCGGATAACAGAACAGGTACGCCGTCTCCAGGAACAAGCCGACGCCCGTGCGATCCGTTCCAGCTTTGTTCGCAATGCCCGGCAGCAGCCGCTCGTCAATCGCCAGCAGACGGCGCTCGATCGCAGCATTGGGCCGCACGAAAAACTGGCCTGTCTGCCAGTAAGGAATCAGAAACAACGGCACGGGCAGCCAGTCTCTAACGATAGAGGCCGTATCGGGCTGCAGATGCGAACAGATGGAAAGCGCAACCCAAACAACGAGCACTGCGACAGCCGCAAGCACAGTAATCGTCAACCGGCGTCGGAGCGCCAAAGCACGCGGAGTAATCCAGGCGGCAAGAGCAAGCAGAACGGGAAAGCCGCTCTGAATCCACTCGGAGATGCGCATCAATCGAGTTCGCCTCCCGGCCCGCGCGTGACTTCTATTCATATCACTAGTCAGCGCTAGCGAGTCGCAATCTCAAACAGGCCGGGCAACATCTGCGTCGCAGTGCCCAGAACAATCTCGTCAAAGGCTGACGCGTTCGACGGTTCCTCCGGACCGACATATACGGTGCGAATACCCCGCTGCCTGGCGATATGAACAAGCCCCGCCGCCGGGTACACCGAACCGGAAGTGCCCACGACCAGCAGAATCGTGGCGCGCTCAAGCTCCCCGTAGATTCCCTCCATGTCGATTGGAATCTCCCCGAACCACACGATGTGAGGACGAAGCAGAGAGCCGCAATCCCGGCACCTGGGGAGTGGCTCTGTCTCGTAAAACTCGCGATCTGCAAACGGCTGGTCGCACCGCACACAGCGGGATTCAAACAGCGAGCCATGCATATGATGAATTCGTCGCGACCCACCCTGTTCATGCAGATCATCGACGTTTTGTGTGCAGAGATAGAACTGCGTCGGGTCGTCCTTCGCCAGTTCCTGCTCGATGCGTGCCAGAGCAAGATGTCCGGCGTTTGGCTGAGCCGCAAGTGCATTCCTTCGACGGGCCGAGTAGAACCGCCAAACAAACGCCGGGTCGGCCTCCCAGGCCTCCGGAGTAGCCACATCCTCCACCCGGTGGCCGTTCCAAAGCCCTCCTGAGCCTCGGAATGTGGCGAGTCCGCTCTCGGCCGAAACTCCGGCTCCGGTAAGTACAAAGAGGCGGTCCTTGGAGGTCAAACGCATGATAATAAGACGCTTCATTGCCCTTTAGGGATCACAAACCTCACGGCCTCTTTGATAATGCAAATCTCTGCGATGCAATGTGCAATGTTTTTCACATTGAGAAATGAAGTTCCCACATCGTAGACCCATTCCCTCTTGGAGCGACCGGCCATCTTCTACTGATAGCAGGGCTGTTATTCAAATTGATTCTCTGGCAGGTCACTTGCATATAGGCAAGGTGCATCACAATCTATATAAAGACTTACCGGAAAGTCGTTCCCGGGGGGAAGGACCACCATTATGGCAGCAACCTCTTTATTTACATGCTTATGCGGAGTCCAGAAGAAAACCAGTAATCACTGGGTTCTGGCGAAGGTCGCATCTCGAAATATCACTTTCATGCCGTGGGATTCTCAGTTGGCTCATCGCGACGACATCATCGTCCTTTGTGGCGAAGGATGTGCCGCCGCACTCTTGAGCCGTTCACTAGGAGACTGGAAGCAGACAGAACCCGTGGCAGCGCCGGAGCTTACGGCTGCATGACGGTAGTTGCGAGATGTGTGCTCACCTTAAGGACTGCTCCCGATCTACGTGTGCCTCGTCCCACGCAACCGCGGAGTAGCCTAGCTCGCAGCCGGGACGGGGACGACATGAATGTCGTCCGTGGAGTCGTCAACTGGTGATTGCCATCCGCTGGGCGGAGTAACATTTGCGATGGCAGTGGCGGGCGCACCCGATGGTCCCCATGTGTGAACCGCGTAAGGATAAACCGGCGTATTCGCCTTTAGCACTGGGTCGACGATGCGCCAGGCCTCCTCCACATAGTCTTGCCGGGCAAACAGTGTGGCATCACCCGCCATTGCGTCAGTAAGCACTCGCTCGTAAGCCTCCACCTCTTCAGTCCGCGGATGGCGACAGGCCTCCAATTCCACTAGCGGACGCATGGCTTTCTCGTCGGCCCCGGCGATCGTAACCGCAAGTGCGATCGTCATCTCTGGCACAATTCGGAACCGCATGTAGTTCTGTGGGCCGGGATCCGTGAGATTCGTCTGCGGGGGCCGGCGCAACCGGGCTATAACCTCCGTGCATGTAGTGGGCATGTTCTTTCCGGCGCGAATGTAAAACGGCACACCGTCCCATCGCCAAGACTTGATCTCCAGCCGAAGTGCAGCATATGTCTCGACGGTGGAATCCGGCGCAACGCCCTTCTCGTTCTTGTATCCGTCGAACTGGCCTCGCACCAGGTTGCACGCCTCGATCGGAGGAATGGCGCGAAGGACCTTAACCTTCTCGTCACGAATCGCTTCGCTGTCACGCCGCGCCGGACACTCCATCGCGATGTTCGACATAACCTGGAAGATGTGATTTTCGATAACGTCGCGGATCGCCCCCGTCTGGTCGTAGAACGATCCACGACCCTGAACCCCGAAATCTTCAGCCATCGTAATCTGCACACTCTCGATATAGTCGCGGTGCCACAGCGGCTCAAGAAACGCATTGGAGAAGCGGAACGACACCACGTCGTAGACAGGTCCCTTCGCGAGGTAGTGGTCGATACGGAAGATCGATGACTCCGGAAACGCCGACAGTAGTACGCGGTTTAGCTCCTGCGCTGAAGCCAGATCGCGCCCAAAGGGCTTCTCCACAATCATGCGGGCCCCCTTGGCCGAGCCCGAGTTGACCAACTGCTTGACCACTTCCTCAAAGAGCGAAGGTGGAATCGCAAGGTAGTGCGCCGGATGCTGGGCTGCACCCAACTCCTTTCGGACCGCGGCAAACGTAGCGGGATCGGCGTAGTCTCCATCGACATACCGCAGCAGCGAACACAGCTTCTCAAAAGCGACAGGGTCCAGACCGCCGTGCTGTTCCACCGAGTCCTTCGCGCGCGCCTTCAGCTGATCGAGGTTCCATCCCGCCTTGGCTACCCCGATCACCGGAACGTTCAGATGGCCACGCTTCACCATTGCCTGCAGTGCAGGAAAGATCTTCTTGTAAGCGAGGTCTCCCGTGGCTCCAAAGAAAACTAGGGCATCGGAGTGGACTGGTGGAGGAGGGGTAAGCGGCGACGGCTGTTCAGGCAAGGAGCTCTCCTTTGGTCTGAGGGGGTTTATTTGTTGGCAGGCTTCTCCAGGTGTCCTCCGAACTCATACCGCATAGCGGAGAGTAGTTTGTCGGAGAAGTCTGCGAGGCCGCGTGAGCTGAAGCGTTCGTACAGCGCGGTGGTGAGGACTGGAGTAGGAATGCCTTCGTCGATGGAAGCCTTAACGGTCCAGCGGCCCTCACCGGAGTCGGATACCCGGCCGTCGAACTTGGATAGTGCGGGATCGCCAGCGAGCGCACTCGCGGTAAGGTCAAGCAGCCAGGATGCAATCACCGACCCGCGACGCCAGACCTCGGTGACGGCAGGAAGGTTGAAGTCATACTGGTAGTGCTCAGGGTCGCGGAGGGGAGTCGTCTCGGCGTCGATCTCGGCAGTGTGCTTGCCGATATTGGCGCCTTTGAGGACGGCGAGACCCTCAGCGTAGGCCGCCATCATGCCGTACTCAATACCGTTGTGAACCATCTTGACGAAGTGGCCCGCGCCGCTTTGTCCGCAGTAGAGGTAGCCCTGCTCCGCAGTACTGCCGATCTTGTCGAAATCCGGTGTGCGAGGAACATCGCCCATGCCGGGCGCGATGGCTTGAAAAATCGGGTCGAGATGCTGAACAATCACATCTTCGCCTCCGATCATCATGCAGTAACCGCGCTCCAACCCCCATACGCCGCCTGAGGTTCCGACATCGACGTAGTGAATGCCTTTGGCGAGCACTTCCTTGGAGCGCCGGATGTCATCGATGTAATAGGAGTTGCCGCCGTCAATGAGAATGTCCCCGGACTGGAGCAGAGGAACGTATTGAGCAAGTGCGGAGTCGACGTATCCGGCGGGGATCATAAGCCAGATAGGTCGCGGCGGAGTGAGCTTGCTTACGAAGTCCTCAGGCGAGCTTGCGCCCGTAACTCCCTTCACTTTCGCAAGCTCTGCGACTGCCTGAGGAGAGTGATCATAGACGACACATTCATGACC
>Ga0070671_100001190_pt1 | contig 19496 bp, 22 predicted proteins | sample KBSS73metaG_FD_65341 | JGI IMG/M metagenome (GOLD analysis project Ga0070671, IMG submission 65341) | Switchgrass rhizosphere microbial communities from Kellogg Biological Station, Michigan, USA - KBS S7-3 metaG | ecosystem: Host-associated > Plants > Roots > Rhizosphere > Soil ...
AAAGACCCTTACTGCAAACGCAGCATCGACCCGGACGGCAAGCTGTGGAACGAGGGCGAGCTCATTCATATCTCGGCTCAACCGATCCCCGTGCCGCCAGAGCTGAAGCCGAATGCGCAGGCCCGCACGCTTGCGCTCCTAAAGACGAAGCCGGGGATGAGTCCGCCGCTCGTATTCGATTGGGGTGATCCGAAACCGATCCCGTAAAGGGGCCAAGAGCAGGTGAGCGCTCCGTCCTGAAAAAGCGCTGTCCTACAGCGCCGGTCATGCTCCATGTGCCGCGGCTCCTTTTTCAAAGCACGGGAGTCGCTCATGGCAACACGGTCCAGTTGGGAAATGTCGGTCGAGGGTTTCGACCGCTGGTGCGCGGCCACGAACCGGGTGGAGAGAGTGCAGGAGGCCGCCGATGAACGCGGCGGGCCATCCTTGTCGCTGGTGCCGGTCGAGGATCAAAACATCGCCTGGCCGACCGATTTGCTGGCGCCCGCGGTTCCGGCCGAGGGGGCGGAGCCGGTTCTGCCCATGCCCTTCGATGGCGTTGAGCTCGACAATAGCCGGAAGCGGCTCGCCGGCTGGAGCGCGGATCGCCAGCGCCTGTTTCTCGAAACGCTTGCCGAGACTGGCTCCGTCCACCTGGCAAGCGACGCGGCGCGATTGACGGCCCGTTCGGCCTATCGCCTGCGCACCCGCTCGCCGGCCTTTGCCCGGGCGTGGGACACGGCGCTCCAGCTGTCGGTCGGGCGGCTTTCGGCCATCGTGTTCGACCGCGCCATCAATGGCCGCGTGGAGCAGATCTTTCGAGAAGGCGAATTGATTGCGGAGCGGCGCGTGCCCAGCGACAAGCTCCTCACCTGGTTGCTCGCCCGGCTCGATCCCAAGCGCTTCGCTCTGCCGTGGGAGCAGCGCGGCGACGCGGATCCCCAGGCCGAAGCCGTCGCCGCATGGAGCGACCGGCTGGATGCCGTCACCGACGTCACGGCGTGAAAATCACCGCCGTCAGTGCGAACATTGGGAACATTCGAACGATTAAACCGCGTTGAATGCTCGACGATATAGCGCCAAGTTAGTCCAGCCGAATCGATCCTCAGGAGTAACAGTATGCAGGAAAGATTGCAGATGAACCGGGCCGATGCGGTGATGGAGCTCAAGGTGAACTGGAGCAAGTACAAGGCCGGCGAACACCATCCCGGCGAAGCCTTGCTGGGCCCATTGCATGACAAGCTCCAGGAACTTCATGCGCATGACTCTCTCGAAGAAGCGAATGATTGCACGTACGTCTACTATGCTTGTGGGACGTGCCTTGGAAATGCGTCCTACGTGGAGATCTATTGCAACTCGAGCGGCGGCTCCCAGCCCGATTATTGGACCTGCATCAGCTGCTGAAGTCCGTACGTTCGGCGGCGTCCTTTGCTTCGGCGAGGGGCGCCTTCGGGCGCGTCAGTGGCTCGCCGCAGCTTCCGCCTCGAGCTTCGCTGCATACGCCTTGTCGGCCGCTGCGGAATCCTTCGCCTCGCGCTCTTTCCGCGCCAGCTGGTAATATTCGTACTCGCTCATCTGCGGATCGGTGACGAACATGCTTCCGATCTCCTGCCCCTTCGCTAGGCGGTCCGCCATCTCAGCCGCCGTCAGAGCGACGGCGAGAAGGTTGATGCCCGTATCGACGCAGGGGTGCGGCCCGACCGCGCATGTGTTGTCGGCCATCCGCTCGGTTCGGCTCACGGGCCGCCCGTGGTCGGCGTCGCGCTTCGCCTTCTTCGCCGCGAGGATGTCGGGGTCGATGCGATAACCGTTGGGCTTCACGACGCAGACGATGATCGCTCCGGTCTTCGGGTCCGGCGCATTTGGCGTGCAGTCCTTCCGAGCGGGTCCGGCGCTTGGAGCCACCTTCGGCGGAACGGGCGCGGCGGGACCGTAAGCGGGTGCGGGCTGCACTTTGTTAGGGTTCGCGGCAGGGTCGTCAGCCGCCTGAGCCAGCATTGCTGCGGCAAGAATGAAGCCGACGCTCATCGCCATGCGATTGCGCCCGCCCAGCTTGCCGCCCGCTGAACGCTATTCGCTGTCCTGCCTGCCTTCGTCGGCGATCGCGCACCAGTCGCGCTTGTCGGGAATGGCAGCGCGCGCGACCCCGGCGGCGATCATCGCCTTGGCGACATCCTTGCCGTCCACCTCGACCGCAGAGACCGTGCGCCCGTACTCGTCAAGGAACGAGTCGCCGACGGTCACCTTCCCGCTGTTGAGCAGGTTCTCCAGCCTCACCGCCGCGGCGATCCCGCCGGTCTTCTCGTCGCCGCATGCCGCATGATCGATCCTGGGTGCTTCCAGCCCGGCAATGTCCACCCATCGGCTGGTGGCGGACAGTTTGCCTGCGACACGGACGGTGTCGCCGTCGAGCACGCAATTGCCCGTTGGGCCGGCGTAGCACTGGCGGAAACGAGCTGCTTCGGCCGCGGCTTTTTCCGGGTCATAATGGGAATAGGTGAATGTGCCGACGGCGATCGCCAACGCGGCAATGCCGGCCGCGAAGAAGGCGAGGCCGCCGAACGTACGCCATTTCTCGCGCTCGCGGGCCGCATCCTCCTCGGCCTGGATTTCGGCAGGGGTTTTGACGCGCACGGGCTCGCGCCGAATACGCGACGGGTGGATGGCGACGGACTTCGCGCCAGGCTTGAAGTGCTTGCTCACGGCGGGGACGTTAAACGAGGAGGATTACCGGCTGGTTAGCGATGGTCACGCTCTGCGGCGCTTGCGCGACTTCTCGAACAGCGCGGCCTCGTTCTTGATCCGCGCGCGCTCCTTCACCTCGGCGGTGTCGCAACCATGCTTTGCGTTGCAGCGGCCGTGCGTCAGGCAGAGGTTGTCGAGGTCGTCGGTACCGCCTGCCTGCGGAGAAATGACACGCTCGACTTTCGCGCGCATGTCGTGCCCGTTGGGAAGGTCGAAGCGAAGCGGCCGTTTGCATCGCCGGCAATTTTCGCCGTCCCGAATCCGAAGAGCTCTCAAACGCTGCTCGTTCTGTTCGCGCCGGTACTTCCACGGGGCAACGAATTTGATGATGGTGCCGCTACTCATGCGCCCCTGATAGCAACCACGGCTTACTTTCCGGTTAGCAACAATCTGCCCCAATCCGGGACTCAGTCATCGGGTGAATATTCGATGCAACCACGGGAGCTTGAGGGTATTTTCTTGTCACCGGGTGGACAGAAGGAGGTAGCGAAATGCGCCCTCAGTTGCTTGGCGTCGCGGCGGCCGTGGCCGCAATCGCTTTTCCCGCCGCTCCGGCTCTCGCCGGCAGCTCCGACGCTCCGTTCGCAGGCTTCGGCAGCGCTCCCGCTTTTGCCGAAGTCCAGCCCGGCATTCCCGTCAGGGTCCATCGCGGATCCGGAAACTGGAATGGCCATCATGACGGCGATCGCCACAGGCGCCATCGCTCAGACCGGGGCGACACTGTCGTCGTCGGCGACGGTTGGGGTTGGTACGACGGCGGTCAATGGGCTCTCTATAACAACCGCAGCTGGGAATCGGACAGCTATAACGACTGGTGGCATGACCAGCCGTGGCGCGCCTATCCGCGGTGGATGAGCCAGAACCTAGGGTGCGAGAAGCGCTGGTACAGCGGCGACATCTTGCGCTGCTAGCCTAGTCGTCCCCGCCTAAGGGATAGCTACGTATAGGCTTCAACACCGTGAAGCGCTCCTTCTTGGGAGCGCCCTTCAGCGGTGACCAATCGAGCTTCTGCTCCTCGCATTCGGTGTCGGGCAGGCGGTCCAGCAGGTCGCGGATCAAAGTTAGCCGGCCAAGCCGCTGGTCGTTGAAATCGACCAGGGTCCACGGCGCATGTGGTGTGTGCGTCGCCTTCAGCATCGCCTCGCGGGTCGTGGTGTAATCATCGTATTTGGTCCGGGCGGACTGATCGATCGGCGAAAGCTTCCACCGCTTCAGCGGGTCCTCGACGCGTTCGGCGAACCGCTTCTCTTGCTCCTCCTGGTCGCACGTCAGCCAATATTTGAAGAGCAAGATGCCGTCGTCGGCGAGCATCCTCTCGAAGAGTGGCGCGGCTTTGAGGAACGCTTCGACCTGCCCGTTCGTGGCGAAGCCCATGACCTTTTCGACGCCTGCGCGATTGTACCAGCTACGGTCGAACAAAGTGATCTGGCCGGCGCTTGGCAGATGCGCAACGTAGCGCTGGAAATACCATTGCCCGCGCTCCTCGTCGGTCGGCTTCGGTAGCGCGACCGTTCGGCATTGGCGGGGGTTCAGCTCGCTAGCGACAGCCTGGATCGCGCCGCCCTTGCCCGCCGTATCGCGCCCTTCGAAAAGGATGACTACGCGCTGCCCGGTGGCGGCAACCCATCGCGCCATCGCCACGAGCTCTTCCTGAAGCGGCTGGAGCAGCTTTTCGTAACGCTTGCGCTTGAGCTCCCCCATCGCCGCTATTCTGTCCTCAGCACCAGATCCGGGCCGTGTCCCCGATCTCGCGCGCGAGCCGGGCAGCCACCATCTGTTGGGCAACGCTCTTTCCGTTGACCGAGACGTTCCGGAGCAAGAGTCCGTAACGATCGAGATCTTGTCTGGTCCGGGTCAGCTCAAGCTCACCCGAATTCAGAATCTCCTGCAGCTTCAATGCAGACGCCCGGCCGAGGTCCGCTTCCTTGGCGCATTCCGCGCCGTAAAGCTGGGGCGCCTCGATACTTGCAATGCGAACGGTCTTTCCGCCGAGATAGAAGCTGTCTCCGCTCTGGACGCAGTTCTTGACCCCGCCTGCGCTGCACAATCCGAACACCAGGCCCCTGCTCGTGGTCGAAAGAGCCGATCGCTCCTCTTGCCGACCTCCCAGGACTCCGCTGCCCCACAATGCGGTCAAAGCGGCGATGACTACGGCCGCGACCGGCAATATCATCCCACCCCGCGGCTTGCGAAGGACCGGCTCCGCGGCGGCAGCAGAATGCGCGAGACGGGCGCCGGGTGTGGGCCAATGAACGTTTCCGACATGCGCCTGTGCATCCGGGACATAGTCCGTGACGCGCGTCCATCTACGCGCTTCGGGCCGTTCGTACGGCGCAATGTCGTTGCGCTTGGCCATCCGTCACTCGCGACTCACTGCCGTCAACGCACATCCTTAAGCAGTGGATGCGCGCCGGATGGAAGTGCGGATTGTCACCTATTGAAGTCACACGGCGACAAATTCCGGCAAAACGTCGCGTTACGACTGACGCGCCTCCATAAATGGCGCGATAACCTCGGGCGGTACGCGGATCGGCCTGCTCGATGCGCGGTCGATGATGGCCCAGCTCGTTCTGGCCCGAACGCAAGTTCGCCCGTCATTGCCGGTGAACTCGACATGGCGATCAAAACGTGCGCCCTTTGGCGCGTCGCCGACCCATGTCTTGCCGACTACTCGGTCGCCCTCGAAGGCGGCGCGGAGGTAATCGATCTCGTGCCGGGTCACGACCCAGAAATAGGCTTCGTCATGGGCCGGGTCGGCGACGGAGTGCCAATGCGCGACCGCAATGTGCTGGATCCACTGAACCCACACAGCATTATTGACGTGGCCGAGCTCGTCGATGTGCTCGGGAAGCGCGGTGAAAGCGAGCTCGAAGGTCGGGCGATTCATTCGACCTGCGTCAGCACGAAGGCGTAGGTTTCGGCCACCTCATGCAGGCGCTCCCAGCGGCCCGACTTACCGCCGTGCCCGGCACCCATGTTGATCTTCAGCAGCAGCAGATTCTCGTCGGTCTTGGTCACTCGGAGCTTCGCCGCCCACTTGGCCGGCTCCCAATAGGTCACCCGCGGATCGTTGAGACCGCCCGTGATGAGCATGGGCGGATAGCCCTGCGTCTTCACATTGTCGTAGGGGCTATAGCTTCGGAGCAGATGGAACGCGGCTTCGTCCGTGATCGGATTGCCCCACTCCGGCCACTCGCCCGGCGTCAGCGGAAGCGTGTCGTCGAGCATGGTGTTAAGCACGTCGACGAACGGTACGTCGGCGACGACCGCGCCCCACAAATCCGGATCGGAATTGACTACGGCTCCCATCAATTCGCCTCCGGCGGAACCGCCGTTGATCGCGATGCGACCCTTCGCCGTGAATCCTTGGGCGACCAGGCCCTTAGCGACATCGACGAAATCGTTGAACGTGTTGGTGCGCTTCGCGAGCTTGCCGTCGAGGAACCATTGGTATCCCAAGTCGTCGCCGCCGCGGATGTGGGCGATGGCATAGGCCCATCCGCGATCGAGCAGGCTGATTCGATTGGTATTGAACGCCGGCGGCACGGCATAGCCGTAGGCGCCGTAGGCATAGAGGAAGAGCTTGCCGCTTCCGTCCTTCGCAAAGCCCTTCGGATAGACCACGGAAACCGGAACCTTCACCCCATCCCGGGCATCGATCATCAGGCGCTCGGTCTCATATTTCGAAGCATCGTAGCCCGATGGGATCTCCTGGACTTTCAGGACCTCGAGCCGGTCGTCCCGCGGGTGATAGTCATAGACGGTCGCAGGCGTGACCAGCGATGAATAGGCGAGGCGATAGGCTTCGGGCGCGAATTCCGGATTGCCTAGGAAGGCCGTGCTGTAGCTCGCTTCCTGGAACGGAATGCGCACTTCCTCGCCGGCGTACGTGCGCAGGATCAGCTGATCGAGGCCGTCCACTCGCTGCTGGATCGCCAGATGATCGCGGTAGGACGTGACGTGCCGCAAATAGACGCGGTCGGATCCCGGGATGACGGTCTGCCACTCGGCCGGTCTGGCCGGGTCGGCCTCCGCAAGCCGGAAATTCACATGGTCGTCATTGGTGAGGATCCAGAGCTTTCCATGTGCGGCGTCGACCTCGTACTGGCGTTTCTCCTTGCGCGGCGAAACGAGCGTCAGCGGCTGCGTCGGGTCGTCCGCTGAAACGAAGCGTACTTCGCTGGTCGCATTGTCTCCCGTGGCAACGAAAATCAGGCTGCGGTCCTGCGACTTGCCGATACCGACGGAGAAGCCGAGTTCCTCCGTCTCCTCGTACAGCGTCACATCCTGATCGGTCGGCGTGCCCAGCCGGTGGTAGCGCGCGCGGTAGCTGCGCCAGTTTTCGTTGACCTCATTGAAGACGATGCCGTCCGAGCCGCTCGTCCAGACCGGCTGGCCGATGGCGACGTCGGTGATTGTCTCCACGTCCTTGCCGCTCGCGAGGTCGCGGATGCGCAGCGTGAATCGCTCGGCGCCACTGTCGTCGACGTAGATGGCCGCGAGTCTTCCGTCCGGGCTAACGTCCAGCGCGCCCAGGCGAAAATAGTCCTTGTCCCCCGCCTCGGCAGGCTCGTCGAAAATGACCTCGTCGTTCCCGCCCGCGAACTTACGCCGGTACCAGGTGCGATATTGCGCGCCGGGCTTGAACGCCCACCAATAGAGCCAGTCGCCGTCGCGGAGCGGAACCGAGGACTCGTCTTCTTTTATCCGGCCTTTCAGCTCCTCGAACAAAGTGTCGAGAAGTTCGCGATGCTCCCCGCCCCAGCGCTCGAAATAGTCGTTCTCGGCGGTCAGATAGGTCAGGACATCCTTGTCGGTGACCTGCGGATATCCCTGATCGCGAAGCCAATGATACGGGTCATCGATCGTGACCCCGTGGCGTTCGTAGCTGTAGGGGCGTTGCTCGGCGACGGGCGGTGCGGGATTGGCGACGGGTTTATCCATGGCTGTGGTCTTAGCGCCATGGTGCGTTACGGGAAGAGGAAGTCGCGTATCGGACGAATTAGCTAGCCCGAGCCCGCCCGCGATCATCACGCATTCGCGCGCGAACCCATTCGCTGGGCCTTCTGCCGCACCTCGAATAGGACCGTAACCACGATCGCAGCCGCAACAGCGAGCGCAAAGCTGCCGAGCGCGTGTAACCCCCATAGCTTCGCTAGCTTCATCGTTGGAACATGGACTGCGTAGAGCGGGTAGGACAAAGATCCAGCCCATACCGCCCACGTCATCCGTCGAAGACCGATTGAGCCGCGAATGATGAGTGGAGCAGCAATGAATGTCGCTGCGATCTCCAGGTAGATGTTGAATGTCGCGACAACCAGCGCAAGGCAAAAGAAGGTAATCGCCAACAGCGGCTTGTTGCCAAGAGGCGCATCGCCGAACCGTCGGAAAACGAGAATGCCCGCGACGTAACAACTTAGCTCGCGCGGAATGAGCGATATGATACCGCCAATCCCAGGGGCCCAGTGAGAGATGCCCGCAAAGAGCATAGCTACAGCAATTCCTGTCAGGACAGCCCAGACCCCGACAAGGACCTGATCGCTCAGTCGTGCAAAACACGATGAGTGAATCCCGTTCGCTGTGATTTCAACAAAGAGCGACCAAGCCGGCCCGTTTAACAGGAAGCAGTGGTCCATGCCGATCGTGGGCAGGAATGCGAGGATCAGCACCCAGGCGACAAGCAATTCAGGTGACGGCCCAAGCTCAGTAGCGGCCCATCCTAGGCCAATGGTCGACCCTATCGCCAGAGGCATGAAAAGCCGTCGATAACGAATATCGAGGAAGCTGGCGGTGCTGAGCCCGCTTCGGATCCTATCCTCATAGGTCCGCGTCATCACGAACCCCGAAAGAATAAAGAAGAGATCCACCGCCAGACCCGGGTGGAAGGGTGGAACGGCGAGGCCGAATATCGCCGCACTATGATGTAAAGCTACCACTAACGCGGCGATACCGCGCAGCGCATCCAAACCGTAAAGCCGATTCACTCGATGTTTCCCCAGACACCGAGCGAGATGGACTTCTAGAGCACATCTCATTTGAGCGAATAATCTTGCTAAAGGCGAGAGCTCCGACCGATTTTAGCAAGGGAAGACAAGTTTCGGGTCCCCTGGACCTCGGACTTGACGCTCTTTGCGAGCCTTGTTGAGACGCGCTGGCGGGCTTAGGTAGCGCTGATGTCCAGTTATGCAGACCGCCTGAAGGCGCTTCGCGAGCAATTGAAGGCCGACAAGCTCGACGGCTTCGTCGTGCCGCTCACCGACGAACATATGAGCGAGTATGTGGGCAGCTATGCCCAGCGGCTCGCCTGGCTCACGGGCTTCCAGGGGTCGGCCGGCTCGGCCGTGGTCTTGCCCGAGGAAGCCGCGATCTTCGTGGATGGCCGCTACACGCTGCAAGTCCGTAGCCAGGTCGATGGCAAGGACTGGTCCTACCAGTCGGTGCCCGAGACGAGCGCCGCGGACTGGCTGAAGGAACATGCGCCTGAGGGCGGACGCATCGGATACGACCCATGGCTGCACAGCCGCGACTGGGTGAAGAAGGCGACGCAAGCGCTCGCCGCGCGCGGCGCGGAACTGGTCGCGGTCGAACAGAACCCGATCGACAAGGTCTGGTCGGATCGACCGGAGGCATCGAAGGCGCACCTGATCGTCCAGCCGGACCAATATGCCGGCCGATCGTCCGCGGATAAGCGCCACGAGATCGCCGACTGGCTGGAGAAGCAGGGCGCGGATGCGGCTGTGCTCTCCGCACTCGACTCGATCGCCTGGGCGTTCAACGTGCGCGGTGCGGACGTATCCCGCACGCCCGTTGCACTGGCCTTTGCGCTGGTGCGATCGGACGGAACTGCCGATCTTTACGTCGACCCAGAGAAGGTGAGCGCCGAGGTCCGGCAGCATCTCGGCAATGGCGTCCGGCTGCACGACCGCGACGAGTTCGAGTCTGCTCTGGGCGAGCTGAAGGGTCAGACAGTCGCCGTCGATCCGGAGCGGGCCGTCGCCGCGATCTTCGAAGCGCTCGACAAGGCGGGAGCGAAGGTGGTCCCCGTCCGCGACCCGACCATCCTGGCAAAGGCGATCAAGAATCCGGTCGAGATCGCTGGCCAGAAATCGGCCCAGGAACGCGACGGCGCAGCGATCAGCCGCTTCCTTCGCTGGGTCGAGGCCGAGGCGCCCGGCGGCCAGATCGACGAGCTCACTGCTTCGGACCATCTGGAAGCCCTGCGCAAGGAAAATCCCGAACTTCGCGACCTGTCCTTCGACACGATCTCGGGCGCCGGCCCGAACGGCGCGATCGTCCATTACAAGTCGAGCGAGAAGACCAACCGCAAGCTTGCGAAGGGCGAGCTCTACCTCGTCGATTCCGGCGGCCAGTATGTCGATGGAACGACCGACATCACGCGCACGGTCGCCATCGGCGAGCCCACGCAGGAGATGCGCGACCGCTTCACGCGGGTGCTGAAGGGTCACATCGCGGTCGCGACGGCGATCTTCCCGAAGGGCACGCGGGGAAGCCAGCTCGACAGCTTCGCCCGCCGCCCGTTGTGGGAGGCCGGTCTCGATTACGCCCACGGCACCGGTCATGGCGTCGGCAGCTTCCTGTCGGTTCATGAGGGGCCGCAGCGGATATCCCCGGTGGGGAGCGCTCAGTCGGGCGGCGACGAGCCGCTGAAGGCGGGCATGATCCTTTCGAACGAGCCGGGTTACTACAAGACCGGCGAGTACGGCATCCGGATCGAGAATCTGGTTCTCGTCGTCGACAAGCCGGTCGAGGGCGCAGAAAAGGAAACGCTCGGCTTCGAGACTTTGACCTTCGCGCCGATTGAGCCGCGGCTGATTGACGTTACCATGCTCAGTGATTCAGAGCTTGCGTGGCTCAACGATTATCACGCCGAGGTGCTGGCCAGGATCGGCCACCGGCTGGAGGGGGAAGACAAGGCATGGCTCGAAAGGCAATGCGCGCCGCTAAGCCACTAGGCTGGATTGCGCTCGGCGCGGCACTTGCATCATTGTGGATTTTGGGCCCGCGCGTGGCAGTGAACCGAGCGCTCGACGCGGGCTATTCCCTGGCGGCCTGGGTCGGCGCTTTCTTCTGATTTTCAGCGTCGCGCGCCTGGGCCTTCCGGCGCCGCAGATTCTCGCGCAGGGCTGCTGCAAGCCGTTCTTCTTTGCCTTTGTCCTTCTCACCCATGTCTCTCAACTAGGCGCTTAATCTTTAGAGGGGCAAGGGTCGGGTTGACGCCCGCGAGCCGCTTGGCCATAGCGCCCGCTCCTCCGGTCAGTGCTGCCGTAGCTCAGTGGTAGAGCGCATCCTTGGTAAGGCTGAGGTCGTGAGTTCAATCCTCACCGGCAGCACCATCGCCGCCCCCAGGCATGCTGGGGGCATGGCGAGGACGGCGATCTCGTAGCGAAGCGGGGTGCGCATTCATCCGTAGTCGGGCTCAAGCAGTCCTTCGATCACGTGGTGCTGGATGACCTGCTGAAGCTCGTCGGTCACCCTGTACGTCAGATGATCGCGAACGCGGGCCGGCAGGCCGTCGAGATAGGCCTGCGTAACTTGCAAATCGTGATGGTTCGCATTCGTGGCGTCCGGAGCATCGACTCCCACGACCAGCACCGGCCGCGCCTGATTGGACTGGTTCGCAGTGCCGCGATGGATGGTCAGCGCCGAGCGCGCCGAAATATCACCTCGCTGCGGCAGTTTCTGCACCGCGCGCGAGACGTAGCGGTCCCACAGCGACTTATCGGGGAACATCTCCTGCTTTGCCCCGGTGATGTCGTCCCATTGCGTTCCCAGCGCGATCTCGAACGGGCCATGCTCGGGCTTCGTGTCGACCGCCGTCAGGTTGAACGCGAGGCTGTTGAGGCGCCGTCCCCTTAGTGTCGCTTCCGGCGCCGGGAAGTCACGGTGCCACGGCTGGTCGGCCGCCCCCGGGAAAGGAATGTCGAAGCCGATCTCAACGATGCGGTAGTCGGGACCGAGCACGGACTCGCAAACAGCGACGAACCAGGGATGCGTCGCAATGTCGACGAAGCCGCTGATGCGCTCCGGCTGTACCTCGACGTAAAAGCGCTCGGGCCCGCGCGGTAGAGCGCCTCCCTGAACGGCCCTCGCCGCTTCGAAAAGGGCAATGATCTCGACGTGCAGGCGGTCCGCCCAGTCAGTCGAGAAGGCGCCCTTCAGGGCAATGATGCCGTCTCCGTAGAGACCGCCCATGATTGCGGGTGTATCGAATTGCTGGCCGTCCACTCGACCTCTCCCGAGTCTTGGAATCAAAACTAGCACCCGCTGCTTGCCTTGCGAGCCGTGTTCGGCTTGTGAAACGTCCGACATGAGATTTTTCTCGGATAATGCGGCGCCCGCGCATCCGGCGGTGATCGAGGCAATCTCCGCCTCGAACCGGCTCGATACGGCATACGATGGGGACGCGTGGAGCCAAAGGCTCGACGGCGCCTTCTCGGATCTGTTCGAGCGCGAGGTCCGCGCTCTTTGGGTGAGCACCGGAACAGCCGCCAACTGCCTCGCGCTTGCGGCTTTGTGTCCGCCGTATGGTGGGATCGTCTGCCACAAGGACGCGCACATCGAGGTCGACGAGGCCGGCGCGCCGGGTTTTTACGCCGATGGGGCCAAGCTCATGCTCGTCGACGGGCCGGGCGCAAAGGTCACGCCGGAAACGGTCGAAGCGGCGGTCGGCCGGGTGCGCAAGGACGTGCACCAGGTCCAGCCCAAGGTGCTCTCGATCACCAACGCCACGGAATACGGCCTGACCTATTCGAGCGAAGAAGTCGCCGCGCTCGGGGGAGTGGCAGAGCGCCACGGCCTCGCCTTTCACTTGGACGGGGCCCGCTTCGCCAATGCGGCCGTAAGTACAGGAGCGAAGCCAGCGGACTTGACGTGGCGCGCCGGGATCGACGCCATGTCGTTCGGTTTCGTGAAGAATGGTGGGCTCAACGCCGAAGCCATCATTCTATTCAGGACGGAATTGGCCGACGAGATCGCTGTTCGCCGCAAGAGAGCCGGCCATCTCTCGTCGAAGGGACGAATGCTCGCAGCGCAGATCCTTGCACTGCTGAAGGACGAGTTGTGGCTCGATAATGCCCGCGCCGCGAACGGCGCAGCGCAAATCATCGGCAACGCTGCGGGCGAACGCCTCATTTATCCGGTTGAGGCGAATGAGATTTTCATCCGCGCGACGGCAGACGAGGCAGACGGGCTTCGCGAGCAGGGTTTTGATTTCTACGATTGGGGCCCGGGCGAAATCCGGCTCGTGACGAGCTGGGACCAGTCGGGTGAGCCCGTCGAACGTCTGGCCGCTGCCATCTCCGCGCTGTGACGAGGAGCCGGGCGACCGAAGTCGCTGTTCCCTTCGCAATCTTCACCGCGATCTGGGGCTCGACCTGGATCGTCATTCGGGACCAGCTCGGCACCGTTCCTCCGCAATGGTCGGTCGCCTACCGCTTCATCATCGCCACGATCGCCATGGCGCTCGTCGCCAAGTGGCGCGGCGAGAAGCTTGCGCTGGGGCGAGCCGCCCTTCTTCCGGCGCTCTTTCTCGGGTTCGCGCAATTCTGCATCAACTTCAACGCCGTCTACCTCGCCGAACGGCACATCACGTCGGGCGTGGTGGCCACCATCTTCGCACTGCTGCTAATCCCGAGCACGCTGCTCGCCTGGGCTTTCCTCGGCCATCGACCGACGGGCCGGTTCCTGTGGAGCTCCCTGGTCGCAATCGCCGGCATCGCGCTGCTATTCGTCCATGAGTTTCAGCAGCACGCCGCCCAGGCAGGGGAGATCACTACAGGCATCGGCTTGACCCTGTGCGGCATGGTCGGAGCCGCTGCCGCGAACGTCTGTCAGGCGCGGGACGAGGTCCGACGCTTTCCCTTGTACAGCATGCTGGCCTGGTCGATGGCCGTGGGCGCAATATTCGACGCGAGCTTTGCCTTTGTCATGAGTGGTGCGCCAGTGCTCGACGCGCGGCCCGGCTACTGGATCGGCGTGCTGTACCTCGCACTTCCCGCGTCGGTGCTCACGTTCAGTCTCTACTATCCTGTGGTACGCAAGATCGGCCCTGCGAAGGCCGCTTATTCGAGCGTGCTCGTTCCGATCATCGCCATGGCATTCTCGACCGCGTTGGAGGGGTATCGTTGGAAACCGCTCGCCATCTCTGGCGCGATCCTTGCGCTAGGCGGGATGGTCGGCGCATTGAGCAGGCCGCGCAACGTCGTAACGCCTCCCGACGCGGGCTGAGCGTCAGCGATAGTAGCGCAGCGCCTGCGCCTCGGCGTCGCTCAACTGTCGTACGCCGGTGACTAGGCAACGCTGTGTTCCCGACGGGCTCGGGACGATGACCTCTGCATCGACACCCCGGCAAATCCATGAGCTGCCTCCCAGCGTCCGCACCGCAATCGCATTCGACCAGCGGATATCCTGGCAGACCCCCGCGAGATCCAGTCGGTAGACTCGGTGCGATCCGATCTCGACATCGACCGCGTCGTCTCCAATCGCGTGAAAGCTATAGATGGACTTGGCAGAAAAGCATTGTTGCGGCGTGGACGTTGCGGCTGCCTGAGGGGCAGCCTGGGACGCGCACCCGGACAGCAATGCGCAGCCAATCATGACCATGGGACCGATTGATTTCATCACAGAGGCGCTCCTCGCGGAGGAACAACGCTTCGTAAGGGCGGCGTTTCCGTCCGGCGGTTCATGCATTGCGCAGCGAGGGCACGCTGCCTAGACCGCGCGGATGGCCGATGTTCGCACCTTGCCGGACGCCGAAGTTGCGCCCGAAGCCCCGCCGCCCCCGACCCACCTGACTATTCGCCGCGAGGACTATCGTCCGCCCGACTGGCTGGTTCCGGATATCCACCTAGACTTCGAGCTCGATGCGGATTCGACGCGCGTCCGTGCCAGACTCAGCGTCGAGCGCAACGGCGATCACGATCGCTCGCTCAAGCTCAACGGCGACGAGCTGACTCCGGTCAAGGTGACCGTGGATGGAGCCGACGTTGCATGGAAAATGGACGGACCGTTGCTGGTGATCGACATCGCCGGGAATCGCGCAACCGTCGAGACAGAGGTCGTCATCCATCCGGCGGCGAACACCAAGCTGATGGGTCTCTATGCCTCGGGCGGGATGCTCTGCACGCAATGCGAAGCCGAAGGCTTCCGCCGCATCACCTTCTTTCCAGACCGGCCGGATGTCCTCAGTCGCTACAGCGTCCGGATGGAGGCCGACGAAGCCAGCTTCCCTATCTTGCTGACCAATGGAAATCCGACTGCTACCGGTAAGCTCGAAGGAAGGCGGCACTGGGCCGAATGGGAAGATCCGTTCCCCAAGCCTTCCTACCTCTTTGCGCTCGTCGCGGGTGACCTGCAGCCGAACCGCGACAGCTTCACGACGATGAGCGGGCGCAAGGTCGATCTTGCCATCTGGGTACGCGAGGCGGACCTGCCCAAAACCGGGCACGCGATGGAAAGCCTGAAAGCCGCCATGGCATGGGATGAAGAGGTCTATGGCCGCGAGTACGACCTCGACCTGTTCAACATCGTCGCCGTCAGCGATTTCAACATGGGCGCGATGGAGAACAAGGGGCTGAACATCTTCAATTCGGCTTACGTTCTCGCGGATTCCGATACGGCGACGGACGTCGACTTCGACAATATCGCGCGTGTCGTCGCGCACGAATATTTCCACAATTGGTCGGGCGATCGCGTGACCTGCCGGGACTGGTTCCAGCTGAGCTTGAAAGAAGGCTTCACCGTCTTCCGCGACCAGAGCTTCTCGGCCGACATGGGCAGTCCTGCAGTGAAGCGTATCGAGGACGTGCGCTCGCTTCGGATGATCCAGTTCCCGGAAGATTCGGGACCGCTGGCCCACCCGGTGCGGCCGGAAAGCTTCATCGAGATTTCCAACTTCTACACGGCGACCATCTACAACAAGGGTGCCGAGTTGATCCGGATGCTGCACACGATTCTTGGTCCTGAGAAGTTCCGCGCGGGTACCGACCTTTATTTCGAGCGTCACGACGGTCAGGCGGCAACTTGCGACGACTTCGTGAAAGCGTTGGAGGACGGCAGCGGCGTCGATCTTTCGGCTTTCAAAATCTGGTACTCGCAAGCCGGCACGCCGCTCGTCGACGCGCGGATGAGCTTCGACGCCGCGACCAGAACCGCGACCCTTGAGCTGGAACAGCGCGTAGCGCCGACGCCAGGTCAGCCCGACAAAAAGCCGATGCCGATCCCGCTAAAGACTGCGCTGATCGGCGAACAAAGCGGTGCGGAGATCGCTCCGGAGCAGCTGATCCTGCTCGACGAAGAGCGCAAATCGATCCGCTTCGAAGGCGTTACGGAAGCGCCCATGCTCTCGATCAATCGCGGCTTTTCTTCGCCGGTGATTGTCCGAGCGCAACGGAGCGCCCACGACCTGGAACGCTTGGCGCAGAGCGATACGGATCCATTTGCCCGCTACGAGGCGATGCAGGAGCTCGCGATGAGCCTGCTGACTGCAGCGGCGCGCGGCGAGGATACCGATCCCGAGCCATTGATCCGGGCAGTGGGGAATACGCTTGGCTCGAATGCGCTCGATCCGGCCTTCAAGGCGGAAGCGATCCTGCTCCCGCCGGAGGCGATGGTTGCGGAGCGCATGGATCAGGTCGATCCGGACGCGATTCACCGGGCGAGGGATGCCCTTCGGGCGGCTGTCGGAAAGGCATTGCTGCCTGAGCTAAAGAGCGCGCAAGCCGGAACGACTGTCGGCACCGATCAGTCGCCACTGGCAAAGGGCACCCGACGGCTTCGGTCGGTAGCACTCGACCTTATCGCGGCTGGCGACGCCCGCGAAGGAGCAACGCTCGCAAAAACCCAGTTCGATGAAGCGGACAATATGACCGACAGACAGCGATCGCTGGCGGTACTCGCATCGCTCGACGGTCCCGAGCGCGAGACGGCGCTGCAGGCCTTCTTCGATCGCTTCAGCGACGACGCGCTGGTCATCGACAAATGGTTTGCGATCCAGGCGGCAGCACAACGTGTCGAGACGCTCGATGAGGTCGAGAGGCTGGCGGGCCATCCGGCTTTCACGATGACAAATCCCAACCGGCTCCGCGCACTGGTCAGTCAGTTCGCAATGAACCATTGGGCGTTCAACCATGCATCGGGCCGCGGCTATAGATTCGTAGCGGACATGATCATCGCGGCCGACCGGTTGAACCCGCAGATCGCGGCGCGGCTTGTTCCGGCTCTCGGAAAGTGGCGGCGGTTCGAGCCGAAGAGGTCGACACTGATGCGCGAGCAGCTCGAACGGATCGTCCGAACGCCCGGCCTTTCGCGCGACGCTTACGAGCAGGCCAGCAAGTCGCTCGGTTAAGTCAGCCGTTTCCGATCCAGGCCGCGACCTGCGTCGCGACCTGATTGGCCGCGCGGTTCAGCGCTGGACCGATATCCTGTGCGGTACCGGCAGAAGGAACGCCTGCTTCGAAGCGTCGTGTCTCGACGCGGGTTCCGCCCTGCGTGGAAAGCGTCGCATCAAACCGCACGGTGGCCTGGCCAGTGGCGGCATCATAGCCGAAGCTGTGCAGCTGGCCGGAGACAAGCAGGCCCGGGTCAAGGCCCGTCACTGCAGGGTCGAGCACCACACGATTGGTCGTGCGTCGGATCGTCTCTGCAAGCAGGTTGGCGAACAGCCGGTCTGGCGTGTCGACCCATTGCGCATCCGCCACATATTGCACGTCTGTCGGCGACACCTGCACAGGAATGCGGATCGTGCGAAGTTCCTTGGAGATGACCGGCGTGTTGATCGTGACGGCCTGACCCGCGGGCGCCGCGCGCGTGAACTCACCGGTCGGCGGGGCTTCGGACGTAAGTGTCAGAAGCGACGCCGGAGCCTTGCCGCCACCGCCAAGCAAGCTGCCGACCGAGCAGCCCCCGATCGCGAGCGCAATCGCCACTGGGCCAAGTATACGCGCTCGCAATCTCATTTCTGCTTCCTCGGCTTGTAGTCAGGCAGTTGTTCCGGTCCCAGGGTGCCGCCGACGCCCTTTTGCTCGACGCGCTCCGAAACGCCCCTGAGCGTCTGCGACAATTCGCGAAGATCGCGGATCAGGCGATTGGCCTCCGGCAAAGTGGACTTGCTGAGATTCTGCAGCCCCGGACGCGCATCGGAAATGACCGCGTCGAGATTGTTCGCAGCGCGTTCGACGGACTGAATCGCCTTACGCAGGTCTTCCGCAGCCGGCTGACCCTGCTCGGTGATCAGCTTGTTCGTGTTGTCCGTCAGCACCGCAATGCGCTGCGCAGCAATGCCGGCGTTGCGTGCGGCCACCCGCGCATCAGCCATGGCATCCGCAAGCTCAGGGGCGCGCTCCTTCAATACCGTCGTCGTGTCGCGGACATTCTCAAGAATGTCGGAAATCGCATTCTGGTTTTGATCATTGAGGAGCTCGGTCAGGCGCTCGGTGAGCCGCTGAATGCGATCGATCAGCTCCGGCGCGCTGTTAAGGAGAGCGTTGATGCCGCTCGCACTCGCCGGAATGACCGGGCAGCCCTGGGGGCCACTCTGCGCGATCGGACGCGCACCTTTGACCGCGCCGCCAAGCTGAATCTCGCTGACGCCGGTGAAACCGACACCGTGGATTTCCGCCGTCGTACCTTGAAGTACGGGAGTCTCGTTATCGACCTCGATCCGTACCCAGACGAACTCAGGCCGCGCCGGAAGAAGCGAAATTTGCGTGATCTGCCCGACAGGAACGCCCGAAAAGGTCACGTTCGTGCCCTTGTTCAGGCCGCTCACGCCTTGCGCGAAGTAGATATCGAAACACTTGGTTTCCTTGTTGGACAGGCCCGCGATCCAGACGGTGAACAGCAACAGGCCAACCAGCATCGCCAGCGTCACGGCGCCAACCATCACATAGTTCGAACGCGTTTCCATCAGGCTTCAGCGTGCTCCCTTGCCGTGTCCGCTGCCGCCCGACCACGCGGCCCGTTAAAATACTCTTGTATCCAAGGGTGATCCAAAGCCAATAGTTCCGGAATCGTTCCGACCGCTATGACCTTCCTGTCCGCAAGCACCGCAACCCGGTCGCAGATGGCATAGAGCGTATCCAGATCGTGCGTGATCAGAAAGACGGTGAGGTCGAGCCGCTTCTGCAAACCCAGGATCAACTCGTCGAAGGCCGCGGCAGAAATCGGGTCGAGACCCGCCGTCGGCTCATCCAAGAATAAAAGCTCCGGATCGAGCGCGAGCGCTCGAGCCAGGCCGGCGCGTTTCACCATGCCGCCGGAGAGTTCTGAAGGATATTTGGGACCGGCATCCGGCGGAAGCCCGCCCATCGCGATCTTGTACGACGCAATCTCATCGAGGAGCGGCGGCTTGATGTAAGGGAAGTATTCGCGGATCGGGACTTCCACATTTTCGGCCACCGTCAACGTCGAAAATAGCGCGCCGTTTTGAAACAATATGCCCCAGCGCCTGCGAATATTCTTCGCCTCGTCCTCGGTTCGCCCGACCATATTTTCGCCGAGCACCTCGATCTCGCCCTCGTCGGGCGTCTGAAGGCCGATGATCGACCGCATCAGAACCGATTTTCCGGTGCCGGACCCTCCGACGACGCCGATAATCTCGCCCCGGCAGACGGTGAGGTCCAGATTCTCGTGGATGACCTGTTCGCCGAAGCGATTGGCAAGCCCCCGGACCGTAATGATCGGCTGACAGTCTTTCATCAGCCCCAGCCGATCGAGCTGAAGAAGACGGCGAAGACGGCATCGAGCACGATCAC